>Ga0247843_1000141_pt1 | contig 163526 bp, 154 predicted proteins | sample LaCruzMarch2017__FD_192420 | JGI IMG/M metagenome (GOLD analysis project Ga0247843, IMG submission 192420) | Freshwater microbial communities from meromictic Lake La Cruz, Castile-La Mancha, Spain - LaCruzMarch2017_8m | ecosystem: Environmental > Aquatic > Freshwater > Lake | place: Spain... | reverse complement strand
ACCGCCGCCACTGCGGCGTGCGCCGCTGCGTTCGGCCATCATGTCCACGCTGGTGCGCATCGGGTCGGGCTCGCGCGCCGGGCCGGTGCGCGGCGCTACGTTGCCGCCGCCGCGCAGGGGGTCGGGCTGCCGCTCGGCGCCGCTGTTGCGGCCCTGCACATGGCCACCCGCGTTTGCGCGCGGCCCGCCGTCACCATACCCGCCACCACCGGACGCTCCGCGCCCGCCGGAGGAGGGGCCGCCGCGGTTGCCGGAGCGGGGCTGGCCCGCGCCATTGCCGCCACGTCCACCACCACCCCCGCCACCACTGGCGCCCTTGTTGTCCCGCACGCGCTGCATCATCTCGGTCCGCGCAGCCTTGGCCGCCGCCATCATGACGTCCCGTCCAGGGGCCTTGCCGGCACCGCCCCAGATCGTCTGGCGGCCCATGGCGATCGGCTCGGCGCGTTCGCCCGGTTCGGGGCCGAATCCGTCGACCACCTGCACCTCGATGGTCTGCCTGGTGAAACGCTCGATGTCCTGCATGAAGCCTTCTTCGTCCAGGCACACCAGGCTGACCGCCGCGCCGTCGGCGCCTGCGCGGCCGGTACGGCCGATGCGGTGCACATAGTCCTCCGACACATTCGGGATCTCGTAGTTGACGACATGCGGAAGGTCATCGATGTCGATGCCGCGTGCCGCGATGTCGGTGGCCACCAGGGCGCGGATGTCGCCGCTCTTGAAGCCGCTGAGGGCCTGGGTGCGCGCCGCCTGGCTCTTGTTGCCATGCAGGGCCATCGCGTGGATGCCGTTCTTGGTCAGGAACTCGGCGACGTTGTTGGCGCCGAACTTGGTGCGTGTGAACACCAGCACCTGGCTCCAGTTGTGCTGCTGGATGATGTGCGCCAGCAAGGCCTTCTTCTTGCCGCGGCCCACCGGATGGATGGTCTGCGTGATGCGCTGCACCGTCGTGTTGCGCGGCGTGACCTGCACGCTTTGCGGATTCTTGAGCAGGGTCGCTGCGAGTTCGCGGATCTCGTCGCTGAAGGTGGCGGAGAACAGCAGGCTCTGCTTCTCGCTGGGCACGGCGGCGAGGACTTTTTTCACGTCATGGATGAATCCCATGTCCAGCATGCGGTCTGCCTCGTCGAGCACCAGCATCTGCACCTGGCCCAGATCCAGCACGCCCTGGCCCATCAGGTCGAGCAGGCGGCCCGGGGTGGCCACCAGGATGTCGATGCCGGTCCGCACGCGGCTGATCTGCGGGTTCATGCCGACACCGCCAAAGATGACGGTCGAGGAGAGTTGCAGGAACTTGCCGTAGTTCTGGACCGATTCCTCCACCTGCGCGGCAAGTTCGCGCGTCGGGGTCAGCACCAGGGCACGGATGCCGATGCCGCCGAATTTGTTGCGCGCGCTGCGGCTCATGCTCAGTCGGTGCAGCATGGGCAGCACGAAGGCGGCCGTCTTTCCGGTGCCGGTCTGCGCGCCGCCCAGCAGGTCGTGGCCTTCCAGGACCACCGGAATGGCCTGGGCCTGGATCGCGGTGGGAGTTTCATAGCCCTGCTCGCGCACGGCCTTGACAATGGCCGGGGCCAGTTTCAGATCTTCAAAGTTCATAGTGAGGCGCCCGTCCTGGGCGCTTGGCGTGTCGGCCCGTCCCGGCGTTGTGACGCCGGTCCAGTCAAAGGTCGACAGAATAAAAAACGGGACGTGTGCGCGAAGCGCGGGTCCCCAGCATGTGCTGAGACTGCAGGCAGCTGGAGGCCTGCAACTACGCGCATTGTCGCACGGACTTGTCCTGCGGCAACTTGTCCTTCTCCTGACGCGCTGTGCGGGCCCTGGCCGCTGGCGCAAACGGCAGAACTTCGGTCACAATGCACAGGCGCCCTGGGACGCTGCCGTGTGGCAGCGCAGCACGCGGCGCCCAACCGGGATCGGGGCGGCAAGAGCAACAGATGAACAAGTATCTTTTGCGGCGAATCGGCGTGGCGAGCAATGCGGATGCGGTCCGCCCCTCGCTGTCCGAGTGCATCGAACTGGTGCTGGAGCAGTCCGACACCCTGGTCGGCGATGTGCTCGACATGCTCAAGGCGCCGGTGCTCAAGCCCCTGAAGGCGGGCCAGGCGGATGCCGTCGACCCGGGCGTGCGCCACGCGGTGACCCATCTGCTCGACGAACAGGTGCAGGTGCGCTCCACGTTTGGCGACGCGTTGCGCCGCCTCGTCTACCACAGCGGTTCGCAGGATTTCGGCGAGGCGCCGATGTCGCGCCTGGAGGACATCCGTGTGTTCGAGGTGCACGCCCTGGAGGCGCACATCGAGCAGGCACTGGCCCGGCGAGAGGTCAACCGGGCGGTCGATCAGGTACTGCCTCTCTTCAACGCACAGATCAGCGCCTTGCTGGGCTGGACGTCGGTCCAGCCAGCCCTCAACCCGCTCAAGCCCGAGGCCTTCGTGCGGGCGCTGCAGGAAACCCTGGGCGTCTGCGTGGCAGATGACGCCGTGCGGTCGGTGCTTCTGCGTCCTGCCGCACAGGCCCTGGGCCAGGGCATGGCCCTGCTGTACCGGCAGACTTGTGACTGGCTGCGCTCGCAGGGTGTCGGCCCGGTCACGGCGGCAGATGCTCGCGCCGCGCGCGCAGGCGTGCGCCCCCGCAAGGCAGAGACCGAACTCGACGGCACCCTGGAAATCCTCGACAAGCTGCGCGCGCTGATGGGTGTCGAATCCTCGTCTGACGGCGGCGGCGTGCGGGACTTCATCCATACCGTTCCCGCAGCGCTGGTGGCGCTGCAGGACATGAAGATGGAAGAGCCGATGTTCCAGCGGCTCAAGCGCCAGGCCCTGCCCGCCATCGTCGCGGCGCAGCAGCCTTCCGTGCAGGACATGCTGGAATCCGGGCAGGGGCTGGAGCAGGCCCGCAACCGGCAGGTCGGCCGCCAGCTCGGCGAAGAGGTGGTACGCCTCATGTTCGACCAGCTCGGCCAGGACGAGCGCATTCCGGCGCCGGTGCGTCTGCAGCTGCGGCTGCTGGAGCCGGCCGTGCTGCGCCTGTCCCTGAAGGACCCGCGCTTTTTCCTGGACCGATCCCATCCGGCCCGTATCTTCATGGATCGTGCGGTGCAGTACGGCATCGGCCGGGTGAGCAGTGAACAGGACGCCGTGCAGGGTTTCTCCGCATGTTTGGCCCAGGCGGTGAGCGGTGTGCTGCGCCGCAGTACGGTGGATGCCGATGCCTTCGTGCAGGCCTGGGAGCTGGTGGACAACAGTTGGCGCGACTTCGAGACCGCCCGTCTGCAGCAACAGGAAGCCGCCGAACAGGCCCGCGCGCATGCCGCGCAGCGCGACGAGCTCGCCGCCCGCCTGTCCGGCGTGCTGATGGAGCGTCTGCGTGGCGCGGGGCTGCCTGCGCTGGTGGCGGGTTTCCTGCGCGGACCCTGGTCCCAGGTGCTGGCCGAATCCCGCTTGCGCAGCCCGGGCGAGGACCCCGACCCCCGTGGCTACATGGCGCTCGTGGATGATCTGGTCTGGAGTGTGCAGCGCCAAGCCGACGGCCGGGACTATTCCCGCCTGGTCAAGCTGATTCCGCGTCTGCTGGCGCGGATCAACGAAGGCTTGGTGCTGATCCGTTATCCGCAGGAGCCTCTGTCGATCTTCCTCGACGAGCTGATCGCCTTGCACGAGCGGGTGCTCGCCTACCACCGCACCGCCCTTGCCGCAGCCCGGGGCGCCCGTGCTGCCGGGGCGACGGCAGTACCTGAAGCAGATGCCAGCGCCGAACCGCCGCCCTCGGAGCTGCCGCCGGAACCGGTGGTCGAGTCCGACTCGGCGCTCGATGTCCTCGCCAGCGGCGATGCCGGGGGCGCGCCGGTGGAGGCGGGCGACTGGGCCGACCTGCTGCTGGGCGGCGTCTGGGTGCGTGCGCGGCTCACCTGGATCAGCCACAACCGGTCGCTGTTCATGTTCGTGTCCGGCTCGGGGCTGGCCCATGCCATGACCCGGCGCACGATGGACCGGCTGCAGGCCCAGGGACGGCTTCGCCTGGGCTTTTTGCCGCCAGAGTTCGATCTGCAGATCGACACCGTGCACGGCGTGCTGACGCCCCAGCCCGATTCCAACTGACATGCGTCGGCGGGTCTGGCCCCGACAACCGATAATGCGGGGTTTCCCCGCTATCCACTGACTTTTTTGACAAAGGCGATGCTGTAAATCATGGCGCAATACGTTTTCACGATGAACCGCGTGGGCAAGATCGTTCCGCCCAAGCGCCATATCCTCAAGGACATTTCCCTGAGCTTTTTCCCGGGTGCCAAGATCGGCGTGCTGGGTACCAACGGCTCGGGCAAGTCGACCCTGCTCAAGATCATGGCCGGGCTCGACAAGGAAATCGAGGGCGAGGCGACGCCGATGCCCAACCTGAACATCGGCTACCTGCCCCAGGAGCCGCAACTCGACCCGACACAGACCGTGCGCGAAAGTGTCGAGGCCGGCATGGGCGCCGTTTTCAAGGCCAAGGCTCGGCTGGAGGAGATCTACGCCGCCTATGGTGAGCCGGATGCCGATTTCGACAAGCTGGCCACCGAACAGGCCGAGATGGAGGCCATCATCGGCAGCGCCGGCACCGATTCCGAACACCAGCTCGAGATCGCCGCCGACGCCTTGCGCCTGCCGCCCTGGGAGGCCAACATCGGGGTGCTGTCCGGCGGCGAGAAGCGCCGCGTCGCCTTGTGCCGGCTCCTGCTGTCCAAGCCCGACATGCTGCTGCTCGACGAGCCCACCAACCACCTGGATGCGGAATCCGTCGACTGGCTGGAGCAGTTCCTGCAGCGCTATCCCGGTACCGTGGTGGCCATCACCCACGACCGCTACTTCCTGGACAATGCCGCCGAGTGGATCCTGGAGCTCGACCGTGGCTCCGGCATTCCGTACAAGGGCAACTACAGCTCCTGGCTGGAACAGAAACAGCAGCGTCTGGTGTCCGAGCAAAAGGGCGAGGAGGCCCGCGCCAAGGCCCTGAAGAAGGAGCTGGAATGGTCGCGCCAGAATCCCAAGGCGCGCCAGGCCAAGAGCAAGGCCCGTCTGGCCCGTTTCGAGGAACTGTCCGACTTCGAATACCAGAAGCGCAACGAGACCAACGAGATCTTCATCCCGGTGGCCGAGCGCCTGGGCAACGAGGTGATCGAGTTCGTCAATGTCAGCAAGTCCTTTGGTGACCGACTGCTGATCGACAACCTGAGCTTCAAGGTGCCGGCAGGTGCCATCGTTGGCATCATCGGCCCCAACGGGGCGGGCAAGTCCACGCTGTTCCGCATGATCTCGGGCCAGCAGAAGCCCGACAGCGGCGAGGTCCGGATCGGCTCCACCGTCAAGATGGCCTTCGTGGACCAGACCCGCGACGACCTCTCGAACGAAAAGACCGTCTGGGAAGACGTCTCCGGCGGGCTCGACATCCTCAACGTGGGCAAGTTCCAGATGGCAAGCCGCGCCTACTGCGGCCGTTTCAACTTCAATGGCGCAGACCAGCAGAAGCGCGTGGGCATGTTGTCCGGCGGTGAGCGTGGGCGCCTTCACCTGGCCAAGACCCTGATCGCCGGCGGCAATGTGCTGATGCTGGACGAGCCCTCCAACGACCTGGATGTCGAGACCCTGCGCGCCCTGGAGGACGCCCTGCTGGAGTTTGCCGGCTCCCTGATGGTCATCAGCCACGACCGCTGGTTCCTGGACCGCATCGCGACCCATATCCTGGCCTGCGAGGGTGACAGCCAGTGGACCTTCTTCAACGGCAACTACCAGGAATACGAAGCCGACAAGAAGCGCCGCCTCGGCGAAGAAGGCGCCAAGCCCAAGCGCATGCGCTTCAAGGCCCTCAAGTAGGCGTCACGGCTCGCCTGGTGGCACATGTGCGTGCATCGCTGCGCGCGCAGGAGGACCATGCCCGTGAGCGGTGTGAGCGCGATCGACCGGCCCATTCACGTCGACTGATCAACCAACATGCATTCGCCCACGCGCAAGGCCTGCGAGCGGATGTTTGCCAAGGGCCAGATGCGCGTCATCCCGGGTGACCCGGTGTCAGACGCCCTCGATGCCGTCGCGCAGCCGGGCATACCAGCGGAACATGCGCGAGCGGATGCGGAACTCGTAGAGCGGCGGCACCACCCGCGACAGCGGCAGCAGCAGCGCGATGATGATGCCCAGCGACAGCCACATGCGCTCGAGCAGATTGGCCAGCGAGAAGGGCAGGTAGCGCTGCAGCAGCGGCACGCCGTTGCGGATGGTGCGTTCGGCTTCGCGCGCCAGCGGGTATTCGGCGCTGCTGGCCATCGGGAATTCCTTCGGGCGGCTGAACCAGCCGGCATGGCCGTGCAGTTCCAGCGAAGCCTGCGAGAACAGCTGCAGGATCGCCGGATGCACATCGGGCCGGGCCAGCAGCGTGGTGGTCGAGGCGACCAGCCGCATGTCGCGCGGCGGCACGTCCGCGCAGAGGTCGACCACGCCGCGCGGCAGCGTCACCGGCGAAAGAAACGGCAGCCGGCGCGAATAGGCCTCGTTCTGCGCGAAGTCCAGCAGCCGCACGCCGGGTGTCTGCAGCAGCATCTGCACCATCAGCGATTCGGGCGCCGAGGCGAAGACCAGTGCGTCGATCTCGCCGCCCAGGAACGCGACCGCAGCGGCCGTCTGGTCGAGCTGCGACAGGCGCATGCCGGCGGTGTCGAGCCGGTTGAGCTCGAACAGCGCCTGCATGAGCAGCGGCACGCCGCTGCCGGCGGTCCCCACATTGACGCGCAGGCCCTGCAGAGGCGCCAGGCTGCCCAGCGTGTCGGAGCCTGTCGCGCGCAGCGCGGCATCGGTGCGGTAGAACAGCCAGACCGGCTCCAGGAAGAGGCTGCCCAGCGCCACCGGTGGGGATGCGGTATCCGCGTCATGCGTCTTGCGGGCGCTTCCGCCCTGCACGAATCCGAGGTCGGCACGGCCCTGGCGCAGCAGTTGCAGATTGTCGGAGGATCCCTCGCTGAGGTCACGCAGGCCGAGCAGACGCAGGCGCAGGGATTCGGGCATGGTCGCGGGCGCGTGCCCGGGGGTGTCAGGCCGGACGCGATGGCGCCGACGGCAGGTCGCAAGCGGCTGGCCAATGGTCGGCCCCGGCGGTGACGGAGCGTGCCGCACGCACGGCGCGCAGCACCGCGCGGGCGGTCACCTCGGCGGCAAGGGTCGACAAGCGCATCATGCCCAGTGCATGGGCCACCTTGCCGGTGCCCAGCGCAAACACGGTGTCGCCGTCCGACATGGTGTGCACCGGGTTGATCGCCCGCGCCAGGCCGTCGTGCGCCACCTGCGCCAGCCGGTGGGCCTGCGCCTTGGTCAGCACTGCGTCGGTGGCCACGATGCCCAGCGTGGTGTTGGTGCCGGCCAGCAGCGGGTTGGGCTGTTCGCCGGCCAGGATGGCGTCGCGGATATGCAGCAAGGCCCGGCCGTCCTCGGTGCGCGCACCGGCCACCGTGGCGCCGGTGGCCGGGTCGACCACATCGCCCAGCGCATTCACCGCGACGATGGCGCCCACGGTCACCCCCTCCAGCGTGATGGAGGCACTGCCGATGCCGCCTTTCATGGCGCGCCCGATGCCGAACAGCTTGCCCACCAGGGCCCCGGCCCCGGCCCCGACGTTCCCTTCTGCAGGGCGTTCGCGGCTGGCCGACGCGCAGGCGGAATAACCGGCCTGTGCATCGGGCCGGATGCGCCAGTCCCCGACCGGGAGGTCGAACAACACGGCCGCCGGCACGATGGGCACCAGGCCATAGGGCACCCGGTAGCCGTGGCCATGTTCCTCCAGCCAGCGCATCACGCCTGCAGCAGCATCCAGCCCCCAGGCGCTGCCACCCGCCAGCAGCACCGCATGCACCTGTTCGACCAGGTTGGAGGGATGCAGCAGGTCGGTTTCGCGGGTGCCGGGGGCTGCGCCCCGGACATCGACGCCGGCCACGGCGCCGTCAGGAGTGAGCACCACCGTGCAGCCGGTGGGGCGGCGCGGGTCGGTGTAGTGGCCGACCCGCAGGCCCAGGACCTGGGTGATGGAGTCGACGGGGGCATCGTTGGGTGTCATCTGGCGTGAATTATGTCCGGCGGGCGCGCAGACCCGGGGGGCTGGGAACTTGCCGCCCCGGGGCGTATCATCCGCCCATGCGCCTCTGGCTCGTCATCCTGATGATCGTCTTCACGCCCTTGCGCGGCCTGGCCGCAGACGTGATGGCCATCTCCATGGCCGGGCAGCACGGTGCGCCGGCGTACCATGGCGCGGCGATGGTTCCCACCGCGCATGCACCCGACGCCGCAGCCCTTTCCGAGTGCGACGGGCACCACGCCGTGCCGCCCGTGCAGGCGGCGCAAGCGGCCCAGGATGCCCAAGCCGCCCAGCCCGACGGCGACTGTCCCACCTGCGCCTCCTGCATGGTCTGTTCTTCGGCCGCCCTGGCCATGGCATCGGCCATGGCGTCCACCCTCCCCATCCACCATGCGGTGCCAGTGCCTGGCAGTGCCAGCTTCAGCAGCGCCGCGCCGCTGCCCGGGTTCAAGCCGCCCATTTCCTGACTCCAAAGCCCGTAGTGCGTCCGTTGCAGCCCTCCAGGGGGTGTCGCTGCGGACTTTGTCCAGGTTTCAGGAGTCGTCATGGTGCATTTCAGCCATCTTTTGAGGATGGGTCTGCTGGGTTGGGGGGCGCTCGCCGGCCCCGCCCTGCAGGCCCAGGGTGTCCCCGTCCCACAGCCCCCTGCAGCGTCCGCGCTTGCTCCCCCGACCGCAGTCGATGCGGTGCTGGACCCGGCGGCGCCGGTACCTGCCATCCGGTACCGCTCGGTGTTCGGCCATGCGCCGACCGGCGTGGAGTCCACCGAGATCGACTGGCGGCGTGCCAATGACGATGTCGGCCAGTTCCGCCGCGGCCATGTCGACATCCTGAAGTGGGAATCGCAGCACGAGGGGAAACACTGATGGCCCCGATCCGAACCCGGCTGGCCGCCGTGGCCGTGGCCTTGCTTGCCGGCGGGTGCGCCAGTGTGTCCCCGGATGGCGGGGTGGGCGAGGTGCAGGCGCTGAGCCGGGAGCGCGTGCAGGGCGCGCCGGTGCAGTTGGCCACAGGCCCGAGCGCGGCATCCCGCGAGGCGATCGTTGCACTGCTGGCGAAACCGTTGTCCATGGATGCCGCCGTGCAGGTGGCGCTGCTGAACAACCCCGGCCTGCATGCCGCGCTGGCCACGCTGGGCATCAGCGACGCGGACCGTGCGCAGGCCGGCCGGCTGGCCAATCCGCACTTCTCGCTGGGGCGCATGGTGGAGGGTGACAAGGTCGAGATCGAACGGGCGCTGGGCTTCAACCTGATGGCCCTGCTGACGCTGCCATGGCGCGCCCAGTGGGCCGGGCAGCAGACCGAACTGGCCAAGCTGCAGGCAGCGCAGGAGGTGGTGCGGCTGGCCGCCGACACCCGCAAGGCCTGGATCATGGCCGTGGCGGCGCAGCAGAGCGCAGCCTACATGCGCGACGTGAAGGACGCGGCCGAAGCCGGTGCCGAACTGGCCCGGCGCATGGCGCGGGTCGGCAACCTGAGCCGGCTGAACCAGGCGCGGGAGCAGAGCTTTCAGGCGGAGGCCACGGCGCAGCTGGCGCGCTCCGAGCAGGCCGTGGTGGCCGGCCGGGAGCACCTCACCCGGCTGATGGGCGTGTGGGGCGCACAGACGGCCTTCACCTTGCCGCAGCGGCTGCCCGATCTGCCCGCGTCGGCGCGGATGCTGACGGACGTCGAGGCCCAGGCGATCCGCCAGCGGCTCGATGTGCGCAGCGCCGCCCGCGAGGCGGTCTTCGTGGGGGATTCGCTCGGCGTGCAGCGCGCCACCGGCTTCATCAACGCGCTGGACCTGAAGGTGGTGCGCAACACCACCTTCGACAATGCCAGCGGTGAGCGCGAGACGCTGCGCGGCGCCGAACTCGAGCTGCCCCTGCCGATCTTCGACTGGGGCCAGGCGCGCAACGCGCGGGCCCAGGCCGTGTACGGTCAGGCCGTGGCCCGCGTGCGCGATGTGGGTGTCCGCGCCCGCAGCGAGGCGCGCGAGGCCTACCACGCCTACCGCACCGCCTACGATCTGGCGCGGCACTACCGCGACGAGGTCGTGCCGCTGCGCAAGTTCATCAACGACGAAGTGCTGCTGCGCTACAACGGCATGATCTCCAGCATCTTCGAACTGCTGGCGGATGCCCGTACCAACGTGGCGGCTGTCAACGCCAGCCTGGAGGCCCAGCGTGATTTCTGGCTGGCCGACACCGACCTTCACACCACCCTCAGCGGCACCTCCCCGGGCGCGCTGACGCGCATGCAGGCATCCAGCCCGGCGGGCGCAGAGCCGAAAGGACACTGACATGGGCGATCAACTGCCTCTGAACCGGCGCCGCTGGCTTGCCGGCGCCGCCACTGCGGTCACCGCAGCGGCCGTGAGCCGCGTCGCCATGGCGGCGCTGCCCGAGCCCGTGCTGCAGTCCCGGCCGGACACCATGCCGCCGCTCGCGCCGCCGTCCGGCCACCCCTACAACCCGGTGGTCACGCTCAACGGCTGGACGCTGCCCTGGCGCATGAACGCGGGCGTGAAGGAGTTCCACCTGGTGGCCGAGCCGGTCGTGCGCGAGATGGCGCCCGGCTTCAAGGCCAACATGTGGGGCTACAACGGCCAGAGCCCGGGGCCGACCATCGAGGTGGTGGAGGGCGACCGGGTGCGCATCTTCGTGACCAACCGCCTGCCCGAGCACACCAGCGTGCACTGGCACGGCCAGCGCCTGCCCAACGGCATGGACGGTGTGTCCGGTCTCAACCAGAAGTCCATCCAGCCCGGCAAGACCTTCGTCTACGAGTTCGTGGCGCGCCGCCCCGGCACCTTCATGTACCACCCGCATGCCGACGAGATGACGCAGATGGCGATGGGCATGATGGGTTTCTGGGTCACGCATCCGAAGGAGAAACACCCGCTGATCGACCCCGTGCAACGCGACTTCTGTTTCCTGCTGAGCGCCTACGACATCGACCCGGGCAGCAAGACGCCGCGCATCATGACCATGACGGACTTCAACCTCTGGTCGTGGAACAGCAGGCTGTTCCCGGGCATCGACTCGCTGAACGTGCGCCTGGGCGACCAGGTGCGCATCCGCATCGGCAACCTCACCATGACCAACCACCCGATCCATCTGCACGGGCATGAGTTCCTGGTGACCGGCACCGACGGCGGCCCCACACCGAAGAGCACCCGCTGGTACGAGGTGACCACCGATGTGGCGGTGGGCCAGATGCGCCAGATCGAGTTCCTGGCCGACGAGGAGGGCGACTGGGCCTTCCATTGCCACAAGAGCCACCACACCATGAATGCGATGGGCCATGATGTGCCGACATTGATCGGCGTGGACCACCGCGGCCTGGTGCGCAAGCTGCAGAAGGTGGTGCCGGAGTACATGGTCATGGGCGAGCGCGGCATGGCCGACATGGGCGAGATGGAGATGCAGATCCCCGACAACACCCTGCCGATGATGACCGGCCGCGGGCCCTACGGCGGGGTCGAGATGGGTGGCATGTTCAGCGTGGTCAAGGTGCGGCGCGACCAGAAGCCCGGCGACTATTCCGACCCGGGCTGGTACACCCAGCCGCCGGGCACGCAGGCCTTCGAATGGACCGGAAGCCTGCCCGACCCGGCCCGTTTCCAGGCCGAGGGCAGCGGCTCCATGCCGCTGGCGCAACCGGCGGCGAAGCCGGTGCAGGTTCAGGTCCGAAAACCATCCGGCCACAGCGGCCATTGAGGAATCCCCATGCACACAGCCCACACGCCACCACCCCTCCCGGCGCGACGCCAGTTGCTGCGCTGGTTGCTGCTGCCCGGCGCGGCCGCACTGCCGCCGCTGGCTGGCGCCCACACCGCAGGCGCCCATGCCAAATCGCCAGGCCCCGTGAAGAAGGAGCAGAAGGAATGGGGCATCGCCGGAGACGCCCGCGACGTGCGGCGCACCATCGACATCGCGATGACCGACAACATGCGCTTCACGCCGGACCGCATCACCGTGCGGCTGGGCGAGACCGTGCGGTTTCGCATCCGCAACCAGGGCCAGCTGCTGCACGAGATGGTGATCGGCACACCGGCCGAACTGGCTGAGCACGCCGCGCTGATGGCGAAGTTCCCGAACATGGAGCATGACGAGCCCTACATGGCCCATGTGGAAAAGGGCCGCAGCGCCCAGATGCTGTGGCGTTTCAACCGGGCCGGCGAGTTCGAGTTTGCCTGCCTGATCGCCGGGCACTTTCAGGCCGGCATGGTCGGCCGGATCACCGTGCTGCCCCGGTGATGCCCGCCATGCGCCCGCCGCTGTCTGGTTTTTTGTTGTCTGCAATTTGTTGAAAAGGAGTCTTTCATGAAGAAGTTCATCACCGCTGCCGCGCTGGTGCTGGCCGCCGCCTCCGGGCTTGCCCAGACCGCTGCGCCCGACATGGCCGAGGCCGAGATCCGCAAGGTCGACCGGGATGCCCGCAAGGTCACCCTCAAGCACGGTCCGATCAAGAATCTGGACATGCCCCCCATGACCATGGTGTTCCAGGTGCGGGATGTGAAGATGCTGGATAACCTGAAGGCCGGCGACAAGGTGCGTTTCAGTGCCGACCAGCAGCAGGGCGCCTATGTGGTGACGGCGGTCGAGAAGGTGGAGGCGAAATGAGCACCGCCGGGCCGCCCCAAGGTGCTCCGCACCGCAGCCTGCAAGGTGAAGGTACGCCTGTGCGCTCCATGGCTCCCCCTGCGGTTCGCGGCAGCCCGCCGGCAGTTCGTCCGCCAGCTGGCGGGACTGGCGGGTCTTGCCGTCGGCGCGGCCGGCATGCCCGTGGCCGCCCAGGGCAAGCCGCGGGTCGAGGTCTGGAGCCGGTCGCCATCGGCCTGGCAGTGCCGGGCATGCCGGTGGGCTCACCCGGCATGGACGGCGCGGTCTATGGCGGACGCAAGGATGCCTATGACGTGTTGCTGGTCGCACGGGACGGAAGCTCGCGGGTCTTCCGCCGTTATCCCAAGGGCTGAGGCTGCGAGCCTGCGTCCGAAGCCGCTGGCTACACTTGCAGTGAATGACCTCCTGGCGCCTGTGGTCGATCCTGCTGCTGCTCTTCGGGGCGTCCGCTCCGTGCCAGGCTGCTGCCCCCAGCGTCTTCCTCGAGGAACTTACCAGCCCGGAAGTCGCGTCCGTCCTGTCTGCCGGCGGCACCACCGTATTGCTGCCCGTCGGAGGAACCGAGCAGAACGGGCCGCACATGGTGCTGGGCAAGCACAACACCCGTGTCCGGGTGCTGGCGGGGCGCATCGCCGTGCAGCTGGGGCAGACCCTGGTCGCTCCGGTGCTGGCCTATGTGCCGGAAGGCCGGATCAGCCCCCCGACCGAACACATGCGTTTCGCCGGTACGATCTCGGTTCCTGAAGCCGCCTTCAAGGGAATTCTGGAGGGCGCGGCACGGAGCTTTCGCCAGCATGGCTTTCGCGACATCGTGCTGCTCGGCGACAGCGGCAACTACCAGCCGGCCCTGAAGGCCGTTGCGGACCGGCTCAACCGGGAATGGGCCGGCACCGGCACGCGGGCCCACTACCTGGGGGCCTATTACGCCGCAATCCAGACCACCTACCTCGAGAGTCTGCGTGCCCAGGGGCTGACCGCGGCCCAGATAGGGTCCCATGCCGGCACTGCAGACACGGCCCTGGCCTTGGCCGTCGCGCCGGAACTGGTCCGGCCGGACCAGCTGCCCAATGCCGCCCGTGCCGGGCCCCAGGCGGGAACCCTGGGGGACCCCCGGGCCGCCACCGCCGCGCTGGGCCAGGCGGGTGCCGACGCGATCGTGGCGCAGTCTGTGGCGGCCATCCGGCGGGCCGTGTCAGCCGCACGCTGACATGGTGCGTTACAGCCAGTGACACCCGGATTTCCCGCGTGTCACCTTTGTTGCCCACCTGCATTCACATGATCCGATTTTCTTCCGTGGCGCTGGCCACCCTGGTCGTGGGCGCCACTGGCGCGTGGCTGGCCGTGGCCCAGACTGCGCCGCCCGCCAGCGCCGCCGGTGCCTCGTCCGCCACCGAGCCGCCAGTGGCCACCGTGCCAGGCATGGCCCCCGTGGCGGACCGCCACAACCTCTACAGCGAAACCGCCGCAGGCCTCTTCAGCCCGGCGGTGGCCGGCGCGCTGGAGCGCATCTATGTCCCCAACCGCGCGGCCAATTCCGTGTCGGTGATCGACCCTGCGACCCTGAAGGTGATAGACACCTTCAAGGTGGGCGTGCATCCGCAGCATGTGGTGCCCTCCTGGGACCTGAAGACGCTCTGGGTGGCCAACAACGCAGAAGGCCGCACCGACGGCAGCCTCACGCCGATCGACCCGCGCACCGGCAAGCCCGGGCGCCCTGTCCGGGTGGATGACCCCTACAACATGTACTGGTCGCCCGACGGGCAGCATGCGATCGTGGTGGCCGAGGCGTACAAGCGGCTCGACTTTCGTGACCCGGTCACGATGGCGCTGAAGTTCTCCATCCCGGTTCCACGCTGCGCAGGCATCAACCATGCAGATTTCTCCATCGACGGCCGGTATGCCCTGTTCACCTGCGAGTTTGCCGGTTCGGTCACGAAGATTGACCTGGTCAACCGAAGCGTGCTGGGCACGCTGGCCCTGAGCCCGTACTACGCGCGGCCCGACGCGCTGGCGCTGATCGCCCAGCCCGGTCGCAAGCCGGCGAAGATTCCGGACCCGGGGCAGCCTGGCAACGAGATCTGCACCACGCCCGGCATGCCGCAGGACGTGCGGGTGTCGCCCGACGGCAAGACCTTCTTCATCGCGGACATGATGGCCGATGGCGTGCATGTGGTCGACGGCGAAAGCCTGCGCCAGACCGGCTTCATTCCCACCGGCGTCGGCGCGCACGGGCTGTACCCCAGCCGCGACGGCCGCAGCCTCTATGTGGCCAACCGGGGTGGCAACAAGATCCGCGGCGACAAGCTGGGCAAGGGCAGCGTGTCGGTGATCGATTTCGCCACCCGCAGCGTCGCCCATACCTGGCCTATACCGGGCGGCGGCAGCCCGGACATGGGCAACGTGAGCGCGGATGGCCGGCATCTCTGGCTGTCCGGCCGGTATGACGATGTGGTCTACCGGGTGGACACCGCGACCGGGGCTGTCGACCAGGTCAAGGTCGGTCGCGAACCGCACGGCCTGACAGTGTGGCCGCAGCCCGGACGTTATTCACTTGGCCATACTGGGAACCTGCGCTGAGGTCTGCTGGCGCATGCGCTCCTCGACGGTCTCGATCATGCGAGGCAGTTCGTCCACGAAGTCGGCCTTGCTGATGAAACCGGCCGCGCCCACCTGGCGCGCGGCGTCCCGGTAGGCCTGGCCGCCGTGCATCGACAGGACCACGATGCACGGGGGGGCTTGCCACTGCTGCATGCGGCGCGCAGCCTCCAGGCCGTTCATCTCGGGCATGCCGATGTCCAGCAGCACCAGATCCGGGTGCAGGCTGCCTGCCAGCTCCATCGCCTCACGCCCGTTATGGGCTTCGCCGACAACCTCCGTGCCGGGAAGTGCCGACAGGAACTGCCGCACCGCCGCCAGAAAGGTCGGATTGTCGTCGGCGAGCATGACCCGGATCATCATGGGCTTCACTGTAGGAGCCAGGGCGGTGGCGGCCAATCAGGCCAATACCTGAACCAGAATGGAAAAACACCTGACACCGGCGAGCACCTTGTCCCGGAGCAACTGGGCTTCTGGCATCGTGTCAGCTTGCTGACGGTTCCGAGTCCGGTTCGCGGTAGCGTTCGGCGATCGCGCGTACCTGTGGCTCGTGGCGGCGCAGGACTTCCACGCAGGCGGCATCGAGCTTGCCCACCAGGGCGAGCCGCTCCAGCTCGGCACAGCTGGCCTCGAAGGTCCACGCCATCTTGTAGGGTCGCGCGCTGCGAAGGGCGTCGAAGATGTCGGCCACTGTCACGATGCGCGCCTCCAACGAGACCGCGTCCCCGCGCAGGCCATCGGGGTAGCCGCTGCCGTCCAGCATTTCGTGGTGCTGGCGCACGATGTTCCGCATGACGGTCGAGTCCGGGAGGTGGTTGAGCCCGAAGTCACCCAGGATCTTGTCGATGATCTGCCCGCCCATTTCCACATGGCCCTGCATCACATTGCGTTCTGCCGGGTTCAGCCCGCCCTGCTTGAGCAAGATGCGGTCTGGAATGCCGATCTTGCCGATGTCGTGCAGCGGGGCAAACAGGTAGACGTGTTCGACGAATTCGTCCGTGCGACCCCGTCGGGGAGCGAGTTCGCGTGCAATCAGGCGGGAGTAACGCGCCATGCGCTCCAGATGGGTCCCGGTTTCGAAATCCCGCAGACGCGCAAAATCGCTGGCGATGCGGGCCGACGCCAGAATGGACCGTACCGCGCCCAGCTCATGGGAGATCGCCATGTTGATGAGGCTGCAGAACAGCAGAAGATCGCGCTGTTCCCGCAATCTGAAGGCTTCCGGCAGCTTCGAATCAAAAAACACGAAGCCGATGAAGCTGCCGTTGTCCTGCATCGGAACGGTGAACGAGGATTGGTAGCCTTGCGCCAGCAACCATTGCGAATGCGGCGAGTCTGGCCGGACCGTTGCCGGGATGTTGTCGATGACCCGGAATTCGCCGCTGCGTGCCAGGTGGGTCAGTGATGCGCTTTCAGCCAGTGGAAACTGGTAGCCCGCGATCTTCTTGCCTGCACGCGTGCTGTCGATGAAGGTCTTCAGCATGTCGTCCGGCGCATCGTGAAGCACACAGGCGATCCGGTCCACCTGGGGGATGCGTTCGAGGATGCTGCCATGCAGCGCCGCAAGCCGCTCGGTCAGCGTCTCACCAGGTTGCCCCTGCCGGAGCAATGGCGCGGCGGAGGCGGCGAGCGTGCGTGTCATGGCAGAACCCTGAAGATGGACGATTTCCCGCGCGGTCTCGCGGCTGGTGCCTGTGGCATGTCAGCGCGGTTCGGCATGCAGCGCCAGCAGCGGGGGGCGGCTCAGGTGCCGCCTACTGCCTGGGGCCTCAGTGCGGGGCATCCGCCTCCTCGAAGGTGTAGTCGCGCAATTCCGCGGCAGCCATCAGCGACTGGAGCCCGCTCAGTGCATCGTCGAAGGCCCCGCTTTCAACCATGCGCCCGACCGCATCGGCCGCCGGCCCGAAGGCTGCCTGCAGTGCGGGCCGGGCCGATTGCCACTGTGCTGTCACCTGGGGGTCATCGGCGGACAGCAGTGCGCTCAGCGTGCTGCACAGCGCCAGGATCTGGTCCCAGTCCGATTGCGCGTCCGGGCGCAGTTGCAGCCAGTACAGCAGGCGGGCATACAACTCGTCGGCTGCAATCGGCTTGGCGATGTGGTCGTTCATGCCAGCCGCCAGGCATTTTTGACGGTCCTCCCGAAAGGCACTGGCCGTCATTGCCAGGATCGGCAGGCCTGCGCGGCCTGGAAGCCTGCGGATGGCACGGGTGGCCTCCAGCCCGTCCATGTCCGGCATCTGGATGTCCATCAGCACCAGATCGTACGGGTGGTCGCGCACCCGCTCCAGCGCGCGCTGTCCGCTATCGACCACCTCCAGCACCAGCCCGGTCTCGGCGAGCAATTCCCGCGCGACCTCCTGGTTCACCGGGTCGTCTTCGGCCAGCAGCACCCGCATGCCGGTACAGGCCCTCGCAAGGGCCTGCTCGGCAGGCCACTGTGGCATGGCGGCGTCCTGGTCGGCATCTGCCGGGAGCTGTTCGACCGATCCCCTGGACAGCGTCACACAGATCCAGAAGGTGCTGCCCTGGCCAGGCGCGCTCTGCACGCCGGATTCGCCGCCCATGAGCGTGGCCAGCCGCTTGACGATGCTCAGCCCCAGGCCGGTGCCACCAACACGGCGCGAGGTGGTGTCGTCGGCCTGCGTGAAGGGGGCGAACCGGCCGGCCTGCTGTGTCGTCGACAGGCCAATGCCCTGGTCGCGGACTTCCAGCCGCAGCACGCAGGTATCTGCGGTGTCGCTGAGCTGGCGGGCCCGTATGCTGACCTGGCCGTTCTCGGAGAACTTGATGGCATTGCCGATCAGGTTGAGCAGGATCTGCTCCAGGCGCAGCGCGTCCCCCACCAGCACGGCGGGCAGTGCCGGGTCGATCTCGCACACCAGTTGCAGGCCGCGCGCCCGGGCCTGCCCCTCGAGGATGCCCAGCGTGTGGTCCAGCAGGTCGGACAGGCCGAAGGCCACCTGCTCCAGCGCCAGCCCGCCAGCCTCGATCCTGGACAGATCCAGTACATTGTTGATGATCGAGAGCAGGTGGTGCCCCGCCGCATCGATCCGGCGCAGCTGCCCGAGCGGCTTGTCGGCGCTGATCTGCTTTCCCAGCAGTCGGGTGAACCCGATGATCGCGTTCATCGGGGTGCGGATCTCGTGGCTGATGTTGGCGATGAAGGCGCTCTTGGCCCGGCTGGCGGCCTCGGCGGCGTCCCGGGCCTGCTGCAGGGAGGTGTTGGCGGCCTCCAGCTGGGCGGTGCGCCGGCGCACCAGCTGCTCGAGCTGCTCCTGCTGGGTGCGCAATGACTGCTTGGCTGCCACGCGGGCCGTCACGTCCACGAAGGTGGCCACCGTGTCGCCCTCGAGCAGGATGCCGGCGTATTCGATGGTCCGGACCTCGCCGTCCTTGCTGGTGATGTTGCATTCCAGGGGCGGCAACTCGCTGCCCAGTGCGCGGGCCTCGTGGACGGCCGCATTGATCTTGTCCAGGACCTGGCGCCGGTACAGCGGGTCCGGGAAGGCCAGCTGCAGCCATTCGCGGGTAGTGGGTGCATCCTGTGCGGTGTAGCCGAACAGGTCGACGAAGCGGGCATTGCGATAACTGATCTCGCCGCCTGCGGTGAAATAGGCCAGCGCCAGTGGCGCCGCCTCCAGGATCCGGCGGAACCGCAACTCGCTGGTCTCCAGCCGCGCGTGCACCTGACGGGCCTCGGTGGTGTCGCGGGCCACCCGGATGTAGCCGCTCAGCTGGCCATCCGCAGCCCGCAGCGGGGTGGTGGTCATCAAGGTGCTGAAACGCGAGCCGTCGCGCCGGATGTGGCCCACCTCGGCATGCTGGCTACCCTGCCGAATCAGCTGCGTCAGGTCGACCTCGCCGCCGCCGCGCATCTGGTCGGCGGCATGGAACAGGCTGATGTGCTTGCCCATCAGCTTGTCCTGCGGGTAGCCGTGCATGCGGGCCCATGCGCGGTTGGCAAACTGCACATGGCCGCTCAGGTCGCAGGTGGCAATGCCGTCATCCGCCTGGTCGACCGCCTCATGCAACGCCTGCAGGTTGCCGAGCGCCGCCTTGCGTTCCGGTGCCATCCGCTCCCGCGCGCGCCCGGCATCCTCCAGAAGAAGGGTCGGCCGCAGGCGTTCCATCACACTGTGCTGCGACACCACGCCGACAATCTGGCCCCGGTCATTGAGCACGCCCAGGTGGCGCAAGTGAAGGGCATCCATCTTGATGGAGGCTTCGGCCATCGAGGTGTCGTGTGCAACGCAGACCGGCGGCGTTCCGATGAGCGCACGCAGCGGGGTGTCGCGGGGCGTCCGGCCTGCCGGTAGCTCGGTGAGGGCCAGGACCAGATCCCGTTCGCTGAAAAGGGCCAGCGCTGATTCGCCTTCCATCACCAGCACGTAGGAGGCAGAACGGTTCAGCATGCCGTCGAGCGCATCGGCCAGCGGGCTGTCTGGCGATGCAGTGCTGAGTCCGCAGTCCATCACGAACTTGATGTCGTCCACCTGGCGCATCAGTGCCACGGCAACGTGGGTGCGGAAGTCCGACTCGCTGGCAATGCCGCAGACCGCGCCATCCGGGTCCACCACCACCAGGTGGCGTATGCGCTGGCTCAGGGTGCGCTCATAGGCGTCGGTGAAGGACAGGTCGGGCGGGGCGGTGATGACCGGCGCACTCATGATCTGCGCCACGGCGGCCTGCATGTCGCCCTTCAGGGAGTGGGCGGCGATGTCCCGCTCGGTGATGATTCCGGTGGCGCGCGGGCCTTCCTGTACCAGCAGGCAGGAGACATGCCGCTGCGCCATCTGGCGCGCGGCCACCTCGATGCTGCTCGTGCCCTGCACGTGCAGGACCTCGGGCGTCATGATGTCTTTGAGTGTCAGTTCGGCGAGGTGGTGCATGGTGATGTGGCCGTGCTTCGGAGCCTGGCCTGGTGTTCCCCTTGGAATGACTGTAGGCCCGGGGCGAGGGCCTGAACATCAGGCAAATACCTGACACTGCCGGGGGAAATTCCCTATGCCGGCGCCACGGCGGGAGCCGCGCGGTCCGGGGCCTGTGCCGGCAGCAGTCGGTGGCACAGGGTCAGGGCGGTGTCAAATTCCAGCCTTGCCACGGCATCGTCCAGCGCTTCCAGTGCAGTGCCCGGTGCGGGTCGGAACTGGCGCGTGAAGCTGGCCATGGCATCGGTAGCGGCCAGGTTCCGCAAGCCGACGTACATGCGTTCGACCTGTTGACTGACTTCATTTGATTCTCGCGCGAAGGGCTTGGCGATGGGTGCCAGCACCCGGTGGTGTGGCGAATGGCATCGAGCGCATGGCGCGCTGCGGCTGGTCGATGCGGGCACTGTTCCATCGTGTTGGGCGAGCACGGAATAGCCGCTTCGATGGGCGGGCCTGGCAACTGCCGCGGCGGGCCTGCCGTGGGGGTGCTGCTCAGAAAGTCGTCCAGTCATCGTCGCCGGCGCTGGCAGCTGCCGGCGCCTTGCGGTTCTCGGCCTGTGTGGTCAGCACCAGCGGATCTCTGCGCGAGGGGGTTGCAGCAGCCTTGGGCGCAGCAATGCGGCTCATGTTCTTGTTGCGACCAGAACCGCGGTGCTCCGCTGCCGGAAGCTGCTTGGCGGACATGACTGACTTCATGCCGGCCGGTGCGCGCAATGGCGCAGCGGGGGATTCGGCACCGTGCGCCAGCTTGAACACCGCCACCGCCCGCACCAACTGCTGCGCCTGGGTGTTCAGGCTCTCGGCAGCGGCCGCGCTCTGCTCCACCAGGGCTGCGTTCTGCTGGGTCGCCTGGTCCATCTGCGTGACCGCCTCTCCCACCTGGGCCACGCCCTGGCTTTGTTCGGTGCTGGCCGCGCTGATCTCGCCCATGATGTCGGTCACCCGGCGGATGGAAGCCACCACTTCGGTCATGGTCACGCCGGCCTGATCCACCAGGGCCGTGCCCTGTTCGACCCGCTGTACGCTGTCGGAGATCAGGCCCTTGATTTCCTTGGCCGCCTCGGCCGAGCGGCCGGCCAGGCTGCGCACCTCGGAGGCGACCACCGCAAAGCCGCGGCCTTGTTCGCCAGCACGGGCAGCCTCGACGGCGGCGTTGAGCGCCAGGATGTTGGTCTGGAAGGCGATGCCGTCGATCACGCCGATGATGTCGGCGATCTTGCGCGAGGCGTCGTTGATGCCCTTCATGGTGTCCACCACCTGCCCGACGACCTCGCCGCCGCGGATGGCGACGGTGGAGGCGTTACGGGCCAGCTGGTTGCCCTGGCGGGCGTTCTCGGCGTTCTGGCGCACGGTGGAGCCGAGCTCCTCCATCGAGGCCGCTGTCTCTTCCAGTGCGCTGGCCTGTTGCTCGGTCCGCCCGGACAGGTCGCTGTTGCCCTGCGCAATCTGTGCGCTGGCCGTGGCCACGCTCTCGGCATTCTGCTGCACGTTGCGGACGATGTCCGCGATGTTTTGCTGCATCCGGGCCATGGCGGCCATCAGGCGAACGGTCTCGTCGTTGCCAGCGGGTGTGACGCGCGCGCGCAGGTCTCCCTCGGCCAGGTGCTCGGCCAGCGCGACCGCCTTGTCCATCGGGACCGTCATCCGGCGGGCCAGCAGGAGCGCCGCAGCCAGCAGGCCCCCGAAAGCCAGCGCCAATGTGGCTCCGATCAGCAGCCGGGTGCTTCCAACGCTGGCGGCTGCGGTGGCGTTCATGGCCTCGGAGTCGGCATTGATCGCCTCGGACAGCTTGGCCATTCGGGTTTCCAGGTCGCCGAAGGCGGTGAGGAACTCCGGCATCCGGGCCTGCGCACTGGCAAGGTCTGCCTGCGCAGCCTGTATGCTGACCCGCGCGACGGCAACGTATCGGTCGGCGACCGGCTGGACACCGGACAGATGGCTGGCGGTGTCTGCCGACAGTGGCAGGCTGCGCAACTTGGTCAATGCATCGGACAGGATCGCCGCGTGCTCCTGCAGGTCCTTGCCTGCTTCGGCAGAGGCCGCAGGTTTGTTCTCCAGGGCTCCCAGCAAGGCCTGCTGTACATCCCCCCGTATGGCGTCGTGCATCATGTCTGCCATCTGGCTCAACTGCAGGGCCTGGCCGGAGCCGACGATGTCGTCCATCGATGTGGCGAGCTTGGAGGTGGCGATCATGCCGATCCCTCCCACAATGCCGGCAAGCACTGCTCCGGCCAAGCCCAGGGACAGGATCTGTGTACGCAATTTCATCAACAATCCTCGTTGGATGCCCGTTGTCGGAGGGCGATTGGGGCTGCTCGATTCGAGTCCTTATCGGCGCTTGAGCGTTGCCTTGCGCCGTGTTCTTGCGCCGGGTCAATGTAGTCGCATTGCGGCGGCGCAGCAATCGGGTGATCACCTGAGTTGGCCAAGCCGGAACTCCGGATAGGGCGAGCTCTCAGAATGTGGTCCAGTCGTCATCGCCACCCTCGGCGGCGGCTGCGGGTTTTCGGGTGGCCGCCTGTGCGGTCAGTTCGGGTGGTTCTGCACGGGGCGCGGCGGCGGGTTTGGTACTGGCGATTCGGGTGACCTTCTTGCTGCGGTCGGGCCCGCGGCGCTCCACGGCGGGGAATGTCTTGCCCGCAGGTTTTTGCGCCACGCGGGCCACCGGGGTCGGCACGTCCTGCGAATCTGCACCGTGCGCAAGCCGGAACACCGCCACCGCCTGCACCAGTTGCCGGGCTTGGGCCTTGAGGCTTTCGGCGGCTGCCGCGCTTTGCTCGACCAGCGCGGCGTTCTGCTGCGTGGCCTGGTCCATCTGCGTCACCGCTTCGCCCACCTGCGCCACGCCCTGGCTCTGCTCGGTGCTGGCCGCGCTGATCTCGCCCATGATGTCGGTCACCCGCCGGATGGCGGTCACCACCTCGGTCATGGTGGCGCCGGCCTGGTCCACCAGAGCCGTGCCCTGTTCGACCCGCTGCACGCTGTCGGAGATCAGGCCCTTGATCTCCTTGGCCGCTTCGGCCGAGCGGCCGGCCAGGCTGCGCACCTCGGAGGCAACCACCGCAAAACCGCGGCCCTGCTCGCCGGCGCGCGCCGCCTCGACAGCCGCATTGAGCGCCAGGATGTTGGTCTGGAAGGCGATGCCGTCGATCACGCCGATGATGTCGGCGATCCTGCGCGAGGCGTCGTTGATGCCCTTCATGGTGTCCACCACCTGGCCGACCACTTCGCCGCCGCGCATGGCCACGCTGGAGGCATTCTGGGCCAGCTGATTGCCCTGGCGGGCGTTGTCGGCGTTCTGGCGCACGGTGGAGCTGAGCTCTTCCATCGAGGCGGCGGTCTCCTCCAGCGCGCTGGCCTGCTGTTCCGTTCGGCTGGAGAGGTCGTGGTTGCCCTGCGCGATCTGGGCGCTGGCAGTGGCCACGCCGTCGGCGTTCTGGCGTACGCTGCCGACCACGCCCGCCAGGGCTGTCTGCATGTCGCGCAAGGTGGCCAGCAGCGGGCTGAGCTCGTCACGCGCGTCGTCGCGGATGGCCATGGCCAGATTGCCATCGCGCACGCGCTCGGCCACCTCCTGCGCGACAACCAGGCGCCGGCGCAGGCTGCGCGCCCCATACCAGCTGAAGCCGATCAGGCCCAGCGCCGTGGCGCACACAAGAGCCACCAGCAACTGGCGCGTGAAGCTGGAGTCGGCCTCGATGGCAAGCAGCTCCTGGTCCAGCACGGTGGTCTGGCGCGTGCGCTCGGCATCCAGTACGGCCAGCAGCTGGTTGCCTGCCGGAATGGTGCGGGAGACCAGCATCTCGAAGGCCGCCTCTTTCTGGCCCTGCTGCACCAGCAGGACATTCTCGGTACCCACTGCCCAGAAGGCGTCGGCCTGCGCCGCTATGCCTCGGTAGGCCTCGCGCCCGGCCGGGGTGATGAGATCTTTTTCGAAGGCTTTCAGTGTCTCGTTGGTCTTCTGGCGCCTGGTGTTGATATCGGCCAGCGTGGCTGCCAGGTCTTCCGCACGGGTGACCAGCAGGCCATGGCGGATCTGCAGCGAGACACGCGTCACGTTCAACCCGATGTCGGCCATGCGATTGACCTGCGGCACCCGGCTGACACGGGTTTCTCTGGCCAGGTCCATGACATGCTGGAACTGGATCCAGGTGTCGATTGCCACCCCCGCCAGGGCGACGACCAGCAGAATCGACAACAGGTAGAGGCGTTGGGTGATGCTCAGGGAGTTCATGCGGTCTCCGGGGTTGGCGAAACAGGAAGCGTGCGTTCAGTGGGTGGATGCGTCGACCAGTCCCATCTCGGCACTGGTCATGAGTTTTTCGATGTCCACCAGGATCAGCATGCGGTTCTCGACGGCACCGATGGCCAGGATATGGTCGCTGGCAATGGCGGAGTTGAACTCTGGCACCTGGCGCAGCTGGGCGGGCTGCAGCGTGATCACGTCGCTGACGGCATCCACCACCATGCCCACCACCCGGCTGCCGATGTTGAGCACGATCACCACCGTGAAGTCATCGTAGTTCGCCTGTTCCAGGTTGAACTTCATGCGCATGTCGATGATAGGCACGATCACCCCGCGCAGGTTGACCACCCCCTTCATGAAGGTGGGCGCGTTGGCGATGCGGGTGGGCTCTTCGTAGGAGCGGATCTCCTGCACCCGCAGGATGTCGATGCCGTATTCCTCGGCGCCCAGCTTGAAGGCCAGGAACTCCCGCAGGTTGGTGGTGACGCTTGCGCCAGTGCTCGCAGTCGGGGCATTGCCGGGTTGCTGGGCCATGTCGGTAGCCTTTCAGTTGGTCGGGGCGGTTGCGAGGAAGTTGCTTGAAGCAGGCTTGCCGGTATCCAGGGCCTGACTGTAGTCAACCGAAGGCCAGGCTGCCATCGGGCGATTACCTGAGGCAGAACCGGGAAACACCTGATGGGTGCCTTGCCGGGGTCGCAGGTCTGACACGGGTGAATGTCCCGGTTTCTCGGGCGGCGGCGGGCGCGGTGCGGGGTGCCGGTGCGGGGTGCCGGTGCATCACGCCATCTGCGAAGGGGCTGCCTCTCGCTCGAAGGCGACCGTGAACCGGCTGCCGCCAGGCTCCAGCCCGATGTCGTGCGGACGGGTCTCCAGTGCGTGAAACGCCTGGCGGGCGAGTTCCCGCAGACAGGCGCCGAGGTCCACACAGGCAAGAGGCCCTGGCTGATACAGGTGTTCGTGCAGCAGTGCCATCGACCGGATGCGGCCCTGCATGCCCCCCGGCACATCCTGCGCGTCGCGCGGGGAGGGCCGCTGGCGTTCGAGCCGCAACAGGCTGGAGACCGGCTGCAGAGAGAGAGAGACCGGGTGGCGCCATCGTCAGGCAGGTGGCGGGCATCGTCAGCTGCGACCGCGCCGCGCCAGTGCACCGACGTCCAGGATCAGTGCAACGCGGCCATCGCCCATGATGGTGGCGCCGGAGACATCACTCACGCGGCGGTAGTTGGACTCGAGGTTTTTCACCACGACCTGCTGCTGCCCCAGCAGTTCGTCGACCAGCAGGGCGGCCCTGCGGCCTTCCGCCTCCACCACGACCATGACCGGCTTGGCCGGCAGCCCGCCCTTGCGCTGCACGTCGAACACACGCTCGAGCTCCACCACCGGCAGGTATTCCTCCCGCACGCGCACCACCTGGCCGGAGCCGCCGATGGAGCGCACCGTGTCGGCCTGCACCTGGAAGGATTCGACCACCGAGGCCAGCGGCAGGATGTAGCACTCGTTGTTGACGCCCACACTCATGCCGTCCATGATGGCCAGCGTGAGCGGCAGGCGCACCCGCACGCTCATGCCGAAGCCTTCGGCGGATTCGATCTCGACCGTGCCGCCCAGCGCCGTGATGTTCTTCTTGACCACATCCATGCCGACGCCGCGGCCCGACACATCGGTCACCACTTCGGCGGTGGAGAAGCCCGGCGAGAAGATCAGCCCCCACACGCTGGCGTCCGGCATGTCGTCCGACACTTCGAGGCCTCGCTCGCGGGCCTTCTTGAGCAGCTTGGACCGCGACAGGCCCTTGCCGTCGTCACGTACCTCGATCACGATGCTGCCGCCCTGGTGGGAGGCGGCCAGCGTGATGGTGCCGGTCTCGGGCTTGCCGGCAGCCCGTCGATCGGCCGGCATCTCGATGCCGTGGTCGCAGCTGTTGCGCACCAGGTGGGTGAGGGGGTCGGTGATCTTCTCGACCAGGCCCTTGTCGAGCTCGGTCGATTCACCGTGGGTGACGAAGTCGACCTTCTTGTTCAGCTTGGCCGCCAGGTCCCGCAGCATGCGGGGGAAGCGGCTGTAGACCATGGACATCGGGATCATGCGGATCGACATCACCGATTCCTGCAGGTCGCGGGTATGGCGCTCGAGGTCGGCCAGGCCGGACACCAGCTGCTGGTGCCTGGTGAGGTCGATCCTGGTACTGGTCTGGGCGAGCATGGCCTGGGTGATCACGAGTTCGCCGACCAGGTTGATGAGCTGGTCCACCTTCTCGACGGACACCCGCAGCGTGGATGCTTCTGCGGCCGGCGCGGCCTGCGCCCTTGCCGGTGCCTTGGCCTCGGGCTTGTGGGCGGCTGGCTGTGCCGACGCGGCAGTGGCAGCCGGAGCCGCGCTTGCAGTGCCGGGAGCACCGGGTGCGTCATGGAAGAAGCCGAAGCTGTTGTCGAGCACGGGCGCTGGCGGCTCTTCAGGAGGCGCACCCGGTGCGCCCGCATGGAATCCGAAACCCGGCCCCAGCGGCAGCAGCTTGACCTTGTCGCGCGCCACATGGAAGGTGAACAGGTCGAGCAGGTCGTCGTCGGTGCTGCCGGTGATGACCTTGAAACGGCGCATGCCATCGGCGGGCTGGCCACCGTCCAGGGGCTCGATCGTGCCCAGATCGACAATCTCGGCGAACAGCTCGACCAGCTGGTCGGCATCCGCCGGGTGGTCCAGCGGACCGACGAGCAGTTCCAGGCCACGCTGGCCCTTGGGCAGTTCGCCGGCGGCAGGCGCCTGGGAGCCGCCTGTCGGGGTTGTCGCAGCAGCGGGTGCGGATGAGGCGGCGCTGGCCGGCGCCGGAGTCTCGCCCGCCATGAATGCCGCAAAACTGGCCAGCAGGCCGGCTGTCTCGACCGGCTCGCCCTTGCCCCCGCTCTGGTGCAGGGCCAGCTGTGCCTTGAGCGCGTCGCCGGACTGCAGCAGGACGTCGACCATGGCAGCGTTGGGCTCGAGCTCATGCCGGCGCAGCTTGTCGAGCAGGGTTTCCATCTGGTGGGTGAGTCCGGCCACATCGGCAAAACCGAAGGTGGCCGCGCCGCCCTTCACCGAGTGGGCGCAGCGGAAGATGGAATTCAGGGTTTCGTCGTCGGCGGATTCGATGTCGATCTCGAGCAGCTGTTGCTCCATGCGGTCGAGGTTCTCGCCGGCCTCCTCGAAGAAGACCTGATGGAACTGGCTGAGGTCCAGTCCACCAGCACTGTCGCTGGAAGTGTCGGCCATTATCGGACCACCTTCCTGATCACCTCGATCAGCTTGGCCGGATCGAAGGGCTTGACCAGCCAGCCGGTGGCGCCAGCGGCACGGCCGGCCTGTTTCATCTGCTCGCTGGACTCGGTCGTGAGGATCAGGATCGGGATGGTCTTGAAGCCGGGGTGCTCGCGCAGGCGCTTGGTCAGCCCGATGCCGTCCAGGCGCGGCATGTTCTGGTCGGTCAGGACCAGGTCGAAGCTGCGCTGGCGGGCCTTCTCGAAGGCGTCTTCGCCGTCGACCGCTTCGACCACTTCGTAACCGGCGTTCTTGAGCGTGAAGGACACCATTTGGCGCATGGAGATGGAGTCGTCGACGGCCAGGATTGAATGCATGGGGGGCTCCGGAAAGGCTTGCTTGAAAAGGAAAGGGTGGGGCGCTTCAGAACAGCTCGATCGAGCCGGCATCCATTTCGGATTGGGTCACGGGATTGGGACGGTCCGGTGCCTTCTCGATGACGGCCTCGCCGTCTTCGTCTTCGGCGAACAGGCTGCCGGCCAGCTGGTCGGCGCAGTTGCGCAGGCGCACATGGGTGTGGGTGATCAGCTGGGAGGCCATGTCGTGGAACTGCAGGGCGGTCACGGCGTTGTCGAGCTGCATCTGGATCTGGTGCAGCACGGTGGCCAGTTCGCGCTCGGGCTTGCGCCGGCGGTGCTGCGACAGCTCGATCGAGGCGGTGTGAAAACTCGCCATGAGGACCTGCGCGGCATCCGCCAGCAGCACCTGCAGCCGCTGCAGGTCGTTGCAGGCGGCAATGATGTGGTCCTGCACGTCGGCCGCGACCACCAGGGGAATGGTGGAGGCCGGCGGCTCTTCCGGTGAAAGGGCGGGGGCGTCGGTTGTGTCGGCTTGCATGGAGAGGGCTTTCACAGTCGGGAGGTGGAGATGCCGGCGGAACTGCGCAGCTGCTCGATCAGCCGCGGCGCGATCGCATTCAGCGGCAGGACTTCATGGGCGGCACCAGCGGCGATCGCTTCCTTGGGCATGCCGAACACGACGCAGGTGGCTTCGTCCTGCACCAGGTTGTAGCTTCCGGCATCGCGCAGCACCTTCATGGCGCGCGCGCCGTCGGCGCCCATTCCTGTGAGCATGACGCCCAGGGCATTCGGGCCGACCACACGCGCGGCGGACAGGAACAGGACTTCCACCGACGGCTTGTGGCGGTTGACCGGGTCGCCATCGGCCACGCGCGCGACGTAGTTGGCGCCGGAGCGCTCGACACTCAGGTGCAGCCCGCCCGGCGCGATATAGGCATGGCCGGGCAGTACCCTTTCGCCGTCGCTGGCCTCCTTCACGCTGATGCGGCACAGCCCGTCGAGCCGGGTGGCATAGTTGCGGGTGAAGCCCGCAGGCATGTGCTGCGTGATCATGACGGCCGGCGCATCGGCTGGCAGGCCCATCAGCAGCTCCCTGGTGGCTTCGGTGCCGCCGGTGGAGGCGCCGATGAAGATGATCTTTTCGGTGGACAGCCGGCCCAGCGCCCGCACCGGCGCCGCGGTTGTTGCGGATGTGGCTGCCGACGCGTGCCGGCCTACCGCCTCGTGCGACTTGTGCACCTTGGCCGTGGCCGCCACGCGGATCTTGGCGGTGATGTCCGCCGCCAGCATCTTCAGGCCGTCGGCCACGCCGATCCTGGGCTTGGCCACGAAATCGATGGCGCCGAGTTCGAGTGCGCGCAGGGTGGCCTCGGCGCCGCGTTCGGTCAGCGTGGAGACCATCACCACCGGCATCGGCCGCAGGCGCATCAGCTTGGCCAGGAAGTCCAGGCCGTCCATGCGCGGCATCTCGATATCCAGCGTGATCACGTCCGGATTGAGTTCGCGGATCATCTCCCGCGCCACCAGCGGGTCGGCTGCTGCGCCGACACACTGCATGTCGGCCTGCCGGTTGATGATTTCGGTGAGCAGGCTGCGCACCAGCGCGGAATCGTCCACCACCACCACGCGTGTCTTGGTCATCTCGAAGCAGTCCTTTCGATGCGTGCGTTGCGGGTTTCAGAACAGGTCGACGGAGCCGCCGGAGCTGGCCTGCGGCACCACGCGTTGGGCCGCCGCACGCTCCTGCGCCTGCAATGCGGCCGCCTGCGTGGGGGCCAGGCGCTTCACCATGGCCTTGCCGCTGGCCGGCAGGAAACACACCTTGCGCGGGTAGATATCCAGCACATCCTTGCTGACCACCGGGATGTGTTCGGTCTTGAGATAGTCCAGCACGAAGCTGGTGTTGCGCGCGCCGACGTTCATGCTGTCCATGCCCGCGATCACCTGCCCGCCACCGAACACCTTGGCCTCCAGGGCAGGGCGCGAGCCGCCGCGCTTGAGCATCTCGTTGATCAGAAGCTCCATTGCGTAGGAGCCATACCGGCCGTCGTCGCCGCTGCCCTCGGGCAGCATGAAGTGGTTCAGGCCGCCCACCCGTGCATTGCGGTCCCACAGGCAGGCGGCGATGCAGGAGCCCAGCGTGGTCATGATGAGGATGTCTTCGTTGGCGACGAAGTACTCGCCGGGCAGTACCTTGACGGCGATGCTCTGAAAGTGTGTCTCGAACCAGAAGAAGGAGGCTTCACCCGGCTTGCGGGGTGCGGCCTTGAGCCGGGCCAGGTGTGCCGCCGAAGCGGTCGAGGTCGGCCGCGAGGTGGAGGCTGTGTCGTTCATGGTGTCTGTACGCACTCGTAGACGGTCTTGCCCCGCAGGCGGAACAGGTCCCGGGATTCGCCGAAGTTCTCCGAGTGTCCGGCGAACAGCAGTCCGTGGGGCAGCATGGCCCGGCGCATGCGTTCCAGCACGCGTCGCTGGGTCGGTCCGTCGAAGTAGATCATGACGTTGCGGCAGAACACGATGTCGAACGGTTCACCCAGGGACCAGTGGGAATCCATCAGGTTGAATGCGCGGAACTCCACCAGGCGGCGCAGTTCCGGCTTGACGCGGATGAACCCGCTGTTGTTGCCGGTGCCGCGCATGAAATAGCGCTTGAGCATGTCGGCGCTCAGGCCGCGCGCATCGGCCGGGTAGATGCCCTGGTCGGCCTTGGCCAGCACCTTGGTGTCGATGTCGCTGCACAGTATCTGCACCGGTGCCGATGGCCCCAGGGCCTCGGCAACGGTCATCGCGATGGAGTAGGGCTCTTCGCCGGTGGATGCGGCATTGCACCAGATGCGCCACCGACGGCCCTTGTGGCGGGTCAGCTCCGCGGCGAGCACCGGAAAATGGTGGTCTTCGCGGAAGAACGAGGTGAGGTTGGTCGTCAGGCAGTTGACGAACTCCTGCCATTCCGCCTCTCCCTCGGGGCCGCGGGCCTGCTCCAGCCACTGCAGGTAATCGGCAAAGCTGCGGTATCCGACGTCGCGCAGGCGCCGCGACAGGCGGCTGTACACCATGGCCTGCTTGCCGGCATGCAGGCTGATGCCCGCGCGCTGGTAGATCAGCTTGCGTACGCACTCGAAATCGGCGCCCGAGAAGCTGAACTCGGTATCGCGACCGCTATCCTGCATGGCGGCCATGGATGCCCTTCGGCGGGGGTGTTGCGGGTGGGCCGGCGGCTGCAATGCCGTTTGCCTGAGCTGCGCGGTTCATGGGTCGAATGTCGATAGGGGGGCGCCTGCCGCAAGCCGTGCGACGCATGTTTCTCCCGGAGAATACCATCGCCGAAAGGCGCTTGTCGGGGGAGCAGGCGGTATGCAGGAGCGGTTCATCGCAATTCCACAGGCAGTGTTGGCAGGAACTGACAAGCTTGCACTTTAGGCTCCGCCGCCATGCCGAGACATCGGGCCGATACCTGAGTCCTGCCGGAAAAACACCCTAAGCGCGAAGAAATCCGCTTCAATCCCCCTATCATCAATTCCTGCCGTGCAAACAGATCTAGCCAAGGAATATCCGTGAGCGACTTTTCCTATATGAAGTTCCTCGTTGTGGACGACTTCTCCACCATGCGCCGAATCGTGCGGGGCCTGCTCAAGGAAATGGGCATGAGCAACTCCGACGAGGCGGAAGACGGGGCGATCGCCCTGAAGATGCTCAAGAACAACAAGTACGACTTCGTCGTGTCGGACATCAACATGCCCAACATGAACGGCTTCGAACTGCTCAAGGCGATCAAGGCCGATCCGGATCTCAGGTCCCTGCCGGTGCTCATGGTCACTGCCGAGGCCCGCAAGGAGGACATCGTCCTGGCCGTCCAGAGCGGCGCAGCCGGCTACATCGTGAAGCCTTTCACCAAGGCCACTCTGGAGGACAAGGTCATCAAGATCATGCAGAAACGCGCCGCAGGTGGCTGACATGCAGGATTCCAGCGCGACCCCGGCCCAGGTTCCGGCAGCCTCTCCCGAGGTGTTCCAGCAATTGGGGCAGATCACCCGCCAGTTGCACGACACGCTGAACCATCTGGGCGTGATACCCAAGCTGCGTCTGTCGGCAGAGGGCCTGCCCGATGCCCGCAGTCGCCTGAGCTACATCGCCCAGAAGACGGGCGAAGCCGCTGAAAAGGTCCTCAACGCGGTCGATCTGGCCAAGCAGGACCATGCCGACATCTGTGCGGCGGCTCGCAAGCTCGCGGCCGAGATGTCTGGTGACAAGGCTGCCGCCGCCAGCGCTGCCGGGGTGCTGGCGTTTGTGGCCCAGGTCGAGGCGGCCAGCGGACGCATGGACCAGCACCTCACCGACATCATGATGGCCCAGGACTTCCATGACCTGACCGGCCAGGTGGTGGCCAAGGTGGTCGCGCTGGCGATCGACCTGGAAGACAGCCTGGTCAAGCTGCTGGTGCAGGCCGCGCCCTCCGAACTGGCACCCGAGCCCCCCCATGCCGAGCTCAATGGCCCTGTGGTCAACCCCGAGGGCCGCACCGACGTCGTCAGCAACCAGAGCGAGGTCGACGACCTTCTCGCCAGCCTGGGCTTCTGAGCGTCGCGCGGCGCCGCAGGCCCGGCGTCAGAGCTGGAATACCTCCACCGAGCGGGACATCGACAGTGCGCCCTGCTTGAGGGTCGCCGCCGAGGCTGCCGACTCCTCCACCAGGGCCGCGTTCTGCTGGGTTGCCGTGTCCAGCAGCGCCACCGCCTCGTTCACCTGGGCAATGCCGGTCGCCTGTTCCTGGGCGGCGTTCGTGATGAGCTTGATCAGATCGCTGACCTCATGCACCGAGTTCAGCATCTCGCCGATGGTCTTGCCCGCAGACTCCATCTGCACCGTCGCCTCGGACACCTGCCCCGACGATTGCGCGATCAGTTCCCGGATCTCCTTGGCCGCCACGGCGCTGCGCTGCGCCAGCGCCCGGACTTCGGAGGCCACCACCGCAAAACCGCGCCCATGCTCGCCGGCCCGGGCCGCTTCCACCGCAGCATTGAGCGCCAGGATGTTGGTCTGGAAGGCGATGCCCTCGATGACGCCGATGATGTCGTGCACCTTGGTCGACGAGGCATGGATGGCTTTGATGGTGACCGATACCTGGCGCATCGCATCGCTACCCCGGCTTGCCACAGCACTGCTGCGCTCGCTGTGTTCAAACACCTTGGCTGCCGTGCTGGCGGTCTGCTTGACGGTGCCAGAGAGCTGTTCCATCGACGCGGCGGTCTCCTCCAGGCTGCTGGCCTGGGTTTCGGTGCGCGAGGACAGGTCCATGCCGCCGGCGGCGATCTCGGCCGCAGACTGGGTGAAGTGGTTGATTTCACGCCGCACATCACTGACGACGGCGCGCAGGTTGACCTGGATCTGGCGCAGGCTGCGCACCAGGCCGGCCATCGGCTCAGGGTAGCTTCCCTCGACGGTGCCGATCAGGTTGCAGCCCGCCAGGTCGTTGGCGAAACCTGCCGCCGCGATCGTCGGGCGGGACACGCGCTGGTGAAACCAGCCCATGATGATGCCTGCACCCACGGCCAGGGCCGCCGCCTGCACCAGCCACCCGCCCCCCAGCGCGGTGGCGCCGAGTGCGAGGACGGACATGCCCCCGAGTGCCATGGCAAGCTGGCCGGCCAGCGCGATGCGTGCGACCCGCCCGAACAGGCCGGGCAGTCCGGTGCGGCGCACTTGCCCGCCCGCCAGCGCGAACGAGGGGCTGCCGCTTTCCTCTTCCATCCGCATCTGCGCATACAGGGCATCTGCGCTGGAGATCTGCTCCCGCGTGGGCTTGGTGCGCACCGACATGTAACCCCGTGGCTTGCCATCGACCATGATCGGCGTGACGTTGGCCACCACCCAGTAGTGGTCGCCGTCCTTGCGCCGGTTCTTGACCAGCCCCGTCCAGGGACGTCCGCGGCCGACGGTCTGCCACAGGTCCTTGTAGGCGGCGGGGGGCATGTCGGGGTGACGCACCAGATTGTGGTTCTGCCCCAGCAATTCGTCATAGGTGTACCCGCTGACCACCACGAATGCCTGGTTGCAGTGGGTGATGTGGCCCTTGGTGTCCGTCATGGACACGAGCATCTGGTCAGCCGGGTAATCGTATTCCTGCTGCGAAACTGGAAGGTTCAGGCGCATGGTTTTCCTCAGGAGTGTTGTCCACCGGGTTCCGCCCCCGTACGGGTCGGAATGCCCAGCGGTCGGTCTGCCAGGGAATTTAGGCCTTTGGGTTGCGAAAAAACATCCGGCCGATACCTGAGCCCGTGCCGGAAAACACCTGAGGCAGGTCAGGCATCCGGCGAGATCAGCCCGTTGCGCATCGCATAGCGCACCAGCCCGGCCACCTCGTGGATGTCGAGCTGCTTCATGAGCTGGCTGCGGTGGGTGTCCACCGTCTTGACGGAGAGGTCCAGGCGGCGCGCGATCTCCTTGGTGCTGTGGCCCTCTGCCACCAGCTGCAGGACCTCGCGCTGGCGCGGGGTCAGTGCATCACCGGGCTGGTCGTCGGCCCTCAGGCGCTGCACATAGTCGCTCACGATGCCCCGAGAGACCGCCGGGCTGAGGTAGGTCTCGCCGCGCAGCACCGCCCTGACTGCCAGCTCCAGCTCCAGGGTGGCGGCATCCTTGAGCAGGTAGGCGGCCGCGCCGTTGCGCAGGGCCTGGCGAACATATTCCTCGTTCTGGTGCATCGAGAGGATGATCACCCGCACATCCGGCTGCGACTTCGTCAGGCGCGCCGTGGTCTCCAGGCCATTGAGCCCCGGCATGGCGATGTCCATCAGGACCAGGTTGGGCTGCAGCTGCTGGGCCAGCTGCAGCAGGGCCAGGCCGTCATTGGCCTCGCCCACCACCTCGACGTCAGGCATCGACTCCAGCAACTTGCGCAGGCCGGCGCGCACAAGGGTGTGGTCGTCGGCCAGCAGTGCGCGCAATCGGGTCATGGTGTTGTTCACTGACGGGGGAGTGTAAGTGGGCAGCGCATGCGCACGGTGCTGCCCATGCCGGGGACGGATTCGATATCCAGTTGCCCGCCCAGCAGCGTGGCGCGTTCCTTCATGCCGAGCAGCCCGATGCTGTTGCCGGCCGATGCGCGTTCCCGCACGGCACCCACGTCAAAGCCGCAGCCGTCGTCGTGGATGCCCAGCATCAGGGCCTCGCCATCGTGGAAAAGGTCGATGTCGACCCGCGTCGCACGGGCATGGCGCGTGATGTTGGTGAGGGCTTCCTGCACGACGCGGAAGCAGGCGGTCTCGACATCGGACGGCAGACGGGTATCGGGGATGGCCGGCTCGAAGTGCACCGAAAAACCGCTGCGTGCGGCCGTCTGTTCGGCGATGCCGCGCAGGGCCGGGATCAGGCCGAGGTCGTCCAGCACCGAGGGGCGCAGAGCCACTGCCAGGCGGCGCACATGCTGCAGCGCGTCCTCGACGATGCGCAGGTTCTCGGCGTTGAGTTCGGCAGGCGAACGGTCCTTGAAGCGCTCACGCGCCTGCAGGTTGATCTTGATCGCGGTGAGCGACTGCCCCAGCTCGTCATGCAGCTCATGGGCCACACGGCGGCGTTCCAGCTCCTGGGCCTCGAGCACGCGGCGTGACAACGCGCGCAGCTGCTGCGTCTTTTCTTCCAGCGCCTCGGCAGCCCGCCGGCGCTCGGTGATGTCCTGGATCAGGCCGATATAGGTGACCTGCCCGAGGTGCGTGATGCGCGAAACGGCCAGGCTGATCGGGAACACCTGCCCATTCTTGCGCGCTGCCAGCATTTCGCGCACCTTGCCGATCACCCTGGTCTCGCCGGTGTCGTGGTGGTGCTGCATGTAGGCATCGTGGTGGCGCCGGTCGTGGTCCGCCATGAGCATCGACACATTGCGCCCGATCACCTCGTTGGCCGGGTAGCCGAAGATGCTGGTGGCCGCACGGTTGAAGGATTCGATCAGCCCGTGGCGGTCGATGGTGATGACCGCGTCGACCATGTTGTCCAGGATGGTCTGGGTGTGCAGCGCCGATTCCCGCAGGGCTTCGCGCCCGGCAATCAGTTCGAGCTCAACCTGCTTGCGCCGCGTGATGTCGACAAAGGTGCAGATGATGTCGCGCAGGCTGCCGTCCGGTGCCAGTCGGGGATGGGCGCCGAACTGCAGCCAGAGCCGGTCCTGGGAGCTTTGGCGATAGACCCCGACGATGACGTCGGGAACCGGCTTGCGGTTTGCCAGGCACTGGGCGACCGGGTGCGCCCCGTCCGGGAAGGGGGAGCCGTCCTCGCGCACCAGGTTCCACCCCGGATCCTGCGTCATCGCGCTGCGCAGTTCTTCCAGGCCCAGACCGAGCAGGTCACACGCGCGCTGGTTGGCGAGCAGCACCTCGCCCTGGGGCCCCACCAGCAACACGCCGTTCTGCAGGTTGTTGAACAGGCTGCGGTAGCGGTCCTCGCTGTCGCGCAGTGCGGTCTCGATGCGGTGCTTGTAGAGCGCCATCTCCAGCACGATGCGCAGCTCGCGCTCTGCGTACGGCTTGAGCACGTACCCGAAGGGTTCGGCCAGCTTGGCCTGCTCCAGGGTCGTGTCTTCGGCGAAGGCGGTCAGAAAAACGACCGGGATCGAATGCCGTTGCCGCACCAGGGTCGCCGCCTCGACGCCGTTCATGGCGCCGGCCAGCTGGATGTCCATGAGCACCAGATCGGGCAGCAGTTCTCCGGCCAGCAGCACCGCTTCCTCGCCACGTTTTGCATGGCCCACCGGTTCATAGCCCAAGGCGGCCAGCTGCAGCTGGATGTCCCGCGCCACGATGGCTTGGTCTTCGACGACCAGGATGCGGGGACGGTGGGGAGGGTGGGGCATGTGTGCAGGGCGGCGTCGGGCTGCGGGGATTGTCTCTTCTCCGACATGATAGACCGCGAAGGTTACCGATCTGCCGCGCTAAAGGGATCTTAAATCGGCCTTGATCTGGCTTTAGCGGGCCTCGTCGATCCAGAACTCCACCTGGAAGTCGGTGCCCGGCCCGCCCCCATGGTGCAGGGCCCCCCCCAGCTGATCGGCCAGGTCGGACGCCAGCTGCATACCCAGCGACCGCGGCTGGCGCTGCGCCAGGTCCGGTGGCAGGCCGACTCCATCGTCGGCGATCTGCAGGCGCCAGCAGCCGGGGTTGTCCAGGGCCTGCAGGGTGATCCGCAACACCCCTGTGCGGCCACCGGGGAAGGCATGCTTGAGGCTGTTGGACACCAGTTCGTTGACCAGCAGCCCGCAGGTGATCGCCTGGTCCATCGACACCTGCACCGACGCCAGGTTCACATCGAGGCGCACGGCGCCGCTGCGCGTCGAGAACGTGGTGAACGCCTGGGTGCTCAGCTGGCGCAGATAGACCGCCAGATCCACTGCGGCAAAGTTGCCCGACCCGTACAGGGACTCATGCAGCAGCCCCATGGCCTGGATGCGGCCCTGCATGTCCCGAAGCACCGATACGGTGGAGGTATTGGCATCGCGCGCAGCCTCCAGCCGCAAAAGGCTGCTGACGACCTGCAGGTTGTTCTTTACCCGGTGGTGGACCTCCTTGAGCAGCGCCTCCTTGTCGCGCAGCAGCGTGTGCAGGGCGAGCTCGGCCCGTTCGCGGGCCGCCTCGGAGGCGAGTGCGGCAAGCGCCAGCGAGATGTCCGCCCCGATGTCGGCCAGCACCTGGCGTTCTGCCGGGGTGAAGAAGCCCGGTTCGCGGGCGAACAGATGCAGGCTGGCATCGAGTGGCCCCTCCCAGGTGAATCCCACGACGGCAGCGGACTGGAAGCCTTGCCGGAGCGCCGCGGCAGTCCATGCCGGCCAGGTTGCGCTGTGGCTGGCGATGTCGGCGATGGCCAGCACGGCCGAGGGCGGCAGCGCTTGTGGCAAGGTCGCCGGATCCAGCCAACCGTCGGCGGAGCTGGTCAGCGTCGTGAGGAAGGCACCTGGCGCTTGCGGCTCCGCCAGGGGACGGATGCGGCCGCTGGCAGGGTCGGTCTGCCCGATCCAGGCCATGCCGAACTGTCCGTGCGCAACAGCGCTGCGGCAGATCTCCTGCAACAGGTCTGCGGGGGTTCGCTGGTCGATGATCGCGCGGTTGATCCTGGCACGCAGTGCGTACAGCCGGGTCATCTGGCGCAGGTTCTCCGCGGCCGCGATGCGGTCGGTGATGTCGGCATGGGAGATCACCGCGCCTCCGTCTTCGCTGTGCAGCGGCGTCACCTGCAGGGCGATCCAGCGTTTCTCCTTCGCCGACCGGATGGGGTAGCTGGCGTTGAAGGCGGTGCTGCGGTGTTCCAGCACCGCCCGGATGCCTTCGGCCACCGGCAGCCCCGTCGTGCGTTCCGTGGGCAGCGGCGGGAGCCGGCGGCAGACTTCCAGGTAGCTGTCGCCGACGTCGACCGGCCTCTGGCCCCTGGCACGCAGATAGCGGTCGACGTCGCTGGACTGCCGCCACGGTTCGTTGAGCGCCACCACCATCCCGTGCCGGTCGAGCACGGCAATGTGCGCCTGGACTGAGTTCAGCACCGCCAGGTTGAGGGCCTCGCTCTTGCGCAGTTTCTGCTGGGCCAGCACCTGCTGGTGGATGTCCATCCGTACGCCCAGCAGGCGCGTCGGATGCCCGTCGGAATCGCGTTCCGTCACCCGGCCGGACAGCCGCACCCAGCGGTATTCGCCATCGGCATGGCGCAGACGCACTTCGTACTGGTAGGTGTCGTACAGGCCCGACAGGGCGCGCTGGATATGGTCGCTGGCACGTCTGGCGTCGTCGGGGTGACAGCGGTCGAACCAGAACTGGCGGTCGATCACATCGGCGCGGGCCGGGTAACCCAGCATGGAGTAGTAGGACGGCGAGCCGTAGGCCTGGTCGGTGCGTATGTCCCATTCCCAGACGCCGATGGCGGCGGCGCTGGTGGCGAGGTCCAGCCGTGCGCCCAGTTCCAGCGCCTGCCGGGCCGCCGCGGCATGGCGGGCGCGGGCCCGATGCAGCACGATGCTCAGCCCGCCGACGGCTGCCGCAGTGAGGGCCCAGGCCAGGGCCACGACGGCGGCCATGCCGCTCCAGGGGGCGAGCGTCGTCGCCTCGGACCGCCCGACGACCAGCAACAGCTCGGGCCAGTGCTGCAGTGTGCGGAAGGCAAAGGAGCGGGCAATGCCATCGGGCCCGCCTGGCGCCAGGAAGCGGCCCTGCTGCAGGCCCTGCAATGGTGGCGGAAACATGGCGGACCAGGGCATGTCCTGGCCAGACGCGTCCCGGATCGGCGGGCTGCTGATCATCAGCGTCTGGTCGCGCCGCAGCAGCGCGACAACTGCATCGGCTCCGAGGTCCACCGAGGCCCAGGCGGCCGAGAAATGGGCCGGGTCGACACCGGCAACGACAGCGCCGAGGAACTTGCCCCCGGTGTCGTGCAAGGCATGCGCCAGCGGTATGCGCCAGTGCCCGTCGGCGGCTCCGAAGGCGGGCTTGCCGGTCACCAGGGCGCCGGGCTTTGCGTTGTGCAGGGCCAGAAAGTAGTCGCTCCCGGAGGCGTCGATGCCCGCAGAACCGGATTCCGTGTCTGCCAGCACTTTGCCATTGGCATCCAGGACCCACAAGGCGTTGGCGAAAGGCATCTCACGCAGACGCCCCTGCAACAGCTTGCGAGTGACCAGCCCGTCGGTCTGCGGCACCGGGTGCGTGATTTCGTGGGCCACGAGCTCCAGGCGCGCGTGGGCTGCCTGCAGCGTGTGGCTGGTCATCGCCTCCATGGCCCGGGCGAAGGCGTCCAGGGATCGCTCGGCGGACCTGAGCTCCTGGGCACGCAAGGCCACCAGCAACAGGGCCAGCAGGGCACCCGACAGCAGGATGTACAGCGCAGCCAGCCACACGAGGTGATCGCGCCCGATGTGTTCCCACAGGCGCTGCAGCGTCGCCGTCATGCGGGAGCCGCGCGGACCCGCCACTCAGCCCTCGCGCTGCAACGCCCCGACGATCTCGAAGGAGCGCAGCCGCTGGGTGTGCTGGAAGGTTTGCGAGGTGATCATCAGCTCGTCGGCACCGGTGCGGGCCACGAAGGCCTTCAGCTGGGTCCGCACCGTATCGGGTGAGCCGATGGCAGTGCAGGACAGCACCGCATCGAGCAGGGCGCGTTCCTGGGCCGTGGCGCTCTCGTAGTAGTGGCGGCGTGGCGGCGGCAGGCGTGACGGACGCCCGGAGCGGCTGTTCACGAAGGCCTGCTGCATCGAGCTTGCCATCAGTTCGGCGTCTTCCTGTGCATCGGCCGCAAACACGTTGAAGCCCAGCATCACATGGGGCTTGTCGAGTTGTGCCGACGGGCGGAACCCGGAGCGGTACAGTCCGATGGCGTCCATCATCTGTGCCGGAGCGAAGTGGGAGGCAAAGGCGAACGGCAGACCCAGCAGCGCCGCCAGCTGCGCACCGAACAAGCTGGAGCCCAGGATCCACAGCGGCACCTTGAGGCCGGTGCCCGGCACCGCGCGCACGGGCTGTTGTGGCGTGTCCGAGAAATAGTCCATCAGCTCCAGCACGTCCTGCGGAAACTCCTGGGCATCGGACTGCAGGTTGCGGCGCAAGGCGCGCGCCGTGCGCTGGTCGGATCCGGGCGCCCGCCCCAGGCCGAGGTCGATCCGGCCGGGAAACAGCGACTCGAGGGTGCCGAACTGTTCTGCGATCACCAGCGGCGCATGGTTGGGCAGCATGATGCCGCCAGCGCCGATGCGGATGGTGCTGGTGCCGCCAGCCACGTAGGCCATCAGGACCGAGGTGGCGGCACTGGCAATGCCCGGCATGCCATGGTGCTCGGCCAGCCAGAAGCGCCCGAACCCCCAGCGTTCGGCGTGTTGGGCCAGATCGCGGCTGTTGCGGAAGGACTGCGCGGCGTCGCTCCCCTCGGTGATGGGGGACAGGTCAAGCACGGAAAAGGGAATCATGGCGGAACGGGGCCTCTGCATCTGTCAGCGGCGCAGGCCGGCTGGTGGACCGATGGTAACGGCATCGGGCGGGCCCACCGTGTGCTGTAATTCGGGCCACCCCGAAAGGACCAAGGAACACACGATGAAGGCCACCTGGAACGGCGCAGTGATTGCGCAGAGTGAGGACACCGTGCTGGTGGAAGGCAACCACTACTTCCCCGAAAGCGCGCTGGACCGCCGATATGTGGGGTTCAGCAACCACAAGACCATGTGCCCCTGGAAGGGCCAGGCGGGTTATTACTCGTTGATCGTGAACGGCGACATGAACCAGGACGCGGTGTGGTTCTACCCCGACCCGAAACCCGAGGCCGAGTCGATCCGGGGACGCGTGGCCTTCTGGAAGGGTGTCAAGGTCGAGCCATGATGCTGGCGCCGCCCTACAGCTCGCCAGACCACCTGCCACAGACAATTGCCCAGCAAGGTTACGCCGCGCTGAGTCCGCAGGGGGTGGCCGCTCAGGCCGGTTGTGGCGCAGATTCCCTGGCGGCCCTGCGCGACGCATGGAACGACCTGCCCCCTGACCAGTACCTGAAGGATGGCGGCAAGTACCGGCGCCGGCGCCACAGCTGCTTCGTGGTCGAGGGCGCGCGGGTCACGCAGGTCGACCACAGGGCGCATTGGCAGCCGCTGGCCTACAACGCCCTGCATGGCGGCATGCAGCGCTGGTTCGAGCCGGTACGGCCGGCCACGGTGGCCCAGCCCGCGTGGCACAGCCTGCTGGCCTGGCTGGGGCGCGTGGCAAGTGCGTTGCGCGGCCCGCAGGCCTGGTTTGTCGAGGCGCACCAGTTCCGCATCGACACCACCGATGGCATCGGCCGCCCCACCCCCGAGGGCGCGCACCGCGACGGCGTCGACTTCGTCGCCGTGTTCCTGGTGGATCGCCAGGGCATCAAGGGCGGGGAGACGCGGGTATTCGATGCCACGGGCCCGGGGGGGGGTGCGTTTCACGCTGGCGGAACCCTGGTCCCTGTTGCTGCTGGACGATGCCCGCGTGGTCCACGAGACCACGCCGATCCAGCCGCTGGAGGCTGGGGGGTACCGCGATACCCTGGTGCTGACCCTGCGCGCCGGTGGCTTCCAGGGAGAGGGCGTTGCTTGAGCAATGTCAATGTTGCCACGCCGTGCCGGGTCCACACTGGGAACCGTCGTCCCACCAGGAGCCATTGCCATGTTCAAACACCTGCTCGTTCCCATTGACGGCTCGCCGACCTCCCGGTTGGCCGTCGACAAGGCCATCGGCCTGGCCCGCGCCTTTGCCAGCGCGGTCAGTGTTCTGTATGTGATCGACCCTTATCCGTTCGCCGGCGTCGGTGCCGACTTCGCCTATGGGCAGACGCAGTACCTGGAGGCCGCCAAGGCCGAGGCCAACGAGGCCCTGGCGCATGCGCGCCAGTCCTTCGATGCGGCCGGCATCCGGGCCAGCGCCTCGCTGGTCGAGTCCCATGCGGTGTGGCGCGGCATCATCGAGGCCGCCGAGGCCGGTGGCGCGGATCTGATCGTCATGGGATCCCATGGGCGCAGCGGCATCGAGAAGCTGGTGCTGGGCAGCGTGGCGCAGCGGGTGTTGTCGCACGCGCACCAGCCGGTGCTTGTCGTGCGGGGCTGAGCAGCGGCGGCCAGGCGCCGGCTCCCCCGGCCCCGGCGTCAGGTTTTTCCCCTTGGGAAGTTCAGGTATTCGCCTGATGGCTGGTGTGTCTGCGGCTGCCTACACTGTCTGCGCACCATGCCGTTCGCCTTGTTCAATTTTCCCGTTATCCCATGACCAGGCCCCGCATCCTGGTCGTGGAAGACGAAGCCGTCGTGGCGCTGGACATCCGCGTCCAGCTCAGCGGCCATGGGTATGAGCCTGTCGGGCATGCGAACCGCGGCGAACAGGCGATCGCACTGGCAGGCACGTTGCATCCGGACCTGGTCCTGATGGACATCCGGCTCGGCGGCGCCATGGACGGTATCGAGGCAGCGGGCGTCATCCGCGCGCGCCATGGCATACCGGTCGTGTTCCTGACCGCCCATGCCGAGGACGAGACGATCGAACGTGCCAGGCATGTCGAGCCTGCCGGCTACGTGATCAAGCCGTTCACCGAGCGGGAGTTGCGCACGGTGGTGGAAATGGCGCTGTACAAGGCGAAAGCTGAAAGGCGGCTGCGCGACAGCGAAGCGCGCTACCGCCAACTGATGGCTGAGTTGCCGGTGGCCGTCGTGGTCCACGCGCCGGATGGCGCCTTTCTGGATGCCAACCAGAAGGCCTGTGCGCTGCTCGGGATCGATGCTGCCGGCCTGCAAGGCAGGACCGCCCGCGAACCCGGCTGGAAGGCTTTCCATGAAGACGGCTCGCCGTTTCCCGGTGATGAGCATCCAGCGTCACGCGCACTCACGACCGGGCGGCCCGTCTGTCAGGTGGTGATGGGTGTGGAGCGGGCAGATGTTTCCGGGCGAGTCTGGCTTCTGGTCGACGCGCAGCCCCATCTGGACGCGCAGGGCGCCGTGCTCGAAGTCGTGGTCACCTTCGTCGACATCAGCGACCGCAAGCGTGCCGAGGCGGAGTTGTTGGCCCGTGAGCAGGCCCATGGCGAATCCACGCTGCATGCACAGTCGATCCTGGACAACGTGGTGGACGCGGTGATCACCATCGACCACCTGGGCATGGTGCAGTCCTTCAACAAGGCAGCTACCCAGATCTTCGGTTATGCGCCCGAGGAGGCCATCGGACGCAAGGTCTCGTTGCTGATGGCGGACCACGACCACGCCGAACATGACCGCTTCATGCAGTGGTTTCAGGCGGGCGGCGAGAGCTCCCTGGTCGGGCAGCCGCGCGAGATGGAGGGGCGGCGCAAGGACGGCAGTCTCTTTCCGCTGAAACTGGCGGTCTCGCGCACGGAGCAGGGGGGCGCATGGACCTTCATCGGCCTGATCCGCGACGTCAGCCGGCAGCGCCTGGCGGAAGAGCAGATCCGGCGGCTTGCGTTCCATGACCACCTGCCCGGGCTGCCGAACCGCCGTTTGCTGATGGATCGCCTGGCGCGGGCCATATCCAGCGCCGACCGCCACGGAAAGCACGGTGCCCTGATGTTCCTCGATCTGGACAACTTCAAGCAGCTCAACGATACGTTGGGACATGGCATGGGCGACCTGCTGCTCAGGCAGGTGGCAGTCCGCCTGCAGGCCTGCATGCGGGACGCAGACAGTGTGGCGCGGCTGGGCGGGGACGAGTTCGTGGTCCTGCTCGAAGCGCTGGCCAATGATGCGCAGGAGGCGGGCAGCCAGGTCGAGGCGGTGGCCAACAAGGTGCTGTTCGCGCTGGGGCAGCCCTACCTGCTGGGGGAGCATCGCCACTTGAGCACACCCTCCATCGGCATCGTGGTATTCAAGCATGGCAGCGAGAATGTCGACGATCTGCTGCGCATGGCGGATGCCGCGATGTACCAGGCGAAGTCGGCGGGGCGCAACACCGCACGCTTTTATGACCCTGCGATGCGGGCTGCGGTGGAAGCGCGCGCGCATGGAGAAGGACATGCGCCGGGGCCTTGCGATGAACGAGTTTGCGCTGTTCTACCAGGTGCAGGTCGATGGTGATGGCGTGGCGGTCGGCGCCGAGGCGCTGGTGCGCTGGCAACATGCCACGCGCGGCATGGTGTCGCCGGGTGAATTCATTCCGCTCGCCGAGCAGACCGGCATGATCCTGCCGCTGGGGCAGTGGGTGCTGGAGACGGCCTGTGCGCAACTGGCCGAGTGGGCCCGCAATCCGGCGATGGCCCACTGGACGCTGGCCGTCAACGTGAGTGCCTCGCAGTTCGCACATGCCGATTTCGTGAGCAATGTCTTCCGCGCGCTGGAAAGCGCGGGTGCGCGTGCCGACCGGCTCAAGCTGGAGCTGACCGAGAGCATGCTGGCCGTGGACATCGAGGACATCATCTTCAAGATGTTCGCGATCAAGTCACGCGGCGTGTCGTTCTCGCTGGATGACTTCGGTACCGGGTACTCCTCACTGACCTACCTCAAGCGGCTGCCGCTGTCGCAGCTCAAGATCGACCAGTCCTTCGTGCGCGACATCCTGACCGACCCCAATGACGCCGCGATCGCCCGCACCATCCTGGCGCTGGGCCATACGCTGGGGCTGGAGGTGATTGCCGAAGGCGTGGAGACCACCAACCAGCATGCCTTCCTGGCGCAGATCGGCTGCGATACGTTCCAGGGCTACCTGTTCGGTCGCCCGGCGCCACGCCTCGACGCGCTGGGTGCGCCGGCGCCGCGGGCGCTGTGCCACTGAGCCCTGCGGCTCAGCCGCACTGCCCCACGTAACCACAGGCGGTACAGAAGTCGCAGCCGTCCTTGCGGATCACGGTGGCGTTGCCACACTCCGGACAGGACCGACCGGCCAGGGTGGTGGTCGGCTCGCTGCCGGCCGGGGACTCCAGCACCCCCATGTCACGCACCGGGAAACCCTGCTCGTCGAGCACGCCCAGCATGGCATAGCGGTGGATGATGAGCCGCGCCAGGTAGGCGACCGTGGAGGGCCAGGTCTGCTGGCGCCGGGCGTTGGCGGGCAGGCCCGGCACGAAGGCCATGAAATGCCCCAGCGGCTCGGCATAGTTGAGCAGCTTGCGCAGCTTCATGCCGATCCAGGCGGGGTCGATCACCCGCATGTCGAGCGACAGCAGCCGCGCAAGGCCATCGAGCGCGCGCGGATAGTTGCCCGAGAAACCCAGCGCACAGGGCCGGGTCACCGGCACGCCGTCGGGACCGGGCAGCGTGATCTCCTTGAGCATCAGCGTGAAGGCCTCGCCTGTGGCTGGGTTGTCCACATCCACCGCCCAGGCCAGGGTGCCGGACGGGCCTGTCAGTGGCTCGTCTCGGCTGAACATGGCGTCGAGCACCGGGGTGGGCCCGCAGTGGCCGCCTTGCGGCAGCGCGCGCAGCTGTTCGCAGCGCCAGCGCACGACGGCTGCGGTAGCGGCCACCACGCCGGGGAACATGCGTTTCTCGCCATGGGGCGGGAAAGGCATTTCGAACGCGCGCTCCTCGGCCACGGTGGCCAATGCGTCGAGCTTGAGCTGCAGCCAGGCGGCATCGTTCGCGCGCAGGTCCATCGACAGGGTCTTGGCCAGCGCGCCCAGGCCCCGCGGCTGCTCGGCACCGTTGACCCAGACCTCGAACGGCCGCGGCGTGCCGCCCTCCTCGGGTGACAACTCACCCACGAACAGCGCGAAGTCGCCAAACGGGTGGTGCACCATGAAGGTCCAGGCCGGGTTGCCGCCGGGCAGTTCGGGCCGCCCGGGCCAGCGCAGGGAGGACAGCACCGGCGCCGGCAGACGCTCCAGCGCCAGCCGGCGGTTGGCGTCGTCGATGGTCAGCGGTCGCGCGCTGCTGTCGGGCGCCGGTGTGGTGCTCAGCACCGAGCCCAGCACCTTGTTCGGCCGGTAGGTGGCCAGCCCCTTGAGCCCGGACTGCCAGGCCCGCAGGTACAGGTCCTGGAAATCGGCGTAGGGGTAATCCGCCGGCACGTTCACCGTCTTGGAGATCGCCGTGTCGATGCAGGGGGCGACCGCGGCGACCATCTCGGCATGCGCCTGCGCGCTCATTTCCAGGGCCGTCACGAAGGCCGGTGTCAGCGGTGTGTCGGCGCCGCGCAGGTGGCGGTACAGGCGCCAGGCGTGGTCCTCCACCGCATATTCGCGCAGGCTGCCGTCCGGCATGCGCTTCTTGCGCGTGTAGGCCCAGCTGAAGGCCGGCTCGATGCCATTGCTCGCGTTGTCGGCAAAGGCCAGGCTGATGGTGCCGGTGGGGGCGATCGAGAGCAGGTGGGAGTTGCGCAGGCCGTGGCTGCGGATGCGGTCCTTCAGGGGCTGCGGCAGGCGTGACGCGAAACTCTGGCCGCTCAGGAAGAGGTCGGCATTGAACAGGGGGAAGGCCCCGCGCTCGCGGGCCAGTTCGACCGACGCGCCATAGGCTGCGTCACGCAGGGTGCTGCTGATCTCGGTGGCCATGGTGCGGGCCTCTTCGGTGTCGTAGCGCAGGTTCAGCATCACCAGCGCGCCCCCCAGGCCGGTGAAGCCCAGTCCGATGCGGCGCTTGTTGCGGGCCTCTTCCTGCTGCTGCGGCAGCGGCCACACGGTGACGTCCAGCACGTTGTCGAGCATGCGGGTCGCGACGGCTGCGACCTCTGCGAACGCGGCATGGTCGAAGCTGGCGTCGGCATCGAACGGGTTGTGCACGAAACGCGTGAGATCGAGCGACCCCAGGCAGCAGCAGCCGTAGGCGGGGAGCGGTTGCTCACCACAGTTGTGCACCACCAGGCCATTGGCATCGAAGGCATGCACATCGGCAATGGTGACGTCATAAACGGTCTCTATGCCAGCGCCCTCGATGCTCTCGACCGTCGCGACAAAACGCTCGCGGTTGAGCGCACGCCGGTAGTTCTTCAAGGCATCATCCAGTCGCGCCTGCTTCTGTGTGTCCTCGAAACCCACGCGCGCATCGAAGGCGAGCAGGTTGTCGCCGCTGATGACCAGTTCGTGAACGGCGCGCGCGGGGTGCAGGCCGGTACCGCCATGGCCGTCCGGCATCGGGCAGCCCCCGCTGCGGTGGCGTTCGCGGTAAATGGTGGATGCAATGCCCATGCGCAGCAGCATCCTCTGCACCGATGCCAGCAGCGCGGGGTCGGACCGGGTGAGCCGCACACTGACGCCCTTGCCCTGGTCGCCCTGCACCGAGCCATCGGCATCGAACAGGCCGCGCAGCAGGCCACAGGCAAAAGCCGAAGAGGCCTGTTCCATCGCGGGCGTGAGGGTCTTGTGACCGGGTGCCATGCCCAGTCCGAGTGCCAGTCGACGCAAGGCTCCACTGGCCATGCGGAATTCACCCCGCCCGCTGATCTGTCGTTGCCAGCCCTTGAAGTCGGCGCGGTGCGGCAAGGTGGCGACCGCGGCTTCTGCCGCGCGCATGATGCCGCCGGCACTGTGTTCACCGTCGCCCGCCGGTCCGCCATTGGCGACCAGGCGCAACTCCGGCGCCCAGACACTAAACACGGCTTGGTCGCTCTTGAGGGTCCCGTCGCCGATCAGCAGGCCGATCAGGTAGCCCTCGGACTCGGTGAGGGCGCCGTCCCAGCCCTGCAGGGCCCGGTGGTCGTGCAGCAGGACTTCATCGCCCGGGATCAGGCTGCCCGCTGCGGTCCATTCGGCTTCCAGCAGGTAACGCGTCTTGCGTTGCACGCGACGCACCGGGTGGTCGGCCGTGAGCCGCAAGGCATGCCCTTCCCGGGTCCGCAACTGCAGAACCGGCTTCTCGCCGGTCACGAAGAAGCCCGCAGACAGTGTCTGGTGGGCCTGGCCGTCCACGATGGCGCAGAAGGGCTTGCCGACCAGTTGCCCCACCTGGCGTGGTCCGTGCTCCGTCAGCACCCAGGTGTCGGCGCTGACGCAGGGATTGGTCGCCGCGATCGTCTCGCAGTACGACAGGTTGTTGTCCCGGTTGATCTGGTCCAGGAACAACACGCCCGGCTCGGCATGGTCGTAGGTGGAGCGCATGATCTGGTCCCAGAGGTCGCGCGCGCGCAACTCCCGGTAGACCCATACCCGGCTGCCGTCTGCCAGGCTGCGCTCGTGCGCGCCGGCAGCCTTCTGGGCCACACCGGGCTCGGCCCGGTGCACCAGGGCGAACGGTGTGTCGGCCTGCACCGCCTGCATGAAGGCATCGGTGACACCGACCGAGATGTTGAAGTTCTTCAGATCGCCCCGATCCTTGGCGCGGATGAATTCCTCGATGTCGGGGTGGTCGCAGCGCAGCACGCCCATCTGCGCGCCACGCCGCGCACCGGCGGATTCGACGGTTTCGCAGGAGCGGTCGAACACATGCATGTAGCTCACCGGCCCCGAGGCGCTGCTCTGCGTGCTGCCGACCCAGGCGCCGCGCGGGCGGATGCGCGAGAAGTCGTAGCCCACGCCGCCGCCCCTGCGCATGGTCTCGGCTGCCTGCGTCAGCGCGATGTAGATGCCCGGGTGGCCATCGTCCTCATGCGAGATCGAGTCGCCCACCGGCTGCACGAAGCAGTTGATCAGCGTTGCCGACAGTGTGGTGCCGGCTGCGGACTGGATGCGTCCGGCGGGCAGGAAGCCTTGCTGCAGCGCCTGCAGGAAGCGGGCTTCCCAGTGGGCCCGGTGCTCGGCAGGCTCCGCCTGTGCCAGCGCATGGGCGACACGCAGGTTGACGTCGAGGATGGTGGTTTCGGCGCCCTTGGCGTACTTTTCGCGAAGGACTTCCTCGCTGATGGCCTGCGCCTGCCAGTTGGGCACGGTGGAGCCTGTGTGCACGGTGTCGGTCATGAGCAGCCCTTTGTACCCCAAATCCGGCCAGGGTGCGCCGCCGGCTTTTGTCGGTGTTCCATCGCCAGGGCGGGCCGGGGCGATTCAACCCGCGCCGAGAGCGGCCGGGACGAGCAGCTTTTCCGTCAGCGCGCGCGCACTGCGGATCTCGCTGCCGAAGGGCAGGGCGCCCACGCCGCGGAAGAACAGGCCCTTGCGGGTATCGCCGCGCAGCGCGGCCGCGAGCTGGTTGTCGATGCAGAACTGGCCCCAGCCGGGCAGGCCGTCGCGCAGCCAGGGGGTGCCCACGGCGCGTGCCGGCAGTCCAGCCAAACTGGTGAACTCGGCCATCTCGGCGTCGTCCGCCTCGGCCAGCACCCGCTTGAACCCGGCATGTGCGTCGCCTTCTTCGGTGACCGCGAACGGAGTCCCCAGTTGCACCGCCGCAGCGCCCAGCCCCTGCAGGCGGACAATGTCAGCATGCGTGCGGACGCCGCCGGCGGCGATCAGCGGGATCTCTCGCTCGATGCCTGCGCGGAGCAGGAAGGCCAGGGACTGGGGGATCACGTTCTCGAAATCGAAGCGCGGGTCGTTCAGGTCGGGTCGGTATGGGGCCAGAAGTCGGGGTCGGATTGCATGGTGGCGATCGGGCGAACACTTCGCCACTGTCAGGATGCCGCAGGGTAGACGCACGCCGCGCAGAGGGATTTGAGCCATGTCAGGCAGCGGCGATTCCCTGGCCGTTCCCCTGTGGCGGCCGGCACGGGTTGCGCGTTCAGCGTTCGGCGATGTAGTGCTGCATGGTGACTGTCTCGCCTTCGAGCAGGAAGGTGCGCAGATGCGCCTCGATTTCCTGATCAGCCCGTGTGGCGCGGGCGCGCTGGTGCAGGTACTCGGCCCAGGACGTCACGATGAAGCGCTCGACATAGCGCGAGGGGTCCGACAGATCGCGGTAGACCCGCCAGAACGTGGCGCCGTCGCGGCGGCGAGGGGCGCGCAGCTGGCTGATCGCGTCCAGGAAGTCCTCGGCATTGGCCGGCAGGATCCGGTAGCCCATTTCCACCGCGATCGGACCGGCCTCCGGGTCGGGCTGTGTCGACAGCGACTGGAACAGGTCTTCCCACGGGGTGGCCGGCGTCACCTCGCCGGTTTCGCCCATGCGCAGCGGAAAACGCCGTGCCAGCAGGGGACCGACCGCCATGCAGATGGCTGCCACCGTGAGCGCGAAGGACAGGCCGGCCAGGTCGGACAGCGCGCCCCAGAAGGCCGACCCCATGGCAAAGGCGCCCAGCGCGCACAGGGTGTGCATCGCCACGGCGCGCGCGCGCACCCAGGGCGGCACACTGGTCTGGGTGGCGGTGTTGAAAGTGGACATCACCGCCATCCAGGCGCCTCCGCCGAGGATGAGCGCAGCGTAGACCGGCGGGTCCCAGGCCGAGAAGGCGGTCACCAGCATGACCAGCGCGAACGTCACGCAGCCGGCGGCCACCAGGTTCTCCAGCCCGAAGCGCGAGCGCCAGCGCGCCATGAACAGGCCGGCGACGATGGCGCCCACACCCAGACAGCCCATCATCAAGCCGAAACCGGCAGCGTCCAGGCCGAGCTGGCGTTGGCCGATGACCGGCAGCAGGGCCCACAGGGCCGAGCCCGCCGCGCTGTAGGCGCCGGCCCGCAGCAGCTGCGACAGCACGATGTGCGAATGCCAGGCAAACCGCAGCGCGCTGACCATTCCGCCCCATAGCCGTTCTGCCGGCAGTCGGGTCGGCGGATGGGGCTTCGGCGGGAAACGGCGGATGGCCTGGATCATCACCAGCGTGCTGAGCACCGCGAACACGAAGTTCCAGGCGCCGCCCAGGTAGAGGAAGACGGCGCCCCCCAGTGCGGGGCCGATTGCGCGGGCGGCGTTGTAGGCGATGCCGATGGCCGTGATGGCCTGCGGCATGTCGTGGCGCGGGACGGAGTCGCTGATGGTGGAGTTCCAGGCGGGCGACAGGAAGGCGGTGCAGCTGCCCGCCAGGAACACGAAGAAAAGGATCGTGCCCGCACCCCCCACCTTGGCGAGCATCAACATGGCCAGCAGGGTGCCCACAGCGGCCTGGATGCTCAGCGCCACCAGGATCAGCCGGCGCCGGTCGGTGGTGTCGGCCATCACGCCGGCCGGCAGCGAGAACAGGAACATCGGCAGGAACACGGCCGTCTGCACCAGCGCGGCGAGGAAGGACGAGCCGGTAAGCTCCACCATCATCCAGGCCGCTGCCATGGTCTGCATGGCATTGCCCAGGAAATACACCCCGCCACTGGAGCACATGGCGCGGAACTGGGGATGGCGCAGGGTTCGGCGGATCGTCGAGGCCGGTGGCATGGGGAGATTGTCGTTGCCGCAGTGCGAGCGCGCTTGGGGCCGCCCGGCGCCGCGCAGCGCTCAGGCGGGCAAGGGCAGGGAACCGGTGCTCTTGATCTCGTCCAGGCAGACGCTGGAGCGCACGTTGCTCACGCCGGGCAGGCCCATCAGGGTGTCCATCAGGAACTGCGACAGCGACTTGAGGTCGCTCGCGACCACCTTGAGCACGTAGTCGAAGTCTCCGGTGACCGAGAAACATTCCAGCACCTGGGGCAGCACACGGATCGCCTGCGTGAACTTGTGCAGGTTGGGGAAATGGCCTTTCTCCATCGCCACATGGACAAAGGCCACCACGCCCAGGCCCAGGGTGGGGGCGTGCAGCCGGGTTTCGTAGCGGGTGATCACCCCGAGCTCTTCCAGACGCCGATGCCGGCGGTGGCATTGCGAGGCCGAGAGGTTCACCGCCTGGGCCAGCTCCAGATTGGAAGCCCTGCCGTGTTCCTGCAGAAAGGCCAGCATCTTGAGGTCGGTTCGGTCGAAGGCGAAGTCTTGCAATGAATTCCCCTGAAATAAGAGATTCACGCAATTTTATGCCGCGTCAGAGGGGAACGATGTGGTGAATTGAAATCCTATTCCGGGCTGATTTCACTAAGCTTGTGCACGCGCTCGAACGCCTGTGACGTCACCGTTTTCACCCCTGCCTTGCGAGGAGCCAGCCATGCCGGATGCCACCCCCAAACCCAACCCCAACCCGATGGGCCTCATGGGTTTCGAGTTTGTCGAGTTCGCGTCGCCCACGCCCGGCGTGCTGGAGCCTATGTTCGAGATGCTGGGATTCAGCCGCGTCGCCGAACATCGCTCGAAGGACGTCACGCTGTACCGGCAGGGCCACATCAATTTCATCGTGAACCGCGAGCCGCGCAGTGTCGCGTCGTATTTCGCAGCCGAGCACGGGCCTTCGGCCTGCGGGCTGGCGTTTCGCGTGAAGAATTCGCGGCTGGCCTTTGAACGGGCGCTGGAACTCGGCGCGCAGCCGGTGGAGTTGCGCACCGGCCCGATGGAGCTGCACCTGCCGGCGATCAAGGGCATTGGCGGTGCGCCGCTGTACCTGATCGACCGCTTCGAGGACGGCAGGTCGATCTACGACATCGACTTCGACTTCATCGAGGGTGCGGACCGCCATCCTGTGGGCCATGGCTTCCGGATCGTGGACCACATGACCCACAACGTCTACCGCGGCCGCATGGCCTACTGGGCGCGGTTCTACGAGACCTTGTTCAACTTCCAGGAAATGCGCTTCTTCGACATCAAGGGCGAATACACCGGCCTCACCTCCAAGGCGATGGCGGCGCCCGACGGCATGATCCGCATCCCGCTCAACGAGGAGGCCTCGGGCAGTGCCGGGCAGATCGAGGAATTCCTGCTCAAGTTCAACGGCGAGGGCATCCAGCACATTGCGCTGCTGTGCGATGACATCTATGCCAGCGTCGACAGCCTGCGCCGCGCCGGCGTGCCGCTGATGACAGCGCCTCCGGCCGCCTACTACCAGATGCTCGACGGCCGTCTGCCCGGGCATGGAGAGGCGGTCGACGCGCTGGCCTCGCGCGGCATCCTGATCGACGGCAGCACCGCCGGCGGCCGGCCGCGCCTGCTGCTGCAGATCTTTTCCAACACCTTGCTGGGCCCGGTGTTCTTCGAGTTCATCCAGCGCAAGGGCGATGACGGATTTGGCGAAGGCAATTTCAAGGCGCTGTTCGAATCGATCGAGCGCGATCAGGTCGAGCGCGGCGTCATCCCCGCGGCGCAGGCAGAGGCGGCCTGATGCACGCCACGGCACGCAGCTTGGCTGGTGAGCGCAACGCCGGGTGGCCCGACTGGACGATCGACCAGGAATGGGGTCGGTATACCGCGCAGGACCATGCGGTCTGGCGAACCCTGTTCGAACGCCAGTCGCGCCTGTTGCCGGGCCGGGCCTGCGATGCCTTCGTGGAGGGCATGGCCCGGCTGCCGCTGGGCGCCGGCGCGATTCCCGACTTCCGCGCGCTGAGCGAGGTGCTGATGGCGCAGACCGGCTGGCAGGTGGTCGCAGTTCCGGGGCTGGTGCCCGACGAGGTGTTTTTCGAGCATCTGGCGCACCGGCCTGCGGCGCGGGAATCTACACACCCGACACCGTGCCTGTCGTGCCTCGTGCTTCTTCAGGGCGCTACGGGCTACGCGCTTCGCACCCTCTCTCCCCTTCGGACAGAAATCCTTCAACCCAGATACCAGGGGACATTTCTACTTTGGCCAAGCAGGGGACATTTCTACTTTGGGTTGACAGGTGGGGGCGGTTGACCGGCACAGGCGTAAGATCTACAGAATGCGCGTTTCCGATTCCAGAGTTCTACCGGGCTGCGTCCTTGCAGCCGCGGGTGCCGCGCTGGCCCTGTTGCTGGTGTCCGCTCCGGCCTGGGCGGCTTGCACCGATGGGCCGGACCCTGGCGTGGACTGGGCCGGTTGTGAAAAGCACCGGCTGATCCTGCGCAAGGCCGACATGCGCGGCGCCAAGCTTGCCGGTACGGACCTGAGCGGTTCCGACCTGCAGGCAGCCAACCTGAATGGCGCTGACCTGACCCGCGCCAGTGTGGACCGGGTCCGCCTGAGCGGCGCAGACCTCAGCGGCGCGCTGCTCATCCACCTCAACGGCTTTCGCACCAACCTGTCCAATGCCAAGCTGGCGCGCGCCGACCTGACCAAGGCCGAAATGGGCCGCTCCAACTTCAACGATGCCGACCTCTCCGGGGCGATACTGGTCAAGGCCGAGATGCAGCGCTCCTCGATGCGTGGCGCGAATCTGACCGGGGCCAATCTGGCGGGTGCGGATCTGGCGCGGGTCAACCTGGTGGGCGCCCGGATGTCCGGCGCGAACCTGCACCAGAGCCGCCTGTACCTCACCCGTATCCAGGGGCTGGACCTGTCCCGGGCCCAGGGCCTGACGCAGGCCCAGATCGATACGGCCTGTGGTGACCGGCAGACCGTGCTGCCCCAGGGCCTGAAGCTACCGGCCGGCTGGTCCTGCCAGCCGGACAACTGAGCCCGGGGTTCCTGCCGGCGCCAATGGTCAGACGGCCACGCCGATCCTGAAACCGTCCCAGATGGCGTCGATTGCGCGCCGCGGGGCCAGACAGTCGCCCACCGCATGGACCTCCAGGCCGTCGATGTCGCGCAGGCCCTGGACCAGCGCGTCCTCTGCCACACCGTACCAGGACAGGACCACGGAGTCCGCTTCGATCCAGCGCGTGTCGCCGCCCAGGTTCTCCCGGATCTGCAGCCGCCCGGGCTCGATCGCGATGACGCTGTGGTGCTCGATGTTCTGCACCTGTGCGGCGCGCAGGCGCCGCATCATCGGGGGCTTGGAGAAGGTGTCCATCTCGGTGCCGATCGGCACCGGCGAAACGATGGACACCGCATGGCCGGCGGCGGCCAGGCCTTCAGCCGTCGTGAGGCACTTCCAGTCGGATTCGCCGGAGTCGACCACCACCACACGCGGGCCTGCAACGCCGCGCGCGATGGCGTCGTGGACAGAAACCACATGGGGAAGCTCGGCGCCGGGTATGGCCGGGCGCCCCGGCCGTGAGCCCGTGGCGACGATGACCACGTCGGGGTTTTCGGCCAGCACGCTGTCGCGCGTTGCCCGCGTGCCCAGGCGCACGACCACCCCGAGCTTGCGCACCTGGCGCTCGAGCTGGCGCACACTGTTGGCGAATTCGTCGCGGTAGGGCATGGCGGCCGCGGCCACCAGCACCTGTCCGCCCGCCTGGTCGGCCGCTTCGACCAGGGTGACATGGTGTCCGCGCGCGGCCGCGGTTTCGGCTGCCTTCAGGCCGCCGGGTCCGCCACCGATCACCAGCACCTTGCGCGGCGCCGCCGCCGCCGGGATGCGGCCCTCGCCGTACTGTGCCTCGTACCCGACCACAGGGTTGACCAGACAGGCGATGGGAGTGCCGCGGTGCGGGCCGCCACGGCAGCCTACATTGCAGGAGATGCATTCGCGGATGTCCTCGCGCCGGCCATTGCGCGCCTTGTCGGGCCATTGCGCGTCGGCGATCAGGGGGCGCACCAGGCACACTGCGTCGGCGGTGCCGTTTTCCAGCAGGGTCTCGCACTGTTCGGGCGTCACCAGGCGGCCGACAGCCAGGACCGGTATGCCGCGCGCCACCTGGCGCACCTGTGCGGCATAGTGCACGAAAGGCGCGCGGGGATAACTCATGTCCGGGATCATGCGGTCGATCGACGCATAGTTGGACTGGCTCACGCTGATGTAGTCCACCGATACGCGGTCAAGCAGGTGTTCCAGGATGGCGTTGCACGCCTGCGGGTCGATGCCGCCGGGCACGAACTCCTCGGCGCTGACCCGGATGCCCAGCGGGAAGCCCGGCACCTCCTGCTGCACGGCCTCGATCACCTGCAGCGGCAGCCGGCAGCGGTTGGCCAGCGAGCCGCCGTAGGCATCCTGGCGCGCGTTGCTGAAGGGCGACAGGAACTCCGCCAGCAGGTAACCATGGGCCAGGTAGACCTCGACGCCGTCGAAACCCGCGCTGGCCATCCGGCGGGCGGCACTGCGGTAACAGCCGACCAGCTCGTCGATGTCCCGCCGGTCCATCGCATGGGGCACGATGCGGCTGGCCGGATCGGGGATCGCCGATGGCGCCCACAATTCACGGTGCGTGGCGAAGCCGTGGCCCTGCCGCCCGAGGTGCGACAACTGGCCAAAGATCTTCGCGCCGGCCTCGTGCACGGCATGGGTGATGTGCGCATAGGACGGTATGGAGTCGTCCGACCATACCTGGTTGACCCCGGCCGCCGCCAGCCCGGTGGGGTGGACCATCGACGAGCCCTGGATGATCATGCCCACGCCGCCGCGCGCGCGCTCGGCGAGGTAGTGCGCCTGCCGGTCGTTGAGGTGAAAGCTGTGCCAATCGACGAAACGCGATCCGTGGCCGGCAAACACGATGCGGTTGCGGACTTCGGTCTTGCCGATGCGCAGGGGTGAAAAAAGGCGCGGGTATGCAGGGCTCACAGTTGTCTCCAGAGTGTGTTGGGGGGGCTGTGTTCGGCGAGAATGAACCGATTTCGTTTCAATTCATTCTGACACAGGAGACCCCATGGAAAGGCAGACGGTTCTGGTCACTGGCGGTGGCGCAGGCATCGGCGAAGGCATCGCACAGGTGCTTGCCGCGCGCGGATGGCATGTGCTGGTGAACGATGTGGACGAGGCGGGGGCGCAGCGGGTGGCGCGGGCGGTCGGTGGCACGGCCTTGCCCGGCGATATCCGCAGCGACCCGCAGGCGCTGGTCGGCAAGGCGGTGGAAGCGGCGGGGTCCCTGCATGCGCTGGTCAACAATGCGGGCATCATCCGCCGCTCGCACCTGGCCGACACCTCCGAGGCCGACCTCGACCTGGTCTACGCGGTGAACCTCAAGGCCATGGTGCGCCTGGCCCAGGCGGCATTGCCGCACCTGCAGGCCAGCGCAGGGGCGATTGTCAATATCTCGTCCATCGCCGCGGAACATCCGCAGCCGGGGGCCGGTTTTTACTCGATGTCCAAGGCCGGTGTCTCGGCCTTCACGCGCCAGGCGGCGCAGGAGTGGGGGCCACTCGGGGTGCGTGTCAATGCGGTGGCGCCCGGGCTGATCCGGACCGCCATGGCGGAAGCGGTGTATTCCGTGCCCGAACTGCATGAAAAGCGCCGCAGGATGATGCCGCTGCGCCGCATCGGCGTGCCCGCCGAGATCGGCAAGGTGGTGGCCTTCCTGCTGTCCGATGATGCGTCGTATGTCTCGGGGCAGGTGATTGCCGTCGACGGCGGGTTCACGCAGACGCTGATCACGCATCTGCCGCACCCGCCCACACCGGTGTCCTGAAGCGATGGCCGGCGTGGCAAGCGCCGCCCGGTTCAGACCTCGACGAGTTCGAAGTCTGCCTTGGCCACACCGCAGTCCGGGCAGGACCATGTCGCGGGGACATCGGCCCAGAGGGTTCCCGGTGGCAAGCCGTCTTCGGGGCGACCCGCAGCCTCGTCGTAGATGAAGCCGCAGACAATGCAGAGATAGGTTTTCATCGGGTTTCCGGGACAATTAAATCTGGCAGAGGATTGTGCCGTGTCGCAAGTGCAAGCCTGCAAGTGCGCAACCCCGGGAAGCTGGTACGGCCCATCTGCTGTCATGGAGCGGTCCGTCACGCAGCACTTGCACCATGCGGTGTGGCGGCTCGACCGCGAGGGCCGCCTGGTGTTTGCCAACCCGGCCTTTCTGGAGCGACGGACAGATCGTCGACAGCTTCGCCTACCCGCTGAAGCGCTGGCCGTTCGAGCAGGCCGCGGGTTTCGACGTGCCGATCTTCCCCTGCGGCGTCCAGCAGCTGTTTCCGCGTTTCGATTTTCTGAGGCAAGTCGGGGCGCAGTCCCAAGGGGCTCACCTTGTGGGGTCGCGATGGCTCCCCGATCGGGCTGCTGTTGGCGATGAGCGCCCAAGCGATGGCGGATGTCGGCCTGGCAGCCAGGCCGCTCAAGCTGCTCGCGGTGACAGTCGCCGCCAGCTGATTGCGGAGGGCGTCGAGACGCGCGCCCACGGGGCTGTGCTGCGCCAGCTGGGCAGCGCGCTGGCCCAGGGGTATGGCGTCGCCCGACTGGCAGTCCTGACGGCGCCGGCGGTGCGCGGACGCGCAGCGACCTATTGCAGGAATTTCTGCACTGCGGCGAGCCCGTCCTGCACCGCCTCCTCCTGGGGCACATGGCCCACGCCGGGCAGCGTGAGCAGCGCGGCGTTCGGGAGTGCGCGCAGGTAGTCGGCGGCATTGGCCACCGGAATGAAGGCGTCCTTTTCGCCCCACAGCAGCAGGGTCGGCGCCTGGATGGTGCGCAGCAGGGGTACCGGATCGACCAGCACCGTCTGCTGCAGGCGCGACAGCAGGGCCTGCCGGCTGCCGGGCGCGCGCATGAGGTCGTGGTACTGGGTGGTCATGGCGTCTGACAGCACCTCCGGGTTCGCGTAGGCCGGGGCGAGGTTCATGCGCAGCAGGGGCCGGGGCAACGCATACCGCATCAGGCCCATGGCGGCCGGCACGTCCGGTGTCTGGCCATAGGCCGAGCCCGGGCCGGCGAACCCGTCCGGCGCCAGCAGCACCAGCCGCTCGACCCGCTGCGGGTGCTGCGCGGCGAAGGTCCAGGCCATGCGGCCCCCGATCGAGTGCCCGATGATGTGCGCCCGGGCGATCCCGCGCTGGTCCAGCAGGGCCTGCAGCAGGGCCATCGTGCGGGCGTCGCGGTAGTCGCCCTGCGGGTCGGGGTCGCTCAGTCCGCTGCCCGGCAGGTCGAAGCGCACGACTCGGTGGGTGCGCGACAGCGCCAGCGCCCAGGGCTCCCAGGTGTGCAGGCTGGCGCCGAAGCCGTGGATCATCAGGATCGCCGGCGCATCCTTCGGGCCGGTGTCGCGCACGTGCAGGCGCTGCCCCTGCAGCTGCACGATGTCGGCGGGCGATTGCAGGTACAGCGCTTCGAGAGACATCCTGTCCCGGTCGGGCGTCCACAAAAGGAATGCAAGCAATACGGCTAGCAGCATGGCGACAACTCCTGCGACACGGGGTTTCACGGGCGATTCTGCAGCAGATGCTGGGCTGCTTCGAGGTCGGACGGCGTGTCGATGTCGGTGACGCAGCCGATGTCGTCCAGCACAAGACGAAAAGGCGCGTATGCCCGGATCACCGAGGCCGCGCCCTCGGGGCCCTGCAACTGCATCAGCGCCGCGCCGCAGGCCGCCGCAAAGCCCAACGGGTGGCCGCGCCGGCCTTCCACCGATGGCACCACCACCGTGCGCGGGCCCAGTGGCGCATGCAGCTTGTGGATGCCGCCGCCCGCTGCACGGAAACGTTCGCCGCGCCCGGAGGCCAGCACGAGCACGCTGGGCGCCGGCATCAGTGCAGAGGCTCTGCGGGTGGCTGCACCTCGGGCCAGGCCGCCTGCAGGCGCTCGAAGGCCTGCCGGAGCTGTACGGGCCATGGGGCTTCTGGTGCGCCCCCTGTGCGCAGGTGGGCTTCAAAGGTGCGCGCCAGCGCCGACAGCTCCATGGCGCCGACCTGCGCGCTGGCGGACTTCATCGAGTGCAGCAGCCCCATCAACGACTGTGTGTCACCGGCGGCGAGTGCGGCGTCGATCTCGGCCAGCATGCGCGCGTTGGAACCTGCGAACAGGCGCTGCATCTTGTGGATGAAGCCCGGGTGCGAGCCATCTGCCACCATCGGCAGCGATGCCAGCACCGCGGCGTCGTAGGCCGGCGGCGGCGCTGTCGCAGCGGCTGAAGGATCCGTCACCGGCTGTGCCGTGGGCGCGGGTGCCGGCACCTGCCTGGCCGGGCCGAACAGGTGCCGTGCCAGCGTCTCGGACAGGCGTGAACTGCTGACCGGCTTGACCAGGTAGTCGTCCATGCCGGCGCTGAGACAGGCCTCGCGGTCCCCGGCCAGGGCGCTGGCGGTCAGGGCCACGATCGGGACGCGTGCGCGGCCTGGCTGGGTCTGTTCCCAGGCGCGGATCCGGCGTGTGGATTCGAATCCATCCATGACCGGCATGCCGCAGTCCATCAGCACCAGGTCGATGTCGCGCGACACCACGGCGGCCAGTGCCTGGGCGCCGTCATGCGCCTGCGTCACCTTGCACCCCATGGCCTGGAGCATCACGGTGGCGATTTCCCGGTTGACCTGGTTGTCCTCGGCCAGCAGCACGCGGGCATGCAGGCGTGCTGCGCTGGATGCTGGCGGCCCGCCAGCATCGCCCCTGCGGGCCCGCGTGACGCTGTCGGAATCATCCGCAGGCGGCATGTCTGGCGGGACGGCTGCAATCGGGGCGTCCCGTGGGATCTGCCGGGCTGGCGCCGGCACGGTGTCGGTGGTCAGGGTCGCCGGCGCGGGCGCAGGCGCCGGGACGGCCTGTCGGGGCGACGGGGCCTCGGGGACCGGGGAGGGCGGCGGCGCTTCGCCGGCGCCACGCACCCGGGTGGCGAGGACCAGGAAAATCGCCAACGCGGCAGCGATGGCCGCCAGCAGCAGCGCGATGGCAGTGTTGAACTGCAGCTGCTCGGCGATATCGGCATCCAGCCGCAGGCTGCCCAGCCGAAGGCCGTCCAGCAGAACCGGTTGTTCGATGACGATCGTGCGCGCCTGGGCGGCGGGGCCGCTCGGCGCCGCGGGACGCGGGCTGGCGTCTGCGCCGGCGGGGAAGCTCGCCACCACGGTGCCGTCCGCGCGGCGCAGCACCGCGCGCCGCACCTCGGGGCGCGCCTGCAGGCCGGCCAGGCTTGCGGCAGCCGCACCCAGATCGTTCGCCTGCAGCGCGCGGGCGCCCTGCAACGCGACCACCTCGGCAACCGCCTGCAGCCGGGCCTGGGTGCCGGCCTTGTCGCCCCGCGCGTCGGCCATGAGCAAGGCCAGAAGACAAAGCGTGACGACCAGCCCCAGCGACAAGGCTGTGATCCGCAGGAGCCTGCGGTTCAGGGGGGTGTTGCGCGGGTGCATGGTGCCGTCGGGTGCCGGATGGTGGGGTCAAGCGCGATGCGCGGAATCTGTCTGTGACGCCGTCGCCCGTGCATCACTGTATTGTGGAGTTTGCCACAGGAGCACTTCGTCACCCTGCAAAACCTGCAGTTCCTATGCAATTGTTTGCATACGAAGCGACCGCCACTTTTTCGGAATGCGCCACCGTTTTGTCTCAAATTGAGAATATCCTGTGCAGCGGCCCGCATCCTAGGGTTTCACCTGAATGACGGGTACCGACTCACTTCCACAATCCGGCGGTCACAACGACATTCCACCGAACTCAGGAGACGTTTCCATGCAAGTTCAACTCACGGTCAACGGCAAGGCCCGCGCGGTCGACGTGGCCCCCAACACCCTGCTGGTGCAGGCCCTGCGCGAGCATCTCTCGCTCACCGGTACCCATGTGGGGTGCGATACGGCGCAATGCGGCGCCTGCACCGTGCTGGTCGACGGACAGTCCGTCAAATCCTGCAACGTGCTCGCCGCCCAGGTGTCTGGCAGCAGCATCACCACCATCGAGGGACTGGCACAACCGGACGGCACCATGCATCCGATGCAGGCGGCCTTCAAGGACTGCCACGGGCTGCAATGCGGCTTCTGCACGCCGGGCATGGTGATGAGCGCGGTCGACCTCTGCAAGCGCCACCCCGGCGCCGACGAGGCGCAGATCCGCGAGCAGCTCGAGGGCAACATCTGCCGTTGCACCGGGTACCAGAACATCGTGCGCGCCGTGGTCCAGGGCCGTGCGGCCATGGCCTCGACCTGAACCGGGAGCCACTGCCATGGGTGCATCTGATTTTTCCAAACTGCCACACATCGGTGAGTCGCTCAAGCGCAAGGAAGACTACCGTTTCCTGACGGGTGCGGGCCAGTACACCGACGACATCCAGCTCGCCAACCAGGCCTACGCAGTGTTTGTGCGCAGCCCGCACGCGCATGCCCTGGTCAACAGCATCGATCTGGCGGCAGCCCGGGCCATGCCCGGTGTCGTCGAGATCTTCACCGGCAAGGACATCGACGGCAAGATGGGCGGCCTGCCCTGCGGCTGGTTGATCAACAATCCCGATGGCAGCCCCATGAAGGAGCCGCCGCATCCGATCCTGGCGATCGGCAAGGTCCGGTATGTGGGTGACCATGTCGCCATGGTCATCGCCGATACGCTGGAGCAGGCCAAGAATGCGGCAGAAGCCGTGCAGGTCGATTACGAGGTGCTGCCGTCGGTGGTGCGTGTCACCGAGGCTGCCAAGGGTACCGCGCTGCACGATGTGGCCCCTGACAACCACTGCTACAAGTGGGCGCTGGGCGACAAGGCCCAGGTGGACGCCACCTTTGCCCGGGCAGCGCATGTCACCCGCCTGGACCTGGTCAACAACCGGCTCATCCCCAATGCGATGGAGCCGCGGGCGGCGATCGGCAGCTACAACCGTGCCACCGAGGAATACACGCTGTATGTCGCCAACCAGAACCCGCACGTTGAGCGGCTGTTGATGACGGCCTTCGTGCTGGGCCTGCCCGAGCACAAGGTCCGCGTGATCGCGCCCGATGTCGGTGGCGGGTTCGGCTCCAAGATCTTCCTGTACGCCGAAGACGTGTGCCTGACCTGGGCTGCCAAACAGATCAACCGCAGCATCAAGTGGACGGCCGAACGCAGCGAGTCGTTCCTCAGCGACGCCCACGGACGCGACCATGTCAGCCATGCAGAGATGGCGATGGACAAGGACGGCAAGTTCCTCGCGCTACGCGTGCACACGGACGCCAATCTGGGCGCCTACCTGTCGACTTTCGCCACGGCGGTGCCGACCATCCTGTACGCGACCCTGCTGGCCGGCCAGTACACCACGCCGCAGATCTATGTCGAGGTGGATGCCTGGTTCACCAATACCGCGCCGGTCGATGCCTACCGGGGCGCAGGCCGTCCCGAGGCCACCTACCTGCTGGAGCGGCTGGTGTCGCGCTGCGGCTGGGAAATGGGCCTGGCCCAGGACGAGATCCGCAAGCGCAACTTCATCACGCAGTTTCCTTACCAGACACCGGTGGCCCTGCAGTACGACGTGGGCGATTACCACGCGTGCATGGACAAGGCCCGGGTGCTCGCCGATGTGGCAGGGTTCGATGCCCGCAAGACGGCCAGCAAGGCACGGGGCCAGTTGCGCGGTATCGGTTATTCCAGCTACATCGAGGCCTGCGGCATTGCGCCGAGCAATATCGCAGGTGCACTGGGAGCGCGTGCAGGCCTTTTCGAATGCGGCGAGATCCGCGTGCACCCGACCGGCAGCGTGACTGTCTTCACCGGCTCGCACAGCCACGGACAGGGCCACGAAACCACGTTCGCCCAGGTGGTTGCAGCCCGCCTTGGTGTGGCGGTGGAAGCGGTGGATGTGGTCCATGGCGATACCGGGCGGGTACCGTTCGGCATGGGTACCTACGGGTCGCGGTCGATCTCCGTCGGTGGTGCCGCCATCATGAAGGCGCTCGACAAGATCGAGACCAAGGCCAAGAAGATCGCCGCCCACCTGATGGAGGCCAGCGACACCGATGTCGAGTTCGCCAACGGCGAGTTCACGGTCAAGGGCACCGACAAGAAGGTCACCTTCGGGCAGGTAGCGCTGACCGCCTATGTGCCGCACAACTATCCGCTCGACAAGCTGGAGCCGGGCCTGAACGAAACCGCGTTCTACGACCCGACCAACTTCACGTTCCCGGCGGGCACCTACATCTGCGAGGTGGAGGTCGACCCCGCCACCGGCTTCACCCGCATCGACAAGTTCACCGCCGTGGACGATTTCGGCACCATCATCAACCCGATGATCGTCGAGGGACAGGTGCACGGCGGGCTGGTGCAGGGCATCGGACAGGCGCTCCTGGAAAACTGCGTCTACGATCCGGAGTCCGGCCAGTTGCTGACCGGCAGCCTGATGGATTACGCCATGCCGCGCGCCGATGACTTCCCGGTGTTTCAGCTCGACACGGTCTGCACGCCCTGCACGCACAACCCCTTGGGTACCAAGGGCTGCGGCGAGGCGGGCGCGATCGGGTCGCCCCCGGCGGTCATCAACGCGGTGCTGGACGCCCTTAGGGGCCTCGGCGTGACCGATTTCGACATGCCCGCATCGCCCAGTCGCGTGTGGGAAGCCATCCAGGCGGCCAAGTAGAACTCAGGAGATACACAGCATGTACGCATTTACCTACGAACGTCCTGCCAGCGCGGCCGATGCCGGCAAGCTGGCTGCATCCGGTGCCAAGGTGCTCGCGGGCGGGCAGACGCTGCTGGCGTCGATGAAGTTGCGCCTGGCGAGCCCTCCGATGCTGGCGGACCTGGGCGGCATTGCCGAACTGGCTGGCATTTGCCGCGACGGCGATGCGCTGGTGATCGGTGCCATGACCCGCCATGCGACCGTGGCGGCCAGCGCCGAGGTGCAGCAGACGATCCCGGCGCTGGCCGAGCTCGCCGGCCATATCGGAGACCGCCAGGTGCGTGCCATGGGCACCCTGGGGGGCTCGGTCGCCAACAACGATCCGTCCGCCTGTTATCCCAGCGCGGTGCTGGCGCTCGGTGCCACGGTGGTCACCACCCGGCGCAGCATTGCGGCCGATGCCTTCTTCCAGGGCATGTTCACCACGGCGCTGGAGGAGGACGAGATCATCACATCCATCCGCTTCCCGATTCCGAAACGCGCGGCCTACATGAAGTTCAAGCAGCCGGCGTCGCGTTTCGCGATGATCGGCGTGTTCGTGGCGCAGTTCGATGTCGGCGTGCGGGTCGCGATCACGGGGTCCGGCAATGGCGTGTACCGCGATGCCGCCCTCGAGGCGGCACTGAACAGGAGCTTCACGCCTGAAGCGGCGGCGGCCGTGTCCATCGACCCCTCTGGAATGAACAGCGACATCCATGCGAGCGCGGCCTACCGTGCGAACCTGGTCAGCGTGCAGACCCAGCGCGCGGTGGCGAAGGCCCTGCGTTGACGGGAATCGATGAACTGGCACGTGCGCTGGAGGCGGCCGGCTATTTTGCCGACCGCCGTCTGGCGACCGCGGTTTTCCTCGCGCTGAAGCTGCAGCGCCCCCTGCTCCTCGAAGGCGAACCCGGCGTCGGCAAGACCGAACTGGCGAAGGCGCTGGGCGTGGCGCTGCAGCGGCCGCTGGTGCGGCTGCAGTGTTATGACGGCCTGGAGCAGCGCGAGGCACTGTACGAGTGGAATTACGCCGCGCAACTGCTGCACATGCGGGCGGCCGAGCTGCAGCATGATGCCCGGGCGCCGGGCGGCGATCGGCGTCACCGGGCGGGCGAAGTGGAGCGCGAGGTCTACCAGGAGCGTTACCTGATCCGGCGACCGCTCCTGCAGGCCCTGGAGGCGCCTGCGCCCGGCGCCGTCCTGCTGATCGACGAGGTCGACCGTGCCGACGAACCCTTCGAGGCCTTCCTGCTGGAGTACCTGGGCGAGTACCAGGTCAGCATTCCAGAGCTGGGCACCGTGCGCGCAGCCGTGGCGCCGGTCACGATCCTCACCAGCAACCGCACCCGTGACCTGAACGATGCCGTGAAGCGGCGCTGCCTCTACCACTGGCTCGATTATCCCGAGCGCGAGCGCGAGCTGGCGATCGTGCGTTCCCGTGTGCCCCAGGCCTCCGACGCCTTGTCGCAGCAGGTGGCGGATTTTGTCGGCCGCCTGCGGGTTGCCACGGCCTCCGGCACCTTCCACCGGGCACCCGGCATTGCCGAAAGCGTGGAGTGGGCCCGCGCCCTGGTGGCCCTGGATACGCTGGTGGTGGACCCCGAAGTCGTTTCAGACACGGCCGGCATCCTTTTCAAGCAGCGCGAGGATGTCGCTGCGCTGACCCGCAACCTGAGCGCCGACCTGCAGGCGCCACTGCCGGGAACCGTCTGACGGGCGGGTGATCGGCCGGGACGAACCATGCAACTCGGTGACGCCCGCAGCGGCAAGCTGGCCGACAACCTGACCGGCTTTGGCCGGGCCTTGCGTCGCGCCGGTGTTCCGGTGGACAGTGCCCGCATGGCCCTGGCCCAGCAGGCCGCCCTGCTGGTCGGGATGGACCGGCGCGCCGATGTGGGTGCCGCCCTGGAAGCGGTGCTGGTCGGCAGGGAGCAGGACCGGCTGGTGTTCCGGGAGTTGTTCGACAGCTTTTTTCGCGACCCGGCGATTGCCAACAAGCTGTTGTCCCAGATGCTCCCCAGCGCCGAAGGGCGCGCTGATCCGGCCAAGGGGCGGCCGCGGGTGCGCGAGGCATTGGCCCCGCAGCGCGCAGCCCGCCCGAAGCCGACGGCCCCGCCCGACAAGGAAGTCGAATTCGACGCCGCCATGACGGCCAGCGAACTGGCCCGGCTGCGGCATGCCGACTTCAATGCGATGACCGCCAGCGAGTACCACCTGGTGGAACGCCTGGCGCGCGATATCCGCCTGCCATTGCCTGTGGTTGCCTCGCGCCGGCTGCGCCCCGGCAGCCGCGGTGCACGTCTGCACTGGCCCGGCGTCATGCGCGATGCCGCAGCCAACGGCGGCGAGGTCATCCGCCTGCCGCGTCTGCAGCGCCGCATGCAGCCCTTGCCGCTGCTGGTGCTGGTCGACGTGTCCGGCTCGATGGAGCGGTATGCGCGCCTGCTGCTGGCCTTCCTGCATGCGGCGACCCGGCAACTGCGCCGGCGCGACGTGTTCGCCTTCGGGACCCGGCTGACGGACCTGCAGGCCGCGATGCGCTGTCGCGACAGCGATCAGATGCTCGCGCTGGCCAGCGCCGCGATCGAGGATTTTGCCGGTGGCACGCAGCTGGGCCAGTCGCTGGCCAGCCTGCGCCAGCACCACGCGCGGCGCCTGATCGGCAACCGCACCCTGGTCCTGCTGGTCACCGATGGCCTGGACACCGGCGAGCCGCAGGCCTTGCTGCAGGAGCTGGACTGGTTGCGCCGCCACAGCAGGCGGCTGGTCTGGCTCAATCCGCTGCTGCGGTTCGACGGTTATGCCCCCCTGGCCCGCGGTGCAGCCGCGCTGCATGCGCGTGCGCATGGCATGCTGGCCGTGCACAACCTGGAAAAACTCGAGGATCTCGCCGCCAGCCTGGCGAAGGCGCTGGCGCGCTGACGCAGGACGGTTTGGCCTACCATCACCCCCTTTTGCCAACAGGAGCCCCCTTCACATGGACATGCAAGCCAGCCGGCAACTCGCCGTCACCCAGCAGCAGGCCTGGGACGCGTTGAACGACCCTGAAGTGCTCAAGCTGTGTATCCCGGGTTGCGACAAGGTCGAGGCCACCGAACCGCTGCATTACGTCGTGGGCGTCGCCGTCAAGATCGGGCCGGTCTCGGCCAAGTTCACCGGCAAGATCCGCCTGAGTGACATGAACCCGCCCCACAGCTACACGCTGGGCTTCGATGGCCAGGGTGGCGCCGCCGGGTTCGGCAAGGGCAGTGCCAAGGTCGTGCTGACGCCCAACGAGGGTGGCTGCGAGCTGGGCTACACCGTGCATGCCCAGGTGGGTGGCAAGGTGGCCCAGCTTGGGCAGCGCCTGGTGGATGGCGCGGCCAAGGGCATGGCCGAGGATTTCTTCAAGCGGTTCGACGAGGAGATGCAGCGCCGTTTTCCGCCGGTCGCAGTGGCCGAGGTGGCCGATGCGCCCGCCGAGCCCCCAGCCGCTGGGGCGTCGGGCGGCACGGCAGGGCCGCGGGGCCCGGCGGTGCCGATGTGGGCGTGGGTGGGTGGCGCCGTGGTGCTGGCGCTGGTGGTGTGGATGCTGCGCTGAACGCGCGGCGGGCGACAAGGAGTTGCGGAAATGGAAAACCTCGACGTGATGGTGCTGCGCACGCTGCGCGACTGGCGCCTGGCAGGCAAACAGGCGCTGCTGGCGACCGTGGTCCGGACCTGGGGCTCGTCGCCCCGGCCGGTCGGCTCGATCATGGCCCTGTGTGAGGACGGCTCGGTGGTCGGCTCCGTGTCCGGCGGCTGCATCGAGGACGACCTGATCTTCCGCCATACCCAGGCCTATGCCCGGCAAGGCGACGCAGCCACGATGCCATCGGGCGCGCCCGGCTTCGTGAAGTACGGCATCACCGCCGACGAGGCCCACCGCTTCGGCCTGCCCTGTGGCGGCACCCTGGAGCTGCTGCTGGAATACAACCCGCAGGCGGATGCGCTCGCCGCGCTGGTGCAGGGCCTGGAAGCCGGGCAGCTGATGCTGCGCACGGTGCGCCTGGCCGATGGGCAGGTCACGCTGGCGCCCGCCCAGGCGCCAGAGGAGTTGCGCCTGTCGGCGACCGAACTCGTCAACATCTTCGGCCCGGAGTACCGCATGCTGCTGATCGGGGCCGGCCAGCTGACCGAGTACCTGGCCACGATGGCCCTCTTCTCGGGCTTTGCCGTCACGGTCTGCGACCCGCGGGAGGAATACCGGGGTGCCTGGTCGGTGCCCGGCGCCACGGTGCTCAGCGACATGCCCGACGACGTGGTGGCGGCCTTCCGGCCCGACCGGCGCAGCTGTGTGGTGGCCCTCACCCACGACCCCAAGCTCGATGACCTGGCCTTGCTGGAAGCCCTCAAGACCGACGCCTTCTATGTGGGTGCCATCGGCTCGCGGCGCAACAACGAGGCCCGGCGCGAACGCATGGTCGAACATTTCGACCAGACCACCGAGTCCCTGGCCCGCCTGCGCGGCCCCATCGGCATCTACATCGGCAGCAAGACGCCGCCCGAGATTGCGGTCAGCGTCATGGCCGAGATTCTGGCTGCGAAGAATGGGGTGGTGCTGCCGCGCGAGATGGAGGTGGCCCGGGCCAAGGACGAGCGTGCGGTGGCGTCCAACGTGGCGCATGATCGTGTCTGCGGCGTGACCTGAATCAGTTTCCTTGCAGGGACAATGCCTGCCCGGGTTGCCTGGGTGCGCGCTCGTCGTAAACTGACACCCGTTCGAAACGATCCCCCGTTGTCCAAGGTAGCGCCCCGCATGAAATCCCTTCAGATCCTTCTTGTCCTCGCCGTCTCCGCCAGTGGGGCGGCTGCAGTCTTCGCAGCCGGTGATGAAACCCTGCCCTCCGGCGTGCGGATCAGCCACCTGAGCGCCGGCTCGGGCGCCAGCCCTGCGGCCAGCGACACGGTCAAGGTGCATTACCGTGGCACCCTTGCCGACGGCAAGGAATTCGACAGCTCCTACAAGCGCAATGCGCCTGCCACCTTTCCGCTCGGGCGGGTGATTCCCTGCTGGACGCAGGGCCTGCAGAAGATGAAGGTCGGCGGCAAGGCCCGCCTGGTCTGCCCGCCGGCGACGGCCTACGGCGACCGGGGCGCGGGTGGTGCGGTCCCGCCCAATGCCACGCTGACCTTCGAGGTCGAGCTGATCGCGATCGAGAAGTAACCGGGGGAATCACCATGTACAAACGCATCCTGTTGGCCTACGACGGCTCCGAGGCGGGGCAGAAGGCCCTGCTCGACTGCCAGGACCTCGTCCAGTGGTCGCGTGCCGAACTCGTGCTGGTGGCGGTCATGCCCAACCACATCGACTTCATCGGCGCCGAAGGCGGTTACTACGACCCCAAGATTGCCGAGCGCGAGAAGGAGAACTACCGCGCCATCCTCGAGCAGGGCCTCAAGGCCCTGTCCGACGCCGGCCATACCGCCAGCGGGCAGGTGCTGACCGGGGATGTGGTGGCCGAGATCACCGCACATGCGCGCAAGATCGGCGCCGACCTGATCGTGGTCGGGCACCAGCACCTCGATGGCTGGGCGGCGCGATGGTGGCGCGGATCCAGCTCCAGCGCGCTGATCGAGCACGCCCACTGCAGCGTGCTGGTGGCCATCACCAGCTGAGCCCGCGCCGACCGGCGCCTACCAGTCCTCCTTGACGGCCAGCACGGCCCCCTGGCCGGCGGCCGAGCGCGCGGCGAGCCAGGCAGTGACGGTGCCGGCAGCGACCATGGCCAGACATAACGCGGCCAGGCGGCCCCAGGGCAGGAGCAGGTCCATGGTCCAGTGAAAGCTTTGCGGGTTCACCACGTGGACCAGCACCACGCTCACCGCCAGGCCCAGGCCCAGCCCGGCCACCGCGCCAACCGCCGTCCAGGCCAGCCCCTCGGCCGCCACCAGGCGCAGGATCTGCCCCCGTGTGAGGCCCAGGTGCACCAGCAGGCCGAATTCCTTGCGGCGCGCCAGCACCTGCGCGCTGAAGTTGGCAGCCACGCCGAACAGTCCGATTGCGATGGCCACCGCCTGCAGCCAGTAGGTGACCGCGAAACTGCGGTCGAAGATGCGCAGCGAGATGGCCCGGATCTCGCCCACGCTGGCAAACTCCAGCAGCGCGGTGCCGGCGCTGGCGCGGGCCGCTTCCCGGATCGCCTCCTGCAGTTGCGCCGGGTCGGTACCGGGCACCTGCCAGATCGCCAGGTCGTTGGTCCGCGTGTCGCCGGTCAGCCGCTCGAAGTCGCGCTTGTCGATCGCGATGGAACCGAACTGGCGTGCATAGTCCCGCCACACGCCCGCCACGAAGAAGCGGGTGCCAACCGGTGCCCCGGTCCCGCCGGCCTGACCGGTGGCGAAGATCTCGGTCAGGGGCTCGAAGAAGCGCCCCGGTGCGGCTGCATACAAGTCGACCATCGACTCGCTGACATAGATCGCGATGCTGCCGTCAGGTGCCGCGACGGGATCGCCGACCAGCGGCAGCGAGCGGCCCGGGTCGCCGATGGTGCGTGACAGCAAGGCCACGCTGCCCTTGGATGGGTCCAGCGTCAGGCTGGTGCTGCGCAGGGTCAGGCTGTCCTGAACGCCCGGTATGCGCCGCACTGCCTGCACGAACTCGGGCGGCAGGAACACCGCCTCGCCTGCGCCCGGGCCGGTGGCAGTGCGCACGTACAGATCGGCCGGCAGCACCACGTCCAGCCAGCGGGTGACCGACTCGCGGAAGCTCGCGACCATCACGGTCAGCGCCACCGCCAGGCTCAGGGAGGCGACCACGCCGCTGATCGCGACGGCCGCGCTCGAGCGCACCCGGCGCGCCCGTTCGATGGCCAGCATCGGCAGCAGCCAGCGCGACAGCAGCGGCGCGATGCGGTTGTACAGCAACCCGATCAGCGCGGGCAGGGCGCCGATGCCCCCCACCAGAAACAGCCCAATGGCCACATAGGCTGCCAGCGGCATGCCCAGCACCGGCGGCGCGAACGCCAGCGCCATCGCGAGCACCAGCAGGGCCATGGCCAGCCAGGGGTGGTTGCCACCGCCGCCCTGCAACCCCAGCCCCTTGAGGGTCTGGGCGGGTGGCAGCTGTTGCGCGGCGCGGGCCGGCAGCCAGCCGCCCACCAGTGCCGCGACCACGCCCAGCAGACCGTAGGCCAGCGCGGACAGGCCATCCCATTGCAGCCTGGGGGCCACGCCGGTGAAGAATCCACCCCCCAGATCCCCGCCCAGCAGACGCAGCGCAGTCCATGCCAGCCCGGCGCCCAGCGCGATCCCGGCAGCGCTGCCGACAGCGCCCAGCACCAGCGACTCGGCCAGCACCAGTTGCAGGCGTTCTCGCCCGGACAGGCCCAGCACCCCGAGCAGCGCGAACTGCTGGGCCCGCTTGGCCACGCTCAGCGCCAGCACCGAGAACACCAGGAACGCGCCGGTGAACAGGGCCACCAGGGCCAGTACGGTCAGGTTCACCCGGTAGGCGCGCGACAGGTTGCTGATGCGCTGTTCCGCATCCCCGGGTTGCGACACGGTGGTCCCCGGCTTCCACAAGGGGTCGGCGCGCAGCGCGTCGACCAGGGCCCCGCGGTCCGCTCCGGGCACCAGCCGCAGGTCGATGCGGGACAGCGCGCCGCCGCGCTTGAAGAGGTCTTGCGCCGCGCCGATGTCCATCACGGCCAGTGGCGTACCACCAGCGCTGACGCGGCCGGCGACCGTGACCGGCTGCAGTTGCAGGCCCAGCTGCACCTCGAGTCGCTCGGGCAAGCCGGCACCGCCGCCCAGGGCCTCGGCCGCAGCCGCGTTCAGGAAAACGGTGGCAGGGGAGAAGATCGCGAAGCGTTCCCCCTGGCGGGTTGGCAGGGGCATGAGCGCGGGCGAGACACGTGCCACCAGCAGGGCATCCACACCCACGATGCGCAGCGCGACACGCTGGCCATTGCGGTCCAGCGCATAACTCCCCAGTTCCAGCACCGGCGAGGCCAGGGCCACGCGGGCGTCGGTGGCCAGGCGCGCGTACAGGGCTTCGTCCAGGTCGCCGCGGGCGGCACGCACTTCCAGGTCGGGCTGGCCGTTGACCGAGCGCACCGCCTGCGAGAACTCGCTCAGGGCCGAAGCGTTGATCAGCGCGACCGAAAACGCCAGTGCCACGCCCAGCATCACCGCTGCCACCGCAGACGCGTTGCGCCAGGGATGGTGCAGCAGTTCCTGCCAGGAGAAGGTTTTGAGCAGCGCGAGCACGAGCCAGTATATTGAGCGGCTGTTTTCCATGCCCCCAAGGACCTGATTCATGCTTGATCTCCCCACCTATGCCGATGTCGTGGCGGCCGCCGAACGCCTGAAGGGCCATGCCCGCCACACACCCGTCCTGCGCTCCTCGACGCTGGACCAGCGCCTGGGTGCCCAGGTGTTCTTCAAGTGCGAGAACTTCCAGCGCATGGGGGCGTTCAAGTTCCGTGGCGCCTTCAACGCGCTGTCGCGCTTCGATGCCGCGCAGCGCCAGGCGGGCGCGATCGCGTTCTCCAGCGGCAACCATGCCCAGGCCATCGCCCTGTCGGCGCGCCTGCTGGGCATCCCGGCCGTGATCCTGATGCCCAAGGACGCGCCGCAGGCCAAGATCGACGCCACGCGCGGGTATGGCGGCGAGGTGATCCTGTTCGACCGCTTCACCCAGGACCGCGAGCAGCTCGGGCGCGAGATCGCCGCGCAGCGCGGCATGACGCTGATACCGCCGTTCGACCATCCGGATGTGGTGACTGGCCAGGGCACGGCCGCCAAGGAGCTGTTCGAGGAGGTCGGTGCGCTGGACGACCTGTTCGTGTGCATGGGCGGCGGCGGTCTGCTCAGCGGCTGTGCACTGGCGGCGCGCGCGCTGTCGCCGGACTGCCGGGTGATCGGTGTCGAGCCGGAGGCCGGCAACGATGGCCAGCAGTCCTTCCGAAGCGGCGCCATCGTCCGTATTCCCACGCCCAAGACCATTGCCGATGGCGCCCAGACGCAGGCGCTGAGCCCGCTGACCTTCGGCATCATCCGGCGCGACGTGCAGGACATCCTGACCGCCACCGATGCGCAGTTGGTGGAGTGCATGCGTTTCTTCGCCGAACGCATGAAGCTGGTTGTCGAGCCGACCGGTTGCCTGGCGCTGGCCGGCGCACTGCACGGCGGGCTGGACCTGCGCGGCCGGCGCGTGGGCGTGATCGTCAGCGGCGGCAATGTGGATCTGCAGCGCTACGGGCAGTACCTCGGCGAAGGGCTGTGATGCGACGGGGACGGACGGGCGCTTTTGACAATTGTCAAAGGCCTGTTTCGAGGCCTCTTGAAACCCTGGTTTCCCCCTGCAGATCGGATCACAATGGCACGCAGATGTGCCATTGTGCAACCACCTGCCAAGGAGTGAAACCATGAGTGCCCTGATCCACCGCGGACATCTGTTCGACGATTTCTTCCGTGACATCGCCCCCGGCTTCTACGTCAAGCCCCTGCACGGCGACCCCTTGCCGGCGCCGGAGAAGATCAAGGTCGACGTGAAGGAGACCGACAAGGCCTACACCGTGCTGGCCGAGGTGCCGGGTGTGGCCAAGGAAGACATCCACGTCTCGCTGGACGGCAATGTCGTGACCCTGCGCGCCGAGGTCAAGCAGCACGACTCGGAAGCCCGGGACGAGAAGGTTTTGCGCAGCGAGCGCTACTACGGTGCCGTGTCGCGCAGCTTCCAGTTGCCCATGGAGATCGACCAGGCCCAGTCAAGCGCCAGGTACGACAACGGTGTGCTGACGCTCACGCTGCCCAAGAAACTCACCGGCGGTTCGCAGCGCCTGGTCATCGACTGAAGGGAAGGCCTGCCGGGCGCAGGGCCATTGCGCCGCCGTACAATCCGCCCATCACCGGGGGTGTCGGGCCTGATCGTCAGATCGGTCCCGACTGAGAAATACCCCACTCACCTGATCTGGGTCATGCCAGCGTAGGGAGCGTGATGAGATGGATCCGTCGCCTTGCCGATGCTCCGTTTTTTCATGTGTCCCTTTGCGGGCACTATTGAAAGGATGGACACATGCAACGACGGATTTTTTCATTTCTGGCAGCCACTCTGCTCGGTACCGGCCTGGCTGCAGCCTCCCTGAATGCCTCGGCACAGGAACTGCGGGTGCTGGTGCACGGTTCGTTCTCGCTGCCAAAGCCCTTGCTGGCGAAATTCGAGACGGACACCGGCGTGAAACTCAGCGTGATCAAGGGGGGTGACGCCGGCGAGATGCTGAACAAGCTCATCCTGACCCGGGCCCAGCCCATCGCCGACGTGGTGTTCGGGATCGACAACGCGCTGGTCGTGAAAGCGCAGGCCGCAGAGGTGCTCGACGCCTACAGCGGCCCGGCGGCACAACGCGCATCCGTGGTGCCGCTGGCGACCGGTGTGGTGCCCGTCGACTACGGTTTTGTCACCCTCAACTACGACCGCGCCTGGTTTGCCAAGAGTGGCCTGGCACTGCCGCGCAGCCTGGAGGACCTCACGCAACCGGCCTACCGCAACCTGCTGGCCGTGCAGAACCCGGCCACCTCGAGCCCAGGCCATGCCTTCCTGCTGTCGACGATCGCCGGCCTCGGTGAACAGGCCGCGTTCGACTGGTGGGCCCGCATGCGTGCCAATGGCGTGAAGGTGACCAAGGGCTGGAGCGAGGCCTATTACACCGAGTTCACCCGCAATGGCGGTACCCGTCCCATGGTGGTGAGTTATGCCAGCAGCCCGGCGGCGGAAGTCTTCTACAGCAAGGAAAAGATCACCGAGCCGCCCACCGGCAGCCTCAGCCTCAAGGGGGGTGTGTTCCGCCAGGTCGAGGGCGTGGCGCTGGTGCGGGGCGGGCAGCAGCGCGATGCGGCGAACCGGTTCATCGAGTTCATGCGCTCGGCGCCGGTGCAGGAAGCCTTGCAGACCAGCATGTGGATGTATGCGGCCGAGCCGCGCACGGCCCGCCACGAGGTGATGCGGCACGCGGTCGAGCCGGCGTCCTACGACAACCCGACCACCGATCAGATTGCGGCGCGCGGCGCCGACTGGGTCAACCGCTGGACTGGCGTGGTGCTGAAGTAGCCGCATCTGCGCACCCCCACGATGCAGGCAGCCGGACACTCGCGTTGGCCTGGCAGGGCCTTGGCGCTCGTGCCGCTCGGGTTTCTCCTGCTGGTCGTTGTCGGGCCGGTGCTGCGGCTGGCTGTCGAAGCCTGGTCCGGCTTCAATGCCGCGGCTGCAGCAGCCATGCTGGTTGACGGCTACCTGCGCTGGCGGCTGGCGTGGACGGTGTTGCAGGCGGTGGCGACCTGCCTGCTGGCCCTGCTGGTGGGTCTTCCAGTTGCATGGGTGCTGGCGCGCCGCGAGTTCGCCGGCCGGGGACTGGTATTGCGCCTCCTGATGCTGCCCTTCGTGGTGCCCACGCTGGTGGCGGCGCTGGGTGTGCTGGCGGTCCTGGGGCCGCGGGGCCTGGCCGGATCCTGTTGGGGACTGCAGTGGCAGGACACCCCCTGGTTGCTCCTGTACGGCAACCTGTTCTTCAACCTGTGTCTGGTGGTGCGTGCCACGGTGGAAGCCCTGGAGCGCGTGAGCGCGGCCCGCGTGGCAGCGGCGCGCACGCTGGGTGCGACCGCATGGCGCGCCTTCTGGCGCGTGGAGTGGCCGGCCATCCTGCCGTGGCTGGCCTCGGCCCTGTGCCTGGTGTTCCTGTACGCGTTCTCGGGCTTCGGCCTGGCGCTGGTGCTGGGCGGGCAACGCTACGCCACCATCGAGGTCGAGATCTACACGCTGGTCGCGCACGAGCTCCGTCTGGCGCCGGCCGGTGTGCTGGCGCTGGCCATGCTCACGCTGACGGGGCTGGTGGCGCTGTTGTATGCATGGGTCGAGCGCCGCCTGGGCACCCCTGCGCGCGCTGACCGCATCGGGCGCACCCGGCCCCGCGGCCTGGGCCAGTGGACGGCGGTGCTGCTGGCCGTGCTGGTCCTGCTGCTGCTGTGTGCGGCGCCCATCCTGGCGATCATCGCGCAGGTGCTGGTGGCGGGTTCCCCCGCCTGGGCGGTGCTGGGCGAGCCGGAAACCCTGCAGGCCCTTTGGAACACCCTGCGCTTCACAGTGGCTGCGCTGGTGCTGGCCACACTCCTGGGGGTGGCCCATGCGCTGGTGGCACGCCAGTCCACCTGGCTGCGTGCCGCCGCCTTCCTGCCCTTCGTGGTGTCACCGGTCACGGTCGCCTTTGGCCTGCTGCTGCTGTACCCCGCCTGGAGCGCGAGCCTGCCGCTGCTGGTGGCGGCCTATGCGCTGATGGCGTATCCCTTTGTCGCCAATTCCCTGGGCGCGGCGCTGGACAGCCTGCCGCCGGCCCTGCACCAGGTGGCGCGCACGCTGGGCGCCTCGCCGGTGCGGGTGTTCTGGCGTGTGACGCTGCCCCTGGTGCGGCCTGCGTTGCGCCGCGGCACGGCGTTTGCGGCGGCCACCGCACTGGGCGAGTTCGCCGTCACCCTGTTCCTGTCGCGGCCGGAATGGGCCACGCTGACGACGCTGATCTACGAGCGGCTGGGGCGCCCGGGCGCGGCCAACCGGGACCAGGCCCTGGTGCTCGCGGCGCTGCTGATGCTGCTGGCGCTGCTGGCCTTCCTGCTGATCGACGGCGCGGGGCGCCGGGCCGTCGGGCCCGTGCGTGCGCGACCGGTTGCGGGCTTGCGCGATGCTTGAACTGCAGGCCCTGCACAAGACCTTTCGCGAGCCCGCGGGCGGCGACTGGGTGCTGGCTGCGGGGCTCGACCTGCAGGTCGCCCGGGGTGAGACAGTCGCCGTGCTGGGCCCCTCGGGCAGCGGCAAGAGCACCTTGCTGAAAATGATCGCGGGCCTGGAGGCGCCAGACGCCGGCCGCATCCTCTTCGACGCCCGGGACCTGACCGGCGTGCCACCCGAGCGGCGCGGTTTCGCGCTGATGTTCCAGGACTTTGCGCTGTTTCCGCATCTGGACGTGCAGGACAACGTGGCGTTCGGCCTGATCGAGCAGGGCCAGCGGCGCAGCCCGGCGCGGGCGCGGGCCCGCGAGATGCTGGAAGTGTTCGGCCTGCAGGCCCATGCCCGCCAGCAGGTGTGGACGCTGTCGGGTGGCGAGCAGCAGCGGGTGGCGCTGGCCCGCGCCCTGATCACCGCGCCCCGCTTGCTGCTGCTCGATGAACCCTTCTCTGCGCTCGACGCAGAACTGCGCGCCAGCCTGCGCGACGAGTTCGCGCAGCGCATTGCGGCTGCGGGCATGACCACCGTGCTGGTGACCCACGATGCCGCGGAGGCGCAGGTGATGGCGCAGCGCGGTTTTCGACTGGTGGCGGGCCAGTTGCAGCGCCTGTGGTGAGGTGGCGGGCACGCTGGCGGCGGCGCTGTGGCTCCGCCTGTCCCTGGCTCTGGCCCGCCGCGACCGGCTGGAGCCCGCAAGCCCGCAGGCCCTGGCCGCGCAGTCTCGCCGCACGCCTCAGCAGGTGGTGTCTCAGTCGAGGTAGTGGCGCGTCGGAATGTCGATCAGGAATACCGCGCCGCCGTCCTGCATGTTGGCTGCGGTGATGTGGCCATCGTGTGCGGCCAGGATCTTGCGGCAGATGGCCAGGCCCAGACCGGTGCCGCCCGAGCCGTCCTTGCTGGTGCTGGACTGCACGAAGGCTTCGAAGATCTTTTCAAGTTCGTCGGGCGGAACGCCCGCGCCGTGGTCGCGCACCGTGATGTGGATGCGTTCTTCGTCCGTGAGGCGTGCCTTCACCTCGATCGAGGCGCCCACCGGCGAAAACTTGATCGCATTGGCCAGCACGTTGCGGATGACCTGGGCGAAACGCACCGGGTCGACCTTGGCGATCAGCGCGCGCGGGCCCAGTTCGGGCAGCAGCTGCAGATTGCGTGCGGCCAGCAGCGGGGCCAGTTCGCGCACCACCGACAACACCAGGCCGCGCAGGTCCGCGCGCTCGAGCGTGACCGCGCCCATGGAGCTCTCGATCTTGGACACGTCGAGCAGGTCGTTGACCAGCGCCAGCATGCGGGTTCCCGAGCCATGGATGTCGGTGAACATGGCATGCAGCTTGGGGTGTTGCGCGCCGCGCATGACGCCGAGCTCGGAGAACCCGAGGATCGACTGCAGCGGCGTGCGCAGCTCATGGCTGATGTTGGCGATGAACTCCGATTTGGCGCGCGAGGCCTCCTCGGCGGCGTCGCGGGCAAGGCGGGTGGCGCGTTCGGCCTCGCGGAACTCGCTGACATCCATCATGGTGCTGAGGAGTCGCGCTTCGCCGCCATCGCCGCCGCTCACCACGACTTTGGTGACCACCACGTCACGGCGGGACCCGTCGCGGTGCCGTACCCGGGCTTCGTAACTCAGCTTGCCGCCATTGCGCCAGAGCTCCGCGTCACGTTCGGCATGCATGGTGGCATCCTCGCCCGACATGAAGGAGGCGCCCCGCAGCCCGAAAACCAGGTCCCGCGAGCGGCCCATGAAATCCTCCCAGGCGCGGTTGACCGTCAGGTAGCGGCCGGTCTTGTCAAAGGTGGCGATCGGCAGCGGGCTGCTCTCGAGCAACTGGGCCACGAAGCCGAGCTGGCTCTGCAGCGCCTGCTCGGCAGCATGTTGCTCGGTCCCGTCGACTGCGCTGCCGGCAAAGCCGACGATGGTGTCGGCGTTCATCAGTGGCACCACCGCAAAATCGAAACGGTACAGCTTGCCCGATTGGGCCTGCATCTGGGCGGTGGCGGTGCGCACCCCCAGGCCGGAGTCGCGCTCGAACAGGGACGCAATGGCTGCGCGGTCACCCGGCTCCACCAGCTCTGCCAGCGGCTGCGCCAGCAACTCGGCCATGGTGCCGCCGCGCAGGGCCACCCAGCGGTCGTTGGCATAACTCAGCACCCCGCCCGGATCGGTGCGAAACACCAGCTCCTGCAGGCTGCGCACCAGCACGAGCAGCTCCTGCTCGCGGCGCACGACCTCCAGGCGGGCCATGTCCAGCGCATCGAGCGCCTTTTCGCGGCTGCGCAGGCTGCGTCTGGCCAGGACCGTCATGGCGCCCAGGAAAGAGACGACAACCACCGTTCCCACGAAGAACCAGCGCATTTGCTGGAGCCATCCGGAGACGATGGCCTGTTGCGGATGCTCCACCACGACCAGCAGGGGACGGGTGCGCGAGAGACGGAAGGCCACGAGCTGGCGCTCGCTGGCGCTGCCCCTGCCGACGTAGCTGGCATGCTCGATGGCCGGCAGGTAGTCGCGGTAGACCGGGTGCGTGGCCAGCATCGCCCCCGGCGCGGCTGTGCCGGGACCGGTGGTGGACAGTACCTCACCCTGGTAACTGAGCAGGTAGGCGCTCTTGACCGGGTCGTCCAGGGTACGCAGTTGGTAGCTGGCGATCGAGTCCGGGTTGATGAGTGCCACCAGGTACAGCGCCTGACGCTCCTGGGCGCGCACCAGGGGAATGAAGCCGATGCCGGGCCGGACGGTTCCGGCGGTGCCGTCGGCTGCCAGAGCACCCAGGGTCCGGCCGGCGATGAAGCCGCCCAGGTGCTCCCGGCCCGGGGCCGGGGTCGCGCCCAGTCTTCCGAGGTCTATGCGCAGCCCCACGTCGGCGCGCACCGAGCTCGCCAGCACCTGTCCGGTGCCGTCGACCACGCTCAGCCCGCGCAAGTGCGGCAGGGCCACCAATGATTGTTCCAGCAGCGCATCGGTCCTCGCGTGTCCGCCGGCGAGATCCGCAGGATCGAGCTGGCTGCTGAGCGAAGTCAGCAGCATCGATACCGATTCCACCGACCGCGTGGCATGGTCCTCCAGCACCCGGGTCTGCAGCTCGGATCGCGCGAGCTCGCTGTTGAGCTGGCTGAGGTATTCGTTGCGGCTGAACGCCACCGCAACCAGCAGAGTGACCAGTACCAGCACGCCGCCGGCGACTGCTGCCCCCGTGCTGGACAGTCGGCCGCGGGACGCGCTGGGGGGAGCGGCAGGGGACATGGTGGGTCGAAGCCAGGATGTCCTAGTCGCGCACGACGATGGGTGCGAGGCGGTGACGGGCGGCAGCAGCCATCAGGCGCCCGTCGCGCTTGATGCGCGCCACGAAACCGTCCACCTGGGCCAGCCAGGCGTCGTCGCCGGGTTTCACGGCATAGCCGTAGGGAAGTATGTTGAACGCGCCTGGCGGCGCGATAAGATGGGCCCAGTCGGCATTGTCGAGCAGCCGGCGGCTGTACGGGAAGTCGGTCATGAAGACATCGATGCGGCCGGCCTCCAGCTCACGCTCGCGGGTGGCAGGCGGCTGCACCACCAAAATGCGTGCCTGCTTGAGCTGGGCCCGCATGACCGGCTCCATGAAGGTGCCGGCCTGCACGCCCACCAGCACGCCGGGCTTGTCGATGTCCTCCCATCGCTGCACGGCACGGTTGCTCTTGGTGCTCACCGCGTAGATGTCGCTTTGCAGGTAGGGCTTCGAGAAACGCAGCAGCTGCATGCGCTGGGGCAGCATGCCGACGGCGAACATGGCGATGTCGCAACGTTCGTTGAGCAGGTCCTCGACCAGCGTGACGAACGAGGAGTCCACATGCTGGACCTTGAGCTGCAGGTCGCGCCCGAATTCCTGCGAGAGGTCGATGTCGATGCCTTCGAGTTTCTGGGTGTTGGCGTTGCGGTGGGTCACACCGTAGTAGTCCGGCCAGACGCAGACACGCACGGTGCCGGTGGACTTCACGCGCCGCCAGGTGTCCTGCGCCTGTGCGGGCGCATGCAGAAATGCCAGCGCGATCAGCGCAAGGGCAACATGGACCACTGCCGGGAAGGAGGAATGCCGCATGGGAAGGGTCCTCGTCGGAAGCTTTGCGCTCAGAAGCCTTCGACCAGCTCGGTGAAGGTGGGCCGGCTCATGTTGATGCGATCGCGCAGGGCGATCAGTTCGTCGGAATGGGCCATGAAGACATCGATCATATGCGGATCGAAGGCCTTGCCGCGCTGCTCCCGCAGCATGGCCAGTGCCTGCTCGTACGGAAAGGCCTTGCGGTAGACACGGTCCATGGTCAGCGCGTCGAAGAAGTCGACGATGGCGACGATCCGCCCCGACACTGGAATGCTGTCGCCAGCCAACGCATTCGGGTAACCCGTGCCGTCCCATTTTTCGTGGTGTGCCAGCGCCAGTTCTGCCGCCAGCTGGAACAGCGGAATGCGGGAGCGCCCGAGGATGTCGGCCCCCATGGCCGCATGCTGGTTCATGGTGGCGCGCTCCTCGGGCTGGAAGGCTCCCGGCTTCTTGAGGACGTTGTCCGGGATGCCGATCTTGCCGATGTCATGCATGGGTGCTGCCTTGCGCAGCATGCCGGCGCTCTGGCGCGACTGCCCGATCAGCAGGGCCAGCGCCTCGGCCATGAAGCCGATGCGGATGATGTGCACGCCGGTGTCATCGTCCTTCAGGTCGGCAGCCAGCGACAGCCGGAACAGCGCTTCATGGTGTGCTTTCGCCACTTCCTCCAGCGCTTCGTTGCGTTCGCGGTACATCCGGCCGAAGTCGCCCACCAGCCGCTCCATCTGTGCGGTGGCGGCCTCGGAAAAGCTGTTGCTGCCCTCGGGCACCAGGGGGTCTTGGCGGACACCATTGCGGGACGGGTTGCGCAACACGTATGAAGCGGACGAGTTCACGCTTTCTCCAGTTGTTGGTTGATATTCTCTATCAGTTGCAAGGGGCTGAAGGGCTTGACCAGGTAGGCCTCCGCACCTGCCAGCATGCCGGCGTCGAGGTCCTCGCTGCGACCGCGCGCGCTCAGCAGCAGCACGCGCGGCGGATGGGCAACTGCCTTGAGAGCGCGGCAGACATCGAGTCCGTTGAATGTGCCTGGCATCATGACGTCCAGCAACACCAGGTCGGGCTGGTGTTCGATGGCCATCGCGAGCCCGGTCTCGCCGTTATCGGCTTCGATGATCTCGTAGTCGTCAAATTCGAGCGTCATACGAATCAGCCGGCGGATGTCCGCATGGTCTTCGACGATCAGTATTTTTTTCATGGGGGTTCGATCTGCGTTGGAAGCGGGCGAATGCTGGAATGTCTGAATGATATCTAATAAAAATGATAAATTCAACTTTAAATTGATTCTTGGTCGCCAAAATCATTAAAATCGCGGCATGGACACCAAAAACCCCCTTTCTACGCCGGTCCAGCAGCCGGACAACGCCCGTGATGATGTCACCTCGATCGAGGCCGCGCGCATCCTGGGCCTGGCTGTGCGCTCGGTGCAGCTGATGGTGGACCGCGGCGATCTGCAGGCCTGGAAGACGCCCGGCGGGCATCGCCGCATCTCGCGCGAGTCGCTGGACCGCTGGCGTGCTGGTGACCGGCCGGCACCGGCCGCGCCCGGTGCTGCCGATGCCGCGGGCGTGTTGCATGCGCCGCCGGCCCCGCCCCGCCCTCCCACCCGGAGGCCCGATGCTGCGCAGCGTGTGCTGCTTATCGAAGACTCGATGCACTACCAGAACCTGATAGGTCTGCTGCTGCGCCAGAAGTTCCCTGATGTGGAGTTGCGCACCGCGAGCGACGGCATCGTCGGGCTGGCCATGGCTGGCGAGTTCCAGCCCGATGTGCTGATGGTCGACATCCTGCTGCCCGGCATCGACGGTGCCACGCTGATCACCAGCCTGCGCTCCCACCCGCAGTTTCGCCAGATGCAGGTGATCGTGGTCACTTCTCTGCCGCCGGAGCAGCTCGGTCCCTTTGCGTTCGCACTGTCCGGGATCCCGCTGGTGCACAAGCCGAGCCTGGTGGCAGAGCTCCCGCCTCTGCTGACCCAGAGCCTGGCGCAGCGGCGTGCCATGGCGCTGGAACGCGCCTGAACGCCCGCACGGGCCAATGCCTGGTTCGCCGATGGCCTTACCCCGCGTCCTGCTGGTCGACGATGACCCCGCGCTGCGCCGCTTCGTGGCGCTGGCCCTGGAGGACATGGACAACATCGAACTGGTGCAATGCGATGCGGTCGCACCGGCCCTGGTGTTGCTGGCAAAGGAGTCGTTTCGCCTCATCCTGACCGACCTGATGATGCCGGGGGAACGCGGCTTCGATCTGCTGGTTCGCCTGAAGGACACGCCGGCGCTGCGCGGGCCGGCGCGTGTGGCGGTGCTCAGTGCGGGCCTGACCCCGGCGGTGCGCGAGCAACTGGCCGGTCTGGATGTGTGGCGGCTGCTGAGCAAGCCGGTGTCGGTGAGCACCCTGGTCGCCTGTGTGAACGATGCGCTGCAAGGCGGCGATGCCGCCATGGCGCCCGACGGCGACCCGCTCTCGCAATGGCACCGGGGCGGGGATCGGGCCCATGCGATCCAGGAGTATTTCGAGGGCAACGAAGAGTTGTTCGATGCCTATCGCAGCGCCTGCATCGCCCAGTTCCCCCACGACATCAGCCAGGGTGATGCGGCCAGCGCTGCAGGTGAACTGCAGACCCTCCGGCGCGTGGCACACAGCCTGAAGTCCGTCTTGCTGACACTGGGCTACCCGATCGTCAGCGCGCAGGCGCGCACCCTGGAAGAAACCAGCCATGCGGGCATGCGGGAGCTGGCACGGGACCAATGGGCTGGTCTGCGCAGGGCGGTCGAGCAGGTCTTGCAAGATCCTGACCTCCCATAAACTTATCAAATTTATCAGTTGCTGCATGGCGGTAGCCAGCGCGAGCTGTCTCAGCCGCCCGGACACAAGCCGGGCATGACATGCATGTGGACCAAATGTGCGCCGTGCGGCTGGGCGAGATGTCCAGCTTGCAGGCTATGCGCTTGCGCCGGACGGTGCGCTCCGGACGGCGGCAGCGTCGGCATTGTGGACCAGCAGGTCCTCCAGCGCCAGGGGTCTGCCAAACAGGAAGCCCTGGCCATACTGGCAGCCGAGCTGTTGCAGGATGTCCGCGACCGCATCGGTCTCGATGCCTTCGCCGACCGCGTTGATCTGGAGCGCCCGAACCATGTCCAGGGTGCTCATCACGAGTTGGAAGCTCAGGCTGGAGTTCTGAATCTCACGGATGAACAACTGGTCCAGCTTCAGGGTGTGGAAGCGGTAGTTCTGCAGGTGCGCCAGGCCGGAAAACCCGGTGCCATAGTCGTCGAGCGCGATCGAGTTCCCAAATTCGCTCAGCCGGTGCAGTTGCGCCTGGGCGACGGCCTGGTTCTGGATGAAGGTCGACTCGGTGAGTTCGAGCTTCAGTTCCGCAGGATCCATGCCGGCAGACTGCTGGATGCCCATGGCGACATCGGCAAAGGTCCCGTCGGCCAGCTGCGCCGGCGAGATATTGATGCTGAGGAAAGGCCGTTGCGTCACTGTCAGCCTACGCAAGGCCGGCCAGTCCCCGCACGCCCGCTGCACGACCCACAGACCCATGTCGCAGATCAGGCCGGACTCCTCGGCCAGATCCAGGAAAGTCAATGGCGGCACCAGTCCCCGGGTCGGGTGCCGCCAGCGGATGAGGGCCTCGAAGCCCGCCAGTTGGCGCCCTTCGAGGACATAGATCGGCTGGTAGTGCAGCACGAACTGTTCGCTGACCAGTGCGTCCCGCATGTCGCGCAGCAGCGTGAGACTGTCTGTGGCCGTCGATCGCAGGTCCATGTCCTGGCGCGTTCGTGTACCGGCAGGTGGTTCAGTGTCTTGCGAATCGGGGTAGCTTATCGCCTTGCGGAAGCGTCCGAGCACCACGTTGAGGATGTGGCGAATGATCGGGTTGGTGTCCATCAACAGGCGCTCGACCAGGTCGCGCGACACCTCGATCAGCACGGTGTCCGTGACCGTGCGCGCCGTGGCGGTTCGCGGCTGGTGGTCGATGAGAGCAACCTCGCCGATCAACTCGCCGGGGCCGATGCGGGCCCGCACGATGCCATTGGCGCCGTCCGCGATTTCCACCAGCCCGTCTGCGATCAGGAACGCGCTGTGCCCGGCATCGCCCTGGGAGAAGATGACACTCCCCGCGGGGTAATGCTTGCGACCAAGTCTTTCTGTCATGGAGAAGGATCCGCGGCAGTGCTGCAATGCCCCACAGCATACCGCGTCTTTCTACCGCGGATGGCAGGCACCCTGATGGATGGTCATCGACTTCTCCTCGATCTGGATGGCGAAGTCCATGCCCTCGGTGGACTGGTAGCCCAGCTGCCTGGCCACCCCCTCACCGATCTGCTGGCCCCCGGCGATCCGGCCGAACTGCATGTTGATGTTGACCTTGTCCTGCGCCATGGCCTGCATGAACAGGAAGGCGCCGGAACCCGCGATACCGGCGGCAGCAGCGCTGGAGCCAAGCGGTTTGCGAACCATGGAATTCGGGCAATCGGTGATGGAACATCTCCTGGAGGTTGGTTGGCGTGGATGCATGCGGATGACAGGACCCGGTGCGCGCAACAAGAGTGTTGAACCATGCGTGATGCCGAAATCAGAGCGCCCGCCGGGTGGGCAGGTTGTGGCAGGCACAATCGCGGGCTGCACCCGATTTCAGCCACCGCATGTCCAACAACGATTCCGCCCCGGCCAACGCCCTGCGGCTCACGACCGTCGAGGCACGGGTCCTGGGCACCCTCATGGAGAAGGCGCGTACCGTGCCCGACAGCTACCCGCTGTCGCTCAACAGCCTGCTGATGGGCTGCAACCAGAAGACCTCGCGCGAGCCGCTGATGGAGCTCGACGACGCCCAGGTGGCAAGCGCACTCGACGCCCTGAAGTCCGCCGGACTGGTGCAGGAATCCAGCGGTGGGCGCACCGCCAAGTTCACCCACAACTTCCAGCGCGGCGTGGGCGTGTTCGAGCAGGCCGCCGTGCTGCTGGGGGTATTGATGCTGCGCGGGCCCCAGACGGCCGGCGAACTGCGCCTCAACACCGAACGCTGGTACCGGTTCGCCGACATCTCCTCGGTGGAGGGTTTTCTGGAGGAGCTGCAGGACCGGCCGGCCGAGAAGGGCGGGCCGCTGGTGGTGAAGCTGCCGCGCGGCGCCGGCACCCGTGAGCAGCGCTGGGCGCATCTGTTGTGCGGGCCGGTGCAGGAGGATGATGCCGATCCCCGCAGAAGCACAGACCTTGCGGGCAGCTCCGCCGAGCGGCTGGAGCGGCTGGAGGCCGAGGTGGCGCAGTTGCGCGCGACGGTGCAGCGCCTGTGCGCGGAACTGGGTGTGGCGCCCGACGCCGGCTGATCAGAACTCGACCGCGTCAGCGATGGCCTTGATGCCGGCACTCGCGCAGACATCGTCCGCCTCGCCGCCCGGCGCGCCCGAGACGCCTATCGCACCCAGGATGGCGCCGCCACCCTCGATCATCAGGCCCCCGCCGACGGCCAGCATGCGCGGCACCGAGCGGATGCCGCTCATCGGACGGCCGGCCTGGGTTTCTGACACCAGCGCCAGTGTCGAGGTGCGGAAACTCACCGCCGTCCAGGCCTTGTTGCTGGCGACTTCGACCGTGTGCGGCCCGGCAAAACGGTCACGCAGGAAGACCTGCAGCAGGCCGGCGCGGTCAACGACAGCGACCCCGACCTGGTACCCCTGCTTGCGGCAGGCCTCCATGGCAGCCTGTGCAGCGACCAGTGCCGTCTCGGGGGTGAGCGAGCGCGTCTGGAAGGTCGACTGCTGCGCGTTCGACGACGCGGCGAGACCCGCCAGAGCGGTGGCGAGGATGCAAAGTGTCTTGGTGCGCATGGGTGTTTCCTTGGTTGTCAGAGCCGGACCACCCGGCCCGGATTCATGAGCCCGGTGGGGTCCAGGGCGTGTTTGATGGCGCGCATCATCTCCAGTGCGACGCCCGACTTGTGGCGGGGCAGGCTGTCGACCTTGAGGCTGCCCACACCATGCTCCGCCGAGATCGACCCGTTGAAGCGGGAGACGGAATCGAACACCAGGGTGTTGACCGCTTTTTCATGCTGCGCAAGAAATGCAGTGCCATCGACACCAACGGGCGCCTGCACGTTGTAGTGAAGATTGCCGTCGCCCAGGTGCCCGAAGTTGACCAGGCGCACGCCCGGGATGGCCTTCTCCAGCAGGGTGTCCGTGGCCAGCACGAACTCCGGGATGCGCGAGATGGGCACCGAGACATCATGTTTCACGTTCAGTCCTTCCCGGGCCTGTGCCAGCGGAATGCTCTCGCGGATCTGCCATAGCTGGCGGGCCTGCGTCAGGCTTGCGGCGACCACCGCGTCGCTGACGCAGCCCTGCTCCAGGGCGGTCTGCAGCAGGCCTTCGAGCTGGGAGCGTGCATGGTCCTCGCAAACATGGTCGGAGTTCTCCAGCAGCACGCACCAGGGCGTGTCCTGGTAGAGCGGCACCAGGGGCTGTGGAAAGTGGTGCGCCACCAGCGACAGTGCGAACCGGCCCATCACCTCGAAGCCGGTCAGGCCGGCGGCCAGCCGGCGCTGGGCCAGCGCCAGCAGTGCCAGGGCCGCATCCAGCGACGGCACGGCTGCCCAGGCCGTGAGCTGCGCGGCCGGCATGGGCGCCAGTTTCATGGTGGCGGCCGTGATGATGCCCAGCGTGCCTTCCGAACCGATCATCAGGTTGCGCAGGTCGTAGCCCGTGTTGTCCTTGCGCAGGCCGCTCAGGCCGTGCCAGATCTGCCCCTGCGGCGTGACCACTTCCAGGCCCAGGCACAGGTCGCGGGTGTTGCCCCAGCGCACCACCTGCGTGCCACCGGCGTTGGTACCCAGGTTGCCGCCGATGGTGCAGCTTCCTTCGGCCGCCAGGCTCAGGGGGAACAGGTAGCCGGCCTCGGCGGCCACAGTCTGCAGGTTCTGCAGGATGCAACCCGCCTCGACCGTGATCGTCAGGTTGGCGCGGTCGATGTCCCGGACCGCCTGCATCCGGCGCAGGCTCAGCACGATCTCGCGGCCCGACGCATCCGGCGTGGAGCCGACCACCAACCCGGTGTTGCCGCCCTGTGGAACGATGCGCACGCCGGTACGGGCTTGCAGGGTCGCGCACAGGCCGACGGCTGCGGCCACCTCGCGGGTGTTTGCCGGCTGCACCACTGCCAGCGCGTGGCCCTGGGTGCGTTTGCGCCAGTCGTTCTCCCAGGCGGCGAGCTCCGTGCTGTCCGGCCGGGTGCGTGTCAGCACATGGGCATCGCCCACGATGCCGCGCAAGCCGTGGAGCAGTTCCGACTGCGCGTCGGTCGGCATCAGGGGGCCTCTGCGAACCGTGCCGGGTTGCGCAGCCGCAGCCGCACATGCATCGCGCAGGCGGCGAACAGCAGCACGCACAGCACGATCTCCACCATGGCCAGCCAGGACGACGGGGCCGGATCGCCCCACGCCCGCACGACGCCCTCGGTGAAATACAGCCAGACCAGCAGGCTGACCCAGCGGTAGGTATACATGCGGTTCTTCAGCAGCCCGGCCAGGGGAATGCACAGTGGAAGCACCTTGAGCGCGAGCCAGGAGCCACCCGGGCGGATGGGCGCCAGCCAGAGCTCCCAGGCCATGCCGAGCAGGATCAGTCCGAGCAGGCTGCCCACGGCCAGGGTTCGGGTCAGGCGCACGGCCTCGTCATGTGATTGCATTGCAGTGGCATCATACCGGCCATGCCGCTGACCCAGGATCTCCGTGCCTTTGCCCATGACATTGCCGCTTTTCCCTGGAGAAGCACGGCCCACACCTTGCACGAGCGCTTCCAGGCCGATCGCCTGGGCCTGACCGCCAGCAGCCTGACCTTCACGACCACTATCGCGCTGGTGCCGCTGATGACGGTCGCGCTGGCCATCTTCTCGGCTTTCCCGATGTTCGGCAAGCTGCAGGTGGCCCTGCAGCGCTGGCTGGTCGAGAGCCTGGTGCCGGAGAACATCGCGCGCCAGGTGCTGGGCTACCTCACGCAGTTCGCCGGCCAGGCCAGCCGCCTGGGCAGCCTGGGGGTCGTGGTCCTGTTCGTGACGGCGCTGGCGCTGGTGCTCACGATCGACCGCACCCTCAACGGTATCTGGCGCGTGCGCAGGCCGCGTCCGCTGGCCCAGCGGGTGCTGCTGTACTGGTCCACGATGACCATGGGTCCGCTGCTGCTGGCCGCCAGCGTGGGCCTGACCTCGCTGGCGCTCTCGGCGTCCAAAGGCCTGCTGGGTGCCATGCCGGGCGGTGTCGGCTTTCTGCTCGACACCCTGCAATACCTCATGCTGGCGGCAGGCACGGCGGCGCTCTACCACTTCGTGCCCAATACCCCGGTGAAATGGAGCCACGCCTGGATCGGCGGTTTTTTCGTGTCCACCGTGATGGAGGTGGCCAAGAAACTGCTGGTGCTCTACCTGGGCAAGGTGCCGACCTATTCGGTGGTGTACGGCACCTTCGCCACCGTGCCGATCCTGCTGGTGTGGATCTATCTGGCCTGGGTGATCGTGCTCTGGGGGGCCGTGATCACGGCCTACCTGCCCAGTCTGCGCGCGGGCATCATCCGCCGCGATCTCGGGCCAGGCTGGCGCTTTCACCTGGCGCTGGAAATCCTGCAATGCCTGCACCAGGCCCGCAGCGGCCCGGCCAAGGGCCTCAGCGTGGCCGACCTGGCCCGCGCCATCCAGACGAGCCACCTCGGTGTGGAAGCCGCACTGGAGTCGCTGGTCGCACTGGATTGGGTGGCCCCGATCGCCCGTCCCTCCGCCGGCGAAGAACTCCGCCATGTGTTGCTGGCCAACCCGGACACCACGCCGATGGCGCCCTTGATCCATGCGCTGTTGCTTCGCCAGACCGACAGCACGCAGGTCCTGTGGCGGCGTGCCGGCTGGGAGCGCCTGCATCTGTGCGATGTCCTTGCTGTGGCCACCACCGGGGATTCAGCGAAGTAGCCGGTCCGTTGCCGCAGGTCACGCCGAACAAGCATGCGGCGCCGGAGGGGTGGCAAACTGGAACGCGGCGGTGACGGATCCGCGTCATCCGTCCTGGCCGCCCGGCTTCGGGAATGTCTGCAGAAAAACCTCGCGCCAGAAATTCCCGTCCTCCAGAAACCGCCGAACTGTATCTAGAATGTCCGTATGATCATTTGACGCGTCACCAAGCAATCATTCATGCCAAAGTACGCCTCTCGGATACCCCGATGGAGCAGACAAAGAGTGTCGGAGGCCACCTGACCCGGTGGTACCCCATCCGAACGGCCCGGGAGTTGGATGTCCTCGGAAGTCTGGCATTGGACACCGGGGTCCGTGGCCCGCAGGCCGACGCACGGCCCGACCTTGTCAGGCAGTTCAGCGCATCCCGATCGGTGGCAAGCGTTCATCAAGCATCGGGAGCGCAGTGAGCGCGGCCCGCCCGCCCACAGGGGGCCCGCTCCCCGAGGCCCTTTCGTCGGTGGAAGAGCACAGCGCCGACCCGCTCGGGGACAGTCGTTCCGATTTTGCTGCGACAAAGCAGATGGAGCACCTGGCGCGCGACCTGCGCAGCATCTACCGCCAGCAGCGGACCCTGGAGTCGCCAGCGCAACGGCGCGCAAAAAAGATACTGATCGTGGAAGATCAGGATGAAATCCGGCGTCTGATCCGCATGACCGTGCAGCTCGAGGATTACGAGGTTTACGAGGCGGATTCAGGGGACACCGGGCTGGCCAGGGCGCTCGAAATCAGGCCGGATCTGGTCCTGCTGGACGTGATGATGCCGGGCGCGCTGGACGGACTCCATGTCTGCCGCGCCATAAAGGCCGGCCCGAACCCGCCGCGGGTCCTTCTGCTCACCTCCCTCGGGGGCCGCAGCCGGATCGCAGTCGGGCAGAAGGCAGGTGCAGATGCCTACCTCCTGAAGCCTTTCAGCCCGCTGCAACTGATCGAAATCATCAACCACCTACTTGGCATCGATTGACCGCAGATGTGGCCTGATCCGCCAGGTTCCCGCCCGGCGATCGGGACATCGTGCCCGAGCGCAAGTTGAAGCCATGCCTGGATCGGCCGCTTTCCCGGATCCGAGCAGTCAATGCGCCGGCCGGATGGCTTCCCACAGGCGCGCCGGCGTCAGCGGCATCTGCAGGTGCGGTGCACGCGCCCCCAGCCCGTTGCGGGCCAGCGCATCGGCCACCGCATTCACCACTGCCGGTGTCGCACCGATCGTGCCGAGCTCACCCACTCCCTTGACCCCCAGCGGGTTGTTCTTGCAAGGGGTGGATTGGTCCATGGTGTTGCGGAAGTCCGGTGTGATGTCGGCGCGCGGCGCGGCATAGTCCATCAGGCTGCCGGTGAGCAGCTGGCCGGATTCGGGGTCGTAGACGACTGCTTCGGTCAGCGCCTGGCCGATGCCCTGGATGGCACCGCCATCGAGCTGGCCGACCACGATCATCGGATTGACGACCCGGCCCACATCGTTGACCGAGGCGTAGGACACGATGGCCACTTCCCCGGTCTCGGGTGTGAGCTCGATCTCGCAGATGTGGCAGCCATTGGGCCAGGACGGGCCCGCAACCGCGCTGGTGGACTCCAGGTGGATGCGCCGGCTCTCCTGGGCGGCGGCGAGTTCGAACAGGCCGATGCCGAGGTCGGTGCCTTTTACGCTGAAGCGGCCGGTTTTGTACTCGACGTCCTGCGCATTCGCCTCCAGCGTGTTGGCAGCCAGCTCCCGCATATGGTCCACGGCGCGCTCCGACCCGACGCGTATTGCCGAACCCCCGGCGAAAATCGAGCGCGAGCCAGCGCTGCCGAAGCCGTCGCCCCGGTCGGTGTCGCCCAATACGACCCGCACGCTGTCAATCGGCACATCGAACACATCCACGACCAGTTGTGCCAGCGAAGTGGCGATGCCCTGTCCCATCCCGTTGACAGCGGCAAAGACCTCGATCATGCCGTCGGCAAGCACGGTGACGGTGACGCGCTCCTCGAACACGTTGCCGCCGGTCCACTCGAGGAAGGTGGCGATGCCCAGGCCGCGCCACTTGCCGTTCTTTTTCGAGGCTGCTTCGCGCGCTGCGAAACCGTCCCAGTCGGCCAGGGCCAGGCCCTGGTTCATGACGTGTTCGAACTGCCCGCTGTCGTACACCATGGACATGGCGTTCTTGTAGGGCATCTGGTCGGGGTGAATGAAGTTGCGCCGGCGCAGGGCGATGCGATCCATGCCGATCTGGCGTGCTGCCTCGTCCATCAGCCGCTCCATGATGTGGATGGCCTCGGGCCGCCCGGCGCCGCGGTAGGCGCCCACCGGCGCGGTGTTGGTCAGCACCGCCTTGAAGTAGAAGTCGATCGTCTGGATGTCGTACACCCCGGTCTGGACCCAGGGGCCGATCAGCAGAGGAATTGCCACGCCGGTACCGGTGCCGTAGGCGCCCACATTGGCATTGCCATGCACCCGCAGCGCCAGGATGCGGCCCGTTGCGTCGAGGGCCAGTGCGGCATGGTGCGCGCAGTCACGCCCGGTCGCGCTGCTCAGAAACTCCTCGCTGCGCTCGGAAATCCACTTGACCGGGCGCTTGAGAGTCCAGGCGCAGAAAGCCGTGACGCCGTCCTCGGGGTGCATGCCGCCTTTCATGCCGAAGCCGCCGCCCACATCGCCCACGGTGACGCGGACCTGCTCGCGCGGGATGCCCAGGATGCTCTTGGCCAGCGTGTCGCGCACGCCGCTGGGCATCTGGGTGCTCATGCGGATCGTCAGCCGACCGCCAGGCTCCACCCCGGCCAGGATCGAGCGCGGCTCCAGAGTGATCGCTGCCAGGCGCTGGTTGATGATGTCCAGCCGGACGACGTGGGCTGCCTGGGCGAAGGCTTCCGCGGCCTTGGCGGCATTGCCATGGCGCATCTCGGCGGCGATGTTGTCCGGGGCGTCATCACAGACCACCGGCGCGCCGGCGGCCAGGGCGCCGTCCAGCGTCACGACCATGGGCAGATCTTCGTAGTCGACGATCACCGCTTCGGCGGCGTCACGGGCCTGCTGCAGGGTGCCTGCCACCACCACCGCGACGGCCTCTCCGGCGAACCGCGTGCGCTCATGCGCCAGGCAGTGCCGCGGCGGCGTGGCCCCCGGGGCGCCACCGGTGCGCGGGAATCCGGATGTACCCGGAATCGGCTTGACACCTGCCGCCACCAGGTCGGCACCACAATAGACCGCCACCACGCCAGGCATTCCCAGTGCGGCCGACTTGTCCACGGAAAGGATGCGGGCATGGGGGTAAGGCGAGCGGACGAAAGAGAGGTGCAGGTGCCCTGTGAAATCGGCATCGTTGTGGACATCGTCCGTGAACTGGCCCAGGCCGCGCAGCAGCTTGTCGTCCTCGATGCGCCGGACGGATTGGCCGCTGCCGAAGCGGGTATTGGTGTTTTCCATGGGATCGGGTGCCTTTGCCGTTCTCGGGATTGCGCGCCGCTTGTCGGCCCGCGTGACTGTGGTCTGCTGTCGGCTATTGTGCTGCAACTTGAGAAAGATCGATTGCCTGTTGATGCGGGTCAACCATTGCCCGCCCACCCGGCCGGCGCATGGATTAGGCTGGGAAGTGCGGCGGGTTTTCGCCGCAACCAGGGAGATATTCCATGCAAGCATCCCGGCTGGTTCGTATTGCAGCGGTCGCAGCGGCCGTTTTCGGCGTGCTCACGGTGATCACCGGCGCGCTTGCCCTGTTCGGTGGTGGGCAGGCGCAGGCGGCTGTTGGCAACGCCGTCCCATTCGTGTTGTGGTTCAACTTCCTGGCGGGGTTCGCGTATGTCGCGGTGGCGTTCGGGATCTGGCGGGGGCTTCGCTGGGGGGCGTGGACAGCGCTTGCGCTGGCCGCATCGACGGCCATGGTGGCCATCGCTTTCGGCGTCCATGTGATGGGTGGTGCGGCCTACGAGATGCGCACGGTCGGGGCGCTGTCCTTGCGCCTGGTGTTCTGGGTCGTGCTCGCTGCCGTCGTGATGCGCTCGACTCCAGCCGCACCGCAGGCCCGGGCCGCCTGAGGCTGGCCGGTCAGGGGCGCAGGAAATCGCGCAGCGCGCACAGCGTTCCGTCGGGTGCTTCCAGCATCATCTGGTGGCCTACCTCCAGCGTCACCACCTGTGCGTGCCTGCAAGCCCCGATCAGCGACTGTGCCGCCCTGGCTGGCGTCATCTGGTCCTTGCGGCCGAGCACGAACAGCACCGGGCACGCCAAGGTGGCCATCGCCTGCAGCCCGTTGGCATAGTCGTTGCACGCCCTGAATGCGGCATGGAGCAGGTTGGCCTGCCGGTTGCTGGCCAGCACACGGCGCATCAAGGCTCGCGAGCCACCCAGAACCCAGGTGCCGGGCCCCATCGCCGAAGGGGGGGGCGCCAGCGTGGAGTGCGAGAACATGTTGACCATGTCGATCGTCTTTTTGGGGTCGGTCAGCGAACCCTCGAGCAGCGCCGGTGAGACCTTCATCGGAAAAGCCGTGCCCAGCAGCACGAGGTGGCTCACGCGCGCCGGAGCACGGGCGGCGGCTTCCAGCGCAATCAGCGACCCGAGGCTGTGCCCGGCGAGCGCCGCCTGTTCCAGGCCGGCCGCGTCGAGAAGCGCCAGCAGGAAGTCCGCACCCGCCTCGACACTGGGCGCAGGCGCGCCGGCGCTGCGGCAATGCCCGGGCAGGTCGACCGCCAGCACATTCCAGCCATGGTGCGCGAGGTAGCGGGTCTGCAGGATCCACACGCTGTGGTCGTTGAGCGCACCGTGGATGAAGACGACGGTGGGTTTGGCCGCATCGAAGGCCTTGCCTCCTGTGTAGCAGTAAGTGATGTGGCCCAGGACCTGGAGTTCCATCAGGCACCCGCCTTCTCTGCAAGCTTGAGCGCGCGCTTCAGGTCGTCGACCAGGTCGTCCGGCTCTTCCAGCCCGATGGACAGCCGGATCGTCCCCTGACCGATGCCGCCGGCCGCGAGTGCGTCGTCGCTCATGCGGAAATGCGTGGTGCTGGCCGGGTGGATCACCAGGCTGCGGCAGTCGCCCACATTGGCCAGATGGCTGAAGATCTGCAGCGCATCGACAAAGGCCTTGCCCTGCGCGCGGCTGCCGCGGATATCGAAGCTGAATACCGAACCGGCGCCCCGCGGCAGCAGGCGCGCAGCCAGTGCGTGGCTGGGATGGCTTTCCAGCAGCGGGTGACCGACCCGCGACACAAAGGGCTGGCTGGCCAGGAATTCGACGACCCGCTGCGTGTTGGCCATGTGGCGTGTAATGCGCAGCGAAAGCGTCTCGATGCCCTGCAGTACCAGCCAGGCCGAGTGCGGGCTCAACGCGGCGCCGAAGTCGCGAAGGCCCTCGCGCCGGGCACGCAGCAGGAAGGCGCCCACGGTGGACTCGTCGGTGAACACCATGTTGTGGAAACCCGCATAGGGTGCTGCCAGTTCCTCGAATCTGCCGCTGCGGGCGTGTTCGGCGGCCCAGTCGAAGCTGCCGCCATCGACCACCAGCCCGGCGACCACGGTGCCGTGACCGCTCAGGAACTTGGTGGCGGAGTGGTAGACCAGGTCCGCGCCGTGTGCCATCGGCTGCATCAGCCAGGGTGTGGTCAGCGTGGAGTCGACCAGCAACGGCGCGCCGGCCTCGTGGGCGATGGCCGCGATGGTGGGGATGTCCAGCACGTCCAGACCCGGGTTGCCCACGGTTTCGCCGAAGAACAGCCGCGTGTTCGGGCGCGCTGCCGCCCGCCAGCCGTCGATGTCGCCCGGCGCCACGAACGTGGTCTCGACACCGAAGCGGCGCAGGGTGTAGTGCAGCAGGTTCTGCGAGCCGCCGTAGAGCGCCGTGGATGCGACGATGTGGCCACCTGCACCCGTCAGCGTGGCGATGGCCAGGTGCAGCGCGGCCTGGCCGCTGGCGGTGGTGATGGCGCCGATACCACCCTCCAGGGCCGAGATGCGCTGCTCCAGCACCGCATTGGTCGGGTTGCTGATGCGCGAATAGACGTGGCCGGAGCGCTCCAGGTTGAACAGCGCGGCGGCGTGGTCGCTGGACTCGAAGACGAAAGAGGTGCTGAGATGGATCGGCACGGCACGCGCGCCCGTGGCCGGGTCGGGGGCCGCGCCCGCGTGCAGGGCTAGGGTGTCAAAGCCGGGGTTGGCGTAACCGGGCATGGGGGCTCCGTGATTTGGCGAGGGTTGGACGATTGTGGGCTATATTGCCGTGAGCGTTTCAGGAGCACACGATGAAAGTCAGCGATATTTTGCGCGTCAAGGGCAACACGCTGTTCACCACCACACCCGACGAACCCCTGGCCCGGGCGGTGGATGTCATGGCCGAGAAGGACATCGGTTCGCTGGTGGTCATGGAATACGGCGACCTGGTGGGCATGCTGTCGTTTCGCGAGGTGATCCAGACCGTGGTGAAGAACGGCGGCCAGGTCGGCAGTTTCTCGGTACGCTCGGCCATGGACGACGCGCCGCTGACCTGCACCCCCGAGACGGAACTCGACGAGGTGCGCCGCATGATGCTGGCCCGGCATGCGCGTTACCTGCCGGTCATGGACCAGAAGATGCTGATGGGGGTGGTGAGTTTCTACGACGTCGCCAAGGCGGTGGTGGATGCGCAGAACTTCGAGAACAAGATGCTCAAGGCCTACATCCGCGACTGGCCCGACGAAGGCAGCAACGTCTGATGCCGGTGCCGCCGCCTGCTCGGGGATAATCCGGCGCATGAGCGGCAACACCTTCGGCAACCTGTTTGCCGTCACCAATTTCGGCGAATCCCACGGCCCGGCCATCGGCTGCATCATCGATGGCTGTCCGCCCGGCATGGCTCTGAGCGAGGCCGACATCCAGGGCGACCTGGACCGCCGCCGCCCCGGCACCTCGAAATTCGTGACCCAGCGCAACGAGCCCGACACGGTCGAGATCCTCAGCGGCGTCTACGAGGGCCGCACCACCGGCACCCCGATCTGCCTGCTGATCCGCAACACCGACCAGCGCAGCAAGGACTACGGCAACATCCTGCAGACCTTCCGCCCCGGGCATGCCGACTACACCTATTTCCAGAAGTACGGCATCCGTGACCCGCGCGGCGGCGGACGGTCCTCGGCGCGCCTCACCGCCCCGATGGTGGCAGCCGGTGCGGTGGCCAAGAAATGGCTTTTCGCGCAGCATGGCACGGTGTTTCGCGGCTGCATGACGCAGATCGGCGTGCTGCCTATCGGCTTCGAATCCTGGGACCATGTGGCGCAGAACCCTTTCTTCGCCCCGGTCGCGGATGTCTCCGCGCTGGAGGACTATGTGCAGTCGCTGCGCAAGGCCGGCGACTCCTGCGGCGCCCGCATACGGGTCGTTGCCAGCGGCATGCCGGTGGGTCTGGGGCAGCCGTTGTTCGACAAGCTCGATGCCGACATCGCCTTCGCGATGATGGGCATCAACGCGGTCAAGGGGGTGGAGATCGGCGCTGGCTTTGCCAGTGTGGCGCAGCACGGCACCACCCACGGCGACTCGCTGACGCCAACCGGCTTCCTGTCGAACAACGCCGGCGGCGTGCTGGGTGGCATCAGCACCGGTCAGGACCTGGAGGTGCAGATCGCCATCAAGCCGACCAGTTCGATCCTGTCGCCGCGCACCTCGATCGATACGAAGGGTCAGCCAGCGGAGGTGGTGACCAAGGGCCGCCATGACCCCTGCGTCGGCATCCGTGCCACGCCGATCGCCGAGGCCATGCTGGCGCTGGTGGTCATGGAGCACGCGCTGCGCCACCGTGCCCAGTGCGGCGATGTGCGTTCGGGCCTGGCGCCCCTGGCGGCCTCCGCGGGTGGAACTGCCGCGCCTGCGGGGTGACCCGTCAGGACTTTTTCGCGGCCCGGCTGCTCGGGTGTTCCGCCAGCCGCTGGCCCTTGTCGCGAAACGGGTGAAAGCCGGTCACCATCGTGCAGGCCAGCAGGATCAGCGCGCCACCGACGTAGTGGCCGATGCCGACCTGCTCGTCCAGGAACAGCACGGCCCACAGCACGCCGAACCCGGTGATCATGAAGGTCGAGCTCAAGGCGCCCATCGGGCTCACATGGCGCATCAGCCGCGCATACATCCACCAGGCCAGGCCCGAGGTGGCAATGCCCATCAACGCCACTGCGCCCAGCGCGCCGGGCGTGAACCGCGCCTGCGGCCAGTCGATCAGCAGGCCGGGCAACAAGACGATGAACGAGATCACATGCATGCCGGCGGTGATCGCCAGGGGCTCCATGCGGGTGATGGCCCGCTTGATCAGGGGGGTGGACGCCCCCGAGAGTGCGGACCCCAGTATGGCTGTCAGCACCGCCACCACCAGCGTGAGGCTGGGCTCGACCGGTCCGAGTTGCACGACCAGCGCCGCGCCGACGAATCCTGCCAGGCAGCCCAGCATCTTCACGGGGGTGAGCGTCTCCTCCTTCATCCATGCCGAGGCGAAGGCTCCGAACAGCACGGATGTCACGTACAGCAGGGCTGCGTAACCGGCCGGCATGTGGAGGGCGGCCCAGGACAGCAGCAGATGCGGCCCGGCGACGGCCAGCACGGCGAGCAGGGTGAGTTCACGCCAGTGCTCCAGGGGCCAGCGCTGGCCCAGTGCGCGCATGATGGCCGCCAGCGCGATGGCCGCAAACGCCATGCGCAGCGCAGCCAGCATGTTGGGCCCGAGCACCGGTGCGGCATAACGCGTCAGCATGAACGACGTCCCCCACAGGGCGGACAAGGCGACTAACTGCAGGAAATGGCGGGCGCTCACCGGCCTGGATTGTCCTCCAGCGCAGTGCCGCATGCCCGGGGTGCGGGCGCTGCGGCGAGAATTGGAGGGACAGCGACTTGTTTCAGCAACACAGGATTTGCATGGCGCATCCGAAATTCATCCTGGCCGGCCTGATGGGCTGGCCGGTCTCGCATTCCCGTTCACCGCAGATCCACAACCACTGGATTGCCGAGCATGGCCTGCAGGGCGCCTATGTGCTGCTGCCGGTGGAGCCGGCCCGGCTGCCGGATGCGGTGCGCGGGCTGGCCGCCCTCGGTTTCGCCGGTTGCAACGTGACCATCCCGCACAAGGTGGCCGCGATGCAGCTGGTGGACTGGGTGGACCCGCTGGCCCGCCGGATCGGCGCCATCAACACCATCGTGGTCCAGCCCGATGGCAGCACCCGCGGCTACAACAATGACGGGCACGGGTATCTGCAAAGCCTGGTCGAGGCGCAGCCCGGCTGGCGTGCGGATGCCGGACCGGTGGCCGTGATGGGGGCCGGGGGCGGCGCCCGCGCCGTGGTGGCCAGCCTGGCCGAGGCCGGCGCTCCCGAGATCCGTGTCTGCAACCGCTCGCTGGAAAAGTCGCAGACGCTCGCGCAGGAGCTCGGCGCCCCGGTGCGGGCCGTGCCCTGGGAGCAGCGCGGCGAGGCGCTGGCTGATGTGGCCCTGCTGGTGAACACCACCAGCCTGGGCATGTCGGGACAGCCGACGCTGGACCTGCCGCTGGACCGTCTGCCTGTCGGCGCGCTGGTGTCGGACCTGGTCTATGTCCCGATGGAAACCGCCTTGCTGGCCGCGGCGCGTGCGCGCGGCAACCCGGTCGTCGGCGGCCTGGGCATGCTGCTGCACCAGGCGCGTCCGGCCTTCCATGCCTGGTTCGGAGTGATGCCGCAGGTGGGCGACGCATTGCGCCGCCGGATCGAAGCCACCTTGTGAACGGATGGAGTGCCGCGCATGGAGTTCCTTGTCAATCCACACCAGGTGCCGGGTGCCGTACGCATCCATCCGGCACTCGATGCCGCCGCCGCCCGATCGGCGACAGAGCTGCTGGCGCAGTGTTTCGACTACCAGCCGACGCGGCTGGTGTCGCTGGCCGCCACGGCGGCGCGTTGTGGCGTGGGCGCCATCCACCTGAAGGACGAGGGCGCACGACTCGGCCTCAAGAGCTTCAAGGCCCTGGGTGGCGCCTATGCCGTGATCCGCCTGGTGCTGCAGGAAGCCTCCCGGCAGCTCGGCCGGCCGGTGGCAGCCAGTGAACTTCCGCGTCCTGCCAGTGGTTCGCTGGCCCTGCCTGCGGCCGGGCGGCAGGATCTGCCTGGCAACCCGCAGGTGGCACGGATCGCGGCCGGCATGCATTTCGCCTGTGCGACCGATGGCAACCATGGCCAGTCGGTCGCCGCTGGCGCACGTCTGGTCGGCGCGCATGCGGTGATCTTCGTGCATGCCAGCGTGTCGCAGGAGCGCGTGGACGCGATCGCCCGCTTTGGCGCCGAGATGCGGGTGGTGCAGGGCAGTTACGACGACGCCGTGGCCGAGTCGGCGCGCCAGGCGCAGGCCCATGGCTGGACGCTGCTGTCCGACACCTCCTGGCCCGGTTACACCGAGCCACCCACCTGGGTCATGCAGGGGTATTCGGCGATGGTGCACGAGATCGCGCACCAGATTGCGCAGCCGCCCACCCATGTGTTCCTGCATGCCGGGGTGGGCGGGTTTGCGGCGGCGGTCGCCAACGCCCTGCACAGCATCTACCAGCCGGGGCCGGTCGTGGTGATCGTCGAGCCGCAGCGCGCCGCCTGCCTGCTGGCCAGCGCGCGCGCAGGACACCGGGTGCGCACGCCCGACGATGCGCCGACCATCATGGCCATGCTGGAGTGTTACGAACCCTCCTTGCTGGCGTGGGAGATCCTCGCGCCGATGGCCAGCGCGTTCATGGCCATCGACGACGCGGATGCGGTGGCTGCCATGCGGGTGCTGGCCAACCCCGTGGCGGATGCCGAAGTGGTGGTGGCCGGCGAAAGCGGCAGCGCCGGGCTGGCGGGCCTGCTGGTGGCCTGTTGCGAACCGGAACTGCGCAGCGCTCTGGGGCTGGATGCATCGTCGCGGGTGCTGTGCATCTGTACCGAGAGCGCTACCGACCTGGCCCGTTACGCCGCCGCCGTCGGGCGCGATGCGGCGGATGTGGCGCGCCGGATTCCTGCCACGCTGGCGGCATCGGCGGCCTGAAGCCTGCTACTTCGCCATCGAACAATGTCCGCCGCTGCTTGCCTGGCCGGAGCCGGCGGCGATCAGGGGCGGCTCCTGGCGCAGGTCGACGGGGGGGGAGGCGGACCAGTCCCAGACCATGAAGGCGAGCAGGCCCGCCCAGAAGACCATTTGCATGCGGTAGGTGGATGCCATGGTTCCCCCGGTCAGAACTGGTAGCGGCGGCGCACGCGCACACCGATCAGCGTACCGGCAAAGGCCAGCGGCACCCACAACCAGCCGTGCAGGCTGCCGGTGGAGATGCCGCTGAGCATGGCGCCGATGTTGCAGCCGAATGCCAGCCGCGAGCTGTAGCCCATCACGAAACCCGCCAGCAGGCCGATGGCCCACTGCGTGCCGGTCAACGGCCGGGTCTCGGTGCGGTTGCGAGCGGCGATCCACAGGGCGCCGCCCAAAATGCCGACGTTGGTGATGGTGGTCACGTCCATCAGCACGGTCTGGGTGACGCGCTGGGCATTTCCGGGCTGGCTCCAGAAGGCGTTGGCAGCGGGATCGAACAGGCCCAGAGCCACCGAGGCCTTGGCGGCCCACAGACCGAAACCATAGACCACTCCCCAGGGCTGGCCGGCAAGCAGCAGGTTGAGGGTGGCCAGCACGGCCAGCGCAAGCGCGCCGATGACCCAGCGCCGGGTCAGCCAGGCGCGGCCCGGGCCGACCCAGGCCCGTACACCCAGCAGAGTCAGTGCCAGCAACAGCAGCGTGAGCCCGAGCGCTCCCGCGGTGCCCAGCGCGGCCGAGAAGCTCACGGGTGCGACCTGGCCCAGCGCCAGCCACCGGTCCAGGTGCACGGAGCCCAGGAAACTGCCGAGCGCGAACAGCGGCAGGATGGCCATGTTGAGCGGCACGCCCAGGCCGGCCTTGTACAGGGTGCCGGAGCCGCAGCCGTCGGCGATCTGCATCGTCAGACCGAACACGAAGGCCCCGACCAGCAGGCTCACGCTCGGCGGCCCGAGCGCGGCATGCAGCTCGGAGAACTGGCCCAGCAGCGGCAGGGCGGCCAGGCTGGCCAGCGCCAGCAGAAGCGCCTGACCGGCGACGCCCTGCGGGTCCTTCTGCTCGATCAGTTGCCGCCATCCGGTGGTGAATCCGAAGCGCGCGCCCGCCAGTGCGGCGCCCATGCCCACACCCACCAGCATCAGCACCGCCTGGCGCACCGACACGGCCATCAGCAGGAAAACGAAAAAGGCGGCCAGGACGGCCGCCAGCGGAAGGCGTTTCATCCTGTCAGGCTCAGTTGAACTTCTTGTCGGCCCACATCTTGGCATCGATCATCAGCTGCGAGAAGCGGCCGGGCAGGTTGGCCATGGGCAGACCGCTCGGGTCCTGGGACCATTCGGCCATGGAGCCGGCGTAGAGCCTGGTGTTTTTCTGGCCCAGCACCTCGGACACGGCGAACCAGTTCGTCGCGGCCCAGTGGCCGGTGTTGCAGAACGATACCGTCTCCTTGGCCGGGTCGATCGGGCTGGAGGCTGCAATCTGGCGGGCCTGCTCGGCCGACACGAACGTCGAACTGCCGGCGGCGAACCATTTGTCGTGCGTGAAGTTCACTGCGCCCGGGAGGGTGCCGGGAACCTTGGCGGCCGGCGCGCGCACCTCGCCATTGAAGAAGCTGGACGGGCGCGCGTCCAGCAGCACGGACTGGCCGCTCTTGACGCGCTGGGCGACCTCTTCCTTGGTGGCGATCTGGGTGCCGTCGAGCACCGGCTGGAAATTGCTCGCCGCCAGCTTGGTGGCCTCCTGTGTCTGGGGCAGGCCGGCCTTGTTCCATGCCTGGACACCTCCGTTGAGGATGGACAGCTCCTTGAGGCCCAGCACCTTGAGTGTCCAGTAGACGCGGGCGGCGGCGCCGAAGTCGGTGGCGTCGGCGCCACTGGAGACCACGATCGCGTGGGTGGTCGGCGTCAGCCCCAGGCTCTGCACCAGGGTCGTGAGCTTGGGCAGGGCCGGCAGCTCGCCGGGGTTGGTGGCCGGGCCGCGCCATTGGGCGTAGGGTGCATTCGCTGCGCCAGCGATATGGTTGGCCGCGTAGGACTTGGCGTCACGGATGTCGATCACGCGTACCTGGGGGTCGGCCAGCCTGGCCTGCAGTTCCTGGGGGGTCAGCAAGGGTTGGGCAGCGAAGGAGTTCGCAGCGAAGGCGAGGCTGGCAAGCACGAGGGCGATGGTTCTTTTCACGGTGGTTCTCTGGGGAATGAAGGACAGGGGCGGATTGTGTGCGGATGGCGGCACAGTGAGAACAACTGTTTTCTTGGTTGCTTATGCGGTCTGGGAATATGGGGTGGTGGCCAAGCCCGGTGCGCGCTGCGGGCCATGGCGTGACGAACTGCATGCTGGCGCAAAATGTCGACGGCCCACCCAACGACGCACACGGAGCCCTGCCATGCCATCCAGCCCGACCGCCGGTTCCGCGCGGTGCTGCCCAACCGCCCCGGGGAGCACCCCTGCCACCGTCAAGCATTTCGACGAGACCCGGCCCATGGGAGTGACGGCTGCGTCCTTCGCCATCGGTGCGGTGTTGCTGCATGTCCGGTCCGGCCGTCGCTACGAGGTGCTGTGGGGCCCGGGCCAGTGCTGCATCGAAGCCGACCGCACCCCGGCGTATGCCTATCGCCTGCACGGGCCTGCGGGCCTGGCCGACCCGATGGTCTGGATCCGTCCGGCGGCCGAGATGGAGGATGGCCGCTTCGTGCCGGCGCCCGGCGGGGCCTGCGATGGCGAAGGCTGACCAGCCGCTCTGGTTGCCCGTGCCTGCGGGCTCGGTGACCCTGGGGGCTGCGCCAGAGCCGACGGATGGGCGCGCGCCGCCGCAGCGGCTGGCGGTTCCCGGCTTCTGGATCACCCGCACGCCCGTGACCAATGCGCAATACGCACGCTGGTGCGCGGCATCCGGCACGGCCGCGCCGCCCCACTGGGGCGGCCCGCAACCCGGTGCCGCCTTGCACGACCACCCGGTGACCTATGTCGACTGGTTTGCAGCGTCTGCCTATGCGCACGGCGCTGGCGCCCGCTTGCCGAGCGAACCGGAGTGGGAGCGCGCCGCGCGGGGGGACGATACCCGGCGTTATCCCTGGGGAAGTGTCCCTGCCACGCCACGGCATGCCAACTTCGGCGCGCAGATCGGCGCCACCACGCCGGTGGAGGCTTACCCCCAGGGCCGCAGCCCCTGGGGTTGCTGCGACATGGCCGGCAATGTCTGGGAGTGGACCCGCAGCCTGGCCCGGCCCTATCCCTACGACGCCCGTGACGGCCGTGAGGACTCTGCTGCCCCGGGGGCCAGGGTGGTCCGCGGCGGGTCCTACAACCATGCGCCCCACGACATCCGCTGCAGCGCGCGCGACTGGCTGTTCGCTGGAGCGTGCGATGTCTACATCGGCATGCGGCTGGTGCGCGATGCCGCGCCGCCACCCGGGGACCCGCATGACTGGGTCCATGTTCCGCCCGGAGAACTGCACCTGGGTGACTGGCCCGTGGCGGCGCGTGCAGATGCTCCTGAAGAGGCGCTGCCCGGCCTGGGCACGCCGGCACATGCGGTGTGGGTGCCCGCCTTCGCGCTGGCCGCCACACCTGTCACGAACCGGCAGTATGCGTGTTTTGTCCAGGCAACCGGGCGCGCTGCGCCGGCCCACTGGTCGGGCGCGCGGCCGCCCGAATCACTGTGGCAGCATCCCGTCACGTATGTCGACTGGCACGATGCCGCGGCCTATTGCGAATGGGTCGGCGCACGGCTGCCGACCGAGGCCGAGTGGGAGCGCGCAGCACGCGGGGACGCGCAGCGCCGTTATCCCTGGGGTGATGCCAGCCCGGGCCCCTTGCATGCCTGCTTCAACCGGCCGCATGCAGAGCCCGGCACCCGTGCGGTCGGAGGTCGCCGCCGTGGCACCGGTCCGTTCGGACATGGCGACCTTGCCGGTCTGGTCTGGGAGTGGTCCGCCTCGTTGTACGCGGCCTATCCGTACGATGCGCTGGACGGTCGCAACCGGCCCGATGCGCCCGGCCGGCGCGTGTTGCGCGGCGGCTCCTGTCGCAGCGAGCAGGCGGTTTTCCTGGAGTGCGCCTACCGCAGCATGAGTCATCCGGTACGCAAGCGGGACCATATCGGATTCCGCCCGGCGCGCTGAGCGGGCCGGCGCGTGGCGCCGCGCAGGCCAGGCGCGCCAGCCGCTGCTCCTGGCGCCGCACCAGGCGGCTGATGTCGGCCAGGTCGGCAGCCGACAGGGCCGGCCCGGGCTCGCGCACCCGCGCAGGCGTCGAACGGGTCACGGGCCCGTTACACACCGCCCGACGCATGCTTGAGCCTCACGCAGCCGGGCGAGTTCTCCAGGATCCTCAGTACGACACTGGTGGCCATCTGGACCCCGTTGGAGACCGGGTGGTCCTGCAGCACCCGGGGCACGAGTCTCCCGGGGCCGGGCGCGCCGGACGCCCTGAACCCGACTACCATATCCGTCAGGTCGGACCCGCAGCCAACACCAGGAGACACGCATGCGCAGCTACTCGCTCGCCTACCTGAGCGCCCACACCCTCACCCCCCCGCAGGTCGTCGGCGTGGCTGCCGAAGTGGGCTACCAGTTCGTCGGCTTGCGGCTGCTGCCCAGCGTACCGGGCGGCACCTGGCAGCCACTGACGAGCGATCCGGGATTGCTGCGCGAGACCCGGGCCCGGTTGCGCGATACCGGCGTCGGCGTGCTGGACCTGGAAGTGATCCGCATCGGCGCCGATTTTGATCCGGGTGCGTACACCACATTCCTGGAGGTCGGTGCAAGCCTGCAGGCGCGTGCCGTGCTGGTCATCGGCGAGGACACGGAGGAGGCCCGCCTGGCCGATTCGTACGGACGCCTGTGCGCCGTGGCTGCGCCCTACGGCATGACGGTCGACCTCGAGTTCCTGCCATGGTCGACAGTGCCCGATGCCAGCACTGCGATGCGCGTGGTGCAACGTGCCGGTGCACCGGCCAATGCCGGCATCCTGGTGGATGCCCTGCATGCTGCGCGCTCCAGCACCACGCTGGACGACATTGCCGCCATGCCCCGCAGCCAGCTGCACTATGCGCAGATCTGCGATGCGCACACGGGTGGCCCCTTCACTGTCGAGGAACTGCTGCATACCGCCCGCCAGGAGCGGCTTTTGCCGGGCGAGGGCGGCATCCGCCTGGCGCGGATGTTCGCGCAGCTGCCGGAGTCCCTGCCGGTCAGCGTGGAGATTCCGAACCATCTGCGCATGCCGCAACTGGGTGTCCGTGAATGGGCGCGGCAGGCGCTGGCAGCCAGCCGCGCGGTGCTCGAGCCATGACATCCCCCGCTGCAGCCAATCCGGTCGTCTTCGACCGCAGCACCGAAGACGTGGGCAACATCGTCGAGTTCGGGCATGTCAACATCCGTGTGCCGGACCAGCAAAAGGCCCTCATCTTCTACGTCATGGGGCTCGGGCTGACACGCGACCCCTACCTGGTGACCGGCGTGGACAACGCCTGGATCAATGTCGGCACCTGCCAGTTCCACCTGCCGGTCGGCTCGGCCCAGGTGCTGCGCGGCGTCATCGGCCTCGTGATGCCGGACATCGATGCCCTGGAGCGCAGGCTCGCCATGGTGGCGGGCCGGCTGCCGGGCACGCGCTTTGGTTTCCAGCGCACGGCGCAGGACATGGTCGAGGTGTCTTGCCCCTGGGGCAACCGGATCCATGTGCACGCGCCGGATGTCCGGCGGTTTGGCAGCACCGTGCTGGGCATGCCCTACGTGCGCCTCGATGTGGCGCCGGGAACCGCCGCAGGCATCGCCGCCTTCTACCGCGAGGTTCTGGCTGCGCCGGCCCTGCTGGGGCAGGACGGTGGCATGCCCCGGGTCCGGGTACCGATCGGCGCCGGCGAGGCGCTGGAGTTTGCCGAAACCCAGGCATCTTTCGTCCCCTATGACGGCCACCATGTGCAGGTGGCGGTTGCCGACTTCTCCGGTGTGCATCGACGGCTGCTGGCGCGTGGACTGGTCACCGAGGAGAGCAACCAGAGCCAGTACCGGTTCCAGGATATCGTCGACCCGTCCGACGGCCGCGTGCTGGCGACGCTGGAGCACGAGGTGCGCAGCATGCGCCACCCGCTGTACGCGCGGCGCCTGGTCAACCGCAACCCGGCGGTGACGAACCAGGCCTACGCGCCGGGCCATGAGGATGCGATGTGGCGCAGCGAGCCGCAGTGAGCGGCCTCAGCGTTGCAGGATGCTCCTGCGCTGGCGGCGCCTTGGCAGGCTCCGGTGCGGCGGCGACATGGAGGGTGCTCCCGGGATTGGCGCATCGGCAGGGAAGCGGTCGCTGAACGCCAACATTGGCTGACCGGGCGCGCCAGGCGCTTTGCCACGAACCGACTGCCTGGCATGGGCCGGGCCCGATCCTATACTCGGCAAAAAAAGGAGCCGCATGAAGAAGACGCGCATTGCCGTGGCCGGCGCCGGCCTGATCGGGCGCACCCACATCGCCCTGGCCGCATCCAGCCCGAGCATCTCGCTGGTGGCAGTCGTCGACCCGTCCCCGTCGGCCGGGGCGGTGGCCACGCAATTCCAGGTGCCGCTGTTTCCGACACTCGACGCATTGCTGGCCCGGGAGCAGCTCGACGGCATCGTGCTCGCGACGCCCAACGCGCTGCATGTGCCGCAGGCTCTCCAGTGCCTGGAGGCCGGGCTGGCCGTTCTGCTGGAAAAGCCGATTGCCCCCACGGTCGCAGAGGGCGTGGCGCTGGTGCAGCGCGCCGACGCTCTGGGCGGCCGGCTGCTGATCGGCCACCACCGCGCGCACAGTCCCATCATGGCCAAGGCCCGCGCGGTGATCCAATCCGGCCAGCTGGGCCGCCTGGTCACCGTGATGGGCAGCGCCACGTTCCTGAAACCCGACCATTATTTCGACGACGGCCCCTGGCGCCGCGAGCCCGGCGGCGGGCCGATCCTGATCAACATGATCCACGAGGTGCACAACCTGCGCATCCTGTGCGGGGAGATCGTGGCGGTGCAGGCCATTGCCAGCCATGCGGTGCGCGGTTTCGCCGTCGAGGACACCGTGGCCATCACGCTGCAGTTTGCTAGCGGCATGCTGGGCAGCTTCATGCTCAGCGATACCGCTGCCAGCGCGCGCAACTGGGAGCACACAAGCCGGGAGAACAAGGCCTACCCCACCTGCGAGGACGAGGACTGTTACGTGCTCTCGGGCACCAACGGCAGCCTGTCGGTGCCGACCATGCGCCTGAAGACCTACCCCGGCCCCGAGGCTCGCTCGTGGTGGAAGCCGTTCGAGGCAGGGGTGGTCGGCCTGGTGCGCCAGGACCCGCTCCAGCGGCAGATGGAGCACTTCGGCGCCGTCGTGCGCGGCGAGGCCCGGCCGCTGGTGAGCGCCCACGATGGCCTGCAGAACCTGCGCGTGACCGAGGCCATCTCCGCGGCCGCCCGCAGCGGCGGCACGGTGCGCCTGGACTGACCCCATTCGACCCCCTACCCACAGAGAGCCCCCTCCATGCAGATACTTGTGCTCAACGGCATCAACCTCAACATGTTCGGCAAACGCGATCCGGCGCAGTACGGCACCGTGACACTGGACGAAATCAATGCCGGTCTGCAGGCGCTGGGGCGCGAGCTCGGCGTCGAGGTCGTGCATTTTCAGACCAACCACGAGGGCGCGATGTGTGAACGCATCCACCAGGCCCATGGCGAGGGTGTGAACGCTGTGATGATCAACGCGGGCGCCTGGACGCACTACAGCTACGGCATCCGCGATGCGCTGGCCATCCTCAAGTGCCCGATCGTCGAGGTGCACATGTCCAACATCCACGCCCGGGAGCCGTTCCGCCATGTGTCGGTGTTCTCCGAGATCGTGCGCGGACAGATCTGCGGCTTTGGCGCGGAGAGCTACCTGCTGGCCCTGCGTGCGGCGGTCAGCGCCGCGAAAGCGGCTGGCGCCTGAACCATGCCCGCCCCCGCCACCAACTTGCTGGTCGAGGAGTCCGAGGTCGAGATCACCGCGATCCGGGCCCAGGGCGCGGGGGGGCAGAACGTCAACAAGGTCTCCAGCGCGATCCATCTGCGGTTCGACATACCGGCCTCCAGCCTGCCGGACGACGTCAAGCAGCGGCTGCTGGCCTTGCGCGACAAGCGTATCACCCAGGAAGGCGTGCTGGTGCTCAAGGCCCAGGGCCATCGGACCCAGGACATGAACCGGCTGGACGCCTATGCCCGGCTGCATGAGCTGGTCAACAGCGTTGCGGTGGCGCCGCTGCTGCGTCGGCCGACGCGCCCCACGCGGGCGTCTGTACGCCGCCGCCTGGAGGGCAAGGCATTGCGGGCCGAGACAAAGGACCTGCGGGCCCGGGTGGTCGAATGAGCACCGCCGGGCCGCCCCAAGGTGCTCAGCACCGCAGCCGCAGGGCGAAGGTACTCCAGTGAGCACCGCAGCCCGCAGGCCGACGACACCTTCGACACCAGCCGCTACCGGGCGGCACACCTGTGCGCAGCCACCCCCTTGCCGTTCCTGTTCGGCCGGGATGGCTCGGTGGTGATCGTGCCGCCGCAAGTCGCCGATGCGTCCAGGCTCGCACTGGCGGGTGTGCGCGGGTTTGCGCTGCGTGTATGCGGCATGCAACTGTGGGTCGGCATGACGCCGGCATCTTCCTGAGGGTGGGGCCCGGTGCTGCGGCTGTGTTTCGGAGAACGGCAACCGGCTGCGTACCGCTGGTAGCGCCCCCTGCCCCTCGGGAGGCTGGCAAACCAGGATGGGACAGCCCCCGTTGAGTCTGCGCCGGATAATCAGCCCATGGCACGTCCTGCAGTGACCCCTTTCGCCGCAACTGCCGGGTTGCCCGGGCCGCAGCCGTCGGTGCAGGACGCCAGGATGCATCGGCTGCGCTGGCTGACGCCGCTCATCGGCCTGATCCATCTGGCCGGTCTGGCGCTGCTGGTGTCCTACAGCCGGGTCAATCTGCATGCGGATCTGGCGGCCACCGGGGCGGGTGGCCCGCGCCTGCTGCTGGCCGTGGCGGCCCTGGTGGCGGCCGTGGCGCCCACCGGCCTCGCCTGGCTCTACCTGCGGCCTCTGCAGCACTGGTTGCAGCGGTCAACGGCCAGCCCGCAGGAGGCCATCCCGACGGCGATTGCGCGCCGCGCTGCGAATCTTCCGCTGGTCGTGGCTGCGTATGCCCTGGCGGGATGGGCGCTGCTGGTGGTCCAGGCGCTGCTGCGGGGTCTGCTGGCGGATGTCGCGGTGCCCGTTTCCATCCTTGCGCACCTGGTCCTGCGGCCCCTGCTGGTGGGCGTCGTGGTGGCCGCCGCGGTGCTGTTTGTCGCCGAGGCGGTGTGTCGTGCGTCCGTCTGGCCCTCGCTGCTGGGCGCCATCCGCATCACCGGCAACCGCCAGCTCTGGCGCCTGCGTACCGGTTACCGACTGCTGGCGCTGTGGATGACCGTGAGCGTGATTCCCCTGGGAGCGGTGGCGCTGACCACCTATGCCCGCGTGGCCGGAACCGATGCCGTGGCCGACCCGCTGCTGGAGCAGATCGTGTCGGTGGTACTGCTGATCGCGCTGTCGGCAGTGCTGGGCGGCGCGGTCCTGGCCTGGACCGTGTCGCGCTCCATCACCCGACCGCTGCAGGCGCTGGAAACTGCCACCCAGGCACTCAGTGCGGGCCACTTCGACACCCGAGTCGTCGTGAATGCGACCGACGAATTCGGCACCCTGGCCGAGGGCTTCAACCTGGCGGCGCAGCGGCTCTCGCGCAGTTACGCCGATCTGGAAACCCGCAACCGCGAGTTGGCCGACGCGCTGGACCGTGTGGACTTCCTCGAACACGTCAAGCATGCGCTGGACCGTTTCGTGCCCGAGACCGTGCGCCATGCCATCGAGCAGAATCCCGACGCCCCGGGCCTGGCCAAGGAAGCGCGGGATGTCACCGTGCTGTTCCTGGACATCGAGGGGTATTCGCGCCTGAGCGAGGAGTTGCCCCGGAATGTGCTCAACACCCTGGTAGAGCGCTACTTCTCGCTGTTCCTGGAGTCGATCCGCGCCCAGGGCGGCGACATCAACGAAACGGCTGGCGACGGCCTGATGATCATCTTCCAGTCGCCCGATCCGCAGGCACATCCGGCAGCCGCACTGCGTGCCGCCCTGGCGATCCAGCAGCAGACCACAGAGGCCAACCGCGTGGAGGGAGCGGCCCAGACGCCCGTGCGCATCAACATCGGCATCAGTTCGGGCGAGTGTGACGTGGGCACCACCCGCTTCCAGGGCCTGGCCGGCGAGCGCTGGACCTTCACCGCCAGCGGGCCTGTCACCAACCTGGCTGCGCGTCTGAGCGACCGCGCCCATGGAGGGCAGATTCTGCTGTCGGCAGAAACCGCGCGCCGCCTGCAGGGCCGGTTTGCGCTGCGCAGCGCCGGCGAACTGGCGCTGCACAACCTGTCCAGCCCGGTGGTAGCCTGGGAGGCCTGCGTGCCGCTGGTGCCATGACGAGCCCGGAACGAACGCCCGAAGGGGGCATGCTGGAACCGGTGCAGCCGCCGGGTGAGTGGCTCGGACGCGGTCTGGTCGCACTGCAGTTCGGCCTGCTCCTGGGGCTGGCCTGGCATGCGCTGCAGTCGGGCCGCCTGCCGATGGCGGCGTGGATGCTCGCGGCTGCCTCCGTGGCCCTGGGTGTCTGGGCCTTGCGTGCGAACCCGCCGGGCAACTTCAACATCCGTCCCACACCGCACCCGCAAGGCCGTCTGATCCTGGCCGGGCCGTATCGCTGGATCCGGCATCCGATGTACACCGCCGTGCTCCTGGGCGGCATGGCCTGTGCAGTGGCAGGGAACGGCCTGATCGGCTGGCTGGCGCTCGGGCTGCTCGCCGCAGTCCTGTTCGGGAAATCGGTCCTGGAAGAGCGCTGGATGGTGCGCCAGCATCCCGGGTACGGCGCCTACCGGGCGGGGACGGCCCGTTTCGTACCGGGATTGTTTTGACCTGACGCTGCACTGGCCGGCACCACCTGCCTGCCGCGGGTGCCGTCAGCTGCTGCTGCCTGTCACCGACCCGGTGTGCCGGGTGCGGCAGCAGCGCCTGGCGCAACCTGCCACCCGGGCATCAGCGCCCGGATGCCATGGCGGCAGTGTCCGTCCCGCCCCACCACCGTCTCGGCATGCCACAGCGCGTGCAGGATGGCCTGTTCGGTGCTGTCCGCTGCCGCCTGGAACAGGTCGTCCAGCAGGGCGTCGTGCAGCAGGGCAGGGCGCGGCATGGGCCGCCGCACATCCTGCGGCACGGTGTAGGCCGTCGAGAACGCCAGCGCGATATCGCCACTGCCATGGCCGAACACCGAACCGGTGCGTGCCAGTCCCGCTCCTGCGCGCAGTGCCAGCCGGCGCAACTGGCGGGCGTCCAGCGCGGCGTCGGTGGCCAGCAGCATGATGATGGAGCCTTTTTCGGGTTCCGGCTTCGGGGGGGCTGCTGGCGCGGCAGGCGGCGTGGATCGCATCGCTGCCAGGCGGCTCACCAGGGTGGCCCCGAGGGATTGTCCGGCCCAGGTCCACTGCGCACTGCGGCCGAAATTGGCCATCACCAGCGCGCCCACCGTGTGGGCACCGGCGCGCCGCGACGCCGTGCCGATGCCACCCTTGGCCCCGAAGCAGGACATGCCGCGGCCGGCCCCCACGGCACCCTGCGGCACGGCCACCGCAGCGCTGTGGAAGGCCTGCAGGTAATGCTGCTCGGTGACCGCCATGCGCTGGATGTCGTTGAGGTAACCGTCATTGCATTCGAACACCAGCGGGTTGACCGTGGGCTGGCTGCGGCCGAGCTCCGGGTTGGTGCCGATGCACTGGCGGATCTGTGCGCTGGCCACGGCAGCCACCGAGAGGGTGTTGGTCAGGGCGATCGGGGTCTCCAGCACGCCGAGCTCTTCCAACTGCAGCAGGCCGATGCTCTTGCCGAAACCGTTGAGCACGACGGCTGCAGCGGGCACCCGGTCGCGGTACGGGTCACCGGCATGCGGCCGCAGGACCGTGACACCGGTCTGGATGTCTCCCTGGGCCAGCGTGCAATGGCCGACCGTGACGTCGGGGACGTCGGTGATGGCATTGCCGGCGGCGGCAGGCAGGGCGCCCACATGGGGGGGCCTGTCGCAGCGTTGCGGAGGCGTCAAGGCGCAGCCACCTTGTCGAACAGGTGGCATGCGACCACGGCCACCCTCTGCGGCTCGGTGATCCTGCGCGCAAGCAGCTCCGGAATGTGTTCCTGGCAGACCGGCATCGCACGCGGGCACCGGGCCGCAAATGCGCAGCCCTTCGGCGGGTTGGCCGGGTCGGGCAGTTCGGAACCGGTCACCTCGTTGTCGGCAGCGAGCTGCGCGGCACCGGCCGTCTTGTTGCGGCTGGGGATGGACGACAGCAGCAGCCGGGTGTAGGGGTGTGTCGGCTGCTCGAACACCTCGCCCGCCGGCGCGAGTTCGACGATGCTGCCGAAGTACATCACCGCCACATCGTCACTGATGTGGCGCACCACCGACAGGTCGTGCGAGATGAACAGCATGGCCATGCGGTGCTTGCGTCGCAGCTCCATCAGCAGGTTGAGGATCTGCGATTGGATGGACACGTCGAGCGCCGATACCGGCTCGTCGGCCACCAGCAGGCGCGGCTCCAGGGCCAGTGCGCGTGCGATCGCGATGCGCTGGCGCTGTCCGCCCGAGAACTCGTGCGGGTACTTGTCCGCGTCGGTGGCTGCCAGGCCCACCGTGGCCAGCAGCTCGCGCACCCGCTGCATGCGTTGTTCGCGGGTCTTGTCGGTCCAGTGGATGTCCAGCGGCTCGCGCACCACTTCGCCGATCGAGTGCTTGGGGTTGAGCGAGGAGAACGGATCCTGGAACACCATCTGCATCCAGCGCCGGTGTTCGCGCCCGGGCTGCAGGCCGGGCGCGATCCAGTGCACTCCGCCGAACTCGACGCTGCCGCTGGTGGCATCGACCAGGCGCATCAGCGTGCGGGCCAGCGTGGACTTGCCGCAGCCGGACTCGCCCACGATGCCCAGGGTGCGGCCGTCCTGCAGGTCGAAGCTGACCGCGTTGAGCGCCTTGAAGCGCTTGTTGCCCGGCAGCTCGTAATGCTTGCTCAGGCCCCGCACCTGCAGCAGCGGTGCGGGCAGGGTGGTGGGTGTCGGGGTGTCAGGTGGCATGTGCGTACCAGCAGGCGGCCAGTTCCCGGGGGTTGCCGGCCAGGGCGGCCAGAGGCGCGGCCGTGCTGCACCGGGTGTTGGCCTGTGGGCAACGCGAGGCAAAGAGACAGCCGTCGCCGCGCGCGCCCAGTGGCGGCACCGTGCCGGCAATCGTGGGCAGCAGCTGCCCCGGCGCGTGCCCGGCCGGCGCCGTCTGCAGCAGGGCCTGGGTGTAGGGATGCGCGGGGCGGGCAAACAGCGCCTCGACGCTGCGGTTCTCGGCCACACGCCCGGCGTACATCACGGCGACCTGGTCGCAATGGTCGGCCACCAGGGCCAGGTCGTGCGTGATCAGCAGCATGGCCATGTCGAACTCGCGCCGCAGCTCGCCCAGCAACCGCAGGATCTGCGCCTGCACGGTCACGTCGAGTGCGGTGGTGGGTTCGTCGGCGATCAGCAGCTTGGGCTGGCAGGCCAGAGCCATTGCGATCATCACCCGCTGGCGCTGGCCGCCGGACATCTCGTGGGCATAGGCCCTGGCGCGTTTGGCGGCAGTGGCGATGCCCACCATGTCGAGCAGCTTGACCACCTGCGCCTCGGCGGCACTGGCATCCAGGCCGCGGTGCAGTCGCAGGCTTTCGGCCACCTGTTCACCCACGGTCAATACCGGGTTCAGGCTGGTCATGGGCTCCTGGAAGATCATGGCGATCTGGCTGCCGCGCAGGGCGCGCATGTCGCGCTCCGGCAGGTCCAGCAAGTTGCGGCCGTCGAACAGGATGCGGCCACTGGCGTAGCTGGTCTGGGCGCGCGGCAGCAGGCGCATCACCGCCAGGGCGGTCACGCTCTTGCCGCAGCCGGACTCACCGACCAGCCCGAGGGTCTGTCCGGCGCCGAGCTGCAGCGAGATGTGGTCCAGCACGGTGAAGGTGCCGCGCGCCGTGCGCAGGCGCACCGTGAGGTCCTGGAGGTCCAGCAGGGGCGGCTGCGGGTTGTACATTTGGGAAATGAAGAAGACTCCGTCGAGCCTGGAAAAATCGTTGGCGCTTTCGCTCGAAGCAGCGATGGTGGATGTTACCCCGGGCGTACTGGTACGCGCCCATGCAGGCGGTCTGCTGGTGTGCGATCTGCAGGTCGGGCAGACCGCCCGCTACTACGATTTCGCATCGTTGACGAAGATCGTGTTCACCCGCCAGGCGCTGATGCAGGCGTTCGACCAGGGCCTGTGGCACCCCGGCTCGACGGTCGGTGACTTCCTGCCCGGCTTCAGCCGTCCGGCCCTGCGCCTGACCGAGCTGCTCACCCATACCTCGGGCATCGAATGGTGGATGCCCTTCTACGAGTCGATCGACCAGACATTGCCCTGGCGCGAGCGCCGGCAGTGGCTTTACGGACAGCTCCAGACGGCGCCCTGCCAGCCGGCCGGCCGGGCGGTGTACAGCGACCTCGGCTTCATGCTGCTCGGCTTCGTGCTCGAGACCCTTCATGGCAAGGACCTGCTGGCCGTCTGGAAGGACCTTCAGGCCACCCGCTACCCGGGGAGCAGCCTGGCGATGCACGAGGACAACCGGCCCCTGCATCCCGTCGACCAGTATGCGCCGACCGAGCTCTGCCCCTGGCGCAAGAAGCGTTTGCAGGGCGAGGTGCATGACGACAACACCTGGAGCTTCGGTGGCATCTCGACCCATGCCGGCCTGTTCGGCAGCATCGACGATCTGTCCGGTTTCGGGCTGCAACTGCGGGCACAGGTCCGCGCAGATCCGGGCGCAGGGGTGGGCCCGGCTACGGCCCGGCTCTTCACGCAGCGCGCCATCCCGCGCGAGGCGGGCGACTGGGCGCTCGGCCTGATGATACCGGCCCTGCAGGGTGCCAGCTGCGGGCGCCATTTCTCGGAGCGCTCCGTCGGGCACACCGGGTTCACCGGCACCTCGCTGTGGTACGACCCCGAGCGTGACCTGCTGGTCAGCATCCTGAGCAACCGGGTGTACGGCGGGCGCGAGAACAAGGCCTTTCTGGCGCTGCGCCCGCAGATCCATGACTGGATCGTGGAGGGGCTGTGATGGACATCACGCCGCTGACCGATCCCGCAGACGAGCAGGCTTGTGCTGCGCTGATGGCGGCCTCGGACCCCTGGCTCACGCTCGGGTATGACCTCGACGCCCTGCTGCGCACCGTGCGCCTGCCCGGCCGCGAGCGTTATGTGGCCCGTGTGGAGGGGCAGTTCGCCGGCTTCCTGCTGCTCAACCTGCAGGGCACGTTCGCCGGGTACATCCAGACCGTGGGTCTGGCACCGGCCTTCCGGGGGCGCGGCTTCGGGCAGGAACTGCTCGCGTTCGCCGAGCAGCGCATCCTGCGTGACCACCCGAACGTGTTCTTGTGCGTTTCGTCCTTCAACCATGCTGCGCGACGCTTCTACGCCCGCCTGGGCTACCACGAGGTGGGCGAGCTGACCGACTTTCTGGTCGCCGGTCATTCCGAGTTCCTGCTGCGCAAGACGGTCGGGCCGATCCGCGGGCGCAAGGCCTGAACGCGGCCGGTGCGCCGCTTCGCCGGTGCTAAGATCAACTTTCTTTTCGAGACCCACCGGGTTGCGGCAGCTCTGGCCGGTTGCCGGTGTCTCGCCATACCGACCACCTAGGAGTTGTCCCATGTCCTCACGCCCATCCCGCCGTCCCCTGACCCTTCGCCTGGCCGCACTGGTTGCAGGCCTCGCATTTGCCGGCCTGGCCGGTGCCCAGGTGCTGGAGATCGCGGCTGACGGTTCGCCGGCCGGCCTGGACCCGCATGTGGTGCCAGCCTTCAACACGGTGCTGATCAACAAGAACATCTACGAAGGCCTCACCGCCATCGACAAGGACCTGAAGATCGTCCCCGGCCTGGCCACCTCCTGGACGGTCGCGAAGGACGGCCTGAGCTACCGCTTCAAGCTCAAGCAGGGCGTCAAGTTCCACAATGGCAAGGCCATGACGGCCGCCGACGTGATCGCGTCGCTCAACCGCATCCGGGATCCCAAGACCGGTTCGCCGTATTCCGCCCGGCTGTCCATGGTCAAGGACATCGTCGAGGACAAGGGCGAGGTGGTGATCAACCTCAACACCCCCTCGGTGCCGCTGGTCGGCCAGCTCGAAGCACTCGCGATCGTGCCCGCCGAAGCGCTGGCCAACGCCGCCAACCTGCAGCGCAACCCGGTCGGCACCGGCCCGTTCAAGTTCGACAAGTGGGTGACCGATGCCTACGTGAGCCTGGTCAAGAACCCCGAGTACCACAACGCCGGCATGCCCAGGCTGGCCGGCCTGAAGTTCAACATCGTGCCCGAGGCCAGCACCCGCCAGGCCGGCATGGCCAATGGCACCTACCAGTTCTTCCCGTCGGTGGACGCGGTCACCATCAACGCGCTGGCCCGCGCGCCCGGTGTCGTCACCACCAAGGTGCCCGACCTCGGCTACAGCCTGGTCGGCATGAACGTCAGCAAGCCGCCCTTCGACAACCCCAAGGTGCGTGAGGCGCTGAACTACGCGCTCAACCGCCACGAGATCGTGCGCGGCGTGTACCTGGGCCGTGCCTCGATCGCCGCGCCGCTGCCGGCCGTGCTGACCGAATGGGCGGTGCCGTACTCCGAGTTCCCGTGTTATCTGTCCAACCCCGAGAAGTCCAAGGCCCTGCTGAAGGAAGCCGGTGTGGCCACGCCGCTGGCGATCACCATCAACGTGTTGCCCAACCCGGTGGCCAAGGACACCGCCGAGATCGTGCAGGCCCAGCTCGAGAAGGGTGGCTTCAAGGTCACCCTGCTGGCCCAGGAGATCGGCAAGTTCGTGGCCGACTGGCGTGCCTCCAACTTCACCGCCTTCGTGTCGCTCAACGGCGGCGGCGTCGACCCCGACGACTACTTCTACCGCACCTTCTACACCGGCGCGTCGACCAACGTGTTCAAGTACTCCAACAAGGACCTGGACAAGCAGCTCGACGCCGGCCGCGCCGCCACCAACAAGGCCGAGCGCAAGAAGATCTACGACTCGGTCCAGAAGACGCTGGCCTGCCAGGGCCCGATCGCCTTCCTTGCCAATGGCGACCTGTTCACCGCGATGAGCGCCAAGGTGAAGGATTTCGCGCCCATCCCGACGCGTTCACTGGTGTACCTGCGCCAGACCACCCTGGACAAGTAAGCGGCACACCGGTTTGCGGGGCACGTACCCGGCACGTGCGGCCGCGGCTGGCCGGCAGCGCCTGACGCCATGCTGAAAATGATCCTCAAGCGCCTGCTGGACCTGGCCATCGTGCTGCTGGGCGTGTCGGTGCTGGTGTTCCTGATGATCCGTCTCATCCCCGGAGACGCCGCGCAGGTCATGCTCGGTGCCAGCGGCGATGCCGGCGAGGAGCAGGTGCGCCAGCTGCGCGAGAAGCTGGGCCTGAACGACACCCTGCTGGTGCAGTACGGCCGCTGGATGGGCGCCATGGCGCGGGGCGACTTCGGCGAGAGCATCTGGACAGGCAAGCCGGTCATCGAGGACATCTGGCAGCGCATCGGCGTCACGGCCGAGCTCACCTTCCTCTCGCTGGTGCTGGCGGTGGTCCTGTCGATTCCTGCCGGTGCGCTGATGGCGTATTTCCGGGGCAGCGTTTCCGACGTGGTGATGCGGGTCGTCACCATCACCGGTGTCACCATGCCCAGCTTCTGGCTCGGGGCGCTGCTGATCTTCGGCTGGGCCGCCTGGTTCCCGAACTGGCAGACGCTGGGCTCGATTCCCCCCATCTCCGAAGACCCCTGGCTGCATCTGCAGCGCATGTTCCTGCCCACGCTCACCTGCGCCCTGCCGGTGATCGCCTCGCTGGCGCGCATCATGCGCTCGGCGATGATCGATGCGCTGGGGCAGGACTACATCCGCACCGCCCGCTCCAAGGGCCTGGGCGAGTGGACGGTCACCTTCAAGCATGCCCTGCGCAATTCGCTGATCCCGTATGTGACGGCGCTGGGCATCATGGCCGGCTACCTGTTCAGTGGCGCCATCGTGGTCGAGCAGGTGTATGCGATTCCGGGCCTGGGGCGCCTGATGCTGGGCGCGATCGCGGACCGCAACTACCCGCTGATCCAGACCTCCATCCTGGTCGTGACCTGCGCCTTCGTGGTCATCAACGCCATCATCGACCTGCTGTACCGCGTGATCGATAAGCGCGCCGGGGTGGTGGCATGAGCGCAGCGCCGGGCCGCCCCAAGCGCGCTCGCACCGCAGTGCGCAGCACGGAGGTCGCATGATGGCTGTGCTGCGGCGCTGGATGCAGGGTGTCGGGCGCGACTTCGTGCGCAACCCGATCCTGATGCTGGCCCTGACGCTGGTGCTGGCCCAGGTGCTGGTGTCGGTGTTTGCCAATGTGATCTCGCCCTATGACCCGGTCGAACAGTCTGTCGAGGCGCGCATGGCGCCCCCCAGCGGCGAATTCCTGCTGGGCACCGACAAGCTGGGGCGCGATGTGCTCTCGCGCATCATCCACGGGTACCGCTCCTCGCTGGGCATCGCGTTCTCGGCGGTGCTGGCAGCCCTGCTGCTTGGCGGCAGCCTGGGCATCTGGGCCGGCTACAAGGGTGGCTGGGTGGACCGCCTGGTCATGCGGTTTGCCGACGTGCTGTTCGCCTTCCCCATCATCCTGCTGGCCATCGGTGTGATCGCGATCCTCGGCACCAACACCGCTTCCACCGTGGTGGCAATTGCCGTGGTGTATGCGCCGATCTTCGCGCGGCTGATGCGCGCACCGACACTCGTGCTGCGCAGCTCCGACTATGTGCATGCCGCGCGCAGCTTTGGCGCCGGCGACCTGCGCATCATCGTGCGCCACATCATGCCCAATTTGATGAGCGTGATTTTGGTGCAGGCCAGCCTGTCGCTGTCCACCGCCATCCTGCTCGAGGCCAGCCTGTCCTTCCTGGGCATTGGCGCGCAGCCGCCGGCGCCGTCGCTGGGGCGCATGTTGTCGGAGGGGCGCGAGTACATGTTCATGGCGCCCTGGGCCAGCCTGTTCTCGGGGCTGGCGATCCTGCTGGCATCGCTCGGCTTCAACCTGCTGGGCGACGGGCTGCGGGACCGCCTGGACCCCCGCCTGCGCGGCATCGACTAACCCTTCCGAACGAACTCCGCCCGGCGCGGGAAAGGCCGACAGCATGGCATCTCAGATTTTTGGCGGCGCGATGTCGGGCACCAGCCTGGACGGCGTGGACATGGTGCTGGCACGCTTCGAAGGCGACCCGGCACAGCCGGCCACCGATGCCGGTGTGCAGGTGCTGGCCCACGTCTACACACCGTATCCGGCACAGCTGCGCGAAGAGATCAAGGCCGTCTGCCACGGGCAGCCACTGACGCTGCCGCAGCTCGGCCTGCTGGACCTGGCCGTCGCGCGCAAGTATGTCGAAGCCATCCGCACGGCACTGGCGCAGGCGGGCCTGCAGCCGGCGCAGGTGCGCGCGGTCGGCGTGCACGGGCAGACCGTGTTCCACCAGCCGCTGGGCGACGACCGCTTCACGATGCAGATCGGCGACCCCAACACGGTCGCCGTGGGTGCCGGCGTGCCGGTGGTGGCCGATTTCCGCCGCCGCGACATGGCACTGGGCGGGCAGGGCGCACCGCTGGCGCCGGCGTTTCACGACCACTGGTTCCGGCACCCGACACTGACCCGGGTGGTGCTCAACGGGGGCGGCATCGCCAATATCACGGCGCTGGTGCCCGGCCAGCCGACCTACGGCTTCGACACCGGCCCTGCGAACGTGCTGATGGATGGCTGGTGCCAGGCGCGCACCGGCGCCGGCTACGACCAGGACGGGCAATGGGCGCGCAGCGGCCAGGTGCTGGAGGCATTGCTCGCGAGCATGCTGCAGGAGCCCTACCTGCAGATGCCGCACCCCAAGAGCACCGGCCGTGAGCTGTTCCACCAGGAGTGGGTGCAGGCCTGCCTGCAGCGCAGCGCCACCCAGGGCGCTGCCGACGCCGATGTGATGCGCACCTTGCTGGAGTTCACCGTGCAAACAGTCGCAGACGCCGTGCGGCCGGTGGGCAACGGCAGCGGCGAGTTGTTCGTGTGTGGCGGTGCTGCGCAGAACGGGTTCTTCATGGAGCGGCTGGCCCAGGCGCTGCCCGCCTGGGCGGTGGCCAGCACGGCCACCCGCGGCATTGCGCCGGACCAGGTCGAGGCGATCGCCTTTGCCAACTTCGCGCGCCGCACGGTGCACGGCCTGGCGGGCAACCTGCCCTCGGTGACCGGTGCCCGCCGGCCTTGTGTGCTGGGAGCGGTGTATGGCGTCTGACACCTCCACCGCGCAGCATGAACAGCACATCCTGGACTGCTGGCACCAGAATGCCGCGCCCTGGGTGGATGCGGTCCGCAACGACGAGATCGCCAGCCGGGTGCTGGCCACCAACCGGGCGATCGAATCGGCCATCCTGGCCACCCAGCCCGGCAGCGTGATCGATGTGGGTTGCGGCGAGGGCTGGCTGGTGCGCCGGCTGCTGGCGCGCGGCATCGCGGCGCGCGGGCTCGACGTGATCCCGGCACTCGTGGCCTCGGCGAATGCGCAGGGCGGCGAGTTCGCGGTGGCCAGCTACGAGGACATCGCCCGGGGCCGGGTGGCCTGGCGTGCCGACATCGTGAGCTGCAACTTCGCGCTGATCGGCCAGGAGTCGACCGAACAATTGCTGCGGGCCGTGGGCGGGCTGCTGAACCCCGGCGGGCACTTCATCGTGCAGACCCTGCACCCGGTCGAAGCCTGCGGCGCCATGCCCTACCAGGATGGCTGGCGCCAGGGCAGCTGGGACGGTTTCAACCAGCGCTTCGTGAATGCGGCGCCGTGGTACTTCCGCACTCTGGAGAGCTGGCGCGCGCTGTTTGCTGCCTGCGGGTTGCACCTGGTCAGCGAACACTGGCCGGTGCATCCGCGCACGGGGCGGCCGGCGTCGGTGGTGTTTGTGGCAGAGGTTGCTTAGGCCAACTGAAGCAGCTTGTGGATGCGCAAGCGGTACGCCGCGCCCAGCTTGCCGTCTATCTAGAATGAAGCTATGGCCACACAACAACTGGATCTTCCTCGCATCGAGGCGCTGAGCGTCAAGAACTACCGTGCCCTGCGTCAGGTCGAGTTGAAAGGCCTGACGCCATTGACTGTATTGCTCGGACCGAACGGCAGCGGAAAGTCCACGATCTTTGATGTGTTTGCTTTTCTGTCTGAGTGTTTCGGCGTAGGTCTTCGCAAAGCCTGGGACAAGAGGGGTCGGTTTAAGGAGTTGCGCACGCGTGGCGTCGATGGGCCGATCATTTTTGAGGTCAAGTACCGCGAAAGAAGAAAGACACCCCTAATCACGTTTCACCTTGAAATTGACGAAGATTCAAAGGGGCCCTTTGTGGCCCGTGAGTACTTGAGTTGGAAGCGTGGATCCCACGGGCAGCCATTTCGTTTCCTGGATTTCAGCAACGGAGTCGGCGAAGTGGTCACGGGTGAGCTGCCAGATGAAAAGGATACCCGCACGCCCGAGCGATTGGACTCACGAGACTTGTTGGCAGTCAACACGCTGGGTCAACTGGCGAAACACCCGCGGGTGGGGGCACTTCGGCGCTTCATCACCGGCTGGTACCTGTCGTACCTCTCTGCGGAAAATACACGTGGTGTTCCGGAGGCGGGCCCCCAAGAGCGCCTTAGCTCCAGCGGTGACAACCTGCCCAACGTCATCCAGTACCTAAAGGAGCAGCATCCTGAGCAACTCCAAGCGATTCTCCGTAAGCTGGCACAACGCGTGCCGCGGCTCGAAAAGGTGGATGCAGATGTCATGCCAGATGGCAGGTTGCTGCTTCAAGTCAAGGACGCACCGTTCGAACGACCTGTGATGGCCAAGTTTGCTTCCGACGGAACACTGAAGATGCTGGCCTACCTGACGCTCCTTCATGACCCCGCACCACCTCAGTTGATCGGCATCGAGGAGCCGGAGAACCAACTTCATCCCAGGCTGCTGCCGGAACTTGCAGAAGAATGTCGGGCCGCAGCTAACTCTGCGCAATTGATGGTCACCACACATTCACCTTTTTTTCTTAACGCGGTGAGGGCGGAAGAGGCCTGGGTGCTCTACAGAAGCATCGAAGGTTACACGGAGGCCCGCCGAGTTTCTGAAATGCACGGGATTGCGGCGTTTGTGGACAACGGCGCTTTGCTGGGAAACCTCTGGATGGAAGGCCATTTTGAAGTGGGCGATCCACTGACAAATTCCGGGGCGGATAACCGTCTGTCTCAGTGAAGATAGTTGCCGCTTCGGTGAAACATGCACATTGAGTTTCTGCTTGAGGAGCCTTCCGCAGAAGTGTTTCTGCAAGGGTTCGTTGGTAAGCTACTACCGCCGGGGTCGACTTGGCGCTTCATCGTCTTTCAAGGCAAGAAAGATCTCCTGTTTAGCATTCCCTCACGGTTGAAGGCCTACAGTCAATGGATGCCGCCAGACTATCGATTGGTGGTGCTGGTGGACGAGGACAGGGAGGATTGCGCTGCGCTTAAGCGACAGTTGGAAACCGCAGCGCTGTTGGCGGATTTGCCTACCAAGTCCAAGCCCAAGGATGGAAAGTTTGTTGTTTTGAATCGAATTGCCGTCGAAGAGCTCGAAGCCTGGATTTTTGGTGACCCTGAAGCCTTGTGTGCTGCATTTCCGAGAGTGCCAAGAACGATCGGCCGAAAGGCACCATATCGAAATCCCGACGCGATTTCTGGCGGCACTTGGGAATCGTTGGAGCGAGTCCTGAAAAGTGCTGGCTACTTCAACGGCGGCTTGCCGAAGATACAAGTTGCGCGTGAAGTCGCGAAGCATCTGGATCCAAGAAGAAATGCATCGACGAGTTTCCGACAGTTTGTCCAGGGCCTTGAGGCCTTGTAGCTGGCATTCCATCTGAATCGACCGCATTGGCGAGGCGCAAAATGCCCATCAAGACCTTCTCCAGCTGCCGCATCCGCCAGGCCCACTACGACACGGCGTCGCGCCAGCTCGACCTCCACTGGGACGACAAATCCGTGCGGGCCTACAAGCAGGTGCCCGAGGAGGTGTACCGCCGTCTGTGCAGCGCGCCCAACCCGGCGACCTACTGGGAGGACCGCATTGCCGAGGAATACCCCAAGGCGCAGCCACGCAGTGGCGGCGGAGCAGACGACGCGTCTCGCCGTTTCAACGATCTGTTCGGCGCCCCGGACTGACGCCGGCCCCAGCGCCAGGCTCAGTCTGCCAGGGCGCGCCGGATGCTGCCGGCATGGCGTGCCAGCAGCAGGTCGGCGGCGGTGGCATCGGTGCCGCGCTTGAGCGCCACGATGGCGACCTTGACCCGCCAGGCACAACTCTCCAGCATCTGGCGCGCGGCGTCCTCGCTGGCGCCCGAGGCCCGCATGGTCAGGTTCACCGACCGTTGCCGCAGCTTGCTGTTGGTGGCCCGCAGGTCCACCATCAGATTGCCGTACACCTTGTGCAGGCCGACCATGACGGCGCTGGAGAAGGTGTTGAGCGCGATCTTCTGCGAGGTGCCGGCCTTCAGGCGGGTGCTGCCCGAGATCACCTCGGGGCCGGTGGCCAGCGTGATGCCTATCTCTGCCTCGCCGGCCACGGCGCTGCCCGGGTTGTTGGCGATGCCGATGGTCAGGGCACCGGCCGCACGAGCCGCGGCGATGGCACCCAGCACGTAGGGCGTGCGGCCGGAAGCGGCGATGGCCAGCACCACGTCGTGGGGTGTGGGGTGCACGGCCTGCAGGTCCAGGGCACCTTGTTCCCGGTTGTCCTCGGCCCCTTCGACGGCCAGTGTCACGGCCTGCATGCCGCCGGCCAGCAGCGCAATGGCACGTTCGGGTGGCCAGGAGAAGGTGGGCCACAGTTCGACTGCGTCCTGCAGCCCGAGCCTGCCCGAGGTGCCGGCACCGACATAGACCAGCCGGCCACCCGCGGCCAGGCGCGGTACCGCTGCCCCCACCGCGCGGGCCAGATCGCCACTGGCGGCCTGGACCGCCTGCACCGCGATCAACTGGTCGTCGACGAAGGCATCTACCAGTCGGTGCGGGTCGTACAGGTCCAGGTCGGCATGCAGCGGGTTGGGGGATTCGGTGGTTCCAAGCATGGTGGAAGAGGCTGTGGGGGCGGAGTACAAGAGGAACAGTCGATCAAGTATCCCACGCAGGCCCTGCATGGCACATGGCCTGGCGTGTCTATTGTCTGCCGCGCACTGTGCCAGCAAACGTAAGTCTGATAGCTGTCGGCCGACTACAACATCAAGCGCTGGGCTTCTGGATGCCGTCAAGGCAGAAATGCAGAGTGCTGCAGTCGAGGTGGTCCAATGATCGGCAACGACTTACCGGCGATGACCAGCGAATGACTCATACGTGCCCAATGGAGACACAAGGGCCGACATAGCTCGAACGTCAGCTTGTGCCGGCAGCAGGCCCTCGCGTCAGCAATATCGTTGTTGTCGAAACCAAGGTGTGTCGCACGTCATTCAGATTTCTGGTCGGATTCGAGTACCGCAGGCAGATTGCGGGCGCCATGCAAGACCCTTTCGATTCGCACCGTACCATCAATTACGCGGAAGAAAATCACATAGCGGCCCAACGCCGCCATCCGTAGGCCGGGAGCCAAATCATCGCGGCCAGCATAGCCCAACGGTGCATTGCCGATGCGCCTGCACTGCTCTATCAGTTTGCCGACAAAGCGCCGAGCGTTAGCGCGGCTGTCTTTGGCGATGAAATCGCCAATGTCGAGGAGGTCCTGCCGAGACTTCGGCGAGAACGTGACTGCTGCCATCAAGCCTTGCGCTTGCCGCTGGGCTTGGTGGTGAGCTTACTGCCGGGTTCGCCATAGCGGGCATTCAGCTCGTCGAACACCTGATCGGCCGCAACGGCCGGGCCGCTGTCGATACCTTCCTGGATGGACTGCCGTAAGTCGGCATTCAGCCGCTCCAGCATGGCCTCATAAACGTGAGGCGACAGCAAGTAGGCGGCCGGCCGGTTGTGGTTCAGCACCGCCACGGGCTCGGATCCGGCCTGTTCGAGAACGGCGCTGGGGCTGCGTTTAAGTTCGGTGATGCTCACCGAACGGGAAGCGAGAACCTGTTCCATGGCGTGCCTCAGTATCAAACCAAAATAAGTGCCTTATTGTGATCGATATTTGGCATGAAAGTAAGTGCTTCTGGCTGGCGAGCGATTAACCAAGCATCAGCCCGTCGCGCAGCCATGAATGGCCGCCGTCAGGCTTGGAGCCGACGCGCAGAGGTGTGAATGACCGCTTTGGCGCGCTCCTGCGAGCGTCCGGTCTTGGTCGGGTGCAGGCGCACGCCAGAACGCTCGAAGTAGTCAATTCGTGACTACGAAATCCACGCTTGACAACGTGGAAGATTAACGCGTTGTGTTGGCCAGCGGTCAGCAACCCTGAAACTTCGGCATATCAGCAAACGCATAACGGCTGAGGGGACCCTTCTTCGCCAATCGGATGGCAATTATCGTTGCGCTGTAACGGCGGCTATCGCAATCGACGCCCGTACTGAAATCGGCAACTTCAGAGACCACGGAAACCTTAAAGACCTTGGGCTTCAACATGAGTACGCGGTTGGCCTCGTTCGCGCCAAGCAACTGGGAGAGAAAGTCTGATTGCCACTGCCGAGATAGCTTCTCCACCAGTGCAGCGCGCTCTGACAGTCTAGTGTTGTCGGGAATGCTCTCCATGATATGGATGTGTTCATTCTCGATCAGCAGCTTATCGACCCTCGCAGGGGAGGCATACTTCCCACCGACTACTCGGGGCAACAATTTCTCACTGGCCTTGGTTGGAATCAAGTGATAGGCGCTGCCTCCAAACTCGTCGTTTTCCACCCACAGAGTGGCACGAATTTCCACAGTACCAGCAAACTGCGCGTATCGCGCGGGGTATCGCTCGTTATCGTGCGGCTTCAATGTAAGTCGCGGTGAATACTTCGAGAAAACTAATTTACTGCCTTTGAGATACTCTGCGGACTCGGCAAATTTTTCCAGCTCCGCGGAAGCATCCAAGGTGGGCGACTGGGCTAGGCACACTCCATACATCAAGTGGAGTGCGACAAGCGGAATGAGTCGGCGGGTCAATTCAGTTCTCACATCAGACCAGAGATGCAACACATCGCCCAAAAAGGTCGACCCGGGAGCTTGAGGCCGCCGCGCCGCAATCGCATCAACAAAGCACGAATGAACAACTCGACCGCGTGGTCTCCAATGTCTGACTTGGGAGGTAGATGTCCGTCGAACCATTCCTTGGACACGTAATGCCTCCTGGGTTTCACTTGGATCATCGGTCGCAATCAAGCCCACGACTGCAGTCAATTTGTACTGTAGCTCAAAGCAAACTCCGATGCGACAGACACCAGCGTCATGAAAGTCCGGTTTCGGGCAAGCTACTGAATGGCCGGATGTGGTCGGAAAGCGCCATGGTGGTATCACAACGTCTCACAACATTTGATAGGTATCACCATGCGTGATACCTTTTGAGAAGTTAGCTGTCCGCTTTGGAGCACACCTTCCGATTGACCGCTCCTGGTCGGGTCCTGCCGAACCGCAGAGGGTCCGAGCCGGAGGTGGCTCCCTGAAAGCCCAAATCGGCATCGGAGGATGAAGTTCGAATTAGACTCGCCCATCGATTCGGAACCTCGTCCCTATGACAACGGCCAAGCGGGCTGCCAGAATATGGGTGCTTGTTCAACAAGACGTGGAAACGGCGCATGTGAGGCCGCAAGCTGCTGTTCAGGGAGTTTGGTGGCTACCGCCAGCGTCAGGCATCCCAACTCCGCTTTGTTCCAAATGCTTCTTCCACTCAGCAAGGCAGATGCCCAGGCATTGCAGCCGGTTTTCGATGCTTGCGTGGACTACGCAATGCTTCAGGACGGCCAACCCTTCCAACCAGATGCAGCCGAGCGGGAATTCGAGGCCATACCGCCCGGGTTTCCGTCGGCAGGAAAGCATGTATTCGGATTGAAGGATTCGTCTGGCAGCCTCGTTGGTCTCCTCGAAGGACTTGCGGGCTATCCTTCTGACGACATATGGTTCATTGGGCTCCTATTGGTGGTCCCTCGGGCACGAGGTAGAGGCGTGGGAACGCTGGCCTTCGATGCACTGCAACAACGAATTGGAGCTGAAGGCCGCTACAGCACCATCCGGCTTGCAGTGCTCGAGGAGAATCAAGCCGCACTTGCGTTTTGGCGCCGTCTTGGTTTTTCGTTCCTGGAAAAATCTCCCACTGCACAGTTTGGCGTGAAGTTTCATGGACGTCATGTACTTCAGCGGGCACTCCGCGATGACTCTCAAGTCGCTCGTTCTACGTGATTGATTTCAAATGAACTTTTCAGCGCGACTTTCGGACGATTCGCGGCGCGGGCAGGAAGATTGCTTCGCTAGCCCTGCGCTTGAGCAGACCTTACCTCTGCCCGCCGGTTTTGGCTTGAATGTCCGCTTTGGAGGCGCTGGTTCGAGTGACCGCCGTTGGTCGGTTTCTGCCGACCGGCAGGTGCCCAAAGCGGACCTGCAGCGTCGCGGAAAGCGACCGCCGGCTGTCGCGCCTGAGTGATTGACAGGCAATCAGTAGTATGGTGTTTGACGCCATCAAACTATGATGGTACGCTGCACCATAAATGAAGGCGACCAAGCTGTTCCATGACAAGGCGACCTTGTCCGATGGTTCCATTGTGGAAATGACAATCTGGCAACTTGCAACGGCCAACCCGGAACGTCCTCATGGATTGAAATACAGCCTGTACTACGGCCGCGCTGGTGAGCGTCTGGTGGGTTACGACAATGAGCGTGGCAAGGGCGACCACATGCACATCGTGGGCAGGGAACAGCGCTACCGGTTCGTGTCCGTGGAGCAACTGGTCGCCGACTTCCTGGCGGATGTTGAAAGAGTTCGTCAGGATGAATTGCAACGGAAGGAATGACACCATGGCGACGAAAATCCAAGTGCATGTCGATGACCTCACGGCGATGGGCAAGCGCTTCGTCGATGCGTGGCATCGCGCCCAGGCGGGTGAGCCTGTCGATGAAGCGCATGTCACCTTCCTCAGTTTCCAGGCGATGACCGAGACACTTTCCCCGCGAAGGCTGGAGCTGTTGCGGTTCGTTCGACAGCATGGCGCTGCCAGCGTGCGCGAACTGGCTGGATCATTGGGCCGCGACTACAAGAATGTGCATCAGGATGTGAACGCCCTGGAGGCCGGAGGACTTTTGGTACGGGAAGGCCGACGATTGTCTGCACCTTGGAATGAAGTGCAGGCGAGCATCAATCTTGCGCCGGCATGACGGCGCTCACACGCGCGTGAGCCTCATCGAATAGAGTGCATGACAGCGAGGCGAACAGGCACCGAACGCCCGCTCCTGGTCGGTTTCAACCGGCCACCAGGCGCCCAAAGCGTCCCAAGGTCCATTGTTTGCTAGAGTTGCCGGGTGATCGACATGGCCACCCCCCCGCCCGACTGCACTACCGTTTATTCGTAGGGACGTCGCTACCGTGTTCAAACTTCTCCGCTCGTTTGTTTCACGCCGACCAGTCGCCGAAGTTCCGGTTCCAGAACCAACCGCCGCACTCCCTACCTCTCTCACAGCGCAAGGGGTTGGTGCCTTCGACGTGACACCCCATCTGCGCACCGCCAACGGCTTTCCCCTGCTCGATTGGGCTGCGGCAGCCCAGTGGGTGAACAGCATCCCAAGCGAGAGGGATCAGGCAGCGGCCTGGGCCAGTTGCGAACAGGCATGGCTGCAGCACCTGCACGCGGCCCTGGGCCCCGGGTATTCCTTGGCTGCAGCAGATGACGTCGCCTTGCTTTCCTCGCTGGACGCCAATGTGGCCAAGGCCACCATCGCCTTCGTCGCCAAGACGCGCCAGCGCATCCTCCGTGTGCTGGAAGGCATCGCCCACGTCCCGGAGTGGGGCAGCGAGATCTTCCTGGTGTTCGATGAAGCCGACGCGTACTACCGCTACGTTGCCCACTACTACCCGGACGCCGGGGAATTCGCCGGCAGCGGCGGCATGTACATCCACCATGGATGCGGCCACTTCGTGACGGTCAAGGCCGACCTCCGCGCCATCGAGCCAGTGGTTGCCCATGAGCTCACGCATGCCTGTCTGAGCCACCTCCCCTTACCCGCCTGGCTCAACGAGGGCCTGGCGGTCAACACGGAGCACAGGCTCTGCCCGTCGCCGTCCGGCGGGCTTGATGGCCGGTCAACCCCGCAGCAGATGCAGGCGCGTCATCGCAGCTTCTGGAAGGCGCAGGAGATTCAGGAGTTCTGGTCTGGAAAATCTTTTCTTCGGGCCGACGATGGCAATGAGCTGTCCTACGACCTGGCACGCATCATGGTGTCCCAGTTCGCCGCCGATTGGGAGAGGTTCCGGTCTTTTGTCCTGGATGCGAATGGCAACGATGGCGGCGCCGCTGCGGCACAGCGTCATCTTGGTGTTGAACTGGGTGCGGTCGCTTGCGCACTTCTGGAACGAGGCGCAGACCCCGATTTCACACCCCGTCCCGCGACCTGGAGCGGTGCGCCGGAGCGCGGCGCTTTTCACGCGTGGCCTTGATCGCAGCTGCCTGGCGCGCTCGGGAACCCGCACATGCCCACCGAAGATTTTTTTGGTGGCGCTGACCCGCCCTTGGCGCCCGCCGAGCGCAGGGGCCAAGCTTCCCGCCTCATGCGCAGAGCCCTTTTTGCGCTTGTTGTCGCGGCGCTGCTCGGTCTCGTCCTTGTTTTCGGTGCCGGCGAGGAACTGAGCCGCCCCGCGACACGCAGTATTGGCCAGGCGCCCGCTGACCTGCGCGCCGAAACCGTCCGGCTGCCGCTATCGCCAACCGAATCGGTTTCCGGCTGGTTCGCCCGGGGAGAGGGGCGCGGCGCGGTTCTGTTGCTCCACGGCATCCGGGCCGATCGCACGCGGATGGTGGACCGTGCGCGGTTTCTGCTGGCAGAAGGTTACTCTGTGCTTCTCATCGACCTTCCCTCGCATGGCGAGAGTTCAGGCAAGCGCATCACGTTTGGTGCCCATGAATCCGCCGCAGTCAGCGCCTCTCTGCGCTATCTGGCGGACGAACTCCCTGAAGAGCGGATAGGTGTCATCGGAGTTTCACTGGGTGCGGCTTCGCTGGTCCTGTCCCGGCCATCACCTCCGCCGAATGCCGTGGTCCTGGAATCCATGTTCCCATCCATCGCCGATGCGGTGGCAAACCGGCTGGTGATACGCTTCGGTCCCATGGGCAGCGTGCTTGCGCCGCTGCTCCTGTGGCAGCTCCCATTGCGAGCAGATGTCTCCGCAGAGGATCTGCGCCCCGTGCTTGCCCTGTCGAGTCTGGGTTCACCGCTTCTTGTCGCGTCTGGAACGAAAGACCGTCACACCCCTTGGGCGGAGACAGAGCGCATTTTTGCGGCAGCCAGGCAGCCGAAGGAGCTATGGGCGGTGCACGGCGCAGCGCATGTGGACCTCTACGCGTATGGCCCAGCCGCCTACAAGGCACGCATACTGACTTTTCTGTCGAGGTACCTGCGTGACTAGTCCTGGTTGGACGGGTTTTCCCGGCGGCATTGGGAAGCCGGGAACCGCAGGCGGAGTGTTGTGCGGGACCAAGCCGGCGGCGCATTCGGCGCAGCGGCTGTCCCCCGGCCTTCGGCCTCCTCCTTTACGCCGCTGCGCCGAATGCACCGCCGGCTTGGTCCTGCTACCCGGTTGGCGCGCCGCGGACCAAGGCATGACCTCAGCCCCTGCACCGCGCACCAGCCACGCTCGCCGCCGAGAGGACCGGGCCCATGCCGCGGCGAGGTCAAGGAGGAGCCCGCAGGGCGGGGGACACGAGTCGCGGCATGGGCCCGGTCCTCTCGGCTCGCCAGCCAAGGTAGCCAGCAACGGGGGCCGGCTGCATGGATTCAAGCGCGACTGGCATGCGACAACTCGCGTTGGCGCCACATGGGCAGCAGGCAGACCTGGCGACCCATAATCCGTCCCACCCACAAACCCAACCAGGCCGACCCGCCATGAGAGTCTTCGTTGCATCGCTGGCCACCGAGACGAACACCTTCTCGCCGATCCGCATCGACCGTGATGCCTTCGTCGACGCCTTCTATGCGCCGCCGGGCCAGCATCCAGATACACCGACGCTGTGTTCGGCGCCTTTCGTGGCGGCCCGCCGGCGTGCGGTGGCCGAGGGGTTCACGCTGATCGAGGGCACGGCGGCCTGGGCCGAGCCTGCGGGGCTGGTCGCGCGCGCCGCCTACGAGTCCCTGCGCGACGAGATCCTGGAGCAGCTGCGTGTCGCCCTGCCGGTGCAGGTCGTGCTGCTGGGCCTGCATGGCGCCATGGTGGCCGAGGGGCACGAGGATTGCGAGGGGGACCTGCTGTCCCGCGTACGCGAGATCGTCGGCCCAACGGTGACGGTGGGGGCCGAGCTCGATCCGCATTGCCATCTGTCTCGGGTGATGGTGGACGCTGCCGACATCCTGGTGTGCTTCAAGGAGGTGCCGCACAGTGACTTCTACGAGGTGGCCGAGGAACTGGTGGACCTGTGCCTGCGCCGTGCCCGCGGACAGATCGCCCCGGTGCTGACGGTGCTGGATTGCCGCGCCATCGCCAACTTCATGACCAGCCGCGAGCCGGGCCGCTCGCTGGTGGACGACATCCGGGCCCGGCAGCAGCAGGCGCCGCTGCTCAGCATCTCGATCGTGCATGGTTTCCCCGCCGCCGACGTGCCGGACGTCGGCACCAAGGTCATCGTCATCACCGACGGGAACGCAGGGGTGGGGCGCACCGTGGCCGCCGAGGTGGGTGCCCGCATCCTGGCCTTTGGCGCCAACCGCATGCCGCCCATGCCCGGGCCACAGGCCGCGGTGGCACAGGCGCTTGCGGTGGGGCGGGGGCCGGTCATCCTGGCGGACCGCTGGGACAATCCGGGCGGCGGCGTCGCCGGCGACAGCACCTTCCTCGTGCATGCGCTGCTCGCCCATCCCGAGGTACCGGCGGCCGTGGGTGCCTTGTGGGACCCGGTCGCGGTGCGTTTCTGCCTGGCCGCGGGGCCTGGCGCGCGATTGCAACTGCGTTTCGGTGGCAAGGCCGCTGCGAGTTCTGGGCCACCGGTCGACGCCCTGGTCGAGGTGCTCGCCACGACCCCCGGGCTGGAGGTGCCGTTTCAGAGCAGTGTGGTGTCGCTTGGGGCGGCGGTCGCCCTGCGCCTGGGGCGCCTGTCGGTGGTGCTGGCCAGCAAGCGGGTGCAGACCTTTCATCCGCAGGTGTTCACGCGCCTGGGCATCGACCTGTCCCTGTGCACGATCGTCGCGGTGAAGTCGGCCAGCCATTTCCACACCGCGTTCGCGCCGCTGGCGGCAGAGGTCATCTACGTGAATTGCGGCGGGCCGTATCCCCCCGATGCTGCCAGAATCCCCTACACCCGCATCCGCCGGCCGATCGCGCCGCTGGACGTTGCCGAGCCCTTCTTCCTCACGGATTGACCCATCTGGCGCGCCGCAACAACGGTGTTTCGTGAGGCGAAGCGTTTGGACGATGCGCGTTGACGCCGTCGCAGGGTGCGCTTATGCTTTTGCCAAACCATTCGAGGAGACCCACATGCTCAATCGCCGCCGCCTGCTGCAAGCTGGAAGCCTGGCCCCTGTCGCCCTGTCCGCCGGCCTGGCCCGTTCCCAGACCAAGCCGGACAAGCTCACCATCCTGTCGCACCGGGTGCATATGTCCGTGATCACCGGCACCAAGGGCGGCAACGCCATTGAAGACTGGTCCAAGCGCAATGGCGTGGGCATCGACTGGGTCACGCTCGATACCGGCCCGCTGCATGAGCGCCTGTTCCGCGAGGCCAGTCTCGGGTCGACCTCGATCGACATGGCCTTCCTGGTCAATCCCCGTGCCACGCCCAATGCCGTGCGCCTGCTCGAGCCCCTCGATCCCCTCATGAAGGCCGATCCGCTGGAAGACCCGGCCGACCTGTTCCCCGGCCTGGTCGCCGCCATGAAGTTCGGCGGGCAGCAGTACGCGGTGCCGCACCGCCATGCCACCACCGGCTTCCATTACAACGAGGCGATCTTCCAGGAGCGCGGGGTGCCGATTCCCAAGACATTCGAAGACGTGATCGACGCCGCCAGGAAGCTCACCTTCACCCGGCCCGACGGCTCGCAGGTGTTCGGTTTTCTGCTCGAGGGTGACAACTACCCCAATGTGATCGATATGGCGCGCGCCTTCGACGGCGACTTCATCACGCTGGATTACAAGCTGGGCATCAACGAGGGCCCGATGCTGCGGGTGGTGCAGATTTTGCGCGAGTTCTATGCCGCCGGCGTGATGCCGCGCAACTGGACGGCCATCAAGGGCGAAGAGGTCGCCACCTGGATGCAGACCGGTCGTGTCGCCATGACCATCAGCTCCTTCGGCCGGACCCAGTTCTTCAACGCGCCTGACAAGTCCAAGAATCCCGGCAGCATCAAGGTCATGGCCATGCCTGCTGCGCGCGAGATGCAGGCCAAGTACCGCGAGTCCGCCCCTGCCAAGACCGAGTTCTGGTCGATGTGCATGCCCAAAAATGCCCGCAACAAACCGTTGACCTGGAGCCTGATCAAGCACTTGACCTCGAAAGAGAACACCATCAAGGCCGCGCTCAACGGCAACGGGCCGGTGCGCGCGTCGAGCTACAAGGACGCACGTTTTGCGGGCAATGTGCCGTATGCCGCAGCCGAGGCTGCCACCCTCAAGGTGGCGCGTGTGCCCATTCCCGCATTCGACAACGCGGCGCGCGCCGGGGATATATTTGTCGAGGAGTTGCAGGCGGCCGTGCTCGGCCGCAAGGGGGTTGCGATGGCCATGGACGACGTTGCGCGTCGGGTCAAACCCCTGTTGCCGTGACACGTGACGACCAGCTCACAGCGGGGCTGGCACGGGTCGCACTGGGCCAGTTCCCCACCGTCCTGCAGGCTGCCCCCCGCTTGTCGGCCGAGCCCGGTTTTCCGCCGGTCTGGGTCAAGCGTGAAGACCTCAGCGGGCTCGCGCTGGGGGGCAACAAACCGCGCCAGCTCGAATTCCTGATGGCGGCCGCGATCGCCGAGGGCGCGCAGGCGGTCATCACCACGGCTGCCGCGCAAAGCAATTTCTGCCGCGCCACGGCAGCGGCGGGAGCCCGGCTCGGCATCCGTGTCGGCCTTTTGCTGCGCGGCACGGGGCAGGAGGCCTTGCAGGGCAATCTGCTGCTCGACCGGCTGTTTGGCGCCGAGTTGCGCTTCATTCCCACCCAGGACCCCTACGACCCCCGCGTACCGGGCTGGATCGACGCATTCGTGGCCGATTTCACCCGCCAGGGCCTGAAGACCCACATACTGCACCTGCCTGGGCGCACCGGCACCCTGGGTGCGGCGGCGATGGTGTACACCGGCGAGGAGATGGCCCGCCAGTTCGCTGCGCAGCACGAAATGCCGCAGGCGGTGTTTCTGGCCGCCGGTTCGGGGCTGACGGTCGCAGGCCTTGTGCTCGCCTTCAAGGTGCTGGGACTGTCCACCCGCGTGGTGGGCATCTCGGTACAGAAGCCCGCCGCCTTCATGGTGCCGCTGGTCGTCGAACGGGCGAATGCCGCTGCAGCCCTGCTCGGTCTGGCGACCCGGGTGGAAGCAAGTGATTTCGATTTTGACGATGCCCATATCGGCTCGGCCTACGGTGTGCCCAGCCAGGCATCGGTCGAGGCGATACAGCTTGCCGGGCGCAGCGAGGGCCTGGTGCTCGACCCGGTGTATTCGGGCAAGGCCTTCGCGGGCATGCTGGCCCAGTTGCGGGCCGGCCGGTGGCCGGGCCGGGAGCCGGTGGTGTTCTTCCATTCCGGCGGCGCGCCGGGACTGTTTGCCAATGCGGCCCCGCTGGCGCAGTGGCTGAACTGATGTCTGTTGCAGGGCCCATGACCGAACTGATCATTTCCGGCGTGCGCGCCATCCCGCTCACCGCGCAGATGCAGGCGGGCACCCGCACGTCACAAGGCGCGTTCGGCGCGGTATCCATCGTGCTGGTCGAGGTGCGCACCGCAGACGGCATCCTGGGGTATGGCGAATGCCTGGGGCGGTTCGGCGCCCGGGCCTATGCGGAGCTGATCAACGAAGTTTTCGCACCGCGCCTGCTCGGGCAAAGCGCCTTCGACATTCGCCGGCTGTGGCAACAGATGCGTGCCTCGCTGACCGGGCGCGCGGGCGGCATGCTGGTCGAGGCGATTGCCGGAGTCGACATCGCGCTGTGGGACGTGGTGGGCAAGGCGCTCGGGCAACCGGTGCACCGGCTTCTGGGCGGCATGGGGCGCTCCCAAGTCGACTGTTATGCCTCCTCGGTCAACTGGGCCAGCCTGGAGGTGATGGAGGCGCAGGCCTTGCACGTGGTGAGCCTCGGTTTCCAGGCCATCAAGATCAAGCTCGGGCAGCCGGTGGCGCGCGCCATCGAGACGGCGATCCGGCTGCGCGAAGTCGTCCCTGCCCATGTCCGCCTGTCGGTGGACGCCAACTGGGCCTATTCGCTGGACGACGCGGTGGCGGTCGGCCATGCGCTGCATCGGCTGGGGTACTGGTTCTTCGAAGAGCCGATCGTGCCCGAGGACGTGGCGGGGTATGCCCAGCTGCGGCGCACGGTGTCGGTTCCACTGGCCGCCGGCGAGAGCGACTACACCGTGGCCCATGCCTCCGAGCTGCTGCGCGAGCGGCTGGTGGCCATCATCCAGCCGGATGTGGCCCGGGCCGGCGGCATCAGCGAGACGCGCGACATCGCCACGCTGGCGCAGGCATTCCATGTCGGGTATGCGCCCCATGTCGGCTGGTCGGGTGCGGTCTGCGTGGCCGCCAGCCTGCAGCTCGCCGCCGCGATGCCGGCCTTTGTCAGCTTCGAGTGCATGTTCATCGCCAACCCGCTGCGCGATGCACTCGCCACGCAGCGCGTCGGTGCCGCGCAGGACCTGGTCGACGGCCGGCTGACCGTGCCGCAGGGCCCCGGCCTGGGCATCGACATCGACTGGGACGCGGTGCAGCGCTACCGCATCGACACATGAGCGCACCCACCCGACGCCACTGGCTCATGGTGGCGCCGGCACAGGCGATGCTGATCGCCCTGCTGTTCCTGCCGGCGCTCTATGTCTTCTGGCTGAGCCTGACGCGCTCCACCTACGGCGCAACGCCGCAGTGGGTCGGCCTGGGCAATTACGTGACGGTGTTGAGCGACCCGTATTTCTGGACCGCCGCGCTCAACACCGTCATCGTGGTCAATGCCGTGGTGCTGGGCGAGTTTGCGCTCGCGCTCGGTGTGGCCATGCTGTTCGCCGGCTGGATCCCCTGGCGCCGGCTGATGATCGCCGTGGTGCTGGCACCGTATGCCATCAGCGAGGTGGTGAGCGTCGTGATCTGGAAGTTCATGATGGATCCCATCGGCGGGCCGGTCAGCCTGGCCCTGCGCGGGCTGGGCCTGCCAGAGCTGGACTGGGCCGTGGAGCCCTCGCATGGCCTGGCCATGGTGATCCTGCTCTCGATCTGGCACCACCTGCCGTTCACGTTCATCTTGCTGTACACCGCGCTGCTGGGCATTCCGCGCGACCTGTACGAGGCGGCCAAGGTCGATGGCGCCGGCGCCTGGCGCCGTTTTGTCGACGTGACCTTTCCGCTGCTGGTGCCCGCCATGCTGGTGGCGGTGGTGTTCCGCTACATCTTCGCCTTCCGCATCTTCTCCGAGGTCTGGCTGCTCACCGGTGGCGGGCCGGCGCGCACCACGGAAGTGCTGGCCGTCTACCTGTACCGGCAGGCCTTCCGGTATGCGGATTTCGGCGCTGCCGCTGCGACCGGCTGGCTGATGCTGATCGCCTCGCTGCTGATGGGCGCCTGGTACATCCACCAGATGTACAAGCGGATGTTTTCCAATGCATGACGCCACACCCTCCCGCAGGCTGCGCCAGATGCGCCGCGCCCTGGTCGCCGGCGCGCGCATGCTGGCGCTGGCCGTGGTGCTTGTCTGGTCGGCCTTTCCGATCGCACTGCTGGTGCTGGGCTCGCTGCGCATGCCGCGCGACATCTTCTCCGAGAAGAACCTGTTCGTGTTCACGCCCACGCTGCAGAACTATGTCAACCTGTGGCAGCGCTGGCCGGATTTCTTCCACAACCTGGTCAACAGCCTGATGATTGCCCTGGGCGCCACGGCGCTCACGCTGGTGATCTCGTTCCTGGCCGGGTATGTCTATGCGCGTCGCCAGGGCCGCATGCTCACGGCCTCGGCCTTCTTCATGATCATGGTGCGCCTGCTGCCGCCGATCGTGCTGACCCTGCCGTTGTTTCCGGCCATCAACTGGCTGATGCTCAATGACACCCGCACCGTGCTGATCCTGCTGTACAGCGCGTTTTTCCTGAGCCTGGGCACCTGGATCATGAAGGCCTTCATCGACCAGCTGCCGATCGAGCTCGAGGAGGCGGCGGCCATCGACGGTTCCTCGCTGTGGCAGACGCTGTGGCATATCATCCTGCCGCTGTCGCATGCGGGCCTGATCGCCACCTCGGTGTTCATCATGGTGTTTGCCTGGAACGACTTCCTGTTCGCCTTCATCTTCACTGCGGTGGATGCCAAGACTGCGCCGGTCGTCATCTCCGAGATGGTGGGCGCGATCGACGGCGTCGACTGGGGCATCCTGTTCGCGGCGGCCACGCTGCAGCTGCTGCCCATCCTGGTGTTCGTGCTGCTGGTTCAAAAGTACCTGATTGCCGGCCTGTCGGCCGGCGCCTCGAAAGGATAGCTTCATGCCATCGTCCCACCTGACCCACGGCGACCCGCGGCTTTCGCGGTTCGACCCCCTCTCGCGCATCATCTGCTTCGACGACTTCGACCAGGGCCTCAACGGCTGGACGGCGCTGGTCGGCAACTACGAGGGCTCGATCGACACGATGACGCACTCCTACGCCCGCCACACCCAGCCCATGCTCAGCCAGATGACCCACTGGGACGCCGGCACCCACGGCTCGGTAGACGGCACCTACGCGCTGAAGATCGCCACGCGCGCGGTGCCGGGCGAGCGCAATGTGGCGATCAAGCGGCTGACCTTCCGCAAGGCCTCGCGCATCCGGGTGGAAACCTACTTTGCCTTCAAGCCCGAGGCCAATGAACTGAAGCTGTCCGACCTCGACGTGCGGTCGGTGGGACTGCTGTTCGACCTGCAGGACGGGCAGCAGCGCGTCATGCCGCACCTGCGCTACCTCAATGCCCTGGATGGCCAGCGCATGAACCGCTGGCAGTTCAAGCAGCGCAGCCTGCCCTTCCGGGCCATCGGCTCGCGCAGCGAGACAGTCACCCATGACCATCTCAGCCCGCAGGACTGGGAGGACATCCCGCACGCCGGGCAGAAGCTGTGCTACAACGAAATCCCGACCAAGATCAACTGGCACTACCTGCGTTTCGATTTCGATCTCGCGCGCATGTGCTGGCTCGGTTTCCAGTGCAACGACCAGGTGTTCGATTGCGCGCAGGTCGAGTCCATCCGCATGCCGGCCATGCCCAACCTGTCGTGCATGCTCAACCTGGCCTTCTTCTGCGAGCCGGACACGGCCAAGCGCACATTCTTCTATCTGGACAGCGTCCTGCTTTCGGGGGAGTTCTGACATGGCCGGCATGATCCGCAACGCCTATACCGCCGTGCTGGCACGCGGCGACACCTGGGAGGGCATGGTGCACACCGAGCCCTATGAGGCCGCCTGGGCGGCAGAGGCCGTCTTTTTCGTGCGTGTGATGCAGGTCAAGGCCGGCGCCGGCAGCGTGGCCATGGCGCAGGTCCAGATCTCGCCGGACGGCATGCACTGGGTCAACGAAGGCGCGTCGATGGACATCCTGGCCCAGCCCGAGGCGCTGAGTTTCGTGCGGGTGGCCAATTTCGGCGGGTGGCTGCGCCTGGCAGTGGCCGTGCCCCAAGGCGCGGCCATCCAGGTCGTGGCCACGCTGGCGCTCAAGGGCTGAGCCACCGTGTCCGCGGGCGCGCAGGTGCTGGATCCGCCGGACTACCCGGTGCAGATCCGGCGCATCGACATCGCGCCCTACCGCGATGCCAACACCGGTGTGCCCTATGTGCACAGCTTCGACTCGCAGCGGCCGGGGCCCCATGTGATGGTGAACGCGCTGACCCATGGCAACGAGTGGTGCGGCCTGCATGTGGTGTGCCGCCTGCTGGACATGGGCCTGCGGCCGCGTGCCGGCCGTCTCACGCTGTCGCTGGCCAATGTGACTGCCTACGAGACCCCCGGTCCTGACGGCACGGGCCAGCGTTTCCTGGCGCGCGATTTCAACCGCCTGTGGCACGACGACCTGCTCGCGGCCGATGCGCAGTCGGCCGAGGCCCACCGCGCGCACCAGATGCGGCCCGTGGTGGCCACGGTGGACCGCCTGCTCGATCTGCACTCGACCTGGCATGCGCTGCAGCCGTTCTTCGTGTTGTCGCAACTGCCGCGGGTGCGCGCGCTGGCCGATGCGCTGGCCGTGCCGCCGCGCCAGCTGTTCCTGCCCGATGTGTGGCACGAGGGCTACCACCTGATCGATTACGGCGCATTCCGGCAGCCGGATGGCGGCGCGGTGGCCCTGATCGCCGAATGCGGCCAGCATTTCGCGCAGTCCAGCGTGGACACCGCCTGGCGGATCGCCGTGCGTTTCCTGCAGTGGCACGGCATCGTCGATGCATCGCAGGCCGCAGCCATGGCGCCGGGGCTGGACGGGGCTGCGGGCCCGGCCCTGGAGCGCTACGAGATCGCGGTGCCGGTCATCGCCCGCACCGATGCCTTGCGCCTGACCTGCTCCTATGCCGGTTTCGTGCGCTTCAACCGGGGGGAGGTCGCTGCGCTGGATGGCGACACACCGGTCCTGGCGCCCTTCGATGGCGCTGTGCTGCTGGCGCCCCGGCCGCTGCCCCGTGCCGGCCAGCAGGCGTTCTCCTGGGGACGGGTGGTTGGCCCGGTGCCTGCCGACACCACCGCCTGAACGTCCCGCGCCAGGATGTTCCACAATCGTGCTTTGCGAGCCCGGACTTTGCAAGGAGACGCCCATGCTGGTTGTGCACCACCTCAACGATTCCCGTTCCCAGCGCGTGTTGTGGCTGCTGGAGGAACTCGGCGTTCCCTACGACATCCAGCACTACCAGCGCGATGCCACCACGCGTCTCGCGCCCCCGGAGCTCAAGGCGGTGCACGCGCTGGGCAAGTCGCCGGTGCTGACCGATGGCGCGCAGACGGTCATCGAGTCCGGTGCCATCGTCGACTACCTCATTCGCCGCCACGGCGGCGGGCGGCTGCAGCCGCCGCCAGAGACGTCCCTGTACGACAGCTACCAGCAGTGGCTGCACTATGCCGAGGGGTCTGCCATGTTGCCGCTCATGCTCAAGCTGTATGTCGGCCGCCTGGGCGAGGCCGGTGCGCCGCTGGCACCCCGCATCGACAGCGAGATTGCAAACCACATCGGTTTCGTCAACCAGTCACTGGAAGGCCGCGAATGGCTGGTGGGCGCAACGCTCAGTGGCGCCGACATCCAGATGAGTTTTGTCGGGGAAGCGCTGCGCGGTCTGCGTGGCCAGTACCCGAACATCGACGCCTGGGTCCGGCGTTTCCAGGCCCGCCCTGCCTACCGCAAGGCGCTGGAGCGCGGCGGGCCGTATGCGCTGGCGGGATGAGAGGCCTGTTCCAAGGGGTTTCCGGTGAGTGATGCACTGCACAAGGCCCGGGCGCTGTTCCTGGACGGCACGGGCCATTTCGATGCCGGTCGTCTGGAGGCTGCCGCCGCCAGTTTCGAGGCGGCCCGGGCCCTTGCCCCGCAGCGGCCATCGATCCTGGCCAATCTTGGCGTGACCCTGTTGCGGCTGGGACGCTTCGCCGATGCACTGGGGCACCTGGAGGCGTCGCTCGCCGCCGATCCCGGGCAGGCCGACGCCTTGCTGGCGCAGGGCCTGTGCTGCGAGGCATTGGGGCGCTGGCCACAGGCGGCGCAGGTGCTGCAGCAGGCGCTGGCGCTGGGCGGCGTGGCAGACGGCCCGCCGGCTGCCGAGGCCTGGCTGGCGCTGGGCCGCTGCAGGGGCCGGCTGGGCGAGGATGCCGCCGCCATGGACTGTTTCGAGCGTGCGCTGGCGCATGACCCGACGATGGCGCAGGCCTGGAGCGCGCGTGGCGGCCTGCTGCGCGACGCGGGGCGCATGCAGGAGGCGGCGCATTGCTACGAGCGCGCAGTGGAACTGGGCGCCGATCCCGAACTGCACCGCTTCTACCTGGCGGCAGTGCAGGGTGGCGCAGCGCCCCGCCGCGCGCCGCAGTCCTATGTCGCAACCCTGTTCGACCAGTACGCGGGCGACTTCGAGACCCATCTGCTCGACGTGCTGCGTTACCAGGGGCACGAGACCCTGCTGCAACCCGTGCTGGCGCAGCAGCGCCCCTGGCGGCTGGCGCTGGACCTCGGCTGCGGCACCGGCCTGTGCGGGCGGCTGCTGCAGGGGCATGCGCAGGCGGTCGATGGTGTCGACGTGTCGCTGGCGATGGTCGAGTCCGCGCGTGCCTGCGGTGTCTACCGGCGCGTGGAGCATGCCGATCTGCTGGCGTTTCTGGATGCCGGCAACGAGACCGCGGATCTGGTCCTGGCGGCCGATGTCTTCATCTATGTGGGTGCGCTGGACGCCGTGTTTGCATCCGTGCGCCGGCGGCTGGCAGCCGGCGGGGTGTTTGCGTTCTGCGTGGAGAAGCAGGAAGGGCCGCACGACCTGCAGCTGTTGCCCAGCCTGCGGTACGCCCATGCGCCCGCCTACCTGCAGCGGCTGGCGCTGGAGAACGGCTTTCGGATCCGCCGCCAGTGGGACGCCCCGCTGCGCGAGGAGCAGGGCCACAGCATCGAGGCGCTCTATTGCGTGCTGGACCTCGTTTCCTGAGGCGTCACTTGCGCCAGAACTGCGGCAGCAGCAACACCATGACCGAGAGCAGTTCCAGCCGCCCCAGCATCATCGCCAGCGTGCAGACCCAGGTCTGGAAGTCGGTCAACCCGCCGTAGTTGACGGCCGGCCCCACATCACCGAGCCCCGGGCCGATGTTGTTCACGCAGGCGATCACGGCGGTGAATGCGGTGACCACGTCCAGCCCGCTGAACAGCAGCACCATGGTGAACACGACCAGGGTTGCACCGTAGAGCATCATGAACGCGATGACGCCCTGGATGGTGCGGTCGTCGATGGCCCGTCCGCCGATGACGATCGGGTTGACCACCTGGGGGTGCACGATGCGCACCAGCTCACGGCGCGCCTGCGCGACCAGCAGCACCAGCCGGATCATCTTGATGCCTCCCCCGGTGGAACCGGCACAGGTGGCGAAGCACCCCAGCAGGATCATCAGCAGCGAGGCAAACAGAGGCCACTGCGCGTAGTCGTACGAGGCGTAGCCGGTGGTGGTGGCCACCGATACCACATGGAACGCGGTGCGCCGCAGCGCATCCAGCGCGTCAGGGTGTTCGCCTGTCAGGATCAGATAGGCGGTGATCAGCACGATGCTGCCGGCCAGCACCGCGTAGAACAGGCGAACCTCGACGTTGCGCCACAACACCGCGAGCGAGCGCCTGCGCCAGACGGCGTAATACAGCAGCAGGTTGATGCCCGAGAGCAGCATGAAGACGATGGCGACACCCTCGATCAGTGGCGAATCCCAGTGCCCGAAGCTGGCGTCGTACGACGAGAACCCGCCCAGGCTCACCGTGGTACACATGTGCAGGAAGGCGTCCACCCAGGTCATGCCGGCCCAGCGATAGGCCAGCAGGCAACTGACGGACAAAATGCCGTAGGCCACCCAGATGCCGCGCGCAGTGTCGGCGATGCGGGGCGTGAGCTTCTGGTCCTTCATCGGGCCGGCGGTCTCGGCCTTGAACAGCTGGCTGCCGCCAACCCCCAGCAGGGGCAGGATCGCGACCGCCAGCACGATGATGCCCAGGCCACCGACAAACATCATGAAGCAGCGCCAGACATTCACCGACAGGGGCAGGGCATCGAGCCCGCTCAGCGCAGTGGCTCCCGTGGCGGTGAAGGCCGACATGGCTTCGAAATACGCATCCGTCACGCTCAGGCCGGGTATCGCCAGCCACAGCGGCAGGGCACCGAAGGCGGGCAGCACCAGCCAGGTCAGCGCCACCAGCAGGAAGCCGTCGCGCGGCTGCAGTTCGCGGCGGAAGCGGCGCGTCGCAAGGCTCATCAGCACACCGGCGCTGAAGGTCACCAGGGTGGCCGTGGTGAAGGCCGCTTCGCCATGGTCGTGGTCGTACCAGGCAAACGCCAGCGGCACCAGGGTCAGCATGCTGAAGATCAGCACCATCCGGCCGACCAGCGCGACGACTGCGAGGGCGCCCATGGCTTCAGAACAGGAAGGTCGCGCTGACCTGGAACAGCTTCTCGACCTGGCGCACCATGCGCTTGCCATGCACGAAGACGATGACGTGGTCGCCCGTCTGCACCACCGTGTCATGGTGGGCGATGATCACCTGCGGTTCGGCATCCCCGTTGGCTTCGCTGCCGTCCGGTCGGTGCAGGCCGCGCACGATGGCGCCCACCTGCGCGCCGGTGGGCAGGCCGATCTCCTCGATGCGCCGCCCCGCCATGCGGCTGGTCTTGCGGTCACCGCGCACCACGGCTTCCAGGGCTTCGGCGGCGCCACGGCGCAGCGAATGCACGGCCTCGACATCCCCGCGGCGCACATAGGCCAGCAGCTCGCCGATCACGGCATGGGCGGGCGAGATCGCGATGTCGATCTGGGTTCCCTGCACCAGGTCGGCATAGGCCTTGCGGTTGATCAGGGCCAGCACCCGCTTGGCGCCCATGCGCTTGGCCAGCAGGCAGGCCATGATGTTGTCCTCGTCGTCGCTGGTGAGCGCGGCGAACAGGTCCATGTCGGCGACGTTCTCGTCGCCGATGAGGTCTTCGTCGGTGGCATCGCCCTGCAGCACCAGCACGCTGGAGGGCAGCTGCGTGGCCAGGTACTCGCAGCGCGCGGTGCTGCTCTCGATCAGCTTGAGCTGGTAGTCGTCGTGGATCTCGCGCGCCAGCCGCAGGCCCACCTTGCCGCCACCCGCCAGCATGATGCGGCGCACCGGGCTGTCCATCTTGCGCAAGGCGCCCAGCACCGTGCGGATGTCGACGGTGGCCGCGAGCACGAAGACTTCGTCCTCGGGCTCTATGCGGGTGTTGCCGTCGAGCTGCAGCAGCACCTTGCTGTGGCGGTAGATGGCCACGATGCGCATCTGGGCGTCCGGCACCAGTGACGGTATCTCGGCCAGGCTGTGCCTGACCAGCGGGCCTCCGGCCACCGCACGCACCGCGATCAGGCTGAGCAGTCCCTTGGCAAACTCCAGCACCTGCAGCGCCTCCGGGTACTCGATCAGCTTGCGGATATAGCGGGTGACGCTCTCCTCGGGGCATATGACCTGGTCCACCGCGAAGCTATCCTTGCCCAGGATGCGCTCGCCGTCCTGGAACTCCGGGGAGCGGATGCGCGCGATGCGGGTCTGCACCCCGAACCGGTCGTGCGCGACCTTGCAGGCCACCAGGTTGGTCTCGTCCATCGGCGCACAGGCGATGAAGAGGTCGGCATCCTCGATGCCGGCGTCCTGCAGAACCGACGGCTGGATGCCGTTTCCGGTCACGCCGCGCAGGTCGAGCCTCTCCTGCAGCACGCGCAGGCGGACCGGGTCGGAGTCGATGATGGTGATGTCGTTCTTCTCGGACACCAGGCTTTCCGCAACGCTTTCACCCACGCGCCCTGCACCCATGATCACGATGTTCACTTGGCGGGCATGCGCAGGGGCATGGAAGGGGGTTGGAGGGACACGGCGGGGAGAAGTGGAATCGCGGTGTGCAAGGCACGGACCGACGAAGGGGGAATATACCAGCGCCTGGGACACCGCCCGGATCGACGCCTCCCACGATCAGCTGCAAAGCGCCCGGATGTCGGCAGGCGCCTCCACGGCGCGGATGCCGGGCTGCGGGCCGTCGCGGCGCGCGGCAAAGATCCGCACCTCGGTGCATTCCAGGATCAGCGTGGCGCCGCGCAACACACGGTAGTGCTGCACGAAACTCCTTCCGCGCCACTCGGTGATGCGCGTGTGGATGTCCAACTGATCGCCGTAGCTGGCCGTTTTGATGAAACGCGCCTGCGTGTCCACCAGCGGCGTGCCCAGGATGCCGTGGCTGTGCTCCAGCGCATGCCAGGGCGGGACGCCGCACTGCACGAAGAAATTGCGTGAGGCGGCGTCGATCCATCGGAAAAAGTTCGGAAACCACACGATGCCTGCGGGGTCGCAGTCGCCGAATTCCACCTGAACGGTATGCACTACTTCCTTGCCCATGCCACATCTCCTCCCGGCGCTTGTCCGGAACCGCCTGACTGCACAATCACGGGGCTGCGCCCATGACTCCGAACCCTTCGTCACCTTCTGCGATCGCCACCCGGCGGTCCATCCTGCTGCTGTCGTTCGCCACCTTCACGAGCATGAGCGCCCAACGCATCTGCGACGCCATGCTGCCTGAATTGTCGCGGGTGTTCGGTACCGGGCTGCCGCAGGCCGCCCGGGTGGTGTCGGTGTTTGCCATCGTGTATGGTGTGCTGCAACTCTTCTACGGCCCGCTGGGCGACCGCCTGGGCAAGTTCCGCGTGATTGCCTGGGCCACGCTGGCCTGCAGCCTGGGCAACCTGGTGGCGGTGTTCTCGGGCAGCCTGGAGATGCTGGTGCTGTCCCGCGTGCTGGTGGCTGCAGCGGCGGCCGGCATCATTCCGCTGACGCTGGCATGGCTGGGCGATGTCGCCGAGCCTGGCCGGCTGCAGGAGACCATTGCCCGGGTGGGGCTCGGCACCGCGCTGGGTGTGGGCAGCGGGCAACTGGCAGGAGGCCTGCTGACGGATGCGCTGGGGTGGCGCTGGGCCTTCGGCTTCCTGGCACTGCTGTTTTTCGCGGCCGGCATGCTGCTGCTCGGCGACCTGCGCCGGCAGGAGCGGGCACTGGGCAGGCAGATGGCGGGCGCACCGGCCCGCCCGGCTGCGCGCCAGCCGCACTTCCTGTCCCAGGTGGCCGCCATGCTCGCGCAGCCCTGGCCGCGCACCATCCTTCTGGTGGGTGTCATCGAGGGCGCTGCCGGATTCGGTGCCCTGGCGATCTGGGCGTCCCACCTGCACCTGGCGCGGGGCTTCTCGCTGTCTGCGGCAGGGGGCATCGTGGCCCTGTTCGGTTTCGGCGGCGTGTGCTACATGGCGACCGCGCGCCATCTGATCCGCCGGCTGCGCCAGCCGCAACTGGTCACTCTGGGTGTGGGTCTGGTGCTGGTGGCCGCGCTGGTGGTCGGTTTTTCTCCGCTGGGCTGGCCCGCGGTGCCGGCGAGCCTGGTGGCCGGATTCGGTTTCTTTGCCTTTCACAACGTGATGCAGGCCTCGGCCGCGCAGATGGCACCTGCCGCCCGCGGATCGGCTGTCGCGCTGTTTGCGGCTGCGCTGTTCCTGGGCCAGTCGGTGGGCGTCACGCTGGCGGCTGGCCTGGCCGGTGTGGTCGGGGCCGGTCCGGTGATCGGGCTCAGTGGAGTCGCCATGTTCGCGCTGGGGATCTGGTTCGCGTCGGCCTTGCGTCGCCGGGGCAATGCGGCCGCCTGACGCCTGCTCGGATGTTGCCGTGCCAGGGCCCGTGTTGGCGTTAGCATTGCAGCATGTCCCTGTCCTTTGCCCTGAACCGGATGTGCGCGCCCCGCATGCCCTTCACCGAGTTTGCCGCCATGGCCCGGCGTCTGGGCGCGGGCGCCATCGAGATCCGCAACGATCTGGCGCAGGTGGAACTGGAGGACGCCACGCCGGCCCGGGAGGTCGGTGCCATTGCGCGTGCGCATGGGCTGGTCATCCGGTCCATCAACGCCTTGCAGCGCTTCGAGCAGTTCGATGCCGTGCGCGCGGCAGAAGCACAGGCGCTGATGGCCTATGCCGCCGGGTGCGGTGCCCAGGCGCTGGTGCTGTGCCCGACCAACAGCCTGCGCGACACCCGTACGTCTGCCCAGCGGCATGACGATCTGGTCCAGTCCCTGGCCCGGCTGGCTCCGATGCTGTCCGACCATGGCCTGACCGGTCTGGTGGAGCCACTCGGATTCGAGGAGTGCGCCGTGCGCCGCAAGTCGCAGGCCGTGCGGGGCCTGGATGCTGTCGGGCGGCCGGCCTGCCTGGGGCTGGTGCATGACACCTTCCACCACCACCTGGCAGGAGAGGACCTGATGTTCCCGGAACTGACGGGGCTGGTGCATGTGTCGGGCGTGGAAGATCCTGCGCTGGCGTCCGGCGCCATGCGCGATGGCCACCGGGTGCTGGTCGGTGCGGCCGACCGGCTGGGCAATGCAGCGCAACTGGCCCGGCTGCAGAGGGCCGGGTACCGCGGTCTGGTGTCCTTCGAGCCCTTTGCCGACGAGATCGCACTTGCCGGCGACATCGAGGCCCGCCTGGCAGCCAGCATGCGCCATCTGCAGCTGGCAGTGGGCACAGCTGCCTGACCTGCGGGCCATATTGCCAAGCCGTTCACCGGGCACGACCTGCGGACCGTGCTGGTTGCAGCCCTGGACGGCCCTCAGGCCGCGTAGTCGCTCACCGGCACGCAGCTGCAGAACAGGTTGCGGTCGCCGTACACGTTGTCGATGCGCCCGACGGGTGTCCAGTACTTGCCCTGCTTGAGTGTGGCGAGCGGGAATACGCCGGTTTCGCGGCTGTAGGGGCGGTCCCAGGTCTCCCCGAGGACGGACGCCGCCGTGTGGGGCGCATGCTTGAGCGGGTTGTTGTCCTGGGGCCATTCGCCGCGCTCGACCTTGCGGATCTCTTCCCGGATGGCCACCATGGCGGCGATGAAGCGGTCGAGTTCGCCCAGGGTCTCGCTCTCGGTGGGTTCCACCATCAGTGTGCCGGGGACCGGGAAGCTCAGCGTGGGTGCATGGAAGCCGTAGTCCATCAGCCGCTTGGCGACGTCCTCGGCGCTGATGCCCTGGGCGCCGCCGCTGGCCTCCTTCAGGGGCCGCAGGTCGAGGATGCACTCGTGGGCCACATGCCCGTTGGCGCTGGTGTAGAGCGTGGGGTAGTGGTCCTTTAGCCGGGCACTGATGTAGTTGGCGCTCAGGATGGCCATTTCGGTGGCGGACTGCAGTCCGTCCGGGCCCATCATGCGGCAGTACATCCAGCTGATCGGCAGCACGGCCGCATTGCCCAGCGGCGCTGCAGACACCGCGCCCACGCCGTGTACCGGCAGGCCGCCGGTGGCATGCCCCGGCAGATAGGGCACCAGGTCGGCCACCACGCAGACCGGGCCCACGCCAGGGCCTCCACCGCCATGCGGGATGCAGAAGGTCTTGTGCAGATTGAGGTGGCTGACGTCGCCGCCGAACTCGCCCGGCGCTGCCACGCCGACCAGTGCGTTCATGTTGGCGCCATCCACATAGACGCGCCCGCCATGGTGGTGCACCAGCGCGCACAGCTCCTTCACCTGGGTTTCGAACACGCCGTGCGTGCTGGGGTAGGTGATCATCACGGCGGCCAGGTTGGCGCTGTGCTGTTCACACTTGGCCCGCAGGTCGTCCATGTCGACATTGCCTTGCGCATCGCAGGCAGTCACCACCACGTTGAGCCCGGCCATCTGTGCGCTGGCGGGGTTGGTCCCGTGCGCGCTGGACGGGATCAGGCAGATCGTGCGCTGTGCCTGGCCCTGCGCCGCGTGGTAGGCGCGGATCGCGAGCAGGCCGGCATATTCGCCCTGGCTGCCGGCATTGGGTTGCAGGCTGATGCCGGCGTAACCGGTTGCTGCGCACAGCCATTCGCACAGCTGGCGGTCCAGCTCGGCGTAGCCCGCGCGCTGCTCCGGCGGCGCAAACGGATGGATCTGCGCGAACTCCGGCCAGGTGACCGGAATCATCTCGCTGGTGGCATTGAGCTTCATGGTGCAGCTGCCCAGCGGAATCATGCTGCGATCGAGCGCGAGGTCCTTGTCGCTGAGGCTGCGGATATACCGCAGCATGCCGGTCTCGGAGTGGTGCGTGTTGAACACCGGGTGGGTCAGGTAGGCGCTGCTGCGCTGCAGGGCGTCGGGCAGGCTGGCGGTGGTGTCGGCGGCAAGTGCGTCGACATCGGGCATCGTCTGGTCGGGCGATGCCAGGATGCGCCACAGCAGGACCAGGTCCTGGCGGGTGGTGGTTTCGTCCAGCGAGATGCAGAGGTAGTGGTCGAAGTAGACACGCAGGTTCACGCCGAAGTCCCGGGCGCGTGCCGCCAGGGTCTGCGTCGCCGCGCCGGTATGCAGCGTGAGCGTGTCAAAGAAATGTTCCTCGCGGATGGCGTGGCCCAGCATCTTCAGGCCGCGCGCCAGGATCGCCGTCAGCGTGGCCACCCGCTGTGCGATGCGCTGCAGTCCCTGCGGGCCGTGGTAGACGGCGTACATGCTGGCGATGACCGCCGGCAACACCTGGGCAGTGCAGATGTTGGATGTGGCCTTCTCGCGGCGGATATGCTGCTCGCGCGTCTGCAGTGCCAGGCGGTAGGCCGGGTTGCCATGGGTGTCGACGCTCACGCCCACCAGCCGTCCGGGCATGGAGCGCTTGAATTCGTCGCGGCACGCCAGGTAGGCGGCATGCGGGCCGCCATTGCACATCGGCATGCCGAAGCGCTGCGTGGTGCCGACGACGATGTCGGCGCCCCATTCGCCGGGCGGGGTCAGCAGGGTGAGGGCCAGCAGATCGGCCGCCACGATGAAGGCCGCCTGTCTGGCATGCACCTTCTGCACGTCGGCGCGCAGGTCGTCGATGCGTCCACTGGTGGCGGGGTACTGCGCCAGCACGGCGAAGCAGTCTCCGGCCAGGGCCTCGTCCCATTCGCGCGCCGAGTTGGCCACCCGCACCGACAGACCCAGCGGCGCGGCACGCGTCTGGATCACCTCGATGGTCTGGGGATGGCAGTCGCCAGCCACCACGAACACATTGCTCTTGCTCCTGACGCTGCGTCTGGCCAGCGTCATGGCCTCGGCAGCGGCGGTGGCTTCGTCCAGCATGGAGGCGTTGGCGATCGGCATGGCGGTCAGGTCGCCGACCATGGTCTGGAAGTTGATCAGGGCCTCCAGGCGACCTTGCGAGATCTCGGCCTGGTAGGGCGTGTAGGCGGTGTACCAGGCCGGGTTCTCGAGGATGTTGCGCAGGATCACCCCCGGTGTGTGGGTGCCGTAGTACCCCTGGCCGATGAAGGAGCGCAGGACCCGGTTCTTCGTGGCGATGGCTTGCATCTCGGCCAGCGCAGCCGCTTCCGTGATCGCGGCGGGAATGGCCATCGCGCTGCGCCGCGCAATCGGGGCCGGCACGATGCCCTCGATCAGCGCGCGGCGCGAGGCGGCGCCGACCACCGCCAGCATGTGGGCCTCGTCGTCGGGGCCGATGCCGATATGGCGGGCGATGAATTCTTCCGGATTCTCGAGCGCTTCAAGGGCCCGGTGGGTGGTCATCGACATGGAGTCCTCTTGCATGAAAAGTGAAGTTGGCCGGCCTCTGCGTCAGGCGCCGGCCGTGAGCTTGCCGTAGGCGGTTTCGTCCATCAGGGCGTCGAGCTGCGCCGGGTCCGACAGGCGGACCTTGAAGAACCAGCCGGCGCCCAGCGGGTCGGAGTTGGCCAGCGACGGATCGGCCCGCAGCGCTTCGTTCACCTCGGTCACCTCGCCGCTGACCGGCATGTAGACATCGGCCGCCGCCTTGACGGACTCCACGACGCCGGCGATCTCCTTCTGGTCGAAGCGTTTGCCGATCTCTGGCAGGTCCACAAAGACCACATCGCCCAGGGCATCCTGGGCATGGTGCGTGATGCCGACGGTGGCGCTGTCGCCCTCGACGTTGAGCCATTCGTGGTCTTCGGTGTAGTGGATTGCCATGGTTTTCTCCTGGTTGGACAAGGGATGGAAAAAGGAATGTCAGCCGCGGTGGTAGCGGTGGGGTACGAAGGGCAGTGTCACCACCTGCATGGGCACCGGTTTGCCGCGCACGATCGCGTCGAGCCGGTTGCCCGGCTGGGCCTGTTCGGTGGCGACATACGCGATCGCGATGGGCTGGTTGATGCTGGGGCCGAGCAGTCCGCTGGTGACCGTTCCGGCAGGCAGGCCGGCCGGGGTCTGCAGGGGGGTGTGTTCACGCACCGGCACGCGTTCGAGTGCGATCAGGCCGACCCGTCGCCGCGAAGGCGCCCCGGCCAGCTGTGCGAGCACGATGTCCGCACCGGGAAACCCTCCCGCTCGGGCGCCGCCGGCGCGCCGCACCTTCTGGATGGCCCAGGTGAGCTGGGCCTCGACCGGTGTGGTGGTGGTGTCCAGATCGTTACCGTACAGGCACAGCCCTGCCTCCAGACGCAGGGAGTTGCGTGCGCCCAGCCCGATCGGCCGTACCTCGGCCTGCGCCAGCAGGGCCCGGGCCAGCGCCTCGACCTGCACGGCAGGTACCGAGATCTCGAAGCCATCCTCGCCGGTGTAGCCGCTGCGGGTGATGAAGCAGTCGACGAACTGGTTGGCGCAGCGGACCTGGAACCGGCCCCCGGTCATGAACACCAGCCGGCCGATACCCGGGCTCAGGCGTTCCAGCACGGCAGCGGCCTGGGGCCCCTGCAGGGCCAGCAGAGCGCGCTCGGGGCAGGCGATCACGTCGCACTGGTCGCCGATCTGTTTCTGGATGTGGGCCATGTCGGCGGTCTTGCAGGCGCCGTTGACGATGACGAAGATGTCGCCGCCTGTGGCCACGTCCCGGTTCACGAACATCAGGTCGTCCAGGATGCCGCCCTGTCCATTGAGCAGCATGCCGTAGCGCTGCCTGCCGGGCGCCAGGTCGATCACGTCGACCGGCATGAGCGATTCAAGCGCGGCAGCGGCACGGGGCCCCGCCAGACGCAACTGCCCCATGTGCGAGACGTCGAACAGCCCGGCAGCGCTGCGCGTGTGCAGGTGCTCGGCCATCACGCCGGCGGGGTATTGCACCGGCATGGCGTAGCCGGCAAAGGGGACCATTCGGGCCCCGAGTTCGAGGTGCAGGGCATGCAGCGGTGTCTGCAGCAAAGGAGGGGCATGGGACGTCAAGGGAGGTTCTCCAAGGGGCAATAAATCCATGGCGCGATGCCATGGGCTGCCCCCGCTGTCCGTGGTACCTGAGAGATTCACCCCAGAGGCGCCAACCGGCGGGTGGCGCGTGGGGCTTGCTCCTTCGGTGGGCGGCAGGTGCTGCCGCCTCTCTCCAGTGGGGATACGCCGTTGACCATTGCTGGCCGGCGGCGGTTGCCAGTCCTTTTGCCTGAGCGTTCATACTGCTGGGATCAGCCCGCACTGCGCCTTCGGCGGCCCGCCCCGCGACGGGGTGGGCTCTCTCCTGACGCCGGGATTGTAGCCCGGCAAGGCGGGTGAAGGCGCTCCGGGCGAAGGTGCTCAGTGCTCCAGGCTTCGGCGCACATAGTCGACATGCTGGCGCAGCGTGTAGATGCGGTCGGCGAAATCCAGCGGGAAACGGGCCTTGCTGACCTCGTTCTCGATGTCGTCCAGCCGCTTGCGCGCGGCCGCCCGCTCTGCCGCGCTGAGCTCGCGCGCCGCGATGTCGAGCTCCAGGAACTTGAGTTCGCCATAGCGGCGGAACAGTCGATTGCGCTCCTTCCACTGCAGCAATGCCGGCAGGAACTTGAAGATGGGTACCAGCACGGCGATCAGGGGCAGCAGGGTGAGCACCAGCCGCTGCACGAAGTTCGCCATCCAGAACGGCAGGTAGCGCTGCAGGAATGGGCGGCCGTTCTTGAAGTAGCGGTCCGCCTCGTTGGCCAGCGGGAAGTCGGTGGCCAGCGGGCTGGGAAACTCCCCCGGGCGATGGAACAGCCCAGGTGCTGCATGGGTCTGGCGCGCCGCCTCCAGCAGCAGGTAGGCCAGCGCCGGGTGCAGGCTGTCGTGGACCACCAGGTTGGCTGTGGTGGACAGCAGCGGCACATCCCGGGCCGGCATGTCACGTGCCGGATCGATCGCGCCCCGCCGGAGCACCACCGGCTGCAAGAACGGGAAACGCCGTGCAAGCCCCTCGACATGGTCCAGCGTGGCCAGGCGCATGCCGGGGTTGTCCAGCAGCTGGGCAACGGCAGGAGCCTGCGCCGCCGCCACGATGATGGCGGCGTCGATCGTGTTCGCCTGCAGGGCACGCGCCGCCGCTACACCGCCGAGATCCAGCAACTCGGTGCCGGCCGGCCAGCGCTCCTGGGCATCGACCAGGCCGTAGACCGACAGCAGCTGCATGGCCAGCTTGCGATTGCCACTGCCGGGTGCGCCGATGGCGACTCGCTTTCCCTTCAGCGCGCCAAGGCCGGCATTGAGGTCGAGGGTGTGCGAAAACACCCAGACCGGTTCGTGGGAGATCGTGGCCAGCGAGCGCAGCGGCGTGGATTCGGCATCGGCCTGCGGATCTGCGCTCATGGCGCCGAGCCCGCCCTGGACCAGCCCGACCTCGGCAGTGCCGTCCATCAGCCGCTGCAGGTTCTCCACCGATCCGCTGGAGGGTTGGAGTTCCAGCGCGATGCCGTTCTCGCGCAGCACCCGCTGGTACTTCAGGGCGAACTGGTGGTAGGCGCCATCGGGTGCGCCGGTGCTCATGTGTACCGTGCGCGGTGGGTCCGGGCTCAGGAAACGGATCAGGGCCCACGCACCGGTGGCGGCCACCACCACCACCAGCAGTCCGGCGACGAGTCGCTGGCGCGGCGAGAGCAGGGGGATCATCACATGCCGGCGTAATTCGGGCCGCCGCCGCCCTCGGGCGTGACCCAGACGATGTTCTGGGTGGGGTCCTTGATGTCGCAGGTCTTGCAGTGCACGCAGTTCTGGGCGTTGATCTGCAGCCGGTCGGTGTTGTCGTCGTTCTTGACGAACTCATACACCCCCGCCGGGCAGTAGCGGGCTTCCGGGCCGGCAAACTTCGCCAGGTTGATGCCGACCGGCACGCTGGCGTCCTTGAGCGTCAGGTGGGCCGGTTGCTGCTCTTCATGGTTGGTGTTGCTGATGAACACGCTGGAGAGCCTGTCGAAGGTGATCTTGCCGTCCGGCTTGGGGTAGACGATGGGCGTGCATTCGGCCGCCGGCTTGAGGCAGAGGTGGTCGGGCTTGTCGCGGCGCAGGGTCCAGGGAATGTGCCCGCGCAGCACGACCTGCTCGATGCCGTTCATGACGGTGGCGACATTCAGCCCCTTCTTGAACCAGGCCTTGAAATTGCGCGACTTGTTGAGTTCGGTGTAGAGCCAGCTGTGCTGGAAGGCCTGCGGGTAGGCCGTCAGCTCATCGTGGGCGCGCCCGGCCTGCAGGGCGTCGAAGGCGGCCTCTGCGGCCAGCATGCCGGTCTTGATGGCGGCATGGCTGCCCTTGATGCGGCTCACGTTGAGGTAGCCCGCGTCGCAGCCCACCAGCGCACCGCCCGGAAACACCGTCTTGGGCAACGACATCAGGCCACCAGCCGTGATGGCGCGGGCACCGTAGGCCAGGCGCTTCGCGGGCTTGAGGCCGTGGTCTTCGCCCTCCAGGTAGTAGCGGATGTTCGGGTGGGTTTTCCAACGCTGGAACTCCTCGAACGGGCTCAGATAGGGGTTGCTGTAGTCCAGGCCGGTGATGAAGCCCATCGCGACCTTGTTGTCTTCCATGTGGTAGAGGAAGGCGCCGCCGTAGGTGTGCCCCTGCATCGGCCATCCGGCCGAGTGCAGCACCAGGCCCGGCTGGTGCCGTTTCGGGTCGATCTCCCACAGCTCCTTGATGCCGATGCCATAGGTTTGCGGGTCGCGGCCCTCGTCGAGGTGGAAGCGGGCGATCACCTGCTTGCCCAGGTGTCCGCGCGAACCCTCCGCAAAGACCGTGTACTTGGCATGCAGTTCCATGCCGAGCTGAAAGCTGTCCATGGGTTGGCCATCCTTGCCCACGCCCATGTTGCCGGTGGCCACGCCCTTGACCGAGCCGTCCGTGTTGTAGAGGACCTCTGCGGCGGCGAACCCGGGGAAGATCTCGACGCCGAGGCTCTCGGCCTGCTCCGCCAGCCAGCGGGTGACGGCGCCCAGGCTGATGATGTAGTTGCCGTGGTTGTGCAGGCAGGACGGCAGCATGAAGTTGGGCATCCGGAACGCGGAGCTCTCGCCAAAGAACATCATCGCGTCGTCGGTCACCGGCTGGTTCAGCGGCGCGCCCATTTCCTTCCAGTTCGGGAACAGCTCCGTGATCGCGATCGGGTCCATGATGGCGCCCGACAGGATATGGGCGCCGGGCTCGGAGCCTTTCTCGAGCACCACCACCGAGACCTCGTGGCCCCGCTCTGTGGCCAGCTGCTTGAGGCGGATGGCCGTCGACAGGCCGGCCGGCCCGCCTCCGACGACGACGATGTCGTACTCCATGGCTTCGCGGGGGCCGAACTGGGCAAGGATTTCTTCGTGGGTCATGATCGCGCAATCAGGTGGATGGGTTTGCAAGCGGTCTGCAGCCGGGGATTTTATGCGGCCGTGCCGGGGCGTCGCGCGATAATCCCAACCCCACCCTTCCTGAGTACGGAGAAAAGCCCCCATGGCCTACAGCATTGATCTTTCCGGGCGTGTCGCCCTGGTGACGGGCGCATCCAGCGGCCTGGGCGCGCAATTCGCGCGCACCCTGTCCATGGCCGGAGCCGCTGTCGTGCTGGCCGGCCGGCGGATCGAGAAGCTGAAGGACCTGCGGGCGGAGATCGATGGCGCCGGCGGCGATGCCCATGTGGTCGAGCTCGATGTCACCGACCATGATTCGATCAAGTCGGCCGTGGCCCATGCCGAAACCGAAGTCGGCTCGATCGACATCCTGGTCAACAACTCCGGCGTCAGCACCACGCAGCGGGTGCAGGATGTGTCGCCCAAGGACTTCGACTTCGTGTTCGACACCAATGTCAAGGGCTCCTATTTCGTCGCGCAGGAGGTCGGCAAGCGCATGATCGCGCGCGCCCGCGGCGCGGCGCCCGGCACCTTCACCGGCGGGCGCATCGTCAATGTGGCCTCGATGCTGGGCCTGCGCCCGGTGCCGCAACTCAGCGTCTACAGCATGAGCAAGGCGGCCATCATCCACATGACCAAGGCGCTGGCACTGGAATGGGGCCGCTTCGGCATCAACGTGAACGCGCTGTGCCCGGGCTACATCGATACCGAGATCAACCACCACCACTGGCAGACCGAGCAGGGCCAGAAGCTGATCCAGATGCTGCCGCGCAAGCGGGTCGGACAGCCGGCGGACCTCGACGCGATGATCGTGATGCTGTGTTCCGACCAGAGCCATTTTGTCAATGGTGCGGTGCTCTCCGCGGACGACGGCTTCACCATATGAGGCTGGAGATTCCCGAGCGCAAGACGCTGATCTACGAGATGACCATCCCCATCCGCTGGGGCGACATGGATGCGATGGGGCATCTCAACAACACCAGCTACTTCCGCTACATGGAGACCTGCCGCATCGACTGGATGCGTTCCGCAGGCTGCCTGACCGACGCGCAGGGCGAGGGCCCCATCGTCGTCAACGCGTTCTGCAATTTCTACCGCCAGCTGGAGTACCCGGGCGACGTGCGGGTGCGCATGTATGGCAGCGACCCCGCGCGCACGACCTTCGAGACCTGGGTCACGATGGAGCGTACAGACCAGCCGGGTCTTGTGTATGCGGCCGGTGGTGCCACGACGATCTGGGTCGACATGCGGGCCAAGAAGGCGATCGACCTGCCGGACTGGGTGCGGGCCCTGGTCGCCTGAGGATGGCCTACGCCTTCTTTTCGCGCGGCAGCCGCCCCATCAGATAGAACTCCGGGTTGGGCAGCATGCCGCTGAAGTTGGCGATGCGGTTCGACAGCCCGAAGAATGCAGTGATGGCGCCGATGTCCCAGATGTCCTCGTCGCTGAAGCCATGCGCATGCAGGGCGGCAAAGTCCTCTTCGCCGATCGCATCGGATTGCAGGCAGACCTTCATCGCGAAATCGAGCATCGCCCGCTGGCGCGGCGTGATGTCGGCCTTGCGGTAGTTGACGGCCACCTGGTCGGCCACCAGCGGCTTCTTCTCGTAGATGCGCAGGATTGCGCCGTGCGCCACGACGCAGTACAGGCAGTGGTTCGCGGCGCTGGTGGCCGTGACGATCATCTCGCGGTCGCCCTTGCTCAGGCCGGATTCCTCGCGCAGCATCAGCGCGTCATGGTACGCAAAGAACGCGCGCCATTCTGCCGGCCGGCGTGCCAGGGCCAGGAACACGTTGGGGATGAAACCTGATTTCTCCTGCACTTCGAGGATCTTGGCCCGGATGTCCTCAGGCAGGTCCAGCACCTGGGGGGAGGGGTAGCGCGGGGAGAGGGTTGCCATGGGCAGGGTCCTTATGGGGGTGGCGTGGGGATGCCCCAGACTGTACGCCACCGCGCAAGGCCATCGACAAGAGCGCATACTGCAGCGCTGTTCCACTTCGCGAGGCCCGCCATCGGCCCTCGCGCCCCCCGCGATGCCTGGCTACCTGACCAAGGTCGAACGCATCGCCGTCTCTGGTGGTGCCGACCTGCACCTGTGTTCGCTGCTCGACCGCCAGCAGTTCTCCGATCCGCGGGGCGATGCCTTGCGCCAGGGCATTTCTTCGGCGGCCTGGCCGCTGTTCGGACTCTTGTGGCCCTCAGGAGGCCAACTCGCAGACCGCATCCAGTCCCGATTGCCGGTGGTCCACGAACGCGTGCTCGAGATCGGTTGCGGTCTGGCCCTGGCCAGCCTGGTGGCCCACCGGCGCGGAATCGACGTGACCGCCAGCGATTGCCATCCGCTGGCAGCCGCATTCCTGGCGGAGAACCTGCGCCTGAACGGACTGTCCGCCATGAAGTACCGCCATGGCCACTGGCGTGACGATGCCCTGCCCCTGGCCGAGCAGGAGCCGCAGTCCGAGCGGGTGCTGGAGGGCTGCTACGACCTGCTGATCGGCAGCGACCTGCTGTACGAACGCGACCCGCAGGGCGTTCTGGCCGCCTTCATCGGCCGCCACAGCGCCCCTGCCGCCGAAGTCTGGATCGTGGATCCGGACCGTGGCAACCGCTCCGTCTTCAACCGCCACATGGAGCTGCTGGGTTTCGTCGTGTCCGAGCAGCGGCTGGACCGTGCCGTGCAAACCGGTGCGCCGGCGTACAAGGGGCGGCTGATGACCTATTCGCGTGGGGCCTCTCCTGCCTTGCGCTGAGATGAGGCCTCTCCTGTCTTGTGCTGGGCCCACTGCATCGTTCCCTGCTTGGTGGGCAGCCGGGGAGGCTGGGGCAGTGGCTTGCGCGAATGTCCTCCGCCCTGCGCCTGCGGCTCCGGGCTCCCCCTTTACTTCGCGCAAGCCACTGCCCCAGCCTCCCCGGCAACCAGCGTGGTGGGCGATCATGGAAGAACTGAGCCGCGGCGGATCGTCCGAGAGCAATCAGTCTCCTGTTGAGCCCAGGATGTGGCCGCGCGCTGTCGGCGCACCAGGAGCTGGCTTGGGAAGGGGCATACCCGTCGCAGCGGCGTAAAGGAGGAGCTGGCTGCCCTAGGCAGCCGCGGGGGACAGCCGCTGCGGCGGGTATGCCCCTTCCCAAGCCCGGAGCTCGAGGAGCCTCCCCACGGCCTCTCAATTGCAAGATCACCCCGCAGTCAGCTTGTGCACCAGCTCCGCACTGGTGGCCGCCTTGTACTTGCGCATCAGCCGCGCCCGGTAGATCTCGACGGTCCGGTGGCTGATCGCCAGGATGCGGCCGATCTCCTTGCTGGTGCGGCCTTCCAGCAGGCAGGCGGCCACCTCGCGTTCCCGTGCCGTGAGTTCGGCCTTGACCGGCCGGCGCGAGGACAGGTCCAGAAAGGTCCAGATGCCGGTTTCGTGCGGCGAGTCGCGGTTCAGCGCGCGGCCGGTCACATGGCACCAGAAGGTCTCGCCGGTGCCGCGCTTCATCACCCGGTCGTCGGCATAGTGGCCGCGCGCGTTCAGGATCGGGGCGATGCGCTCGCCGGTGCGTTCGTATTCCTCCTGGCTCGGGTAGAGCACCTGGAAGGTCTGGCCGATCAGGAGCTCGCGCGGCAGCGCGAACATCTCGCACAGGCGGGCATTGCAGTCCACGATGCTGCGGTGGCGCGACAGCACCAGGCCGATGGGGGCCAGCTCGAAGGCCTGGCGGTAGTCGATGTCGTGGAGCATGCAGGGGCGGGTTTGCCGGTACGAAATACTACGTATGGCATTACGTAGTATCGTTCAGGCTCCCCATCCCTAGGAGACCCGAGTGAACAAGATCTACCCCTCTGCCGCCGCGGCCCTGCAGGGTATCGTGCACGACGGCCAGTTGCTGGCTGTTGGCGGCTTCGGCCTGTGTGGCATTCCCGAGGCGCTGATCGATGCCTTGCGCGACAGCGCCGTCAAGAATCTGACCGTGATCTCGAACAATGCCGGCGTCGACGGATTCGGCCTGGGCAAGCTGCTCGAGACGCGCCAGATCAAGCGCATGATCTCCAGCTATGTGGGCGAGAACAAGGAATTCGAGCGCCAGTACCTGGCGGGCGAACTGGAGCTGGAGTTCACGCCCCAGGGCACGCTCGCCGAGAAGCTGCGTGCCGGTGGCGCCGGCATACCGGCCTTTTTCACCAAGACCGGTGTGGGAACCATGGTGGCGGAGGGCAAGGAGCTGCGCGAGTTCGACGGCGAAACCTACGTCATGGAGCGTTCCCTGGTGCCCGAGGTGTCGCTGGTCAAGGCCTGGCGCGCCGACAGGTCCGGCAATCTGCAGTTCCGCTACACCGCGCGCAATTTCAATCCGGCGGTGGCCATGGCCGGCAAGCTCACGGTGGTGGAGGTCGAGGAGATCGTCGACAACGGTGCCATGGTGCCGGACCAGGTCCACCTCCCCGGCATCTATGTGCACCGGCTCGTGGTGAACGCCTCCCCCGAGAAGCGCATCGAGAAGCGCACCGTGCGCGAAAAGACGGCCGCCTGAGGCGCCGCCACCCCACCCATCACAGGAGCAGATTCACCATGGCCTGGACCCAAGACCAAATGGCGGCGCGTGCCGCACAGGAGCTGCAGGACGGCTTCTACGTCAACCTCGGCATCGGCATTCCGACGCTGGTGGCCAACTTCGTGCCGGCCGACAAGGAAGTCTGGCTGCAGAGCGAGAACGGCATGCTCGGCATCGGGCAGTTTCCGACCGAGGACGAGGTCGATGCCGACCTGATCAATGCCGGCAAGCAGACCGTCACCACACTGCCCGGCACCTCGATCTTCGGCAGCCACGACAGCTTTGCCATGATCCGCGGCGGCAAGATCAACCTGAGCATCCTGGGCGCCATGCAGGTCAGCGAGAAGGGCGACCTGGCCAACTGGATGATCCCGGGCAAGATGGTCAAGGGCATGGGTGGCGCGATGGACCTCGTGGCCGGCGTGAAGCGCGTGATCATCCTGATGGAGCATGTCGCGAAGAAGAAGGACGGCACCATCGATCTCAAGATCCTGCCGAAATGCACCTTGCCGCTCACAGGGGTCGGAGTCGTGAACCGCATCATCACCGACCTGGCCGTGATGGATGTCACTGCGCAGGGCTTGCAGGTGGTGGAGATCGCCCCTGGCGTATCCCGCGAGGAACTGCAGTCCAAGACGGGTGTCCCGCTGATCCACTGATCGCCACCCGGCCCGATGGCGGGCCGGTGGATGTGCTTTCCTCGGCACTGCCCCCAAGACCATGCTGCCCTGGCGGAACTTGCACGGGAAGCAGGTCAGGCGCCGGCGGCTGCAGGCAGCAGTTCGAAGCTGCCCAGCGGCAGGGCCTGGCCGTTGACCAGCACTTCCACACGGTGCGGCCCGGGCTGGTGCCGGCGCGTGCTCATCTCTGCCAATGACAACTTCCTGGACAGGCGTACCTGTTGTCGGGGTCCCAGGGCCACGGTCTTGAGCTTGAACACTTTCGGATGGGCGGCGCCGCTGGCCTTGATGTAGTGCACCTGCAGATCCACCAGCAGGTCCTGCGGCCGTGCAGTCGGGTTGTGCAGGTCGAACGCAATGCGCACCGATGCACCGATGCGGGCCTGGCGGGGTGCGATGTCCACGTCCTGCAGCGTGACAGTACCCGCGTGCCCGAACCCCAGCATTTCCAGGGCCCAGGGTGCCCCCTGCTTGACGGCCCAGCGCAAGGCATGCCGGACAACCCAGTCGCGTTCCGCCGTGGCGCCTCGCAGCCAGCGCCGGGCGGTGTCCGCGAGCAGCCCGGGATGGTCCTTGCCGATGTCGTTGAGGTTGTTGGCAACCGAGCGACGCACATACAGCGAGGTGTCATCGCGCAGCAGTTCGAGCAACGCCAGCACGGGCGCCGGGTCGGCCTGGAATGCAGTCAGCCGGGCCGCCCAGGGCAGGCGGGGCCGGGTGCCTTCCGACACCAGGCGCCGCACATGTTCACTCGGGTCGGTCGCCCACTGCGCGAGCCGCTCCAGCGTGGCCTGTGGATGACGCTCCAGAAACGGCCGGATCGAGAACTCGGCGGTGAAGCGCTGCGTGATGGCATGGTGTGCCCGCATGGACTCCTCGAAGTGGTCCAGGCCGAATTCCGCCACGAAGAAGCTGTGTGGCATGAACAGGAAGCTGGCCAGGCCGCCACCTTCTGCACGGCCGCTGGGCTGGGCCATCGAGGCCAGCAGCACGTCGACGGCGTCCGGATAACCGGCCGGCAAGTGCCGCTGCAAGGACCGTGCAATATGCCTGCCACGCGGCATGAGTTCCAGCGCGTCGTAGCCCTGCGCGACATCCTGCAGGAAGGCCTTGCGCGCAAACGGCTTGTGCACGGCGCTGATCATCCGCGCGATCGCCTCGGGGACGTCGGGGCCGAATTGGTTCTTCAGAGGTTCCGCCATGGTGGCAGTTTGCCGCAATTTGCTTGTGTCGCTCCTTGCGCGTCGCCCCAGGCCAGTGGTTGGTTTGTTGTTGCGTCGCCCCAGGCCTGCGTGTTTGCGTTCGCGTCGCCCCAGGCCTGTGGGGGCCGGGTGCGGCGCTCAAGTGGGGCGGTCGTGCGCTGAACGCGCCGACTGCGCTGCGGTGCTCGGTCTTGCGGCCCATTGCGCAACTTGTATGTTTCGGGTGCTGGGGTGAAGAGACATCGTGCGCAACATCAGCCGTTTCG
>Ga0247843_1000140_pt1 | contig 164182 bp, 158 predicted proteins | sample LaCruzMarch2017__FD_192420 | JGI IMG/M metagenome (GOLD analysis project Ga0247843, IMG submission 192420) | Freshwater microbial communities from meromictic Lake La Cruz, Castile-La Mancha, Spain - LaCruzMarch2017_8m | ecosystem: Environmental > Aquatic > Freshwater > Lake | place: Spain... | reverse complement strand
TCCCCATGCGCCTTGCGCGCCTTTTTCATCGTGTAAATAAACTCAGCCATAGTGTCAAACCTTACCTGTTGTGATCGGTAGACTTAGCCCGTTCAAATAATGCGCCTGTAGCTCAGTCGGATAGAGCGAATGCCTTCTAAGCATTAGGTCGCAGGTTCGATTCCTGCCAGGCGCACACTATTTCTTAGTAATTATCCATCGTTTATACGGTCCATCTTTAAATTGGTATATCTCAGCTGGAGTTCGCTTATAGATTGCGGTGAAATCCTTTCCGCCTTTATAACGCATTGTTCCAAGCAATATTAGGTATGGAAATCCAGTGCCTGGAGCTCTTACTCCCCGTAACACCTTTGAACTCCAAGGGTCATCTACTGAACTCTTTTCAATCAAGGATTTTTTATCAATACTCAAAGAATTATGGAGAGATCCCAACCTCTCCCAAAAGGATAATTGCAGTATTAACTTATTTTTAGATTCAATTACTTTAGCCATAATAAATTATAACTTAGGAATCAAAACCTAAGCCCAGCCGATCAAGTAGGCGAAGCCATAAGTTGCGCTTGCCACCATTCTTATCTGCCCTAGTTATTGCCCATTGAGTAAGCCTGATAAATAAGAATCTAAATGGCTCTGGTGGAAATGGAATTGGTTTGTGTTTAACCATAGATAATTGCGTTGCTTCACTTTCAACTCCATCTAGTAAATCAAGCATCACCGATGCACCAAATCTTGTGGTGGCAACCCCAAGGCCGGTATAGCCAAGAACATAGGCAACCTTGTCATCAAATGCTTGTCCCCAAAAGGGTGAAAATCTTGAGCAGGTATCAATGGCGCCACCCCAACCATGGGTAAATTTAATTCCAGCTAATTGTGGAAAGGTTTTAAAGAAGTTAGTTGCAAGCTTGGCGTAGGTCTCAGGTCTAGTTTCATACTCTGCTCGCACCTTGCCCGCATAGTTATAAACCGCGTCATATCCACCCCATAAAATCTCATTCTCTTTAGTTAACCGGTAGTAATGGAATTGATACCCGGCATCGGATAATCCTTCTCGCCCCTTCCAGCCAATACTTTCTAACTGCGTAGTTGTTAATGGCTGAGTTACTAATTGAAAGTCATAAACTGCAATTACATACTTTTTAACACTCTTAATCAGGGGCGTGTAAACATTTGTGGCGAGGGCTACCTTCTTAGCCCTTATTGATCCATAAGCACTTTTAACAACAACATGATCACCATCATCTATTAACTCATCCACTTTAGAGTTTTCATAGATTTTAACTCCCAGAGAAAGGCAAGCCTTCTCAAGTCCCCAAACCAATCTGGCTGGATCTACTAGCGCTGTTCCATCATGATCAAAGAGTGCGCCTTCATAAATCGGTGAGTTAACTAATGCTCTAACTTGATCCCTATCTAATACCTCAACATGATCTCCAGTTTTATTTCTAGCAATCGCCTCCTCCTTTAAACCCGCCATCTGCCATGGGGCAACTGCCATGCGAAGCTCACCATTTCTTTCAAAGTCACAATCAATCTTGTATCTCTTTATTGTCTCTTCCATCGAATCAAGATTTTCTCTCCCCAACTTTTCAATGACCGCCATCTCATCGGGAAAGCGGGTGTAACCATTAACAAAACCATGAGTTAAAGATGCGTTACAAAATCCACCATTCCTACCTGAGGCCCCATTGCCAGTCTCGCGCATCTCAATGATTACTACCTCACGGTTTGGTTCTCGCTCCTTAGCAAGGAGCGCAGTCCAAAGTCCGGTGTAGCCGGCGCCAATAATGCAAAGATCAGTTTGAATATCACTTGTTAAGGCAGAGTGAGAGCTTGGCTCTAATGGATCAGCATCTAACCAATACAAAGATGGTTGTAGATCTGCTAATGAGTTTAAAACAATTGGATTTATCGCTGGCATGGGCTGACTCCGGTGTAAACCGGATTCCACCCCTTTGCGTATTATTAAGTGGCCCGGGTCCTCCGGAGTCCACACCCATAACGCAGATCTTTATCTAGCAATCTGTGGTTCGTTACAGCTACAAGATGAATACTACCCTACGGCGCAATAAGAAAACCCCCGCACTCTAGGAGTGTGCGGGGGTTTTGTTTTACGTTAGTTAATTACTTGATCTTGGCAATCTGTGATTTTGCCTTGTCATACAAAGCACCAGTAATTTGGATATATCCTAATTCTGGGAACTTAGTAGCACATTTATCAAGCAAATATGTGTGCCAAGCAGCTACAATCTTTTGTTTTTCAGGATCTTTCTTTGCAGCTTCTGGGTATACCAATCCATATGATGCAGTTCCAATTGGATATCCACCTGGAATTGCTTTTTGGTAAGGCGTAACTACGCTGCCATTGGCTTCAATAGTTCCGCCACCAAGGAAAGCTGAGGTTGCAGCAGCAGTTGGTGCCACAAACTCTTTTGCCCAGTTTTGCACTAGGGCAGTTCCTAACTTGTTGGATGTAAACCAAGCACTTTCAGCGTATCCAATTGCGCCAACCTTGCTCTTAACACCAGCTGCAAGAAGTGCTGAACCACTTGCACCTTGGAAGTTAAAGTAGTTTGAAAGAGGATTTGGAGTCATGCTTGAAAATGTTCCAGAGGCTGTCTTAGGCCAAAGAGCTGAGTCCGCCCCAGCGTTAGCACCTTGTAGGAACTTACCAAACTGCTCTGATGTTCCAGAAGAGTCGGTGCGGTAGTAAACAGTGATTGGCAGATTTGGCAGTGTTGCGTTTGCCTCAACTGTGTTGTACTTGAGAATTTTTGGCTTTCCAGCTTTATCTAGAACTGGCACGGTCTGAGTGGTGTTCTTGCCACCAACTTTTACTGTGACCTTCTTTGTTGCAAATACTGGCACCTTAACTTCGCCATCATTTACTGTTCTAATTCGCACATCATTCCAGTTTTGAATTTCACCTGAAAAGATCTGAGCAATAATAGCTGGAGAAAGATAAATTGGAGTCTTAACCGTTGGAAGGTTGTAACCAATTGCAATTCCAGCTGCATAAACAGGTGCGTACTCTAAGTGAGCTGGAAAACCTGATGTGTAAACAGCATCAGAGGCTGCAAAATCAACTAGATTGCTAGCAAAATCTGTACGTCCTTTACCAGATCCACCTGCTGGGTAGTTAACAGTGTGGCCGGTATCTTTTGTGAACTCTACTTTACATGCGTCGATAAGTGGTAAAGCAAATGATGCACCGCTGCCATTAATTGAACCAGCAAATGCAGGTGAAGCTGAAAGAATTAACGAAGATGTTGCGAGAACAGTAATCGCAACTTTTTTACTAAACTTCATGAAGCCTCCTAATTAGGTTGATGGGTAGGATGAAATTAACCAAGCCCGGCTAACGCAGAGGCTGATTTTGGCAAACTTTGTATGGCAATTAAGTTAACAATTGGTGTACTGATTAACCAAATCTGCCAGAGACATAATCCTCTGTTCGTTTCTGTTTTGGATTAGAAAAGATCTCTTCAGTGGTGCCACTTTCAATTAATCGACCTGGGCCACCATCAGATAGAAAGAATCCGGTGTAATCAGAGACGCGAGCTGCCTGTTGCATATTGTGAGTGACAATTACGATGCTCATCGACGCTGCTAGCTCTCTGACAGTCTCTTCAATACGAAGTGTTGAGCCTGGGTCTAGTGCAGAACATGGCTCATCCATCAGCAATACCTGTGGGTTAACTGCAAGGGAGCGAGCAATACACAAGCGTTGCTGCTGACCACCGGAGAGGGCACCACCATACTCATTCAATCTATCCTTAACCTCATCCCATAAGCCTGCTCTTCTCAGACAACTCTCCAACAATTCATCGGCATTTTCTATTTTTATTTGAGCAAGTCTTAAGCCAGATAAAACATTCTCTTTAATTGTCATGGATGGGAATGGGTTTGGTTTTTGAAAAACCATACCAACGCGTAATCTAATTTTTGTGACATCAACTCCTGGCTCATAAACATCTTTTCCATCCAATAACACCTGGCCAGCAAGGGCGGCCGTTGGAATGAACTCATGCATTCGATTTAAAATTCTAATGAATGTTGATTTACCGCAACCTGATGGACCAATTAATGCAGTTACTGTTCCTGAGAAGAAGTCCATGGAAATATCTTCAAGTACATGCTTCTTGCCAAACCATGCGTGTACTCCCCTGGCCTCAAGACCGGTTGAGCCGGCGATAGGTTGGCCAAGCTTTGCTCGTCTTGCTGATGCCACATCGGAGAGTGAGTGGGTGGCAACCGATTGTTTTGCTGCACTGTGATCTTGATTGATACTGCCTTGCTTACCGGTTACCTGACTCATTCTTTCCTCTCGATCATTGTTTGAGTTTGCGCCATCAGTTGTACTCATTTTTTGTTGCCCCTAACCGTACTAAAGTAGCGAGCTAAGGTAAAAATTATTAAAACTAAAATCATTAATACAAAAACACCTGTCCAGGCACGGCTAATTGCGTTTTCATCACCGATCAACAGGTTCTTCCAAACGTAGTATGGGAAAGCGGACATGTTGCCTTCCCCTGGATTTAGATTAATTGCATCAGCACCACCAATAGTTAGCAGCAACGGCGCAGTCTCACCCACCACCCGAGCAACACCTAAAATAACTGCAGTTACCAATCCGCTGCGAGCAGCTGGAATAATTACCATAGCAACTGTTCGCCACTGAGTAGCACCCAGTGCCAGCCCTGCCTCCCGCAGATCCTGTGGAATTAATTTCAATACCTCCTCAGAGGTGCGAGCAACTGTTGGAATCATTAAAACAGTAAGTGCAAAACCACCAGCAATTCCGCTGTAGGCATTGCCTAATTGAATCATCCAAACTGCAAAAATAAATAGACCAGCAACAATTGATGGTACTCCGCTCATTGCCTGCACAAAGAATCTAACGAGGCCAGCAAATCTTCCCTTAACCTCGACAATATAAAGCGCAGTTAAAATCCCAACTGGTGTAGAAATTAATGTTGCAAAGATTACGATGTAGGCAGTTCCAATTACTGCGTGTAGCAAGCCGCCTTCAGTTAATGGTGAAGCAGCTGAAGTTTCGGCCATATCATCGGTAAATATTCCAAAGGAAAATCCTACAGACCCCAATTTAAATATTTCATAAATTACTGAGAAAAGAGGCATAATTACAAATGCGGCTGCAATATAGACCAAAACAGTTGTAGTGGAGTTCATCGCAGCTTTGCGATCTCTGCGAATCCAGCTAATTGCGGTGGCGGTAATAATCGCCATGAAAATTAAGGTGAGTGCGAAACCTAATTTTCCTTTAAGAGGTGAGATTGCAACTATTGCCAAGGTGGCAGCAACTGTAAATATTGCTCCAAACAAATCTGGCAAAATCTGTTTTTGGGTAAGTTTCCATGGCCTACCGGGTTGGACTGCTGTAAGAGTTTGAGTCATTTCTACTCCCTTGCAGTCTTATTAATAATGAAGTTGGCTAAAAAATTGACCATCAAGGTAACTAGGAATAACACAAAACCAGCTGCCATTAATGCTTGTAACTCAACAAAATCTGCCTCACCAAATTTATTAACAATCATTGAGGCCACATTTCCACCAGCACTGAGTAGAACTTCAATTCTTATGTCATATACCAAATTCAAAACGGTATAAACCGCAACTGTTTCACCCAATGCTCGACCAAGACCTAGCATCGCGCCCCCTACTACGCCGCCTCGGCCATATGGGAAAACCACCGCTTTTATCATCGACCACTTGGTAGCACCCAGTGCGTAAGCTGCTTGAATACGTTCTAGTGGTGTCTGCGCAAAAACCTCTCGGGAAATTGCAGTAACAATTGGTGTGATCATAATTGCCAACACTAAGCCAGCAATAAATGGTGAGCGAGTATAAACTGGTGCAGGCATATCAAAAAATGGTATGAAGCCAAAGTACTTATGAATTAATTTTGCCCAGTACTCAGCATGTGGCATTAAAACAAAGAAACCCCATAGCCCATAAACAATTGATGGAATTGCAGCCATAACATCCACCACTACCACCATTGGTTTTTTTAACCACTCGGGTGCGTAATAGGATAAAAATAATGCCGTGCCCACAGCGATTGGCACACCCATTAATAGCGCTAATATTCCAGTAACAATTGTGCCGTAAAGCATCGCGCCAATTCCATATGATGCAGGTTGATTATTCTCTGGCACCGCATCAACCCAATCAAAGCCAGTCAAAAATGCAAAGCCAGCATTGCGTATTGCTTCAAAGCCGTTATAAATTAAAAAGAAACCAATCAAGCCAAGTATTACCAGCGAGATCAGACCGCCGCCAGTGACAACCCCACGAAAAACCTTATCGGTGAATCGTAATTCAGTGGTAATAACTCTTGGTTCGGGGGTTTGCTTTTGTTCAATTACCGCAGAAGTCATGAGTGAATCCTCTCCTGAAGCCGCTTTATTAGTAAGGCAGATGGGTTAAAACAAGGTGAACGAGAGATGAAATCAAGCGTGAGTGGCATCCAATAGGCTTGCCCCGTATGAGCCAAGATCTGCCACACCTAATCTGGGTCGATTGTGAGATGACTGGGCTAGATATCAATAAAGATGCCTTGGTTGAAATAGCTGTTTTAGTAACTGATGCCCAACTTAATGTGTTGGGCGCAGGTGTTGATCTAGTAATCAAATGTGATCAGGTGAAGCTAGATTCTATGCAGCAGGTAGTAATAGATATGCATAGTAAATCTGGGTTGATAAATGAGATTCCAAATGGCACAACCCTTGAAGCGGCGGATGATGCAATTATTGCCTACTTAAAAAAATACGCACCAAGTGAGGGCAAGTCCCCTTTAGCTGGAAACTCGGTTTATGTTGATCGCGCCTTTATTGCCAGAGATCTACCAAAGTTAAATGCATACCTGCATTATCGAACCATTGATGTTTCAACCATCAAAGAGTTAGCAAGAAGGTGGCATCCAAAAACCTACTTCGCAGCCCCTGCCAAAGATGGCAACCACCGGGCGTTAGGTGATATCAGGGATTCCATTGCAGAGCTTGATTACTACCGCAGCGCAATCTTTCTTCCTTAATTACCCGTAGATTTGGTGAAAATACCTTAGGTATTTTTTGCCGTATCATTAGCCAAGCAATAAACATGGTGGGCGTAGCTCAGCTGGTAGAGCACCCGGTTGTGGTCCGGGATGTCGCGGGTTCGAGCCCCGTCGCTCACCCCACATTATTAATTACTACTGGTTAACTCTAAATACCTAAACTAATGAGCCTCTAACAGTAAAGGCCTCTGCCACTCTGCCTACCGAAACAATAAAAGCAGCACTTCTGAGATCAACATTGTATTTTTTAGAGATGGCATAAACATTGATAAAGGCCTTGCTCATTCGCTCATCTAACTCCTTGCGAAACTTTTCAATTGGCCAGGAGAATTGTTGAATATTTTGGGTCCACTCAAAGTAGGAGCCCATCACACCACCACTATTGGCCAGGATATCTGGCACAATCAAAATATTATTGGACTTTAAAATTAGATCAGCTCTGGTTGTAACCGGCTGATTAGCACCTTCGACAATAATCTGCGCCGCTACCTTGTCAGCATTTTTGCTGCTGATAACTCCACCCAACGCTGCCGGAATCAAGATATCGCACTCAATCTCTAATACATCAGTTGAGCTAATTCGATTATCTGATTTAACCTGGCTCAAATCCTTCATCCCAAAAATAGCCGCAACATCAATGCCATTTTTCTCATAAATACCGCCAGTAACATCACTGATTGCGACAACCTTCATTCCTAACTCTTGGCAGACCAGCGCTGCATAACGCCCAACATTTCCAAATCCTTGAATGGCAACTCTGGCACCTGCTATTTTGCGATTTGTCTCAGTTAATGTCGCTGCCGCAATCTGAGCAACACCACGACCTGTTGCCTCCTCCCTACCAGGTGCGCCAAATAAGCCAACTGGTTTACCAGTAACACAAGCAGGTTGGAAACCTTCTAGACGGTGAAACTCATCCATCAACCACGCCATTGTTTGGGAATCAGTTCCCATATCTGGAGCTGGAATATCTCGATTGGGACCTAGGACATTTATTAATGTTCTAGTCCACCTTCTTATTACCTCCTCCTTTTCAATTGGCGATAATTTGCTGGCATCAACTGTGACGCCACCTTTGCCACCACCAAATGGCACATCGATTAATGCAGTCTTCCAAGTCATTAAGGAAGCAAGTGCGCGCACCTCATCAAGATTTACATCTTGGTGGAATCTAATGCCACCTTTTCTAGGTCCTCTAGCACTTGAGTGCTGCACACGGTAACCAGTTAATACATCTATTCCAGAGTCTCGGTGTAGTGGTATTGATATAACTACCTCTCGCTCACAAGCAGAGATTGCGTTAATTACACCTTTGTCGATCTTTAAAATCTCACCAGCTTGAGCAACTCGCTCATTGACCTCAGCAAAAGCTGAGTGCTCAGACTTCTCTGTCATGAGGTCAATCTAGTTTAATTTGCGAGTAATTGTTAAATTCTCTGCAAATACCCGCCAAACCCTAGATTAACTCCCCTTCTAAGTCGCCAAGGTAATGAATACTGGCCCTGTGATTGTTGATATTGCCCTCTACCTAGAGGGTAGACGAAGTAGTGATGCCCCTACAGAATTATCAGATCAGGTTGAGATTGCAAGAAAAAATAATGGCTTTGTCTGGATAGGCCTCTCCGAGCCAACCTCAGCTGAGTTTGATCATGTGGTGGGTGAGTTGAATTTTCATCCACTTGCAATTGAGGATGCGGTCTTGGCCAAGCAGCGCCCAAAGATTGAGGATTACGCTGGGCTGACATTTTTTGTAATCAAAACAGTTTTCTATGATGAGGCCAAATCTGAGGTGACCACCGGAGAGTTGATCTGCTTTGTTGATAAACACTTTATTGTGATTGTTCGACACGGAGAGGGCTCACCATTAACCTCGGTCCGACAGGATATTGAAAATCATCCTGATCAATTAAAGATGGGTCCCTTTGCAGTACTACACACAGTAGTTGATCGGGTAATCGATGGTTATACCAAGATCGCCACTGAGTTAGAAAATGACATCATTGATATTGAAACTGCAGTCTTTAGTGGGCAGCGAAAAACTTATAGCCAAAAAATCTATTTTCTAAAGCGTGAGGTGATTGAGTACCGCCATGCGATTGAACCATTGTTGATTCCATTACAAAAAATTGTTAGCGAAGGTTTTGATAAAGCACCTGAGTTAATAAAACCATTTTTTAGAGACACCATTGATCACCTGCAACATGCATGTGAGCACGCATCTGGCATGGACTCACTTTTAACCACAGTACTGCAAGCAGATCTGGCGCATGTGCAGGTGAGACAAAATGAGGATATCCGGCGAATCTCAGCCTGGGTGGCACTAGCTGCTGGCCCAACCATGATCGCTGGTATCTATGGAATGAATTTTGAACACATGCCAGAGTTGGGATGGCGATATGGGTATGGAATTACTTTGGGTGTAATTACTCTCTTAAGTTCAATACTTTTCTATAAATTCAAAAAATCACGCTGGCTTTAGCCAGTATCTGAGTGGGTTAATCACCAACCTGCTGCTGATAGGGTTGCCACCGCAGAAAACTATCCGGGTTGTTAGCTCAGTTGGTAGAGCAGGTGACTCTTAATCACCGGGTCAGGGGTTCAAATCCCTTACAACCCACTTTATGTGTGCAAGATTCTCGATTTAGTTTACTGAGAATTACGCTTTGGATTTAAGTGTGAAACCTCATCAAACCTTCAGGCAGTATTCATTCGAACTTTGGTAAATCTGAAGGAGGCTGGGTTAGGTTTTGGCGATGGAAGCCAAGCGAGTTGAGACCGCCCGCCTGTTTCACCGCTTTGGGTTTGGTCCAAAACCTGGTGAGTACGCTGCGGCACTAAAAGCTGGCATTCCTGCAACTAGAAAAAAAGTATTGACTCTCTCTAAAACACCAAACTCATCAGTTGTAAGTGACCCGCAGATTAGCGATCTTGGAAAACGTCCGGCTGCAAACTCACCACAGATAATCGATTTTGCAGTGGCAAGGCGCAGACAAATCCAAGAGATGCAGTTGTGGTGGCTTGATCTGATGGTGCTTAGCCCCAACAGTTTGGTTGAAAAAATGAGTTGGTTTTGGCATGGTCACTGGGCAACCTCTATTGAAAAGGTTGAGTACGCACTGCCGATGTATCTGCAGAATAAAACCCTACGTGAGTATTGCTTAGCCGACTTCACCAAACTGGCAAAAGCAATGATTAATGATGGCGCCCTGCAGGTTTGGCTTGACGGCCAGGACAACACCGCAAAAGCACCTAATGAGAATTTAGCTAGAGAGTTAATGGAGTTATTCACCCTAGGTGTTAATCGTTATACCGAACAGGATGTCAAAGAGATGGCGCGGGTGTTGACCGGCTATCAGGTGGAGCGAACAACTGGTCAGGTAAAGATCAATCCAAGTCGACAAGACAAAAACCCGGTAACAATCTTTGGCTCAACTATGACGCTTAATAGTGAGTCCCTAACAGAGCTGCTAGTAAAGCGAAAAGATTGTCAGCAATTTATTGCCGAGCGGATTTGGTATCGATTTATTTCAAGTAGTGAGAAAATGCCAGCAAACTTTGCAGCGGTTAAAGCCTTTTCGTCCAGAGATATCTCCCAAGCAGTATCTGCAACAATTAACTCACCAGTGATGGCAAATCCCAAGTATGAGATGGTGAAATCACCGGTGGAGTGGTTTGTCGCTGCTTGTCGGGCGCTGGAGGTAGTGCCATCCCAACTACAAACTAGTGATAAATTAATTAACCATCTAGATAAATTGGGACAGGTGCCATTTTCACCTCCTAATGTTGGTGGTTGGCCAGCTGGTGAAGGTTGGCTCTCCTCAGCAAGTGCTTTATATCGAGTTGCATTTGCAAATTGGTTAGTGCCACAAAGCCAGTTAAGTGTGATTAGAGAAACCTCAATCTCAGATCGCACAAGAAAAAGTGCAGATTGGTTGGGTGTGCCAGAGTGGAGTGCTAGAACTAAAGCGGTGCTAGATGAAAACTCTGCCGACCCTGAGCAATTTACCTTGATGGCACTTTGCAGCCCTGATTACATCGTGAGTAGATAGGAAAAGTAGATGCTAATAGTTACCCGTCGTAAGTTTCTTAAGTTGACCACTGGCAGCTTAGCCACTGGTCTTGCTACCCAGCTGATTTCATTTGAGGATATTGCCAACGCTGCAATCAGCAGGCCACTTGCGGCCAATACCCCAATATTGGTAGTCGTCACTTTGTATGGTGGTAATGATGGATTGAATACAGTGATTCCATTTACAGATTCAACCTACTTTAGCGCCAGACCAGGAATGACATATCCAATCTCACAAATGCTGCCATTAGATGCTGAGCTTGCTTTAAATCCAGCAATGAGCGGTATGAAAACATTATGGGATCAAAACAAGGTGGCAATTGTGCGCGGGGTTGGTTATCCAAATCCGGATCGCTCTCACTTCTCATCCATGGCGAAGTGGCAAACTGGATCACCAAATAACAACTTAAGCACCGGCTGGATTGGTCGATGGATTGATACCCAGAAAGAGGATCCAATGCTGGCGATATCACTGGGCTCTGTGCTGCCACCATTATTTGCTGGGGCAAAAAGATCTGGCTCCGCCCTGCCAATTGGTGGCCTAGTAATTCCTAAAGGAGTAACTGGTGCTCAACTTCAGAAAATCTCCACCCCTTCAGCCAAAGATTCCAAGTTAATGGCGGCAAGTGCCACATCAATGCGAAATCTCTTTTCAGTTTCAACTGATGTGCAGCCGATATTAAAAGCACCAGCACCCCTTGCCCCTGATCTACCAACTATTAATGGTGGCAATGCAGGGGGTGATAACAACCTGGCGCAACAATTAGATGTAGTGGCAAAACTTATTGCTGCGGATTCACCAACAAAGGTTTGGTCAGTATCCCTGGGTGGCTTTGACACCCATGCCAATGAGGCAAATGCCCAAGCTGCATTACTTGGTGTGGTCTCATCATCTATCTATAGATTTATGAGTCAATTAAAATCAACAACTAGAAGTAATGATGTAACTGTTCTGATCTACAGTGAGTTTGGAAGACGGGTAGCGGCAAATGGATCAGATGGAACAGATCATGGCACCTCCGGGCCAATGTTTGTTATTGGAAACTCTGTCAAAGGTGGTTTCTACGGAGATCAACCATCCCTAAAATCATTAATCAATGGTGATCTGGCAGTAACCACAGATTTCAGAGATGTTTACGCTTCTCTGCTTGAGGGAGTATTAAAATCTCCAGTAGAACCGAGCTTGGGTAATTGGAGTGGCAGAGTAAATTTCTTAAAAACTGCTTAACTAAGCAAAGGTTAAGGGTTCAAACTTACTTTTCCAGACTCCACCACAAGCATCGCATTCAAAAACGATTGCACCATTTGGCGCCTTATATTGGTCTACTTTTTCACCACCACAAAACTTGCAGAAGGTGCCGATTAGGTATGTCATGCCCTGCTCTCCTTAAGCTCTCGTTAAACGATAAATTAATTAGTGAAATCGAAAGTGGTTGGCGACCGGTGCCAGAAATGTTGTCCAGAAAGATTCGGAGTGATACTTGCGTTTTTTATGAAAAATTGAGGCGATAAACCCTGCTGAATGAGCGCAGTGATTTACCAAATGACCTTGGATATCGTGGTAGTGATCAAAAGATTCATTGCCACAGTATCGACAAAAAGTAGCAAATTTGTTGGTCATTGTCTTACTCCCATCACTAGATGATCTTCTGTAACACCAAAGTAACTAGGAAATAAGGCCAAGCTGCGAAATCCATCTGAACTGCATGTGATCTTCTGAGAAATATTGGCCTATTAAAAAACTAACGTAGCGCAGTAGTTAACTTAAGGTTACTTTCAGGGTTTATTCATATGACGTTTACCTTCTACCGCCAGCTACCCACCTACATTTTGGTATTTTTATCTCACTTCCCTAACCAAGAAACTTTAAAGAGTGGGGAGGTATCATGGGTCAAATCATTGAGTTTCCATGTTGCTTGTATTGCCATTCAAATCAACTTGGCATATTTCTGACTGGAAATAACAATCCAATGGTTATGTGTGATGAGTGTGGTTATGCCTGCCGGGCATCAATTGAACACTTTGATCAGCCTTTAACTAAAGTATCAATTTGCTAACTCGGCAGCTTCGCTGCCTTAGCCAGTTGAGGTAATTTCACACCTCCTCTACCCTGCTTACTGCTTTTTTAAGCAACTTAATTGACATTTACCCTATCTTCGCTAACTTAACATCATGCATGCAGTGGTAATTGGCGCAGGTGTGATTGGTTCATCAATTGCATTGCAATTAAGACGTCTTGGTCATGATGTGACGGTGGTGGAGCGAAATTCAGCAGCTGGCATGGGATCAACTAGCGCATCGAGTGCGGTGGTTAGATTTAATTACTCAACCTTTGACGCAGTTGCCCTCTCTTGGGAGTCCTACTTTTTATGGAAAGAGTTCAAAGATTTAATTGATGGCGCAAATGGATATGCAAAGAATCCATTAAGTAATTCGCAAGAGCATTATGCCCAGCTAGAAGATCGTGGTTATGTGATGTTGGATGTGCCGGTTCTTTCTAATGAAAAGACGATGGCCTTATTTGACCAAGCAGGAATTCCTTATGAAATCTGGGATTCAGAGCAATTAAAGATTGGTATGCCAGGAATAGATGCTGGAAGGTACTGGCCAAACAAACCAGTTAAGTCAGATGAGTTTTGGGATGAGTCAAGTGAGGAGTTAGGCGCCATATTTTCTAAGCATGGTGGCTATGTTTCAGATCCACTTCTTGCTGCGCAAAACTTTGCCCAAGCAGCAAAGCGTGAGGGAGTAAATTTTAGATTTAAAAAAGCAGTTGTTGGCATTGAGAAGAATCTAGGAAGAGTCTCAGGAGTTACGGTAAGTGATTTTGATTCCCAAAGTAAAAAGCCAATAAATACCGGCCATGAAGTAATCACTGCTGATGTAGTGATTAATGTGGCAGGACCTTGGTCTACTTTGATAAATCAAATGGCAGGTGCTGGCAGTGATTTCACGATGGAGTTAAAGCCACTTCGGGCTGAGGTGCACCAGATATCAACTCCAAAAGATATTTTGCCTGGTCCCATCATGGGAGATTTAGATCTTGGCACCTATGTCAGATCTGGCCCTGGTGGCATCACTTTGGTGGGCGGAACAGAGCCAGAGTGTGATGAGCTTGAGTGGGTTACACCAGATAAGGTCGATGAGGTAAATATGACAAGAACTGTTGAGGTTTTTGAATCTCAAACATATCGATTTGCTAGAAGATTTCCTGCAGCGCAAATCCCTTCCACTCCAGTTGGTGTGGTTGGTGTTTATGATGTTTCATCTGATTGGACGCCCATCTATGACAAAACTGATGTGCCAGGCTTTTATGTGGCGATAGGAACTAGTGGAAATCAATTTAAAAACGCACCTGGTGCTGGCTTCATTATGGCCCACTTAATTACCCAGGTAGAAAATGGCGCCGATCATGACAGTGAGCCAGTGGTTTATCAATGCACAAAAAGTAAAAGCGCTATTAATTTAGGCACATTTTCTAGAAAGCGTGCCCGAAATTTAACTAGCGGAACGGTAATGGGTTAAGCAGTAAAAAAGCTTAGTGACCGAGATAGGCCTTAGTAACCTTGTCATCAGCACTTAACTCTTTAGCGCTGCCGCTCATCTTTACTTTGCCAGATTCTAAAACATAAGCACGATCTGCCACATCAAGGGCAGCAGTTGCATTTTGTTCAATCAACAAAATTGTTACACCTTGCTTTCGAATCTTCACAATTGTCTCAAAGATTAACTCAACTAATACTGGTGCCAATCCCATAGATGGCTCATCTAACAATAACAATTTAGGATCGCCCATTAACGCCCGGCTCACTGCGAGCATCTGCTGTTCTCCACCTGACATGGTGCCAGCTCGTTGATCAATTCGCTCTTTTAATCGCGGAAAGAGATCAAGCACCTTACTCATATCAGCTGCTACCTCTGCTTTGTTATTTCTAAGAAATGCACCCAACTCAAGATTTTCCTTCACTGTCATACGAGGAAAAATTCTTCGACCTTCTGGGGCATGGCAAATTCCCAGGCTAACAATGTCATGGCCTGGCATGCCATCAATTCGCTTGCCATTAAATGTAATCTCACCAGATTTAGGTTTGATTAATCCTGAGATTGTGCGAAGTGTGGTTGATTTACCAGCACCATTGGAACCAATTAAGGTGACAATCTCACCTTGGTTAACAGTGACTGAAACATCTTTAACTGCAATGATCTTGCCGTAGGCAACTTGAATATTTTTGACCTCTAACATCGCACTCATTTTCTAGCCGCCTTAGGTTTACCAAGGTATGCCTCGATCACTCGTGGATTACTCTTTATCTCAGCTGGTGATCCTTCAGCAATCTTCTCTCCCTGATCCAAAACAGTTACTCTTTGAGACACTGCCATTACTACCTTCATGTCATGTTCAATCAACATAACTGCAATATCGCGCTCTGCAACCAACTTATTAATAAAATCAATAAATACCTGTGACTCCTGAGCATTCATACCAGCAGTTGGCTCATCTAACAGTAAAACCTTTGGATCTAAGGCTAGTGCTCTTGCAACCTCAAGCCGGCGTTGATCACCATATGAAAGATTTCGAGCAAACTCATAAGTCCACTTTCCAACACCTGCAAAATCAAGGATTGATTGAGCCTTCTCCTCGGCATCAGACTCCTCTTTGCGTTGCTTTTTAGTACGCAAGATTGTGGAGGTAATTCCGGCTTTCAAGTGTGAGTGCATTGCAACTAAGAGATTTTCTTGGGCAGTCATCAAGCCAAATAGCCGGATGTTTTGAAAGGTTCTAGCAATTCCAATTGAGGCAATTTTGTGTGGTGGCAGATCGGTAATATCGCGCTCACCAAAAAGAATATTTCCAGCAGATGGCTTATAAAGACCAGTTAAAACATTAAAGAAGGTGGTCTTGCCAGCACCATTAGGGCCAATAAGTGAAACAATTGATTTGTTTGGAATATTAAAGCTAACATCATTGACCGCTAATAAGCCACCAAATGCAACTGAAATATTCTTAGCCTCTAATACATTACTCATTACTTACTTACCTGCCTTCTGCTTTTTGTCCTTAGCTTCGGCATCATCTAACTCACCCTCATGCATTAACAGCTTCATACGAGACTCTGGAATTAATCCCTCACGCTTAAATAGCATCATGAAGATTAGGACCAAGCCAAAGAGTAAGAATGTGAATGAAGAGAAATCGATCTTGGTACCAAAACTATCGTTATAAACGCGGCCAAAGGCAGACAGGCCATTTCCATTTACCCAGGAGAGCACAAATGCTCCCAAAATTACTCCCCAAACATTTCCCATACCACCCAGCACAACCATGGCAAGTAAGAAGATTGAGATGGCAAAATTAAATCGCTCTGCATAGACACCATTTACGTGGGTTGCAAATGCCACACCACCTAAGCCACCAGCAAAAGCACCAACTGCATAAGCTGCCAACTTGGTGCGCATCAATGGCACGCCCATCATCGAGGCTGCTAACTCATCCTCACGAACTGCAAGCCAAGCTCTACCCAATCGGCCACGGCGCAGGCGTAGAGAAATAAAGACCATAACCGCAGTTAGGAATAAGAAGAGTAGTAATTTCCAACCAGCATCAAATGGTCCAAGATTTTTAAATCCAGCTGGAATCGGATCAACCACAACAATTCCCTTTGTTCCGTTGGAAATGTTAAAGCCAAAGAAATTCTCACCATTAAAGAAGACCTGCGGAATAATCTCACCAAAGCCAAGAGTTACTAAGGCTAGGTAATCACTCTTTAGTCTAAGAGTTGGTGCACCAATTAATACGCCAAAGAGTGCGCAGACAAAGCCACCAATAATCAAAACCATCCAGAAGTTAATATGAATTCCAGGAGAGCCTGCTGGAACTGAACCAAAAAAGTTAATATCTAAGAAGAAGAAAAACTCTGACATAAACCAACCAGCGCAGTAACCGCCAATTGCCCAAAATGCCACATAGCCTAGATCTAATAACCCTGCATAACCAACCACAATATTTAATCCCAATGCCATAATCACATAGACAAGTGATTCATTAACAGCAGAGGGTGGCATCCACTGGTTTACCGTCTGATAAATACCTGATGGCAAGCCATCCCATGGAAGTAAAAATTGGTAGGTAATAAACAAGACAAAGCCAGCGATGGTGTAACCGCGAATCCAACTACGGTTGGATTTGTATACATTGTTTTGTTCTGGGGCTTTAGCCATCTGCTTAGACCTTTTCCATTGTCACTTTGCCCAAAAGCCCGGCTGGCTTGAATACTAAGATAATAATTAGGATGGTAAAGACCACAGTCTGTGACCATGCCTGGCCAAATGCGATTGGTAGACCATCATTTAATCCTTGAATTAATCCAATTACTAATCCACCAAGGACAGCGCCCCAAAGGTTTCCAATGCCACCTAGTACAGCTGAGGTAAAGGCGATTAGTCCCAATTGAAACCCAAGGTTGTAGTTAGTAGTACCAATTGATTGCTGATACAAAAGTCCGGCTGCTCCCGCCATCGCACCACCTATTGCAAAGGTAAAAGCAATAGTTTTATTCACATTTATACCCATCAATGTTGATGCATCTTTATCCTGGGAGGTAGCTCGCATCGCCTTACCCTGCTTAGTACTAGTTACCAAGTAATTCAGCGCAATTAGCAGTGGGAATCCAATCAAAAAGAGCCAGATAGTTAGCATGCTGATTCTTACCTCGCCAAGATAGATATCACCACTTGGAATAACTGTTGGCCACTGGCGTGGTGTTGATCCATTCCACTTTAAACCAATGAAGTTAAGTAAAAAGGACATACCAACAGCTGTAATCAAGGTTGAAAGCCGTGGGGCATTGCGTAATTTGCGATAGGCAAAGCGTTCAATCAAAACATTTACCACCGCGCCAAAAACCATAACTGCGACTAAACAGAGCGCAAAGGCAAACCAGCCAAAGCCATTTGATTGGTCAGCACCCAGCCAATAGGTGATAAAAAATGATGAGAATACGGCGCTAAGCATGAAGAGGTCGCCGTGGGCAAAGTTAATTAATTCGATAATTCCATAAACAAGGGTGTAGCCAAGGGCAATCATCGCGTAAATTAGACCGTTACGAAGGCCTGCGATCGCCGATTGAGCAAATTGATCAGGGGATGCAATGATATTAATGAGCATCCAAAATGCTGCGCCAAGACTGATGGTGATTGCGCCAATTCTTTCAATTCGCTCGCGGCGGATCTGTCCTGGTGTGCCACTAAATTTAGTTGCTACTGCAGCCTTGGCCACTTAAACCTCTTTCAAAATGTCTAGGTACTGCCTGTTTTTCTAACCTAACTGGCCTAAAAGATACAGTAAAACCTAAGTTTTGATAAGTAAAATTTGCTTCATTCTGCAAGGAGTCAAGATAAGGGCGGCTACTTTTTATAGTAGCCGCCCCATTCTTAAGTTCTAAAGAATTAGAACTAGTTAACTGTGATCTTCTTTTCGAAGGTCTCTGTGCTGTCCTTCACGATAAGAATAGTAATATCCTTTGAAAGAATATCGCCGTTCGCATCGAACTTCAGCTCTGTACCAACTACTGATTCAGATGCTGGGATAACAACAGTCTTTAGTGCCTCAAATACACTCTTTCGAGTTCCATCTGAAGCTGCAATTGCGGCCAGGATTACCTGAACTGCTGCTGCACCGTATACAGAGAATGAGCTAGTTGGAGCCTCACCGTACTCTGCCAGGTAATCAGCTTGGAACTTCTCGGCAGCGCCACCCTTAGGGAACTGATCAATTGAAAGACCAGTAAATGAAAGGTATGCACCTTGTGCCTCTGGAAGTGCTAGGAAGTCTGGATATCCAGTGAAACCATCTGGCATCATGAACTTAACCTTGCTGTTATCGCCAAGGTACTTAACCTTGTCTTTAACCAATTGTCCGCCGTTTAGATCAAAGATACCGCCGACATAAACCATGTCTGGGTTTAACTTCTTGATCTTGTTAAATAGCGCTTCGTAGTTAGGAGCCTTGTCATCCCAGCCTTCGCCAGCATCGCCAGAAGATAGAACGTTAATTCCTAGCTTCTTAGCAGCAGCGGTGAATGCACGAGCAACACCTTGTCCGTATGTTTGACGATCATTAAGAACATAAACCTTCTTAACGCCAATGCTGTTAGCAAACTCTGCTGCAGCGTTTCCTTGGTTATCATCAGTTGTTACAACACGGTAGTAGTTACGTAGACCTGTTGGGTAGTACTTCTCTGGCTCGCCTGGATCCCATGCCTTTGTAAGACCTGGGTTTGTGTTGGCGTTAGAAACCATGATCATTGGACCATCTGGATCTTGATTTAGTACTGGAACAATAATCTTTGCACAACCTGAGTTGTAAGTTCCCATTACGGCAACTTCATCCTTAGCAGCAACGTGTGCTTGGGCGTTCTTTGCGCATTGCGCATCATCCCATGAACCTTTAGCTGCAGTTGAGTTGTCATACTCGCGGAAACCAATTGTGAATTCGCCAGCCTTGTTACCAACTTGCTTTAGCAATAAATTAATTGCGTTGTTTGTTGATTTACTCTGATCTGCAGATCCGCCCTGTAGAGGAAGGTCAGATGCAATGAAAAGATCAGAAGAAGATGAGGAGCATGATGTCAACACTAAGCTCACTGAAGCGGCTAGTGCGACAACTGCAACCTTTAAACGATTCTTTTTCATCAAGGGGTTAAACCTTTCTTAGTTTTACACAGCCAACAGATGCCAACTATGTGTGGGGAAAGGTTAGAGGCTCGGGGATTTTTTCGCCAACCGAGAGTGAGCCTAGAACCGCCTGATAAGGCAGAAACTCAAGAAAAAACTACTCAAATTGGTGAAATTACAAAATTGTTATACGCACTCGGGGAGGTTGAGTGACCCACCCACCTCACGATTACTGGCGAGTACTTGATCCTATTCTGCCAAAGTAAACCAGGGCCAACATGATTGTTGCACAGATGAGCAGTGCCACAGTAATTGAAGTTGCTTGCACAATCCAAGCCAAAATAGTTTTAGCAATAAAAATAATAAAGACATTTACAAAACTAAGTTGTGCTACCGCCATAGCGTTTTGACCGTTAGACAACCGTCCTGCGATGGAGAAGAAAATTGGCGACATTGCAGAGCTGCCTAAACCTGCTAATAGAAATCCGAAAAACGCAAGCGCAAATGCTAAGCCTTTGCTTTTATCTTCCACAAGTTTTGAGGTGATGATCATCAAGCTAAATCCCAAGCCACCTACTAAACCACCTGTTTTAATCCAGAATTGTTCACTTTGATGTTTAAGCGCCCAACCAATTGAGTAGCGACCGATAATTAAGCCAATTAGATAGAGCAGATAATTTAAGGTTGCAATTGATGCCCCCATGCCAAGCTCCTCTTTACCAAACAAAGTTGCCCAATCTGCAATTGTAAACTCCATAATTGAGGCACAGAAGAATCCAATACTTAGAAACCAATTAACCTTGAACTTGAACTGCTTAATTGAGGTCACCTGATAAGCATCCTCGCCACTAGGTTTTTCTGGAAAGGTTTTAGATAACTTAGCAATACTAATCTGGGTAACAACCCAAAAAATAATCATTAAGAGTGTGATATGCCAAGTTATTGATATCTGATTTGAAATTATAAATGCAATGGCCGCTGTACTCATCGCCCCTGCAGCCCAAGCACCATGAAGCTTTGAAACAATTGGTGAGCCAATCTCATCTTGTCGATGCAGTGAATGGCCACTTGATGCAATATGAAATATTGAGACGCTCGCGCCTGCCGAAATATTAAGAATCAGAAAAAGCAAGGGTGAGGTGGTGTGTACTAATAGGCTATAAGAAACGGCAATTGCAGTCGCGCCAATTTGAAGTGATCGCTTAGCACCAATGGTATGAACAATTTGTCCCCCAATTAATAACATAATTATTGAACCAATCGAACCAGTGCCAAGTAAGGTGCCAAATGTTCCATTGTTCACATCTAAATTAGCTTTTAGATCTGGAGTGCGGGGAGCAAGCGACATAATAGAAATGCCAAATAAAAAGAAAATTAGACTTAGGTTATTCTTTTCTTGATTTGTGTACTCAGATTTATTGAAGTTTTTCAAAACAGCGCACTTGCCAATTGGCTTCTGGCCTTCACCAACCTGGGATCGGTGGGATCAACTAGATTAAATAGAGAGATCAGGTGTGCTTTCACCTTATCTCGATCATCACCAGAAAAGGATTTGACCGCTTTGATCAATCGATTAAAAGCTGCCTCATAATTTCCAGTTGCTATCTCAATATCAGCACACATCATTTGGCTGGTCAGATCATCATCTTTTGCATTTTTTAATGTCAGTACTGGATCTAAGCCATCGATGCGGAGCATTAAATTAACCTGTGCTAACCCAACTACTGCAACCTGCTCATTTGGTTTTCGCTTAAGCCATGCCTCATATGAAAGCTTTGCTGCTTTGTAATCACCCTTCTCCATTGCCGCATATGCAGCCTCTTCTTCAGCCTCCATTGGAATCTCAGTTGGACCTTCAGGTGCGCTACCAACTCCTTTTTGGGAGGCTAGCTCAAGTAATTTATTAATTACTAATCTCACCTGATCAGCAGGTGGAACAGATTCAAAAAGGGGAAGTAATTGCTCGCCAATAATTGCAATTGCAACTGGCACAGACTTAACCTGCAACGCTTGGGCCACCTGTGGTTGGGTATCAATATCTACTACGCCCAGTAACCAAGTGTTTTTATCTGCAATCTCAAGCTTTCCTAAAGTTTCTAATATCTCCTTTGCCTGCGCACTTCTGGCAGACCAAGCCAGCAAAATCACCACACACTCTTTGGATTTTGCAACAAAGTCAGCGACTAGATTCTCTTGCGTAACCGGCTTGCCATGAGTGGGAGTAACTGCTTCACCTGTTGGCTTTTTTAAGGTGGATAGATCAAAGGCATTGGCGAAGTTGGCACCTGCCATGCCTGGGATGGGTTTATTTGTACTCATCGATTAATTACCACCCCTGAATCCATTCGATACGGCAAAACCTTCTCAATGTAATCTGCAGTAGCAAAATCTAGCCCAACATCTCTGCCTAGTTTTTCACCTAAGTACCAGCGGTTCTCTAATACCTCATGAAATAACTGTGCTGGCTCCACTCGCCCTTTTAAATTATCTGGCACCTGATTTACCACCCGTCTAAATACATCAGTGAGCCACTGCTTTACTACTACAGAGTTGGAGGTGTTTGGGGCAAACTCTCTAGCTTTGTAACGATCATAGGAGGCAAGTAATCGCTTTGCCTGCAGCTCCTCTGTTTGTAATCCCATCAACTCATATAAACGATTAGCGTGATACCTTGCTGCAACCAACTTTGGTTGAAATCTAATTGACCCCTTATCCCCCGCTGTGGTTACCTCAACCTCCTCCACTGCAAAACCAAGATCTTGCAAACTTCGCATCGCCCGCTCCACCGCCTGGCGATCGGAGGCATCTAATATCTGTGGCTCCTTTAACATCTTCCACAATCTTCGATACCTTCTTATTACACCATCTGATGCTCGCACTGGATCGATCTCTTGCGATAAAACTCCGGCGATAGCCAAGTCCTCTAACTCTGCTGCCACATTGAAGTGAGTTAGCTCTAAATCATGCTCTCGCTGGCCATCACTTAAAGATTTATGAAACTCACCAGTTTCTGCATCCACTAGATAAGCGGCAAAATCATTGGCATCTCTTCTAAATAAAGTATTAGAAAGTGAACAATCTCCCCACCAAAAACCAATCAGATGCATCCGCACCAAAAGTAAGGCGAGCGCGTTGGCCATATTTAAAATCTCAGTTGGTGTAACTGCGCTACTTAATATGACTCGATAAGGAAGTGAGTAAGGCAGATACTTAGTAACTAATGCGGATGGCAACTCATTGCCATCCTTATCTAATCTGCCCTCAATTACCGCAACCGGCTCCACAACTGGGGCGGTACGTTGGTTTAAATCGCGCAGCAATGTGTACTCTCGGTTGGCAAACTCTGAAACCGTCTCCTTGACTGCAAATATCTCACTATTACTTCGCTTTTGATCTGATCTGATTAATCTGACCACATGCCGTGATATTCCACGCATTGAGGTGAGGACCTCATCCTCGGGCCAATTTTCTAGCGGTTGATCCCAAGGCAGATTTGCCAAGGTTGCAATCTCCTCGCCCAATCCTTTGATTCGTAGCCCGCTCATACCCTTATTCTCTCTTATTTAACCTGCACTCACTAACCAAATCCGCTTACTGATGGCAAAAGCGGTTAAAATTACTAAATGGCTAGATTTAGTAAACCAAAAGTTGGTAGGAAATTAACACCACTACTTCGCCGTAAAGTTAAAGGCAACCTGCCAGAGGATTTTGGGATTGCTGGAAAACCAGTTGATACCACCCACCCCTTTTACTTTGGCTTTATGGTCACAGTTGGCGCACTTATCGCACTAACCACACTAAGGGCCCTGGCATCAGCAAGTTCAGTATTTATCTTAATTATTATCGCAATTTTCTTTGCAGCTGGTTTAAATCCGGCTGTAATGTTTTTCCAAAACCGAGGCTTAAAGCGAGGCGCTGCGGTTGGCGCAGTAATGGCCTGCGTCGTAGCCTTTGTTGGTTTATTTATTGCAATCGCAGCTCCGCCTTTAGTTGATCAAGGCAATCAATTACTCGATAACGCCCCGCAATTAGTTAAAGATTTAAATAACAACGCCCTTATTAATGATCTCAATCTTAGATACGGAGTTATTGATTCCCTGGAAAGCCGGCTTGATTCGGTGATTAAGGATGGCCAATTTGCCATCACCGCCTTTGGTGGCGTAATTGGGGTTGGAAAGGCTGTGGTTAGTGGCTTGTTCTCCGCCTTTACCATCTTGGTTTTGACTCTTTATTTTTTGGCATCACTGCCACAGGTAGTAAATATCAGTTTACGTTTTGTGCCAGCAACGAGGCGAGATCGGGTATCTAAGTTGACCAATGCAATTATTAGCCGAGTTGGTTCATTTGTTGGCGGCCAATCAATTATCGCTGCTCTGGCTGCAGTATTTATCTTACTTATGGGCTTAACAATTGGGATGCCATACCCAGGGCCACTTGCGATGGTGGTGTTAATCTGTGGCTTTGTTCCGCTCATTGGCCACTTCATTGGAATGACTATTGTTACTTTAGTAAGTCTTACCGATTCACTTACCACTGCTGCAATTGCGCTAGCTGCCTATATTGTTTATGTGCAGATTGAAAATTATGTAATCACGCCAAGAATTATGCGAAAATCTCTGGCTATCCCTGGGTTGGTGACAATTATCGCTGCCCTGCTTGGCTCATCTTTACTGGGCTTGGTTGGTGGCTTATTAGCGGTGCCAATTGCTGCTGCAATTCTTCTTATCTTAGATGAGGTAGTTTTCCCAAGAGCGGATCAATCCTAAACTTCAATAGCAAGTGGCAATCTGCTGGGTGCAATAACCTTAACAATCTCACTTAACACCAAATGAACCATTGGCTCCCCCACCCATAGATGCTTAGCACCTGCCACATCGATCTGCCTTAAATTCTTAACTTTAGAAAACTTATCTCTTGCCGCCGCTGGCTTTAAGTAATCATCTAACTCAGGAATTAATGCGGTGATACCCCTGCCATCTTTTATCCAAAAATCTAGATCTTCATCCGTGGTAGATAGCATCGGCGGGCTTAGCAAGATTAACTCTTTAATTCTTTCATCCCTTGCATATTGCAATGCCAGCTCAGTACCAAATGACCAGCCGATTACATATAAATCTTTTGTCTTTAATTGCTCAAAACAGTAATCAAGAGCTGCTAATACATCTAACTTTTCACCTTTGCCATGGTCATACTCACCATCACTTTTTCCTACTTCACTTTCACTGCCTCTGGTGTTAAATCTAATTATTTGAATTCCAGCCATGGCAGGTAATCGATTTGCTGCCTTTTTATATATATGAGAATCCATCATTCCCCCACCTGAAGGGTTGGGATGAAGCATTAAAAGTGAGCCAGTTATTTCACCCAGAGGGGTAGAAACTTCACCAACTAAATTAAGCCCATCGCTAGTTTTGATGGTGATCACGCTGCGATTAGCGGGCAATACCGTTGAAGGGCGGATTAATTCTGGCACAAAAAGAGTTTACTCTTACCTTATGAACCTTGAGGCCACCTTTGATAAATCTGATCCTAAAACTGGTGAGGTAATTGCAAAGTATAAAAACTTTTCTCTCGATGAGGTATTTGCCCAAGTAAATCTGGCCCAAACTGCAAGTATTCGCTGGCAAGAGTTTGGTTTTATCGCTCGAAAGCGCACCTTACTTAAATGGGCTTCTTACATAACTAAAAATCAAAGTGAGATTGCCGCTTTAGTTGCAACTGAGTGCGGCAAACCATTAAGTGATGCGTCTTTAGAGGTTTCTATTTCAATTGACAATCTTGCTTGGGCAGCAAAGCATGCAGAAGAGATTATGCAAAAACAAAATCGCCCAGCTGGTCTGTTGATGTTTAATATGAAGGCGCAGGTTCAAAGATCCCCCCTTGGTGTGGTTGGTATTATTGGTCCTTGGAATTATCCAATCTTTACTCCAATGGGCTCTATTGCTTACGCCTTAGCTGCTGGAAATGCAGTTGTTTTCAAACCATCTGAGTTCACTCCCGGTGTTGGTAAGTGGTTGGCAGATTCATTTGCACAGATTGCACCATTTGAAAATATCTTTGCAACAGTGACTGGCTTACCTGACACCGGTCGAGCATTAACTCAATCAAAGATTAATAAGCTCTCATTTACTGGATCTACTAAAACTGCGAAAAAAGTAGCAGAAAGTTGCGCGCAATCAATGATTCCAGTTGTGCTTGAGTGTGGCGGTAAGGACCCAGTAATTGTGGCTGCGGATGCTGATATAAAACTTGCAGCTGAATACACACTCTGGTCTGCCATGGCTAATGCTGGTCAATCTTGTATTGGGGCGGAGCGAGTTTATGTAGTTGAATCTGTTGCTGATCAATTTATTGAAGAGATTAGTAAGATGGCAAAAAAGATTGAGGTTGGCAAAGATTATGGCCCAGCCACCATGCCATCACAATTAAATGTCATTCAATCCCATTTAGATGATGCCAAAGCAAAGGGGGCTAAGTTCTTACTTGGGGGCGCTGATTCGGTAAAGGGCGCCTATGTTGAACCAGTAATAATGTTAGATGTCCCTGAGGATTCAACAGCGATGACACAAGAAACCTTTGGGCCAACTATTGCTATTAATAAGGTATCGACCACAGATGAAGCGGTTAAGTTATCTAATGCCAGCTCCTATGGACTTGCTGCAGCAGTTTTCTCCAAGCGAGATGGTGAAAAGATTGCTTCAAAGCTTGCCTGTGGCATGGTCTCCATAAATTCAGTCTTTTTATTTGCAGCAGTTGCATCTGTGCCCTTTGGTGGAGTTAAAGATTCTGGATATGGCCGCATTCATGGAGCTGAAGGTTTACTTGAGTACACCTACGCACGCACAGTAGTTAAAACTAGATTTAGAATTCCACTTAGAGTTACTACCTTCAAGCGCACAAAAGTTTCAGAAAAAATCATAACAACCTTGATTAAGCGCTTGCATGGAAGAAAGAAGTAGTACTACAAACTCTTTGCAATCCGATCAATACCTTCAGTGATTAGTTGCGGGCTGGTTCCAAAGTTAAGTCGGACAAAGCTCTTATGCTTTGGTCCATATAAAACTCCACCATTTAATGCAACTTTTCCTTTTTCTAAAATCTTCGCCGCTGGATCCTCCCCTAAACCAAGGGCGCTCATATCAAGCCAAGCAAGATAGCCAAAATCTGGAATTCGATACTTAACTTGCGGTAATTTGCTTTGCAATAAATTGCTAAGTAATTTCCTATTCTCATCCAATGTGATCAACACTCCATCTAACCAATTAACAGAGTCTGCATAAGCAGCAGTTGATGCTACTGCGCCAAATAAAGATGCCCGCCAAGTTACCGCCAGTGGCATTTTGTTAATTCGCTCCTGCAGCTCACTTGATTGGGTAATAATAAACGCACACTTAAGCCCAGCTAAGTTAAAGGATTTACTTGCGCTAGTAATAATAATTCCAACCTCTTTGGCAACATCACTTACCGCAAGGAAGGGTGTAAAAGTTTTTGCGTCATGGGAAAGAGGTGCATGGATCTCATCACTTAAAATCACCACTTGATAACGCTTTGCCAACTCAGCTAACGCACTTAATTGTTGCTTATCAAAAATAACTCCAACTGGATTGTGGGGATGGCATAAAATATGGACCTTAACACCAGCCTTGTACTCTTTTTCAATTGCTACTAAATTTAATTTGTAATTTAAATCTTCCTCAATAAGAGGGGTATCAACGGTGGTGGCATTAACCTCAGTAATCCATCGCCAGATATTTTCATAAACTGGTGAGTTAAGCATTACCTGCTCACCTGGCTTAATTAGGGTGCGCATGATCTCCACAATGCCAACGCCAACATCAGTTGCCATGCGCATTTGTTTGGTATCAACCTGCCAACCCCAACGAGATAGTGAGAATTTGGCAAAGGCATCAAATAACTCTGGGAATGGTCCGAGGTATCCAGTATCTGATCGCTCGATCATATCTAGTAAGGCAGCTTTTATGGCCGGGGCTGATTCAAAATCCATCTCAGCAACAGGTAGCGGCAGAACATCATTTGGAAATTGTCGCCACTTAACACTTTTGCGTTTACGTAATTGATCAAGTGATAACGCTCGGACGACATCGGCCATAAGTGCAAGTATGCCACTTATTTTAAAAGAATTAGTAGGTTGCTCGCCCGCCTGAAATATCAAAAGTAAAGCCAGTTGTAAATGAACAAGCCTTTGATCCCATAAATGCAATTATCTCTGCCACCTCACTTGGCTCACCAAGACGGCCGGCTGGAATTTTTGAGATCATATAATCCAAAGTTTCTTTGGCGGTATTCACATTAATTGGCGTTGCAATTACCGCAGGAGCAAGTGCGTTAATTGTTATGCCATCAACTGCAACCTCTTTAGCAACACCTTTTACAAAACCAATTAAGCCAGCTTTAGCGGTGTTGTAAGGGGCCATCTTGGGATTGCCCTCTTTACCGGCAATTGATGCCACCTGCACAATCCGGCCATACTTTTGTTTTTTCATAATTGGCAACACTGCTTGAGTTAACCAGATAGCACCAAAGAGATTAACCTCGATTACTTTTTGATAATCACTCCAAGTAATCTCCTCAACAAATTTTCCGGTAGGTCCTGGGAAGCCGGCACAATTTACCAATGCATCAATTCTTTTATGTGTATTTCCTAGCGTTGCAATTAAATCCATAACGTTTTTTTGATTAGATATATCTAAAACCACAGCTTCGGCAGCTCCGCCTGGTTTTGTGATCAGATCTACACACTCATCAATACCTGACTGATTTAAATCAATACAGATTACCTTTGCCCCACGGGATGCGATTAATTGGGCGGCAGATTTACCAATTCCACTACCTGCGCCAGTAACAATTACTACCTGACCTGCGTAGGAGATCTCTTGGAAAGCGCTGTTGTTACTCATTGTTATCCGATTATACTTGCCTAATCCTTTAATCTAAAAAGTGAATTGAAATGGAGCATGATGGCATCTTGGCCAAGCACGCGAGATCCCAAGGGCCCAATGAAGCGCTCCATTGGGATATTGAGCAAACAAAAAATTCAATCACAAGATGCAGATGGATTACCCGAATCTGGCAAGAGATTTGCCGACAGCAGCCGCTACAAAATAGAGATTCCATCGGTAGAAGGCCCGGCTGCACTTAAAACTGTAATTGACGAAGCAAAAAAACATAAGCTAGTAATACATCGCATCTCCCAAGGCTCTGGCATCATGATGCAAACTGATGATGAGATTAAGCAGATGGTCGCGATGGGTAAGAAGGAGAAGATTGAGGTTTGCTTATTTGTTGGGCCAAGGGCTTCCTGGGATATTGGAAAGCAGGTAAGTGCTAGTGCTGGCGTGATTGCATCGCCAACTCTTCGCGGTGGTGATCAACTTAGATTTGCATTAGAGGATGTAATAAATGGCGTAAATCTTGGGCTTCGAAGTGTTTTGGTGGGAGATCTTGGATTATTAAAGGTATTAGGAGATGCAAAGCGCAAGGGTGATCTGCCTAAGGAGTTAATTCTTAAAACTTCAGTGGCGTTGGTTTGTAATAATCCAGCAACCGCTGCACTCCTAGAAGATCTTGGTGCCTCTACTTTAAATTTAGCCACTGATCTCTCCTTGCAACAAATTGCTGCCATAAGATCACAGGTTGATCTACCAGTTGATATTTATGTTGAAGGGCCAGATGATTTTGGTGGTGCGGTAAGGCATTATGAAACACCAGATTTGGTAAGAGTGGCTGCTCCGATTTACTTAAAGTTCACACTCAGAAACTCACCGGGTTTATATCCCGCAGGTGCCCACATCCAAGGATTGGTTGAGTCAACTGCGAAAGAGCGGGTGCGCCGTGCTGCAATTAGCAAGGCGATATTAGATAGGTATGGTTTTAAAAAATAAAATGACTAATCCCGCTCCGCTTAAGCTTTTAATCTTTGGGGGCACAGGAGTATTGGGTCAGGCGATTGCCACAAAGTTTAAATCTCATAATTATGAAGTCACCTACGGTGTTCGAAAAATAAGTAATCCTAAGGATCAGTTCCAACTGCCAATTACTGACTCTTCATTTCCAGAGCTACTAAAAGGTCAATTATTTGACACAGTAATTTTTGCCCAGGGAGCCAACATCAATGATTCAGTGATTAATAATTCCTTAGATGACCTAAACAAACTGTTTGAAGCAAATGTTAGTTTTATTACCGAAACTACTAAAGCGCTTATTTCTCGCAACTTGATTAAGAGCAAAGGGAAAATGGTGGTCTTGAGCTCCTTTTGGGAGCAAGTAACGAGGCAAGAAAAGATGTCCTACACAATCACCAAGGCTGCAGTTGGTGGCTTGGTTAGATCGATGGCGGTTGATTTAGGTAATGCCAAAGGAATTTTAGTTAATGGATTGCTGCCTGGAGTAGTTGATTCACCAATGGCACGGGGATTACTAAAGCCAGAACAGATTGAAAATGTTGAGTGGCAAACTCCCGGACATAAAATGGTGGTACCAAGTGATGTGGCAAATGCTGCTTACCTGCTTGGCTGTGAAGACAACACTGCAATCTCTGGACAATCTTTATTTGTTGATTACGGCTTTGCCATCGCCCGGGTTCTTTAGGCGCTATTTGTGAGTGTAGAACTTCTTAATAAGGATACTGTTGTTCAATATCTGACTGACAAAAATATTATCTCTGCCACTGATAAGGCTGAGGTTGAGGTATTAACTGGCGGTGTATCAAATGTAGTTCTGGCTATTACAACTGCAGATCAAAAACTGGTTTTAAAGCAGGCATTAGCCGAGCTTGCAGTGAGTGAAAAATGGCTAGCTGATCAACGCCGTGCAATTGTGGAAGCAGATGCTATTAAATTGTTTAACCAATTAAGCCCAGCTCAAGTGCCAAAGTTGATATTCCTAGATCCAGAGCGTTTTATTCTTGTGCTAGAACGTGTACCAGTAGGTAGTACGGTTTGGAAATCTGATTTACTTGCTGGAATTATTAATCCAGATGTGGGTGCTGGTTTAGGAAAGACGCTTGCCACATGGCATAACTATGGCGAAGTGACCGCTTCAGCCAGGATTAAATTTATGGAAGATACTCTGTTTGAACAACTGCGCATTGATCCCTTCTACCGTTTTGTAGCTGCCAAAAATCCACAAATTGAAGTTCCAATTAGAAAACTTATTAATGAATTAGAGGGTGATAAAACCACAATTGTGCACGGAGATTTCTCCCCGAAAAACATTATGGTTTCTATGGATGATCAGATTTATATTTTGGATTTTGAAGTCACGCACGTCGGAAATCCGGTCTTTGACCTGGCTTTTTTAATCGCACATTTGCTCTGTAAATTCTTTCGAACCGAAGATCGCCTGCAGGCTAAGCTTTTAAGTAATACTGCAAATACCTTTACTGCAGAGTATGCCCAACTAAGGTCGATCTCACCCACGGTGGCAAAGCACGCCGCCCTAATTGCACTTGCCAGAGTTGAAGGTAAATCACCAGTAAATTACCTAAACCAAGTACAACAGAAGAAAATACAAAGCTTTACCAAAGCAGTTTTAGCGGATAATGCTAAATTACCTGTTGCAAATCTATTTGAGATGAGCGCTAAGTGAAAATTACCAAGGTATTTGGTTATCAGGTTTTAGATTCCAGAGGCAGGCCAACAGTTGCAGCATCGATATCACTAACTGATGGCTCAACTCATACCGCCAGGGTTCCCTCAGGTGCTTCAACCGGTTCTCATGAAGCTAAAGAGTTGCGTGATACTGGCAGCAAGTATGCCGAAAAGTTTTTTGCAGGTGCATCTGTCCAATTAGCCGTCGCCAATATCAATGAGAAGATTGCGCCGCTACTGATTGAAGATCAGATAAGTTTAAGTTCAGTCGATAACAAGTTGAGCGAGTTAGATCCAAGTATTGATCACGCTCAGTTAGGTGCCAACGCCACGCTAGCGGTTTCTCTAGCTGCTGCTTTAGCTGATGCTCATGGGCAGAACAAATCACTGGCGCGATATTTCACCGCCGAAAAACAACTACTGATTCCAATGCCGATGGTTAATATTTTATCTGGCGGTGCACATGCAAATCGCACCATGGATATTCAAGATATTTTAATAATTCCAGTGGGCGCCAAATCATTCACTCAAGCTCTCTCTTGGATCGTGGCCATCCGTGAAATGGCGGCTAAGTTGGGCAAAGAGTCAGGAGCGGTGACAAATCTGATTGCAGATGAAGGCGGGCTAGCAATTGCATTTGATTCCGTTGAAAAGGCTTGTGAATTTGTCACAAAATCAATTGAAAAAGTGGGACTGAAGGTGGGCACTGAAGTTGCACTTGCGCTAGATGTTGCTGCCACACAATTTTTTGATGGAAATAAATACAATTTTGCAACTACTAACAAGAGTTACACATCTGCCGAGTTTGTTAAATACATCGGTGATCTAACATCTAACCAGCCAATTATTTCAATTGAAGACCCATTTGCAGAGGATGATTGGCAAAGTTGGCAGAATTTTTCTGAAATTGCTCCTAAGAAACTGCAGATTATGGGTGATGATTTACTCACAACAAATCTAGATCGCTTAAATCAAGCAATTGCCAGTAAGAGTGCAAATGCAATATTGATTAAAGCAAATCAAAATGGTTTAGTCACCTCAACTCTTAATGTGTTAAAACAGGCTCGAGCAAACAATTTCAATACTGTCGTTTCGGCTAGATCTGGTGAAAATGAGGATTCTTGGCTAGCAGATTTAGCTGTTGGCTGGAGTGCTGGTCAGATTAAGGTGGGGTCAACTCATGGCTCTGAAAGGAATGCAAAGTGGAATAGGTTGCTTGAGCTTGAGGCAACAGAGGAGTGTAGGTTCTTAAATCCTTTTAATTAATGTGAGTGGCGCGGAACGTAATCGCCACTGCCACCAACTAAGAAATCAAGATCAGCCCCAAGATGTGCTTGTTGCACATGCTCGATATACATCTTGCTCCAACCACGGTCTGCTTTAGGTTTTGGTGCTACCCAAGCTGCTTTACGTTTTGCTAACTCCTCAGATGAAATAAGTAAATTTAATTTACGATTTGGCACATCAAGTTCAATCTCATCACCATTTTGCACAAACGCAAGTGGTCCACCAGCAGTTGACTCTGGCGAGACATGCAAGACCACCGTGCCATATGCGGTTCCACTCATTCTGGCATCTGAAATTCTCACCATATCGGTAACACCTTGATCTAACATTTTCTTTGGCATCGGTAGATTTCCGACCTCTGGAAATCCGGGATAACCCTTTGGGCCAGAGTTTTTTAGAACCAAAATAGTATCGGCGGTAACTGGCAAATTTGGATCATCAGCAACTTTTAAGTACTCCTCAATCTCATTAAATACAAGTGCTTTTCCTTTGTGTGTTAATAACTTTGGTGTCGCAGCTGATACTTTAATAATCGCGCCATCTGGAGCGAGTGAGCCTTTAACCACCACGATTCCACCACCAGCTGCTTGAAATGGCTTACTTACTGGGGTAATCACCTCTTTATTCCAATTTTCAGCTCCTTCGATATTTTCCTTCACAGTGTTACCAGTTACGGTGATGTGGTCGGTGTGAATTAAGTTTGCGATCTCCTTCATGACAGTTGGCACACCACCTGCATCGAAAAACTCTTCCATCAGATATTTACCACTTGGCATCATATTTGCAATGACGGGAACATCTTTACCCAATTTATCAAAATCATCTAGATTCAATGGCACGCCCACTCGACCAGCAATTGCTAATAAGTGAACCACTGCATTGGTTGAGCCACCGATAGCAGCTAATATCTTGATAGCATTTTCAAATGCTTTGCGATTTAATATTTTTGAAAGCCGCAAATCCTCTTCCACCATCTTCACAATTCGACGACCAGATAAGGTTGCTAAGGTAAATTTGCGTGAATCAACCGCTGGAATTGCAGCCGCTCCTGGTAGTTGCACACCAAGTGCTTCAGTAACACATGCCATAGTTGAAGCAGTTCCCATTGTCATGCATGAACCTTGGCTACGTGCAGAGCAAGACTCCATCGCCATAAACTCTTCAAAACTGATCTTGCCGCTTCTGACCTGCTCGCTATATTTCCAAACTAAAGTTCCTGAGCCAACTGGTTGACCTTGATATCTACCATTGAGCATCGGTCCACCAGTGATCATCAGTGTTGGTAGATCAACACTTGCTGCTCCCATTAATAATCCAGGTGGCGTCTTGTCGCAATTGCCAAGTAATACAACACCATCTAATGGATGGGATCTAATTAACTCTTCAACCTCCATCGCCAACATATTGCGATATAACATTGTGGTTGGTCGCTGTAAGGATTCACTAAGTGACATCGCTGGAAATTCAAGTGGAAAACCACCTGCCTCCCATACTCCACGCTTTACTGCTTCTGCCACATCATCTAAGGATCCATTACAAGGATTTAACTCCGACCAGGTATTGGCAATACCAATTACTGGTCTGCCATCAAATACATCAGGGGCATATCCTTGATTGCGAAGGCGCTCTCGGTGGATGTAACCACCCTTATCTTTTAATCCAAACCAGTACTGGCTGCGGCGATCAAATTTCTCTTCGCTCACGCTCACCCTTCCGGCTCACTTTCAACTCTCAAATATTGAGAAATTTCCTATGTTAAGGTTTTCATATTCTAGTTCATAACCAGAAAAACTTCATCTCAATGAAAGTGAAGGACAAATGAGAATCGCACGCCTAGGTCAGTTTGGTAAGGAAAAGCCAGCAGTACTTGTCTCAGATACTGAGGTGGTATTTGTTGATGACTTAGTTGCAGATTTCAATCGAGTTGAGTTAGAGAATGGCGCAATTGCAAAGCTTGAAAAAGCAGATTTAAGTAAGCGAAGTAAGGTAAAGATTGCAGATTATAGAATTGGCTCTCCTGTTGCCCGCCCAACCAAAGTCATTTGTGTTGGCTTAAATTACGCAAAACATGCAATTGAATCTGGAATGACTCCCCCACCTGAGCCAGTTATTTTCATGAAGGCACCCGACACAGTAATTGGCCCTAATGATGATGTTGTAGTGCCACCAAATTCAACTAAAACTGATTATGAGGTTGAGTTGTGTGTGGTTATTGGAAAAAATGCGCTTTACTTGAAATCTCCTGAACAAGCAGCGGAGTACATTCTTGGATACACAATCTCACAAGATGTGTCTGAGCGTCACTGGCAGGTGGAACGCAGTGGCCAATGGGTAAAGGGTAAATCTTTTCCAACATTTAATCCTATGGGTCCGTGGATTGTCACCCAAGATGAGCTTGCAAAAAATAATCTATCAGCAGACAACCTAAACCTCTCATGCACTGTTGATGGTGAGGTAAGACAAAATTCAAGTACAAATGATTTGATCTTCGGTATTAATCATTGCGTTTGGTATATCTCACAATTTATGGAGTTAAAAGCAGGAGATGTAATAAACACTGGAACACCGGAGGGTGTGGGTATGGGATTTAAACCTGAGAAATTCCTAAAAGGTGGGGAAAATATCATTACTACTATTGAAGGAATCGGAACAATTAAGAATAAGGTTATAAATTTTAAGTAATTAATTAATTACTTTATTGCTTCGCTCTCCATTAATTACTCGCTCAATTCCATATGGATTACCATTTTGCAACTCTGCAGGTAATTGCTTATCTGGGAAATTTTGATAAACCACTGGTCGAACAAAACGATATAAGGCATCTAAACCAACTGAGGTGGTATGACTGGATGAAGCTGGCCACTGTCCACCATGGTTTTGGGCAGCTGTGACTGAGACTGAGGTAGGAAATCCATTCCAGATTAGGCGCCCGGCAAGTTGAGAGAGTTGATTCACTAAGGCTGTTACATCTTCATTACTGCCCGCATGAATAGCTGATGCTAATTGCCCACTCATTGCCTTGGCAACTGTTAAGAATTGATCAAATGGTGCTCGAATAATTACTGAGGTTGGCCCAAAATGTTCCTCTAATAGATCATCATGGTTATTAACATCCTTCCAATCAACTACAAAAATACTTGGAGTCACGCCAAATCCTTCAGGGTTATTCACTCCGGTAATTACCCGAACTGCTTTAGCTTTGCTGATTGAACTGATTGCTTCGATAAATCTGCTGGCAATACCCTTACTTAATAATGGCCCAACTTTTTGTCCTGAGACGTATGCTTCTACTTGTTCAATGAATTTGTCGCCAAGTGAGTCATTTGGCACCACGATAATTCCAGGCTTAGTGCAAAACTGGCCAGAGCCAAGCAGGGCTGAATCCATTGCAGCCTTTGCCAACTCCTCTGACTTTTCAACTAAAGATGCGGGGGTGAAAAATACTGGATTTAATGATCCCATTTCGGCATAAACAGGAATGGGAACTTCTCGCTCTTGCGACAACTTAATTAATAATTTACCAACTAATCCAGATCCAGTAAATCCAACCGCAGTGATTTCTGGTGCTTTTGCCAACCAATGTGTAATTTCAGGATTAACTCCCTGCACAAGAGTAAATATCTCCTTAGGTAATCCTTGTGAAGTAATCGCCTTAATGACCGCTTCATAAACCATTTGACAGGTATTTGGATGTGATGGATGTGCTTTTACAACAACTGGGCAGCCAGCTGCCAATGCGGATGCGGTATCACCGCCAGCAACTGAGAAGGCGAGTGGAAAATTAGAGGCTGCAAAAATCGCAACAACTCCGAGTGGTTGTTGAGATTTGCGTAGATCGGGTCTTGCAACTGGCAGAAAATTTGGATCTGCCAAATCAATAATCGGCAATAAGTGTGCGCCAGTTTTTACCAGATCTGCGAATGCGCGTATCTGGATTACTGTGCGCATAACCTCTCCACTTACTCGAGCCATTGGCAACGCTGTTTCCAAGTGTGATATTTCAGCTAGTTTTTCTTTTTGCGCTTCAATTTCATTTGCGATCGCATTTAATAAGGCGGCTCTTTGGGTTGGATTTGTTCCAGCCAATTTTGACTTAACTTTTTCAGCAGATTTAATGGCGGCGCTGGTTAGGTCAAAATCCCACTCCGTGATCGCAGATCCAACAGATTGGCCTGTTGCTGGATTAACTGCGGTAAATGTCTTGCTCATTTGCCAACTATAACTAGAAACTTATAAATTAAATATTTCTCCCCCGGCCATCTCAGTATCTAGGAGCATTACGTGTGCGCTCAACCTTTGGTTTTCGCAGATTTCGCTTACTCCAACAGATGTTATGCCAATGCCGCCTCCCGCTTTGATCATGTTCCAACCAAGCTACTGTGTGCGGAGTGGCCATGGGAATTATCTGATCACAGCCTGGGCAACGATATGGTTTATTTGAGGTTGAACCACTAATTTTTCTAACTACGTAAATTCCGTCATCATGCTCTTCAATTGACTCATTTGAGGTTGTGATATCTCGCTCATCATCAGCGATGTTGACCCTTTTAACCTTGTTTTTCGGCTTCATTTTACGTGGACTCACAGGATTATTCTCCCGAACAAATTAAGTTTTTATTACCAATTAAGGCAAGATGTCGCTATGAGTAATGCCCCAGCAATAGAGATACGTGGCCTAGTAAAGAATTACGGCAGCAAAGCTGCAGTTGCAGGGATTGACCTGCAAGTTGAAAATGGTGAGATCTTCGCACTCCTAGGACCAAACGGTGCTGGTAAAACAACAACCGTTGAAATCCTTGAGGGTTATCGAAATGCCACTTCTGGTGAAGTAAGAGTCTTGGGATTCGATCCGGCGACAAAGGGTGAATCAGGTCAAAGATGGCGAAATCGGATTGGTATTGTTTTGCAATCGACAAGTGATGCCGCAGATTTGAGTGTTTTAGAAACGATCTCACACTTTGCAAATTACTATGAAAAGCCTCGTGATGTTAACCAGGTAATTAGTGAAGTCGGCTTGGAAGAAAAAATTAATGCAAAAGTGCGTGAGCTGTCTGGAGGGCAACGTCGACGGCTAGATGTTGCTCTGGGGATTATTGGTTCTCCAGAATTAATCTTTTTAGATGAGCCAACTACTGGATTTGATCCTGAGGCGAGAAGGTCATTTTGGGAGTTAATTAAACTTTTAAAATCTGAGGGCAGTACGATTTTGCTTACGACGCATTATTTGGATGAAGCTCAGGCACTTGCTGATCGCGTTGGTGTAATCAACAATGGAAAAATTATTGAAATTGCAACTCCACAAACCCTTGGGGGCCGCAATAATGCCCCAGCTAAAGTTTGTTGGTTAGAAGATGGTGTATCCAAAGAGATTTTGAGTAAGGACCCAACAGCAGAAGTAGCCAAATTAAGTCAGAGATTTAATGGCCAAATTCCCGAGCTAGAAGTTTTAAGACCCAATCTAGAGGAGATTTATTTAAAAATGATTGGTGGGCTTAAATGAATTCGATTAATAAAAGCATAAGAATTGGGTTACTGCGCAGCAAATTAGAGTTAAAGCAATTCCTGCGCCAACGTGAGTCCGTAGTATTCACTTTATTTTTTCCAGTCATTCTGCTATTTATATTCGGTTCAGTCTTTCAAGACACTATTGCACCAGGGGTTACCTTTAGCCAATATTTTGTTGCTGGCATGGTTGCATCTGGCTTGGTAAATACTGGATTTCAACAACTGGCGATCACAATTCCCATGGAGAGAGATGACGGCACATTAAAAAGGTTGCGTGGTACGCCAATGTCAGTCACATCATATTTTATTGGTAAAGCTTTATTAGTCACCATTTTGATGATCATTCAAACCGCATTGCTATTGTTTTTCGGAACTGCACTTTTTGGTTTAAACCTGCCAACAGATATGAACTCATGGTGGACTTTTACATGGTTAATAATCCTGGGAAGTGCCTGCTCTACCGTCTTGGGAATTGCCTTTTCAGTTGTGCCAAAAACTGGCCGAGGTGCATCAGCGGTTGTTTCACCAATCGTAATAATTTTGCAATTCTTTAGTGGAGTGTTTTTTGTTTTCACCTCACTACCAACTTGGATGCAACAGTTTGCTGCGCTATTCCCGCTGAAATGGCTTACCCAAGGAATGCGATCAGTGTTTTTACCAGATGATTTTGCCTCCCAAGAGGTTGCAGGAAACTGGGAGATTGGTAGGACTGCCCTAGTTTTGTTCATCTGGTTACTAGTTGGATTAGTACTGGCCATAAAAACTTTTAAATGGAGTAGGGAGTGAACATAAAATTAATTATTGCCATACTAATCTCTGTTTCAGTGTCAATTACATCTGCATATGGCGCAACTCCTTCACCAAAAGTAAGCCCTAAGCCAACCTCAACTACCAAACCGGCAGCAACAAAATCTGCAACGGCAACACCAAATACTTCCCAAACAACAACTCCTTCAAAAAAGCCAAGTAAAAAACCTACTAAAAAGAAGGTGAAGAAAACTGCAACTCCAATTCCATCACCTTTACCAGAGTGGCCACCAGTTGGTTTCACCGCTAATAAAGGGATATATGCAAAGATTCCAAGTAGCAAAGAGTTATTGGGGCTTATTTCAGCTAAAGCTGGTTTGGCAGAGTTAGTGAAAAAATGTGAGGCAAATGCTTGTGGTGCGGTTATTGTTGCCGCAGATTACACCTGCAAATGGTGGGAGATTAAATCAACTGTGTATGGAAATGACCCCGCTGATTCAACTAAAAAAATTGTTCTTGGCAGACTACTAACCACATCTAAAGAGCTTGCGCCTAAAACCTATGCAAATATTATTTTAGTAAGTGATGAGCCAATATTTAGCCCAGCAGTAGTTGATCCAAACACTGGTGAGAGCATCCCTGGTGCACAACGTCCAGGCATATTTGTTGGTGGAATTTCTGCAATCTGTCACAAAACTGGTTCCGTTGATAATACGATCACCAATACCTACACCCCGGTAAAGTAAAAAATAGGAATCTAAATTGTTAGGCGGCATCAATAACAGCTTGTTTCTAATCTCATTGTCTGGCTTTGCTGTTGTTGCAGTAATGATTGTAATTCTGAAATGGGCTTTTTCAAGCAATAAATCGATTATCGAAAAAAATAAGAAATTAGGCACAGCTGATCAATATGGATTACTAAAGGTTGCTCATTCGCCCAAAAATCATATTGAGGGTGAAATGCTCAGGCAAAAACTACTTGAAGTGGGAATCAAGGCGACCTTGACACAAACTGTAGAAGGACCGAAGTTACTTGTCTTTGAAAAAGATCTTAAAATCGCAAAGGCGACTTTAAATAGCTAGCGGTTAGCTCCTGGGACCCATAATTGATCACCAATTTCTTTATTGACATAGCGGGCCAACACAAACAATAAATCTGATAAGCGATTTAAATATTTAGCAGTTACTGGATTAACACCGCTGCCAAAAGAATGTATCGCATGCCAGGTTGCGCGTTCTGCTCGTCGGGTTACTGTTCGCGCCACATGCATAAGGGCAGCAGCTGGAGTTCCGGATGGCAAAACAAATGATCTAAGTGGTGTTAGATTTTCATTGAATTTATCAATTTGTTTTTCAAGGTAATCAACCTGAGACTCTAGAACTCTAAGCGGCTCATGCTCGGGCTTATCGACCACTGGTGTACATAGATCCCCGCCAACATCAAATAGGTCATTTTGTACTCGAATTAATAATTTTTTAATCTCTTCATCTTTTAGATTTCCCATGGCTAATACGACACCTATTGAAGAGTTTGCTTCATCTACGGTCGCATATGCCTCAAGGCGTGGATCATTTTTTGAGGTTCTACTCATATCCCCAAGTGAGGTTGTGCCATCATCGCCAGTTTTTGTATAGATCCGGGTTAAGTTCACCATGACCTCACCCTACCTTAAGCAATTACAATGGGGAATTATGGAACGGTTGCGGGTAGTCGGAGGTGCCAGATTATCTGGCACAGTTCGAGTTTCTGGAGCAAAAAACTCGGCACTTAAATTAATGGCTGCCACACTACTCGCCCCCGGAAAATCTACAATCACTAATCTGCCAGCGATCGCAGATGTTGATTACATGGCTGAGTTACTCACTCGATTAGGTTGCAAAGTTGAGGTAGATAACCATCGCCATGAGGTCAGTATTGATGTACCAGAAAAATTGGGTCATCGAGCTGATTATGATTTAGTAAGAAAGATGCGAGCATCAATTAATGTTTTGGGTCCATTAATTGCTAGAGAGTTAATTGCTGAAGTGGCACTACCTGGTGGCGACGCAATTGGATCGCGTGGACTTGATTATCATATTAATGGCCTAACAGATATGGGCGCAGATATTAACTCTGAACATGGATTTGTTATTGCAAAAGCTCCAAATGGATTGAAGGGTGCAAATATAACTTTAGAGTTTCCAAGTGTTGGCGCTACTGAAAATATTATGACTGCCGCCACATTGGCTCGCGGAACAACCACTATTGAAAACGCTGCTCGTGAACCAGATGTAGTAGATCTGGGTGAATTTTTAATCTCTATGGGCGCAAAAATTTCCGGGCTTGGAACTCATACTATTAAAATTGTAGGTGTTAAAGAATTAAACCCAGCTACCCATGCAACTTTGGCAGATCGCATCGTCTCAGGGACCTGGGCATTTGCAGCTGCAATGACTCAAGGTGATATCACGATTGAAAACGGCCGCCCAGACCACCTGGAAATGCCATTAGATAAATTAGTTGAAGCTGGCGCAGTAATTACTACCACTAAAAATGGGTTTAGAGTAAAAATGGATAAGCGACCGATAGCAGTTGATGTAGCAACACTTCCCTATCCTGGATTTCCGACAGATCTTCAGCCAATGGTTATCACTTTAAATGCAATTGCTGATGGCACATCGTTAGTCACTGAAAATGTCTTCGAAGGTAGATTTATGTTTGTAAATGAACTACTTAGACTGGGAGCTAAGATCCAAGTTGATGGCCATCACGCAGCAATAACTGGAATTGATCAATTATCTGCAGCCCCCGTTGCTGCCACTGACATCAGAGCAGGTGCTGGCCTAGTGTTGGCTGCCCTTGTGAGTGATGGGGTGACTATTATTGAGGATGCATTCCATATTGATCGAGGATATCCAGATTTCCCAGCACAACTACAATCGTTAGGTGCAGATGTCAGCAGAGTTTAATTTCCCAGACCGCAACTTAGCACTTGAATTAGTACGAGTTACTGAAACTGCAGCGGTCGCTGCCTCTGCTTGGGTTGGACGAGGCGATAAAGATGCAGCTGATGGTGCAGCAGTTGCGGCAATGCGTAAAATGATTAATACCGTTGATATGAACGGTGTGATTGTTATTGGTGAGGGTGAAAAAGATAACGCACCCATGTTGCATAATGGTGAAGAGGTCGGAAATGGTAGTGGACCAAATTGCGATGTTGCAGTTGATCCAATTGATGGCACAACATTAACTTCAAATGGCTTAAATGGCGCAGTTAGCGTAATCGCACTGGCTCCCCGCGGCACTATGTTTGATCCCAAGGGTGCTTTTTATATGAACAAAATTGTTACTGGGGCCGAAGCAGCAGCTGTTATTGATATTACTGCTCCAGCAGGTGAAAATGTCCGAAAGGTTGCAAAAGCAAAGGGAGTTGATGTAAGTGACATAACAGTCATAGTCTTGGATAGACCAAGACATGCTGATCTCTTGCAGGAGTTACGTAAAGCAGGGGCACGTATTAGATTAATTAGAGATGGCGATGTGGCAGCTGCAATAGAAACCACCCGAATCGGTACTGGAATTGATATTTTGATGGGTATTGGTGGCACACCTGAAGGAGTAGTAACCGCTGCTGCAATGCGCGCACTGGGCGGAGTAATTCAAGGTCAATTAGCACCGCAAAGTGAGAGTGAAAAATCATCAGCAAAAGCTGCTGGTCATGATCTTTCTAAGATTTATACAACTAATGATTTAGTTGCCTCTGATGATGTTTTCTTTTCCGCCACTGGAATTACAGATGGTGAGTTACTCAGGGGGGTCAGACACACCGCATTTGGTGCGATTAGCCATTCATTGGTAGTAAGAGGTCGTTCTAAAACTGTAAGAATTATTGAGACTGAGCACCGCTAAAACTAATTTTTAACCGCTTCTGCTTCACCTAAGATTGAAACTCTATTTTTTGAAACAGAAATAAAACCGCCGTTTATTACAAAGTCATTTACCGAACCATCAGCTGCTTTGATTGAAACCGTGCCATCGGCAAGTACCCCAAGAAGTGGTGCGTGGTCTGAGAGAATTCCAAGATCTCCTCCAAGTGTGCGGGCTGAAACCATCGTTGCTTCACCGCTCCACACCCGCTTCTCTGGGGTAACTACCTCAACTTTTAACATGATTTAGGACTTAGCCAACTCTGCTGCCTTGCGTTCAACATCATCAAGACCTCCGCACATGAAAAATGCCTGCTCAGGTACATGGTCATACTTACCATCAGCGAGCGCTTCAAACGCTGCGATTGTTTCTGTCAGCGGCACAAAAGAACCATCGAGACCGGTGAAGACCTTTGCCACGAAAGTGTTTTGTGACAAGAATCGTTGAATACGACGAGCTCTTCCTACCAGGATGCGATCCTCTTCAGAAAGTTCATCAATACCTAAGATTGCAATGATGTCTTGCAAATCTTTGTAGCGTTGCAGAATTTGCTTAATTCGGTTTGCAACTCGGAAATGGTGCTCACCAATATAACGAGGATCCAAAATACGAGAGGTTGAATCAAGTGGATCTACCGCAGGATAAATACCAAGCTCAGAGATCGGACGAGACAACACTGTGGTTGCATCTAAGTGAGCAAAGGTTGTGTGTGGTGCTGGATCGGTGATGTCATCTGCTGGCACATAAATCGCCTGCATCGAGGTAATTGAGTGACCACGAGTAGAGGTAATTCGCTCCTGCAACTGACCCATCTCATCAGCAAGTGTTGGTTGGTAACCAACTGCTGATGGCATACGACCAAGAAGAGTTGATACCTCAGAACCTGCTTGAGTAAAGCGGAAAATATTGTCGATGAACAACAACACATCCTGCTTCTGCACATCACGGAAGTACTCAGCCATTGTTAAAGCAGATAGTGCAACCCGAAGACGGGTACCAGGTGGCTCATCCATTTGCCCAAAGACCAAGGCGGTTTTATTAATAACACCAGTTTCAGTCATTTCTAGGAATAAGTCATTACCCTCACGAGTACGCTCACCAACTCCTGCGAACACAGAAACACCACCAAAGTTTTCTGCTACGCGATAAATCATCTCTTGAATAAGCACAGTCTTACCAACACCAGCGCCACCAAATAATCCAATCTTTCCGCCCTTTACATAAGGAGTAAGTAGATCAATAACTTTAATTCCGGTTTCAAACATCTCAGTTTTTGATTCAAGTTGATCAAATGCTGGAGCGGTCCGGTGGATTGGCCAGCGCTCTTTAATATCTAATGAAGAGGTCGGCACATCTAAAGATTCACCCAAGGTATTAAATACATGTCCTTTTGTTACATCTCCAACTGGAACTGAGATCGCACTTCCAGTGTCGGTAACAGTTGCACCACGAACCATGCCGTCAGTTGGTTGCATAGAGATCGCACGGACTAAGTTGTCGCCAATATGTTGGGCGACTTCGAGTGTTAACTTCTTACTCTCACCCCCCAAGGTGACATCAATATTTAGTGCGTTAAATATGGCCGGCATTGCATCGGCGGGAAATTCAATATCCACTACCGGTCCAATTACTCGGGCAACTCTTCCGGTTGCTGTTTTAACTGACATTATTCGCTCCCTGCGCTAGCTGAGGCGAGCGCATCTGCGCCGCCGACGATTTCACTGATCTCTTGGGTAATTTCGGCCTGACGAGCCGCATTTGCAAGTCGAGTTAACGACTTTATTAATTCATCAGCATTATCAGTTGCTGATTTCATAGCACGACGCCTAGCTGCATGCTCACTAGCTGCAGATTGAAGCATCGCGTTAAATACTCGAGCCTGAATATAGCGAGGCAGTAATGCATTGAGCACCTCACCAGCATTAGGTTCGAATTCATACATCGGCAAAATTACTGCCGGCCCCGTTGATTCAACCACCTCAAGTGGCAGCATTCGCTTAGCATCTGGGGTTTGGGTAATCATTGATTTAAACTCAGTATAAATAATATGTAATTCATCAACGCCATTTGCATCAGTTTGTGCATCTGCAATAAATGCACTGATTAACGCATCTGATACCTCTTTGGCTTTGGCATATGTTGGGTTATCGGAGAATCCACTCCAAGAAGCAGTAATCTTTCGATTTCTAAACTTATAGAAGTTAATTCCTTTTCGTCCTACCAAATATGGATTTACCTCTAGGCCTCTAGATTGCAAGAGCGCGATCAATTGATCACCCTCTTTAATTGCAGCATTTGAGTAGGCACCTGCCATACCTCGATCTGCAGTAATTATCAGCACTGCAGCACGTTTGGGATTTGCTGAAGCAGTTGTTAACGGATGGTTGGTACTTGATAAGGATGCAACAGCTGAGACAGCCCGAGTTAACTCGTTGGCATAAGGAGATGAAGCGGCAACTTTTTGTTGCGCCTTCACAATGCGAGAAGCAGAGATTAACTCCATCGCCTTGGTGATCTTCTTAGTCGCCTTTACCGACCGCATACGGCGGCGATAAATACGAAGTTGGGCACCCATTTTTCTTAGCTCTCTTTTCTTATCGCTTTATCGCTGGAACTTGGCGGGTAATTTGCTCATTATCTTCACCAGTTAATGCATCAGCTTTTTTCTCATTTACAGCTGGTGCAACCGATGATTTAAATTGAGTCTTAAATACCGTAATCGCCTCTTCCAATGATTTAACAGTGTCATCTGTTAACTCACGGGTGGTTGAGATTACTTCAAAGATTGCCTTGCGCTCTCTGGCAATAAAATCTAAGAACTCAGCTTCAAAACGACGAATATCAACAACTGGAACTGAATCTAACTTTCCAGTGGTTCCAGCCCAGATAGATGCGACTTGGCGTTCTACTGAAAATGGTGAGTACTGACCCTGCTTTAATAGTTCAACCATTCGCGCACCGCGCTCAAGCTGTGCTTTCGAGGCAGCATCTAGATCTGAACCAAAAGCTGCGAAAGCTTCAAGCTCTCGGTACTGAGCAAGATCAAGCCGAAGTCGTCCGGCAATCTTTTTAATCGCCTTTGTTTGCGCAGATCCACCAACGCGAGATACTGAAATACCAACGTTAATTGCTGGACGAACACCTGCGTTAAACAAATCAGTCTCTAAGAAACACTGACCATCAGTAATAGAGATAACGTTGGTTGGAATAAAGGCCGAAACGTCATTTCCTTTAGTTTCAATGATTGGCAAGCCGGTCATAGAACCGCCACCTAATTCATCAGATAGCTTTGCGCATCGCTCCAGCAGACGAGAGTGTAAATAGAAAACATCTCCTGGATATGCCTCACGACCTGGTGGGCGCCTTAGCAGTAGCGATACTGAACGATAAGCCTCTGCTTGTTTTGAAAGATCATCAAAAATAATTAATACATGTTGTCCTTTATACATCCAGTGCTGACCAATTGATGAACCAGTGTAAGGAGCAAGGTATTTAAATCCTGCTGGATCAGAGGCTGGTGCTGCCACAATTGTTGTGTAAGCCATGGCACCTGCTGCTTCAAGTGAGCCTTTAACAGAGGCGATTGTTGAACCCTTTTGTCCAATCGCAACATAAATACATTTAACCTGCTTCTTTGGATCCCCACTCTTCCAGTTCTCTAATTGGTTAATAATTGTGTCAACTGCAATAGCAGTTTTACCAGTCTGACGGTCACCAATAATTAATTGGCGCTGACCACGGCCGATCGCAGTCATCGCGTCAATTGCTTTAATACCAGTTTGCATTGGCTCTTTAACCGGTTGTCTTTGCACCACAGATGGTGCTTGAATTTCAAGGGCGCGAGTGGTTTCAGCTTTTATTTCACCCTTACCATCAATTGGTCTGCCTAATGCATCAACAACTCGACCTAAGAAGCCATCACCAACTGGGACAGAGAGAATTTCCCCAGTTCGTCGAACTGGTGTTCCCTCTTCAATGCCGGTGAACTCACCCAAGATAACAACACCGATTTCGCGAACATCTAAGTTCAACGCTAGTCCCAATGTGCCATTTTCAAACTTTAATAATTCATTTGTCATGGTAGATGGCAAACCTTCAACTCGAGCGATGCCATCACCTGCTTCAGTTACGGCGCCAATTTCATCTTTTACTGCGGCACCTGGTTTGTATGCAGCGACATGTTTTGCCAGTGCATCCCGAATCTCTTCGGGGCGGATAGTAACTTCGGCCATCTTGATCTTCCTTCTCTCTTCAAATAACAGATGCTTAACGCATCTGTTAAACCTAACTTACGAGCGCTCTGCCCGCTTCTGCTAAACGATTAACTATGGTGCCATCTATTACATCATCGGCATATCTAATTGACATACCGCCTAAAACCTTTGGGTCAATCTCTACATTAATATGCACATCTCTGCCCATTTGCTTGGACAGTGCAGAAAGTAATTTATTTAACTGCGCATCGCTTAATTCAACCGCACTTTTTACATGCGCGACTAATCGATCCTTACGGGCTGCCACATAATGTGAGTAAGCGGTGAGAGTGGCATCAATACTTCGTCCTCGACGTAATATGATGACCTTACGCAATAATTCAACAGTTGAGTCAGCGTACTTACCTTTAACCAATGAATCTAACAACGAGAGCTTGTTGGCATCGGTATCTGCCGAGGTATTAAGCACCTGGCGCAACTCTGGATTAGATTTTAGTACTCGCGCAAAATCAAATAACTGATTTTCAAGTTTTTCTAGTTCGCTGTTTTTTTCAGCTGCTGCGGTTGCTGCCTCTACCGCTAAGTTTTCAACTGCATCTGCAATCTCACCTGGGTTAGACCAGCGCAATGATGAAGCTTGGGCAAGCAAAGTTTGAGCGGATGCAGAAAGATTTTTACCATAAAGATTTGAAATCAACTCTGATTTAGCGCTTGAATCTCGTGCGCTATCAGTCAATGCTCTGCGAAGTCCGATTGATGATGTTAGGGATGAAAGAATAGTAAAAAGATCATTGGCCAAGGTGGCAGCAGCTGCTGCTGATTGGGTATTCACCAAATCAGTCAACGCTTTGCGCAGAGTTAATACCGATGCTCTGCTTGAACCACCTAATACCTTCATGATTACTTACTCTTCTCCAAATCTGCAATAAAGCGATCAACAATTCGAGATTGACGGACCTGGTCATCTAGCGCTTCTCCGACAATCTTTCCGGCCAACTCAGTTGCAAGTGCACCAACCTCATTACGAAGTGAGGTGACTGCTTGCTGACGCTCAGCTTCGATCGCAGCGGTAGCAGCTGCAGTAATTCTTGCCGCCTCCTCTGCTGCCTTACTTCGCAAATCTTCAATGATGGCAGCACCTTGCACTCTGGCATCTTCACGGATCTTTTGTGCTTCACCACGAGCTTCATTTAATTGGTTTGTGTACTGCGCAAGTGCGCGCTCTGCTTCTATTTGGGCACGCTCTGCTTTTTCCATACCACCTTGAATTGCTTCAGTGCGGGCGGTGAATGCTTTTTCAAACATCGGAACCACTTTGGAACGTAGAACTAAGAACAATAAGGAGAATGCAATAAAACCAACGATTAATTCTGCGGTGTGCGGAATTAATGGGTTAGCACCCTCGGCTGCTGCCCAGTTACTAAAACTCTTTGAAGACATTACTTACCTATCCTTAGTTTTATTAGAGAACGAAAGCTAGTACTAGACCAAAAAGCGCTAGCGCTTCTGCTAGTGCAAAGCCTAGAAATGCGATCGGCTGCAGTACTGAACGTGCTTCCGGTTGGCGTGCTACACCGCTGATGTAAGCAGCGAAGATCATGCCAGTTGCGATTGCAGGTCCGATTGCAGATAGGCCATAACCGACCAGGTTGAGTGTGCCTGTCATTTTCTTTTCCTTCTTTCTTAGTTGGTGGTTTTTATTTTTTCCGTTTAGTGCTCATCTGCTAACGCACCCGCAATATAGAGGGCGGTCAACAGGGTAAAGATATATGCCTGCAGGCACTGAACCATAAATTCGAAAAAGGTCAGCGCAATTCCAAAGGCAAAAGCGAATGGTGATACTAACTTCAGACCAATTACCCCCTGCAATAGGTGCTCGCCGCCTAGGATGAAAACTAGGAGCAAAAGGTGACCGGCAAACATATTTGCGAATAACCGCAGTGAAAGAGTTAGTGGCCGGACTAGGAAATAGGTGGCCACCTCAATTGGGGTGAGCAGAATATAAACCGGTTTTGGAACTCCCGGCATAAACATAATTTCTTTCAGATAAGCGATTAATCCTTTATGTTTAATAGCTACATAATGGAATATTACAAATGTAAACATCGCTAATACATAAGGAAAGCTCACTCTAGACATTGTTGGAAACTGCAGAAATGGAATAATTCCAAATAAATTGTTGGTCAAGATAAATGTGAAAAGTGTAAAAAGGTAAGGGACAAATCGCATAAATTCATGACCGATTACATCTCGAGCTAGATCATTTCTAACAAAACCATAAACTGATTCACCAGCAAATTGCAGTTTTGATGGAACTATTGCGGCTTTTCTTGAAGCAAGAATGAAAAATACTGAGATTAAAATTACTGAGAAAAAAACTAGAAAGACTGGTTTAGTAGTAAACGGGTTATCGCCAAAAACTGGCGGCAATTCAAAGTCGGCGGTACTAGGTGGCTTGAAGCCATCCTCACTTGCTAACCGAACGCCCACGTAAATCTCCAAAACGTTAATCACTTAATCTGCTGGGATACTTCAAGTTACTCAGAATCTGCTATAGCCAACTGGGGATTGCGGCTACGGGCGAAACCCTATTAGGAAAGTTAGATTAATGTGAAATTTATCAAGGTGAACATCTCAAACCTTGGGGTTTTAGTGATCTTAATCCCGCCCGAAGCGCAGCCAGACTAAATATATGGATGCCCCAGCACCTAGCAACATCCCGACCAACACCAAATAGGTTGTTCCGAGCCATCTATCCAAGCCCCAACCAATCCCACCCCAAATCAATAATCCAGATAGTAAGTAACCCACAATTGACCACAACGCATTTTCCTCATTTTGGGAATTGTTTAAGTCATCGTTGTTAGATTTAGATCTACTCATTACTTTTCTCCTTTCCACTTGGTAGCGGCAGTTGAGATCTCAACTTCATGAAACTAGATATCTCACCAAATAACCACGCCATGGTAATCAAAATTGCGCAAATGGCAAAACTGCCCCGATCAACAGTACTTCGATCGGTGTATTTAGTAACTAAAAGCAAAAAAGCTCCCATCAAAATTACTTTGGCAAAGTAGGAGAACATGGCAAGTGCCATAGTAATCATAGGATCTAAATCACGAGAGATCCGCGCAACTAAAAGATGTATACTAAAAAATATTATTACAGTAAAGGATGCAAGTGCTGCTCCTACTAAACCAGATTCTCCACGAGCTAAGGCCATGACAACTATTAAAATTACTGCAGTAATAGATGCTGGGACGATTGCTCCTTTCCAAAGTTTGGTATCGCTCATATTAAATTTTTTCACTAACTCTAGACTTGCTAATTACTAAAGCTGATAATAGAAATATTCCTACGCCTGAAAAAACCGAAATCCAAAGTGGAATAAATGCTGCTAAAACTGTCGGAAGCGCAAACATGCCTGTCCAAAGATACAAAACAATTGTGGCTCGTTGTTGAGTTAATCCAAAGCGCATGATCCGGTGATGTAAGTGTTCTCGATCAGCTGTGAAGGGTGAACGCCCAGCTTTTATTCTTCGAATTATTGCCATTGCAAAATCCAACAAAGGGATCGCAAGTATTGTAAAAGGTAACATCAACGGCAGTAACGCAGTTCCGCTGTTACCTTCAGTAATGGCCGAGGCATCAACTTGGCCAGTTAAAGTTATTGCAGATGCACTTACTAGCAAACCTAAAAACATCGCACCGGAATCTCCCATAAATATTTGGGCAGGGTGGAAATTATGCGGCAAAAAGCCAAGACATAATCCAATAACTACCGCAGTAATAAGTGATGGCGCACCAGCACGATTTAATCCGTTAATAACTGCAAGGAGGTAGGAAAAGGCAAAGAAAGAGGCTGCACAAATCATCACAATTCCAGTTGCTAATCCATCAAGTCCGTCGACGAAGTTAATCGCATTGATTACTACCATCACAAATATGACTGTTAGCACTTGACCAATATTTGTTGGCAAAGTGGTTATTCCATTTATTGGCAACCACAGTATTTGTACTCCGTATATCAACAAAATTCCAGCAGCTAGCCCTTGACCGGCAAATTTAGTTATTGGATCTAGGTCAAATCGATCATCAATCATGCCAAGAAATAAAATAAAAGTGCCACTTAAAAAAATACCTGTTGCATCGCTGCCAAAAGACTTATGAATTAATGGTAGGTAATTAACGATTACCAAAGTGAGCGCCATTGATAGCCACATTGCCAATCCGCCCCACCGCGGAGTTGGTTGAAGGTGTATATCTCGAGCACGTATGGCAGTTACTGCACCGGCCTTAACCGCAAGATCTCTTACAATCGGAGTAATTAAATAAGTGATTAGTGCTGCAAGTAATATGGTTACTAAATACTCACGCATTGCTTTGGGTGATTAATTCTTTGGTTCCGGATAGACCGGGAATTGATTAGTTAATTGATGAACCTCAGATCTAATTGCCTTAGCCTTACCCGCATCTTCACCATCTTTTATCGCCCGCGCAATAAATGATGCAATCTGTTTCATCTCATTTTTACCCATACCCTGAGTTGTTGTTGCCGCAGTTCCAACCCTTATGCCGCTGGTAACTGCTGGGGTTTGTGGATCATATGGAATGGCATTTTTATTGAGAGTAATACCAGAAAGCCCACATCTTTCATCAGCAACCTTGCCTGTTACACCGGTCGAGCGAATATCAATTAAGGCAAGGTGAGTTTGAGTGCCACCAGATACTGCACGCATTCCTTCGTTCTCTAAACTCTTAGCCAGCTCTTGGCAATTCTCAATAACTTTTTTAGCATAACTTTGATACTCAGCAGTTGCACACTCTTTTAAAACGATTGCCTTGCCAGCAACCGCACTCATAATGGGCCCACCTTGCATGCCTGGAAATATTGCTTTATCAATAGCAGCTGCATGCTTTTCTTTCGACAAAATCATGCCACCCCTTGGACCGCGCAGCACTTTGTGAGTTGTAAACGAAACTACATCCGCATACGGCACAGGAGATGGAATCGCCTTGCCAGCAACTAAGCCAATAAAGTGAGCTGCATCCACCCACATAATTGCGCCAACCTCATCACATATTTGACGAACTTTTTGGAAGTCAATCAAACTTGGATATGCAGTAGCACCTGAGCAAATCATCTTAGGTTTGTGCTCAATCGCAAGATCTCGCAATTGATCATAATCAATTAATTCATTATCTTGACGAACGCCGTAGGAAACAACATTGAACCACTTACCTGAAAAATTCACTTTAGAACCATGAGTTAAATGTCCGCCATGTGGCAGCGACATTGCCAGAACTGTGTCACCTGGCTTAGTAAATGCCTGATAAACAGCAACGTTTGCACTTGCCCCAGAATGTGGTTGAAGATTTGCGTGCTCTGCGCCAAATAGTTTTTTAGCACGATCAATACCAATTATTTCAACCTTATCCACCTCTTCGCAGCCGCCGTAGTATCGCTTGCCTGGATAACCTTCAGCATATTTATTTGAAAGTGTTGAGCCCATTGCAGCTAGGACAGCTGATGAGGTGAAATTTTCACTTGCGATTAATTGCACATCTTGGCGTTGGCGCACAAGCTCTGAAATTACAACAGCGGCTATCTCTGGATCTTGTTTTTCTAGTGAATTAAAATCTGGGCCGTAGTATTTTTCAAAGCGGGACATACGCTAAGCCTAAAGGTTTGGGGTAGAAATTGTTGGAATCAGTGGTAGTAATTGCTCAATGCTGATTGCACCTATTCGCTGGAGTGTGATCTCTTTCTCAGAAAACTCTAGCCAGGTGGATAGTGCGCCTTTGCTTAATACTCCCTCATTAAATACCGCACCAATATCACTTTCATAAACTGGCAGATTAACTAAATCTAGAATTGTTTCAGAGCCAATTAGTGCTGCCGAAGAGGTGGCAAGTGGTCCAGATTGCTGCAAAATGGCACTTATGAATTTTCTATTAGGCACACGGATATTTACTTTTCCTAAGCGCCTTTCATCTCCTAGATTCCAGGTTAGACCCGGTTGTGCTTTAACTGTGACTGAAAGCAAACCTGGCCAAAATTTATCTAGCACCGCCTGTTGTTGAATAGTGATCGTTGGGGTGATTCCTAATGCAACATTTCTATCTGCTATAAAAACCTGCAGCGCCACACCACTGGGATTACCTCTCAAAATCTGAATTGCGTTAACTGCCTCTTTATCAAAAGCATTGGCAAGATAAACATAACCATGTTCAGCCGCTACAACTATTACCTCACCCGCTCTTATATACCTAAGTGCAGACTCGACAGCATTATTAAATTCCACGCCACTTTGATTGGTTAAATCAAATCGCTCAGCCATACACTTCCTATCGTCTGATTGCGCTGGTGAATCTATCGCGACCGGTAAGGTCAGCGTGAGTTTGAGCAGGTAAGAAATCTTTGGCTAACATTTTTCTAATTTGCTCACCCTGCTTTTCATGATGCTCGGTAATGAAAAAGCCACCAGGCTTTAACAATCGCTCTGCAGCTTGGATAAATTGCTGTGGAATCTGCATTCCATCAGCTGGGCCACCTCGCAAAGCAATCTCTGGTTCATATTTCTCTACCTCCAGCGGCAACTTTTCTTCATTAGGTATGTAAGGGGGATTGGCAACAACTAAATCTGCTTTTACCTCAGGTAATGCAGTAGCAACATCGTCAATTACTACCCTGATAGGTAAATCGTATTTTGCAATATTTTTGTTTAACCAAATTGCAGCAGCTGCTGATTTTTCTACCGCCACTACGGTAACTTTTAATCCTTTTAACAAGGCTTCAGAGGCAATAGCAATACTTATCGCACCACTGCCAGCACCTAAATCAATTACACTCTTGGGTAAATCTCTATCCGCAGATGAGTTTAGAAAACCAATCACCCGATCAACTATCAGCTCGGTTTCGGGTCTGGGGATTAACACCCCTTCACCAACAGCTAAATCTAAGTATCTGAATGGGGCGCTTGATGTTATGTACTGAACAGGCCTGCCTAACAGGCGCTGCTGGATTAAATCATTGTATTCGGCAGATATTTTTTCTCGTTCATTATCCGGAAGTTCTATTAATTGACTATGAATTTGTTTTCTAGAAACTCCTAATAAGTGAGCTAGCAGTAACTCAGCATCAACTAGGGCAATTTGATTCTTTTCAAATTGCGAGAATGCTGCTCTGAGCAGCTCTTTCAAGAGTTACCTGCCGATAATTTTGCAGTCCGATCGGCGTCAATCAATGATTGAATTACTGCCTCTAAATCCCCGTCCATAACTGAGTTTAGATTATTTGCTTTGTAATTGACTCTGTGATCACTCAAACGGTTTTCGGGGAAATTATAAGTTCTTATTCTTTCGCTTCGGTCAACGGTTCTAACCTGATTTTTACGTTCTGCCGATGCGATTCGATCTGCCTCTTCCTGCGCCGCAGCCAACATACGCGCTCTTAATATCCGAAGGGCTGACTCTTTATTTTGTAATTGGCTTTTTTCATTTTGGCAGGAAACCACTATTCCAGTGGGAATGTGGGTAATTCTGACCGCAGAGTCGGTGGTGTTAACGCTTTGTCCTCCAGGACCAGATGATCGATAAACATCAATTCGCAAATCATTCATATTAATATCAACATCAATCTCTTCAGCCTCTGGAAGTATTAAAACTCCTGCAGCTGAAGTGTGGATTCTCCCCTGTGATTCTGTCTCTGGCACTCGTTGTACTCGATGTACGCCACCTTCAAACTTGAGTTTTGCATATGGTGTCTGTCCAGGTTTAGCAACTCCTTTAGATTTAATCGCAATAGACATATCTTTATAGCCACCCATATCACTGGATGTAGCGTCGATAACCTCTACCTTCCAGCCCTGCTTTTCAGCAAACCGTGAGTACATTCGAAATAGATCACCAGCAAATATCGCAGACTCATCCCCACCAGCACCAGCCTTAATCTCCATAATCACATCGCGATCATCATTGGCATCTCGCGGAAGTAGCAACTCCTCTAATGTTGCAGCGGCAGCATCTTTAGTACTTTCTAATCCAGTGAGTTCAGATGCAAAGGCAGGGTCTACCTCTGCTAGCTCTTTGCCAGCATTGAAATCATCTTCAGCTAATTTGTATGCCCGATAACCTGCAATTACTGGACCAAGTTGGGCGTAGCGTTTACCCAAAGATCTAGCTTTATTTTGGTCAGCATGAATAGCAGGGTCTGCCATTTGCGCCTCTAAAGATTCATACTCAGCCAATAATTCATTAACTTTTGCAAACCGTTCCATCACATCCTCCTTTCATTAATAATTTCTCAGCTCTAATTAAAAAAGAGAGCACATCACACCTTTCGATGTGGATGTACTCTCGATAGTAAAACTACTTAGGGTTGCGCTTTGTAGCCTTTGCTGCTCGCTCTTGGAACTTAGCCACTCGGCCACCAGTATCAAGAATTCTCTGCGTGCCGGTATAGAAAGGATGGCTGTAGCTACTTACTTCAACCTCAATGACTGGCACGGTCTGTCCTTCAATTTCAACAGTTTTTAAACCTGGCTTACTAACTAAAGTCGATTTTGTTAAAAATATATCGCCGGTACTGAAATCTCTAAAAGCAACCGGACCATACTCTGGATGAATTTCTTTCTTCATGTTTCTCCTTGATTTTTACTGGATCAGATTCTCTCTATTGAGTGAATCTGTGAACCAGTAGGACTAGTGAAGTACTAGAGGGGATAAGAATAACCGCTGATATGACTGGGTCAAAATTTAAGCGCTAATTAAGCCTCAGCACTCTCGCGAGCGGCTGAGCCATTACCAGTTGGCATATCTCCACCAGTAGTTGTCTTTTGAATCTGTAGTAGGAACTCAACGTTGGATTTAGTTCCCTTCATCTTCTCCAACAACAATTCAAGTGCTTGCTGTGGCTCAAGTGCGTGCAGCACTCTGCGCAGTCGCCAAACAATACTTAACTCCTCAGTTCCCATCAGAATCTCTTCTTTACGGGTTCCAGATGCAACCACATCAACCGCTGGGAAAATGCGCTTGTCTGCAAACTTACGGTTAAGGATGAGCTCCATATTTCCAGTGCCTTTAAACTCTTCGAAAATAACCTCATCCATTTTTGATCCAGTATCAATCAATGCGGTGGCTAAAATAGTTAGTGAGCCACCATTTTCGATATTTCGAGCAGCACCAAAGAATTTCTTTGGTGGATAAAGCGCTGCAGAATCAACACCACCGGAGAGAATTCGACCAGAGGCTGGGGCAGCAATGTTATAAGCGCGACCAAGACGAGTGATTGAATCAAGCAAGACCACTACATCATGACCTAACTCAACTAATCTTTTTGCGCGTTCAATTGCAAGCTCTGCAACTGTGGTGTGATCATCAGCTGGTCGATCAAAGGTAGAGGCAATTACCTCACCCTTTACGGATCGTTGCATATCGGTAACCTCTTCAGGGCGCTCATCAACTAAGACCACCATTAAGTGACACTCTGGATTATTGGTAGTGATTGCATTTGCAATTGCTTGTAGCACCATAGTTTTACCAGCTTTTGGTGGTGAAACGATTAAACCACGTTGTCCTTTACCAATTGGTGAAATTAAATCAATAATTCTAGTAGTCAAAACATTTGGCTCTGTTTCAAGGCGCAAGCGTTCTTGTGGGTAAAGTGGTACTAATTTTGAAAACTCAACTCGCTCTTTGGTATTTTCTGGTTCGTTGCCATTTATTGTTTCAACTCGAACGAGAGCATTAAATTTTGCACGCTGTTCACCCTCACGAGGTTCACGAACGGAACCAGTGATTACATCACCTTTGCGCAGGCCATACTTTCTCACCTGTTGCAATGAAACGTAGACATCATTTGGGGTTGGCAGATACCCGCCAGTTCTAATAAATGCAAAGCTATCTAAAATATCTAGTAAACCTCCTACTGGAAGCAATACATCATCTGGGCCGATAACAATCTCACGCTCTTCACGCTGACCACGGTCACGATTACGATCTCGGTTTCTATCCCGCCCACGATCTCTTCGGTTATTGTCGCGGTTTCCAAAACGACGATTGTTATCACCGCGATCTGAGTTGTTATATCCACTTGATTGGTTATCACTTGAATTATTTGGTGTGTTATCAGCGCCAGAATTACTCTCTGCGCTGTCATTATTATTATTGCGATTATTTCGATTGTTCTGTCGTTCCATACGACGAGCCTCTCGTTCATTTTTAGCGGCTTCGCGATTCGCGGCCTGCAGGTCGCCAATAGATTGGACTAACTCTGCTTTTTTAAGCGTGGTGGCATTTTCAATACCTAATGCGGCGGCGGTTTTTTTAAGATCCGCTACTGCCATATCCACTAACTCAACCGCGTCTGTGCGATTGGTTGATTTTTTTTCTACCATCTATTTATTGCCATTCTTTCTTTTATTTTTATTACCCGTATAAGGGTGATCCCACAAAAAATACTTTTATTTTTATGGATTTTTGGTCACTTTATCTGCCGCACTTTCCGACAGGGATAAAGATAGCACACTAGCGGGCAATGTGAAAAACCAGCTACTGCGCTCCAGTTTTTGCAATAGCCAACTTCATTGCGGTGAATCCTGGGGCGACTGATTCCAATTGATCAATCTCATCCTCGCCCCCTGAATAAAGCACCATAACGGCGGGACCAGCACCTGAGACAACTGCAGCCAAACCAGCTCCCCTTAACTTTTCTACCAATGCAATCGTCTTGGGCATCGCTTGTGCACGATACTTTTGATGCAATAAATCTTCAGTAGCAATAAATAATAAATCAGGCCGCTCAGCGAGTGCGTGAACCAGTAATGCAGTGCGGGATGAATTTAAGACAGCATCTTGGTGTGGAATGGTTTCTGGTAACAACTTTCGAGCCTTGGCCGTTGCTAATTGATTACTCGGGACCAAGAGCAGAGCTTTGATTCGATCATCCACTCTTAAACTGACTGCCCTACCAATACTTTTTATTTCTCCAGTTGATGAAGTTTTCGCCTCCGACCATGCAAGAGTGGCACCGCCATAAAATGCTGCGGCCACATTATCTGGATGTCCTTCTAGTTCAGTAGCCAAAGTAATTAAATCCTCATCACTCATATATTGCTCACCTGTTAAAACTAAGGATCGGGCAAGAGTGAGCCCACCTACTATGGCACTGGCGGAGGAACCAAGCCCTCTGCCATGTGGAATTACATTTAAGGCTCTTAAGGCGATACCTCTTGGTTTACCACCCATATGTTCAAAGCCTCGCAGCATTGATTTAATTACTAAATTTTTTGCATCTTTTTTAACTTCATCTGCACCTTCACCAGTTACATCAACATCAATGGTTTCATCATCTAGTACTTGGGCTGCGTAGCGATCGCGAAGCTCTAATGCAATTCCAAAACAATCAAATCCGGGACCAATATTGGCGCTACTTGCCGGCACACTTATTTGCGCCAAGGTGGCTTTAAAAGTTAAGCCTGAATTACTTCGCTTTGATGCCATTACTTAAGACCTATTGCCTTTGCTGCTCGCTTTAAATCTGCTGGAATAATGATTGGTTTACTTGATGAATTTAACACCCATTGCACATCCTTTAAACCATTTCCAGTCACAGTGACCACAATGGTTTTACCTTTAGGAAGCTTTTTCGCAGCTTTCATCTTAATTAAGCCAGCAATACCAGCTGCGCTAGATGGCTCAACAAACACCCCTTCTTTTGCGGAAAGTAAGCGATAAGCACTCAAAATTTCTTTATCAGTGACTGAGTCAATCAATCCTTTAGATCCAACCTTGGCGGCAACTGCTTGGTCCCAGGAGGCTGGATTTCCAATTCGAATAGCAGTTGCAATGGTTTCAGGATTTTTTATGATTTTATTCTTCACTATTGGCGCAGCACCTGCTGCTTGAAATCCCCACATCATCGGCAAACCTCTGGAAGCTCCCATACTTTTATACTCTTGATATCCCTGCCAGTAAGCAGTGATATTTCCAGCATTTCCTACTGGTAAACAGTGAATATCTGGTGGTGATCCCAACATATCTACAACTTCAAATGCTGCTGTCTTTTGTCCCTCAATTCGATAGGGGTTTACTGAATTTACTAATGCAACTGGATAATTTTCAGACAATTGCCTTGCCAAGGTTAAGCAACTATCAAAATTACCTTTTACCTGCACCAACACTGCGCCATGGGCGATTGCCTGTGCTAATTTACCCATCGCAATTTTTCCTGCTGGTACAAGAACTACTGGTTTCATTCCGGCCTTACTCGCATAAGCCGCAGCACTAGCACTGGTATTACCAGTTGATGCGCAGATAACTGCTTTAGCACCCGCTTCAGCTGCCTTTGAAATTGCCATAGTCATACCACGATCCTTAAAGGATCCAGTTGGATTATTTCCTTCGACCTTCAACCAAATTTCATTTCCTAACATTTCAGATAAGACACACGCGTAAACCAGTGGTGTGCCCCCCTCCCGTAAAGTAATTACTGGAGTTTGATCTGTTACCGGTAGCCATTTTCGGTACTCATCAATTACTCCACGCCATTGATGTGCACCTTTCTTCCCAAACAATGCCATTAAATCGCACCTTCTACTCGTAACACACTTGCTACATCACTTACCGCTGAAAGCTTTGATAAATCTTTGACTGTGGCAGATAACGCAGATTCAGAGGAGTGATGGGTCATAACAATTAACTCTGCCTTATCTCCTGCTCCGCTTTGTCTCACAGTTTGAATCGAAACACTGTGGGCGGCAAAGACATGTGCTACAGACTCTAAGACTCCAGGTTTATCTGCCACATTGAGTCTGATCAAATACCTAGTTTTTGTCGCTCCAATTGCGGCAATACTAAGTGAAGCGTAATCACTCTCTTTTGGCCCAACACCACCAGAAACTCTATGACGAGCAACTGCAACTAAATCTCCTAAAACCGCACTAGCAGTCGGCTCACCACCGGCGCCTCTGCCATAAAACATCATTTGCCCAGCAGATTTTGCCTCCACAAACACCGCATTAAAGGATTCCCGAACTGCGGCGAGTGGATGATTTCGTGAGATCAAAGCAGGATGCACTCGTACTGAAATTTCACCCGCATCGGTTAATTCTGTAATCGCCAACAATTTAATTACCATCTCCATCGCTTTGGCAACTTTTACATCCGCTGCAGTAATTTTGCTTATACCTTCTCGATACACATCTTTATCTGTGACCCTAGAGTGAAATGCCAACCCAGCTAAAATTGCAGCCTTATCAGCTGCATCAATTCCTTCAACATCAGCAGTGGGATCTGCCTCTGCAAATCCGAGATCTTGTGCTTGTTTTAACGCATCCTTGAATGCAGTTCCCTCTTCATCCATTTTGGTTAAAATATAATTTGTAGTCCCGTTAACAATTCCCATAATTCGAATTACATGATCACCTACTAAAGATTCACGAAGTGGTCGCAAAATTGGAATCGCACCAGCTACTGCTGCTTCATAATACAAATCAACATTAGCTTTGGCTGCTGCCTCATACAAGGTTGCACCATCTTTAGCTAGTAGTGCTTTGTTTGCAGTTACAACAGATTTTCCGTTTTTTAATGCAGCAAGGATTAACTCTTTAGCAGGTGAGATTCCGCCCATAACTTCAATAATTAAATCAATATCAGGATCATTAACTACAGAGGTTGCATCATCAGTTAACAGTGTGCTTGCAATGCTGTTGCGCTTAGTTTTGATGTTTTTAACTGCCACCTTAACTAATTCCAACTCTGCACCAGCGCGTGATGCTAAATCTGCTTTGTTATCAAGTAATAGACGAGCGATTTGTGAGCCGACTGTGCCAGCACCGAGCATCCCTACTTTAAGAGTTTTCATTAGAGAAGTATCTCAAACTTACGACAGTTGCCGTGGCGCTTGAATTACATCAAGATTGAGTAGATCAGCCTGCGTTTCTCGGCGTAAAATCTCTCGAGCGCTGCCATTTAAAACGGCAATAACTGAAGGCCTTGGAATATGGTTGTAATTGCTAGCCATACTACGACCATACGCACCAGTGGCTGGGATCGCCAGTAAATCACCAATTTTAATATCACTTGGCAATTGGATATCTGATATCAGTATGTCTCCACTTTCACAATGCTTACCCACAACTCTGGTAGAAATACTTTTTGCAGTAGAGCTGCGATTTGCTAAAAATGCTGAGTAGGTGGCACCGTAAAGTGCAGGGCGAATATTCTCACTCATTCCACCATCAACTGATACATATCTACGAATTGAGCCATCCTCCAAGGTAACTGATTTTGTAGTTCCTACTAAGTAAATAGTGGTGGTGGTGGGACCAACAATCGCTCTTCCTGGCTCGATTGAGATCTTAGGGATAGATAGTTTAAGTTTGTCACAAGCACTTTTAATTACTTTAGCAATTGCCGGAATTACCTCATCTGGTGCGATGGCTCGCTCACCTTTTGTGTAAGCAATTCCATAGCCACCGCCAATATTCAACTCCGGCAGCTCCTTTGCATGCTGATCGCGAAATTTTGCTAGTACATCAATTAATCGCATTGCTGCTGCTTCAAAACCACTTACCTCAAATATTTGTGAACCAATATGGCAATGCACACCTGCTAAATTTAATGATGGATAAGACATGCATTTATCAAGTGCCTCACTCGCAGCCCCCGATGCAATTGAAAAACCAAATTTTACATCCTCATGAGCAGTTGAAATGAATTCATGTGTATGAGCATCAATGCCCGGAGTCAATCGCAAATAAACTTTCTGAATCTTGCCTAGACTTTTTGCGATCTCAGCCACTCGCTCTACTTCATCAAATGAATCAATCACAATAGTGCCTACCGCCGACTTAATTGCAGTACTTATCTCATCTACTGATTTATTATTACCATGAAATTCAATATCACTTGCAGGAAACTCTGCAGCCAGAGCAACTGCTAATTCACCGCCACTACAAACATCTAATCCAACTTTTAATTGCTTTAGCCACCTTGCTACCTCAACACAAATAAATGATTTTGCTGCGTAGTAAAGCTGGCCTGAGCCAAATGAAGTATTAAGCGCGGCGCGCCAAGCATTAGTTCGCATAAAAAAATCATCTTGGTCTAAGACAAATATTGGTGAACCAAACTCTTTCACAAGTTGAGCGGCTGAACAGCCAGCTATCGACAACTCTGCGCCATACTGATTTTCATCAGAAAACTTTAGATTTGTAGAGAATAATGAGGTTGAATAATTAGTATTTGCCATTACATCTTCTCCGGAGCGCTAACACCTAGTAAATCTAAACCATTATTGATTACCTGCGCAGTTGCCATGGCAAGGCTGGCGCGAGCAGAGTTTAAAGGCCCAGGTTTTTCATCACCTAGTGGCAGTACTCGACAATCATTATAAAAGCGATGAAACTGGCCAGCGACCTCTTCAATATATCTAGCGACTCTGTGAGGTTGGCGCATTTGCGCAGCAGCTGCAACAATTTTAGGGTACTGAGCGATTAAGCCAATTAATTCTCGCTCTCTTTCATGCACCAGCAACTCTGGTGAAAATGAGTTTAAACCAAATTTAATTTTAAACTCTTTGGCATTGCGAAGTACTGCGCAAATTCGAGCATGCGCATACTGCACGTAATAAACTGGATTTTCATTTGTATTTTTCTTCAGCAGATCGACATCCATAACCATTGGTGTATCAGTCGGATATCTTGTTAATGTGTATCGGGCTGCATCTTTTCCAACTTTTTCTACTAACTCTTCTAGGGTAATAATAGTTCCAGCTCGTTTCGAAAGTTTTAATTCTTGCCCGCCTTCAATAATTTTCACCATTTGCCCAATTAATATTTCAACATCATCCTCTGGATTATCGCCAGCGCAGGCTGCTATTGCTTTTATCCGGCCCACATATCCATGATGGTCTGCGCCAAGCATATAAATACATAGATTAAATCCGCGCTCTCGCTTGCTAATGTAATAAGCAGAGTCAGATGCAAAATAAGCAAAGGATCCGTCGGACTTAATCATTACTCGATCCTTATCATCGGCAAAATCAGTTGTGCGAAGCCAGGTAGCACCATCCGCTTCATATACATGGCCTAAAGATTTCAATTTATCTAAAATGTGAACGAAGAAGTTATTTTCGTAGAGTGTTCGTTCAGAGAACCAAGTATCAAAATGGGTGCCAAAATTCTCTAAAACTTTACGCTGCTGCGCTAACTGCAGCTGATACCCAGTATCTCTAAATGCTGCAATTGAATCTGATTCTGCCAATTTGGTAAAGTTAGGATTGGCTTGAGTAATCTCATTTGCTAAATCCACTATGTACTCACCGTGATATCCATTTTCAGGGATAGCAATTTTAAGCGCCGCAGCACGTAGTGATTGGCCAAACAAATCCATCTGATTGCCGCGATCATTAACATAAAACTCTCTTGATACCTCTGCCCCGGCAGCTGCTAATACTCGACCTAAGGAATCTCCCACCGCCGCCCACCTGGTGTGCCCTAAATGCAATGGTCCGGTGGGATTTGCGCTAACAAATTCAAGATTAATTCGCTTTCCATCAAGTGCGCTAGAAGTCCCATATTTCTTACCTAGGGTAAGAATTTCACTCACTACACCTGCTTGACTTGCACTTTCTAAAGTTATGTTTATAAATCCTGGGCCGGCAATCTCAATTTTACTAATTCCATTAGGGGTTAATAGATTGTTATCCGAAAGAGTTTTGACAATCACCTCAGCGATCACCCGTGGTTGGTTATTGGCAACCTTCGCCAGAGATAAGGCGACTGAAGTTGCATAATCACCATGCTCACGATTTTTTGGTCGATCGAGGATTAGCCGCTGGGGCAATTCACAATTTAACTCACCGCTACTTTTGGCCAGTGCCAGCGCTTTGAGGATTGCTTGCGCAACCTTATTTTGCACCGAATCTGCACTCATTTGAGCAAGGCTACCCGCTTAAGCTTGCTGAAGGTCGATGGATTTTGGTGATGCCGCCATTTACACCGTAATCTTTCCCCCTCACTCAAGAAATAATTGCGGGAGTGGTGAAATGGCAGACACGCAGGTCTTAGGAACCTGTGCTTCGGCGTGTGGGTTCAAGTCCCACCTCCCGCACCAGTTGTAAATAATTTGTTGGTAGGGAAGGCTAAGGACATGGCTGAAAAGAAACTACTAAGTTGGGTTGGATTTAAAGGCGAGGAAGAAGGCAAATCTGCGCCTGCCCAAAATGCGTTAGAGAGAATTCGCGAGCTGGAAAACCAATTGAATGACCTGCGCTCACGTAGGGACATTACCGGCCTAAGTCGCGAAGAGTTTGAAATTTTGGCAACTGAAACTGCCATGACAATGATTAAGTCTGCGCAACAACGTGAAGCAAGGGCAAATGCGGCAGCACAAAAAATAATTAATGAAACAAGTCGCAATACAAAGGAAAAGCTAGAAGCCGCAGAAGCTAAAGCTATAAGTATTCTTTCATCAGCAGAATCTAGGGGACGCAGATATATCTCTGCTGCTGAGGATGATGCTGCAGATCTAGTAATAACAGCTGAAGCCAAAGCCGATGAAATTCTCAACAAATCATCTCGGGAGGCAAGTGCGTTGAGTGCAGCAGCAAAGCGTGATGCGCAAAAACTGGTCAACGATGCTAGTAAGAATATTGTGGATTATCGCTCCTGGTTATCATCGGCGATATCTGAGGCAGAACGACTCCACCGAACTCAGAATGCATCTTTAAATGCTGCTGAAAGCGCAATTCAGGAATCCAGACAAAAGTTGAAGCACGCCTTCGATCGGCTATCACAGTTGCAAGATGATATCTACGCAAATTTAGATTCTGAGAATAGGCCAACTAACAAAACTTTTGTGGCCGGGGCGGGTAAGAAAGCCGCAGCAGCTGCTGCTAGAAAACAAAAAGCAATAAATAAGAAAAATACTGCTAGTAAAAAGAAAAAGAAATAACTCTTAAAGTTGGAGTTAGCCATGCTTAACTTCTTAGCATTGGATTACTGAGTGAACACAAAGCATGTGACTGGCAAGGTTGGTGTTCGCCATATCTCATCAATTGATGGCCTACGCGCAATTGCAGTTGCTGCCGTAGTTTTATACCACCTAGGAATCTCTTGGATCCCGGGTGGTTTTTTGGGTGTGGATTTATTTTTTGTAATCTCAGGATATGTAATTACTCGGCTAATTCTTGATTCAATTAATCAATCAGGTGCACTAGACCTAAGAGCCTTCTATGCTGCAAGGCTTCGAAGAATTTACCCTGGTTTTATTTTTATGGTGATTTGTACGATTATCTTTATTGGTGTTTGGGCGCCAGAAGCAATTAAGCGTTTCTTAACCGATTTACCATACGCTCTTAGTGGCAGCATAAATTGGTATTTAGTTGCAAAAAATCAAGATTATTTTGAAACCATCGGTCGCCCGCCCTTACTGCAACATACTTGGTCTTTAGCAGTTGAATTACAGTTTTATTTGATCTGGCCTATTATTTTATTAACAATTTTGAAGTATTTTGGAAAGAAAAATATCGCAAGAATTGCATTGGGTATTGCCATGATCTCTGGTGTGACTTTATTTATTGTTTCCCTCAGTCTTGATCAAGCAAACGCCAAACAAATCAGTCATATTTATTTTGGTACTGACACCCATTCACTTGGATTATTTCTTGGTTCAGCACTGGCAGTCTCGTGGATCCCTCAAAACCTTGGTGGTGCCATTACAAAACGGGCTCAAGATGTTATTGATGGCATTGGAGTTGTTGGCTTATTGGGATTGATCTCAATCTTTTTATTTATAGATCAATCAAATGCAAATCTTTATCGACTGGCATTTCCACTAGCGGGCATATTTGGATGTTTGGTAATTATTTCACTAGTTCATCCCGCATCAAGATTTGCACCGATAATCAGCACCGCCCCGTTTCGCTGGGTCGGTCAACGTAGTTATGGAATCTATATTTGGCACTGGGTAATATTTCAAGTGACTAGACCCTCTGTAGATTTATCTGGACAAACCTGGGCACTTTATCTGGCACGAGTTCTATTGGTGCTTGCACTTGCTGATATCTCACTGCGTTGGGTTGAGATTCCATTTAGACAAGGTTCGGTACAAAACTGGTTTCGGGGAATGAAATACCGCTCCACCAAGATCAGGCTTCGCCAACAGGTTTCATTGTTAACCTCGGTAATCGCAGTACTGGCCGTAACATCAATTATTTCAGTACAAGCAATAAATAAAGCTGACCAAATTACAAATCAGGTACTGGATGAGATAATCCCTTCCGAGCCAAATCAGCAAGATTTAGGCAGTACAACTGGGCTTTGGGTAACTGGTGACAGTGTTATTTTGGGAATAAGAAGTAAGTTGGAGAGCAAAGAACACATCTCGCTAATTAATGCCAGGGTTGGCAGGCAAGCACCAGAGTTACTAGCAGTTATGCGGGTGGATCAAACCTCGGTTCCTTCCTCACCTGTGATATTTAATTTGGGTAATAACAACGCTTTGTCTGAGCAGACCGTAATAGATATTTTTGAAACTGTTAAAAATCAGCCACAAATTATTGTGGTAAACACCGCGGTTCCCAGGGCATGGAAAGATGCAAACAACGAAATAATTTCAAAAGTTTCTGCAAGGTATCCAAATGTAAAATTAGTGGATTGGGATCGAATCTCTAAAGGTCGACCAGAATTATTTGCTCCTGACGGTGTTCACTTGAGCCCGACTGGCTCTGATGTATATGTCGATTTAGTTTTGAGTGTTTTTAGTAAAACGCCTGCATAAGATTTAGAAAATAAAAATGGCCCTTAATTTTCTTAAGGGCCATTTTAATATTTAGATTAAGACCAGCTGCCTGGCAATCCGTGAACTTTGCCGGCAACTACTTCACCATCTGAATAAACCGTGGATACTCTTACCTGAACCCAACCAGTTTCATCATTTTTGGTAATTTGTTGCTTTAGTTGTGTTGCTGGAACGGTGGCAACTAATTTCCACTCACCAACACCATTTGCACGCAATTCAACGTTGTAACCAGTGATTCCTTCAGCTGCTGCAGGAGTCTTCCAATTTACCGTTGCACCACCATCATTGTATAAAGAGACGATTCCGACTGGTGCTTCGTAGGCACCAATTGGTGCTGAACTTGGCTCAGTTGTTGGTTCAGCAGATTCTGATGCTGCTGGGGTTGGGGTAACAGTTGCATTATCAGAGTTTGAATTTTTAGAAATCACCGCAACTGCCAAAATTAAAATACCCACTACAACAGCGATAACAATTCCCCTAGATGAGGAGGAGTTATTGCTTGCAGTTGATTTAGGCTCGTAAGAAACTCCTGATGAAGGCTTTGGTGTAGTTGAGATAGATGTTCTAGATGATCCACTTACTGGAACCGCTGGAATGGAGTAGCGGACCGAAGATTTACTAGATTTCTTAGCACTCTTTTTTACCTTACGCTTTGTGGTCGTACGTTTAGCACTTTTTTTCACAGTGCGTTTTGCTGAACTTCTTTTTGCAGCAGACTTCTTTGCTGCCTTTTTCTTTGCGGCCACTTAAAACTCCTTATTGATCAGTACTGGTAAAAATATTTACCAGCAGGACAAGAATAGTTGAGATTTCCTTAGGGGAGGATGAGATAAGGATACAACAGTAAATAACCTATTTCGCCTAAGTGAATATCTAGTGGCATTAGAGATTTGTCTGCAAAAAAGGCATCATTCTGCGCAGTGCAATGCCCCGATGACTAATCTCATCCTTGTCCCTAGGTGATAGTTGTGCCAAGCTCTGATTAAAACCGGTGGGCATAAAAATTGGATCATAACCAAAACCAGCATTTCCTATTGGTTGAAAAACAATCTCGCCAGGCAAAACCCCTTCCGCCTCTTTTTCGTTAGCCGGCCCAGTTGGATTTGGCTGATATAAAGCCACCACCGCTTTAAACTGAGCACCGCGCTTATCTTTGGCAACTGATTTAAGTTGCTCTAATACTTTATTTATATTGACCAAATCACGTTGGCTACTATCTTCACCCAGATAATCACCCCAACGTGCTGAGTAAATACCTGGATCACCGTTGAGGGCATCAACAAATAATCCGCTGTCATCAGCCAGGGCTGGCAGCTGAGTGAAATCTGAGATTGCCTTCGCCTTTAATCTGGCATTCTCACTTAAACTTTTTCCACTCTCCACCACATCTGGCATATCTGGAAAATCATTTAGGCCTAAAACCACAATATCTTTAGCATGCTCAGCTAATAGTCGCTTGAATTCAACAATCTTGCCGGTATTTTTTGTTGCCAAAACCAGTTTGCGCATCAGGTGTAAGAAAAATTACTGCTTTAAAGCTTCTGCTTGTAATTTTGTCAGCTGGGCGCATCCTTTTGCGCCTAAATCTAATAATTGATCTAGCAGGGCGCGATCAAAGGGCTTTGCCTCGGCGGTGCCTTGTACCTCAATAAAATTACCATCACCGGTACAGACAATATTCATATCAGTCTGTGCACTCACATCCTCTTCATAGCAAAGATCTAAGAGCGGCTGCCCGTTGATAATGCCAACGGAGACGGCAGCTACTGATTGGGTGATTGGGTTTACCGTTTTGCCAATATGGCTATTTGCCTTTGCCCAGTTGATTGCATCTGCCAGCGCCACATAAGCACCAGTTATTGCAGCGGTGCGAGTGCCACCATCTGCCTGCAACACATCACAATCAATCACAATTGTGTTCTCGCCTAAAGCCTTCATATCAACCACTCCGCGCAGTGATCTGCCAACTAATCTAGAGATCTCCTGCGTTCTGCCTCCTAATTTTCCCTTAACACTCTCCCGATCTGATCTGGTGTGGGTTGCTCTAGGCAACATTGCATACTCACTAGTTACCCAACCCTCACCCTTACCTACCAACCACCGTGGCACACCAGGTGTAAAGGATGCAACGCAAAGCACACGAGTATTGCCAAACTCAACTAATACCGATCCTTCGGCGTTATTTAGCCAGTTACGAGTGAATTTAATGGGGCGCAATTGATCATTGGTTCTACCATCGCCTCTACTCACTTAGATCTCCCTTTACTCTCTTGCATTGTTTGATATTTTCATATTATTTAGATCTGATTAGAGACGGTTAGTACCTCAGGACCTAAAAACCTTTTAGCCAAGGTGGCAAACTTATCGGGATCTGCAGTTGCCACAAATCTATGGCTCACCTTTCCTACCTGATCATTTAATAGATTCGCCTCGACTAAGGTGCGATAGAGATCTTTGGCGGTCTCCTCCGCACTAGAAACTAGCGTTACATCATTTCCCATTACATAAGAGATGACACCGGTAAGTAGTGGGTAATGAGTACAGCCTAAAACCAAGGTATCAATCTGTGCCTGCTTCATTGCACTTAAATAATCTTGGGCAATTTTAGTTATCTCATCCCCTGAAGTTTTTCCAGATTCGACATACTCCACAAACAATGGGCAGGCCTTTGAGGTAATTGAAAATTGAGGTGCCGCGGCGAAGGCATCTAAATAAGCTTTGGATTCAATTGTTGCACTGGTGCCAATCACGCCGATTTTTCCACTCCGGGTGGCAGCCACTGCCCGCCTTACCGCCGGTTGAATAACCTCAATTACTGGAATTTGATAACGCTCTCTAGCATCTCGCAGCATCGCAGCACTTGCAGTGTTGCAAGCAATCACAATCGCCTTAACCCCGGCGGCAACTAATTGGTCCATAATCTCCAGGGCGTAACTTCGAACCTCGGCTAATGATCGGCTGCCATAAGGGCCACGCGCGGTGTCGCCCAGATAAAGAATTGATTCACCGGGAAGTTGATCAATAATCGCCCTAGCAACCGTCAGCCCACCAACCCCAGAATCAAAGATGCCAATCGGCTCTCTCTTGCTTGGTTGCTTAGTGGTAGCCATTTGGGTAAGTGTAAATGGCAGATCTTGCTGTGGGTTGCCTTGGTCAAACCCGCAATAAATGTCCGATTTGCACCTATTTAGCATAAAAAATACTTAAGATTTAAGGAGAAATCAGGGTGAAATCACTTGCTCCACTGGTCAGTAACCACCACCCTTAGACCTAAGCACACAATTGCCGCCTGCATATGAGGCTACAAATGCGTGCTGGCTTGTGGCCAAAAGGTCATGAGCAACCTAAATGCCTATGGAGGCTTATTTAGATGAATTCAATCGCACTATCTGCAGATCAGTTCGGGATTGTATACAACGTCATTTCTTTTGCACTTGTATGCATGATTGCCTGCACGATCTACACATTAGTTTCACAATCACGTGTACTACCTAAGTACCGCACAGCCCTTGTTATGTCATCAATGGTTACATTCATTGCGGCATACCACTACATGCGAATTTTCAACTCATTTGAGGATTCATATGTTGATGGCGCAGTCAAGGTAGGAACAGGAGCAGGCGACTTTAACGAGGGATATCGTTATGTTGACTGGATCCTAACCGTACCTCTACTACTTGTTGAGGTAGTAGCAGTTCTAGCTCTTGCTAAGGCAGCGGCTTCTTCCTTAATTAACCGCTTAGTTCCAGCATCAGCTGCAATGATCGCACTTGGATATCCAGGTGAGATCGCAACTGAGAACAACACCAAAGTTCTTTGGGGTGTTCTTTCAACAATACCTTTCCTATACATCTTGTATGTATTGTTCGTAGAGCTTTCAAAGTCCCTAGATCGTCAACCAGCAGGAGTTGCAGCAACCATTGGTCGCTTGCGCTTACTGTTGATTGGTACATGGGGCGTTTACCCAATTGCATATCTTCTACCAATTCTTGGGCAATCAGCAACAGATCCTGGCGCATTTGTTAATCGCCAGATCGGTTACTCAATTGCCGATGTGTTGGCGAAGTGCGTATTCGGTCTAACCATCCTTAAGATTGCAAGGATGAAGTCAGAGGCTGAAGGCATGAAGGCGGATGCATAAATCTCTAAAGTAAATTAACGGGGCCAAGAAATTGGCCCCGTTTTTTATTTATAAATTACTAATCATCCGCTCCTGTAGACCGCCAAGCCAGAAATAAACTGCAAATAATGGCTTTTGCGGATCACTACTTGGCATCAACTCATACTTTTCATATGAAGATTGCTCAATATCTAACCTAACCGCCAACGCCAGACGAAGATCATTAATAGCAATTGCCCAGGCGGATGGATCAGTAACTTGAATATCTGCTTTCACTAACTCTTTTTCAACTGCTGAAAGCAACTGCTGGCGCAAATAAAACAGATGTTTTTGCTTGGCAGTGCGGAGAGAGTTTTCAGTGTATTTGCGAAACTCAGCAGAGCTCTCCGCATCTGCATAGGCGTTTGGCAATAATCTGCGTAAAACTGGATCCTCTGGTTGTTCCACTGGTGATTGAATATTTCCCATAGCCGCAAACATTAATTGGGCAAATGGATCATCGGATTGATAATGGTGAATAAAATTTGCCTCACCAAGTAATTCAAGTAATTGCTCAACTAGATTTATAAGTATATGTAATTCATCATTACTTAAAGTGATTGTTATTTCAGCTGATTTAGGATCTGCCATGATCATCTCTTTGCAGCGTGGCCCATAAGCCATGTTCATGAAGTTGGGCCACCGCCCGCTCCATCTCCTCCCGACTTCCAGAGGCAACCACCGCTTTACCCTCAGTATGTACCTGCATCATTAATTTATTAGCCTTTTCTTTTGAAAACCCAAACAATTTGATAAAAACAAAGGTTACATAATTCATTAGATTAACTGGATCATCCCAAACAATTGTTACCCATAGGTGGTCAAAGAACTTGCTAAGATCTAATGTTTCCTCAAGTTGGGTCTGAGAACTCATGGGTGAATTATCTAACTAAAACAGAGATCTCATCACTTAGACCGCTGATATTTTTACCGCTTTCAGCAATAAGTACTTGGTAGGTGTGTACCCCTGTTGCAGCTGGCTTGATATTAAAGGTGAACACCCCATTAACATCGGTGGTGAAATCACCTAATGATTTGCCATTTTCCTTCACTGACAATTTAATCTCAGCAAGTTTTGGCAACATCTGACCAGATACTGCATAGGTAGTGTTGAGTTTAATTGAAGATGGCAGATCTAATCTAAGCTTTGGGATTACCGAGACTGTTTTTGCAGCGGTCTTACCTTCAGTACGCTCCCAACTACTTTCTGAAACTAATCTGATCTCACTTTTTTGCCCCACCAATACCGGTATTGCAATGATCCCAGCAGCATCAGTTACTCCCGCCGCTAAGGTGCGCCAAGTGCTATCGGTGTTATTTTTGATTTCAAATCTGACATTTAGGGATGCGATAGGGGTTTTGTCTGGAAGTTTAAAGGTGCCTGTCAGATTAAAAGCTGTCCCGTATGCAATCTGCTCAAGATCAGTAGCAATATCTCCTAATACCTGATCTGGAGCAATTGATTTGGCGATATCTCGCACCACAGTAATTGCTGCAGCATTTTCCATGCCAAAGGTCCAGACTGCAATACCACCTAAGCGATACTTGCCAACTAAGTTAGTTCTGGCAGCGTAACTTTTTTCATCTGGAAACCAAACAGTTCTAGCGGCAGTGCAAAAACTTGCTGAATTTGTGGGGTCGACATAAGTTTTTCGATAAGTAAATGTGGACTCAGCATGAGTTGAGTTATAGGTAATGGGTGCATTATTACTAGCAGCAAGTGCTGCAGCCTCACGCATCACTACTGCAGCTTTTGCGCCAACTACAACTGAAGATGCAAAATCTTTTGGACATACTCCTTCAACTTTTGTAATCCAATCTCTGCCGTATCCAGGAATTCCTAAAAATACTTTTGAAGCTGGCATCTGAGTCACCGCATGCTTAACCGCATCCTCACTCCATGGCAGTGGACCAATCGGGCCTGGTGTTACAGTTGAAAAGTCATAAGCCATGATTCTAAGTCGATCTATGTATGATCCGATCTCAGCCCAAGAGTAAACAGAGTTACCTGCTCGTTTAGTCTCGGGAGCAAAATCTGGTGGCGTAGTCACTGATAAAAGTTTTCCTTGCTCATGCAACGCAGCAGAGAGCTCTTTGATAAAAATAATCCAATTTGGTTTTAACGCTGGCCAGGTAGATCTACCATCTTGGGTATAGAAAACTTCAAAATCTAGATCAATGCCATCATAGTTATACTTTAAAACCAAAGACTTAATTGATTGAACTATGTTAGTCCTTGAAGTTGGATTAGCTAAAAGATTTGCCAAGACAAGTTTTTTTGTGTCATCGGTAATAGTTGGCAGCAATAACAAGCCATTTGCTCGCAATCTTGCAATTACTTGTTCTTTTGATGTTGTGTACTTACCCAGCGCGTACTTATCCTTTATTGTTGTTTCACCAGTTAGCCCATACCAAAATGGTGAAATATCTCGAATCAGATCTAAATTTCCTTCAACAGTTGGCAAATTGCGAGCTAGATTGTAATCAGGAAGCCAACCAGAGAGAATTCTTCTTGGCGGATTGTTTGCATTAGCAGGTGTAAGTGTTGAGACCACAAAAGTAAATGCACTCAATATCATTAGCAACTTACGCGATCTCATGAATTTTAGAGTATCGGTTTTAACTGAGAATTTACTTTAAGCGGGCGTGAATCTCTTTACATGTTGGACAGATTGGAAATTTTTGTGGGTCACGATTAGGTATCCACTTCTTTCCACACAACGCACGGACAGCTTTTCCAGTAACTGCAGACTCGGTAATTTTGTTCTTATCAACGTAATGTGAAAACCGCTCATGATCACCCTCATCAGTTGGCGCGAGATCTTCCTTTTCAAGCAGGTCAGTTTTACCTGATTTACCCCTTAAATCATCGAGAAATCCCATGGCCAAATCTTAATCCAACTTTATCGCCTACCATTTACCAGTGAGCACACTTTTAAAGGATCTACTTCGCACCTCAGATCTGTCCAAATCAGATATTCAAATGCTGCTGGAGACCGCCAGAAAGTTTGCTAAAAAACCATTACAAGCGAAAAAAACCTTAGCCAAGCGAACAGTGGCAATTTATATGACTAAATCTTCAACTAGAACTCGGCTGGCATCAGAGAGCGCAGTGGCTCACTTAGGTGGCACTCCTATATTTATGCGTGCTGATGATTTGCAAATTGGTCGGGGTGAATCTATTGCTGACACTGCCAAAGTGATTTCAGGATTTTGTAGCGCTCTAATTGTTAGAACCTTTGCTCAATCTGATGTTGATGAGCTGGGAAAGTACGCCAGTATTCCAGTGATCAATGCATTAACTGATGACGACCATCCAACTCAACTGCTTGCTGATTGGCTAACTATTACCGAAAGATTTGGTAAAAGTTTTAAAAATCGTAAGTTTGTATATGTTGGCGATGGAAATAATGTTGCTAACGCTTGGCTGATAATGGGTGCCACCATGGGTGCACATGTAGTTGTTGCCACACCTCAAGGTAAGTGGGCACCAAAAGCAGCTGTAGTAAATCAAGCTAATGAGATCGCTAAGAAATCTGGCGGTAAAATTGAGATTCTTACAGATCCAAAATCAGCCGCGAAAGGGGCCAGTGCGATTTATACTGATGTTTGGATGTCAATGGGAGATTCCGAGGCAGATAGAAATGAAAAAATTAGCGCACTTACACCTTTTTCAGTGACCAGAGAGTTAATGAATTTAACTGCTAAAGATTCAATATTCATGCATTGTCTGCCAGCACATCGAGGCGAAGAGGTTGCCGCTGATGTTATCGATGGTGAGCAGTCAGTTGTTTGGCGCCAAGCTTTTCATAGGCGAACAACGATTCAGTCTTTGCTTTATCACTTAACAAGAGGTGAATTAAAAGGTAATAAATAACACATCAGGCTGAAGTATTTTAAATTTAAGCGACAAAACTAGGAAAGGCTGGGTAGGGTTAGAAAATGCGTGTAGCAGTTGCCAAAGAGATCAAAGCTGGTGAAAAACGAGTTGCACTCGTGCCAGATATTATTTCTAAATTAACCAAAGCTGGCCTTGAGGTCGTTATTGAATCTAATGCTGGCTTGGCATCTGAGTACTCTGATAAACAATTTACTGATGCTGGGGCGCTGGTAAAAAATGGTGATGTGCTAGTAAATGCTGATGTAGTTCTCTCCGTTCAACCATTAACACCGGCTCAGATAAAAACCTTGAAAAAGGGTTGTATTACAATCTCATTTCTCGCCGCCACCACCGCTGCAGACTCAATTGAGGCCGCAGTTTTAGCTGGGGTTACTGCCATATCACTTGAGATGGTGCCCAGAATTTCTCGCGCACAATCTATGGATGCTCTGACATCACAAGCATTATGTGCTGGATATAAAGCCGCATTAGTGGCTGCTGAGTTATCTCCTAAATTTTTTCCACTGTTAATGACAGCGGCAGGCACCGTCACTCCAGCAAAAGTAGTTGTGTTGGGTGCTGGTGTTGCCGGATTACAAGCGATTGCAACTGCAAAGCGATTAGGCGCGGTTGTCTCTGCATATGATGTCAGACCCGCTTCAGCTGATGAGGTCAAATCAATGGGTGCAAAATTTATAACTCTAGAGCTTGAAGCTTTAGAGGGCGCGGGTGGATACGCCAGAGAGATGACAGAGGAGCGTGCAAATAAACAGCGCGATTTGCTTACTCCTTACATTGCAGCTGCGGATGTATTGATTACTACCGCTGCTGTTCCTGGCCGCACTGCGCCAAGATTGGTGACAGCCCAGATGGTTTCACAAATGGCCCCCGGATCAGTTGTAATTGATTTAGCAGCTGAAAGCGGTGGAAATGTTGAAGGATCAGTTGCCGGTGAAATAATTACTAACTCAAATGGTGTAAAAATCTGGGGCGGAAAAGATGTTCCAAGTCAATTACCATTTCATGCATCAATGTTGTTCTCACGAAATGTAGTTAATCTACTTTTGCTAATGAGCAAAACTGTTGACGGCAAGCCAAATGGTGTGATTGAGCCAGATTTTTCAGATGAAATTATTGATTCAGCCACCTTGACTCACAGTGGTGCCAAGCGAGAGAAGGGAAAGTAATGGTCACTGAATTAATGAGTAATGAGATTGCATTGCTTGCAATATTTCTTTTATCTATATTTGTTGGGTTTGAAGTCGTTTCAAAGGTATCGACAACTCTACATACCCCATTGATGAGTGGTGCTAATGCTATTCATGGTGTTATTTTAGTTGGCGCCATTGTTGTAGCAGATCATGCTAAAACAAATCTCGAACTTGGGTTAGCACTTGCTGCGGTAGTGCTTGCAACTATAAACATGGTTGGTGGTTTTGTAGTTACCGATCGAATGTTGCAGATGTTTAAGGGAAAGCCAAAATCTAAAAAAGTTTCTGGAGATGACAAATGAGTCGTGATCTCTATGATCTAATTGGCTTAGCTGCTGGTATTTGTTTTATTTTGGCGCTAAAAGGACTTTCATCTCCAAAATCAGCACGTCGGGGCAACTTGATCGGCGCAGTTGGTGCAACTGTGGCGACAGTAATAGTTTTCTTTTATGCAAATGGCGGAAAACCGCTACACAATCAAACTTTAATTTTGGCGGCAATTGCCTTTGGAACTTTAGTGGGTGTACCAGCTGCTCGTAAGGTGCAGATGACCCAAATGCCACAACTAGTAGCGCTATTTAATGGTGTTGGTGGTGGGGCTGCTGCGCTAGTTGCAATTGTTGAGTATTTAAAGCTTGGGGATGAGGCAACGGTAGCGGTGGTAGTTGCTACCGTCTTTACAGTGATTGTTGGTTGCGTCTCATTTTCAGGCTCAATTATTACCTTCCTTAAATTGCAAGAGTTAATGACTACCAGACCTGTGGTGTTTCCATTTGGCCGTCAAATAATTGCGTTGACATTGATTGGCGTATTAGTCAGTGGTGGTTGGGTTATCTCATCCGGTGGGACTACCCCACTTCTAGTAAATGGGCTCTTATCATTGCTGTTTGGTGTTCTATTTGTGCTTCCAGTCGGGGGTGCAGATGTTCCAATTGTTATCTCACTACTTAATGCATTTACTGGATTAACTGTTGCCGCCTCAGGTTATGTGCTGCAAACAACCTTGTTAATAGTTGCTGGAACATTAGTTGGCGCCTCTGGAACTATATTGACTAAGTTAATGGCGCAAGCAATGGGGCGATCACTCTTCGGCACCTTGTTCGGTGCCTTTACTGCCAAAGCGCAGATTGGATCGAGCACATCAGATACTCGCCCAGTAAAATCAGGTTCTGCCGATGATGTTGCAATACTTCTCAATTACGCCCAAAGAGTAGTAATAGTTCCCGGCTTTGGTTTAGCGGTCGCTCAAGCCCAGCACACAGTTAGAGAGTTGGCAGATCTATTAGCATCAAAAGGTGTTGAAGTAGCTTATGGAATTCACCCAGTTGCAGGTCGTATGCCAGGACACATGAATGTGTTGCTAGCTGAAGCAAATGTTCCTTATGAGCAATTAGTTGAGATGGAGGAGATTAATCCAACTTTCCCACAAACTGATGTTGTCTTAGTAGTTGGTGCAAATGATGTGGTTAATCCAGCAGCAAAGACCACCCCAGGTTGTCCCATCTATGGCATGCCAATATTAGATGTGGCGTTAGCTGGCAATGTGATATTTCTGAAAAGATCAATGCGGCCCGGCTTTGCTGGCATTGAAAATGAACTGCTTTATGAGGCGAAGACCACACTGTTGTTTGGTGACGCGAAGGATTCGCTAACAAAGGTAGTTAGTGCATTAAAGGCGTTATAGGAAATATATTAAGTAGTCAATTAGTTGTAGTATTTACTAACACTAATAATCATTGGAGATACGTTGCCAGCAGTAACTGTTAAAGATATAACTGTTCTACCAAGGGTTGCGGGTGATGCATCGATTCCATCTAGAAGAGTTAAAAGTATTACCACCGCCCCACAAGGCCACGAGGGTGAGGGCTTTCCAGTTCGCCGCGCATTTGCAGGAGTTGATTTAGCAGATTTAGATCCATTTATTCATTTAGATCAAATGGGCGAGGTTGAGTACGCACCCGGTGAACCAAAAGGTACACCGTGGCATCCACATCGCGGGTTTGAAACTGTCACATACATTATTGATGGCATCTTTGATCATTACGATAATCATGGCGGGGGCGGAACTATTTCTAACGGTGATACTCAATGGATGACTGCAGGGGCCGGTATTTTACATATTGAAACTCCGCCAGAGCATTTAGTTGTTAGTGGTGGTTTATTTCATGGCTTTCAACTTTGGGTTAACCTACCGGCGGATAAAAAATGGTCTCCTCCTGCTTATCAGGATTTACGAGCATCTGATGTTGCATTGTTGTCTTCAAGTGATGGTGGCGCACTTCTTAGAGTTATTGCTGGCGAAGTTGCAGGGCATAAGGGTCCTGGCGCAACGCAAACTCCCATCACTTTAGTGCACGCAACTTTGCAACCAGGCGCTGAATTAAGAATCCCGTGGAATCCTTCTTACAATGCATTAGCTTATGTATTGAATGGATTTGGAACTGTTGGTGATGAAAAGCATGCGATTAAAACTGGTCAACTTGTTACTTATCGAGATGGTGATCAAATAGTTATTACTGCTGATTTAAATCAAGAATCTCGAGCACCTACTATGGATGTTTTAATATTAGGTGGACTACCAATCAGAGAGCCAGTTGCTTGGATGGGTCCATTTGTTATGAACACCAAATCTGAAGTTTTAAAAGCATTTGATGATTTTCAAAAGGGTGTTCTGGGTGTTGTGCCCCCTGACTGGAACAAAGCAAAAAGGCCAGCACAGCGCGATGGAATTGGCTACAAACTCAGTGGAGATCTAAAGGGCGTGCACGGAACTCCCGAGGAGTTACAACAGACTTAAAAAAGGGCGGAGAAATAATCTCAGCCCTTTTTTAAATAATTTTTTAAGAATTTACCTTTTCGCGCTTTGAAATCTTAAGCCATGAAATAAAGCCCCAGATAACAAAAGGTAAGTAAATTGCATACAAGGTTCCTGTTGGGTAGTAACCATTACTGAAAGCAAATGGCACGCCAACTAAATCAACTGCAACCCAAACTAGCCAAAACTCAACATAACCACGGCTCATACCAAAGGTAGCGAGTGCGGTTCCGGTGAAGATCCAAGTATCAACTGCTAACCAGGTACCGGTTTGACCCAAAGACTTAAACAATTGATAAGCCAGGGTGTAAAAGATAATGATCGCTGGCACTAACACCATTTTTTCTTTGGTGGTCGTCCAACGCGGGATTACGGGTGGTGTGCCTGGCGCGCCAGATTTACGATGTTGATTCCAGCGAACCCAACCATAAATACTGACAAAGATTAAAAGCAGATTACGGCCAGCTTGGCCATAAAAAGTCTTTTCATCACCATCGGCGCCAAATGAAAATACCGCACCAAGAAATACGGTGAAAAGTAATGCATCCCCAGTAATTCCAACTGGCCAAGCAAGTACCTTTCGTTTCAATCCTAGAACTGCACTTGAAAGACCCAATAACCCACCAATTATTTCGCGGTAGGTAATTGATTTACTTCCGAATTGGATTTGTGCTTCAAACAGCCATTCTAAAATGGACATGCGTTATCTCCTAGATGTTCCTTTATCCAGACTTTAACTGTCGGTCTCGGAGTTTCACCAAGTCAACCAAATGAATTTCATTTGGGTCGCGGACTTTAACCGCCGGTTCGGAATTACACCGACCCCCGGAAACATCAAGGCTGATACTACTTTACAAACTGGCTACTTGTTATCGTTGCCTATTTCTTTTATGAGATCAAAGTCAGCGCTACTAAGTTGTCCCTGTGATGCATACAACTCTAATTTGCTTCTAGTATCTTCAATATCAAGATTTCGCATGGTCAATTGTCCGATTCGATCGGCTGGCCCAAAAGCTGCGTCTTGGGTTTTCTCCATAGATAACTTCTCAGGTGAGTATGAAAAGTTTTCACCCTTGGTATTAATAATTGAGTAATCATCCCCACGACGCAATCTAATTGTGACCGAACCAGTAATTGTTGATGCTATCCAGCTAGTTATGGATTGACGAAGCATTAGAGCTTGGGGATCAAACCAACGCCCCTCATACAATAATCTTCCTAATTTGCGACCCTGCTCATGGTAGCTGGCGATAGTGTCCTCGTTATGAATGGCACTAATTAATCTCTCATAGGCAATAAATAAAAGCGCCATTCCTGGTGCTTCATAAATACCACGGCTCTTTGCCTCAATAATTCGATTCTCAATTTGATCACTCATACCAAGACCATGACGGCCTCCGATTGCATTTACTTCTTTGATCAAAGCAACTGGATCTTTGATAATTTTTTTATTTATTGAAACTGGTCGGCCCTGAACAAATTCAACTGACACATCCTCGCTGTCAATCTTCACGCCTTGATCCCAAAACTTAACTCCCATAATCGGCTCAACAATTTCAATACTGGAATCTAGATTCTCAAGTAATTTTGCTTCATGGGTAGCACCCAAAATATTTGCATCGGTACTGTATGCCTTTTCTGTGGCGTCCTTATATGGCAGCTTGTGATCTGCTAGCCAATTTGACATCTCTTTGCGACCACCAAGTTCGGCAACAAAGTCTTTATCAAGCCATGGCTTATAAATCTTAAGTTTTGGATTAGCTAATAATCCGTAACGATAAAAACGTTCAATGTCATTGCCTTTATAGGTAGAACCATCTCCCCAAATTAAAACATTATCTGCAAGCATTGCTCGTACTAATAATGTGCCAGTAACTGCTCTGCCAAGGGGTGTGGTATTAAAATAAGCCCTGCCAGCGGTTGTTATATGAAAAGCACCGCAGGCAAGTGCTGCCAATCCTTCTTCAACTAACGCACTCTTACAATCAACAAGGCGAGCGATCTCTGCGCCATACTCTTTTGCACGGTTTGGCACAGTTTCAATGTTTTTTTCATCGTACTGACCAAGATCTGCGGTGTAGGTGCAAGGAGTTGCACCTTTGCTTTTCATCCATGCAACTGCTACCGAGGTGTCTAATCCACCACTAAATGCAATACCAACTTTTTGACCAACTGGTAGGGATGAAAGAACTTTTGACATGGCAGTAAGTCTAACCTTTGGAGTTAAAACCCCGCTTGGTTTAAGCCATAGATAGAGGGCCAAATAGCAAAACTTATTGATATTGGCAGGATTAAAAAGACCACTGGGATCAATAAGGCTATTTCGCTCTTACCAGATTTTTTTAAGAGCGAAAGATTTATCTGCTTATTCAGAGATTGCACCTGATTATTGAGGACCTCCAGTATTGGAGTACCCCGCTCACTTGCAATTTGAATAGAGTTAGTAAGTCGCCGTACCTGAGTCGAGCCGGTTGCTGCAGCAATAAATTCCATGGTTTGAGCAAGGTTGTTTCCAGTTGCATATTTTTGAAAACTTAAATTGATTAACTCTGGTAAATAACCCTTCGCGCGCCTTGATACATACCGCATGGCCATCATTGGACTTTCACCAGCTGAAATCATAATGGAGAGCATTTGCAAGATATTTACCAATTCCTCATTGATTTCATTTTGCTTTACTTGGCTGCCAGTGAGAGTTCCAATTAGGTTTTTAAGCCAACTTAAGGTGAATGCATAATTTGAAACAGAAATAATGTTCGCTACTTCAATTAGAATAATTCTGATTGAAAATATAACAGCAGGGGCAATCAGTAATAAAATATAAATTTTGGTATTGCTCATTTATCAACCATTGCAAGGGTAAACAACCGCTTCGGCTTGGGTAATCTTGCTATTTTATTCATCCATAAATACGCAAGTAAGGTTGCGATTACGCCAACAATCATTATTACTTGTCCAAAAGATTGCTCGTAAGCAACTCTGGCATTTTCCTGAGTTCGCAAAATTAACAATAGGATCCAGGGTGCAAACGCAGCTAAGTTCGCAGAGTTCCTAACCCAGCCAAACCTGGTATTAATCTCAGCCCGGAGTGCTAAATCTGAAGATACATACTCAGATAATTCTCGCAGAATTTTGATGGTATTTTTGCTACCAAATTTGGCAGCGAAATATAAAGATTCAAACAATTGATCTGATATCGGATCGGCAAAGGTTTCTTTTAACTTACCCAGCGCTGATTCAAAATTATCACCCATAGAGATAGTTTCTGAAAATTTCTGAAAATCGGCGCGAATTACACTTGGGCCAATTCTGCCTAACTGAGCCAGACTTTCAGTGATTGATGCCCCTGATTGTAGCGAGGCAATTATCAAATCAAGGACCTCTGGCCAAGCAATTGCTCTATTTAGGTTAATTCTCTTCTCTTGATTAGCGCTATAAATTAAATAAATCGAAATGAATATTAAAGTGAAGAGTGCTATTACTGTTAATTTCTGCATCAATTGCTACTGCTATTGCGCTTGGTAAGTATTGCTGGAAAATTGGCAAGTCCCTTGTCGTATTTACTCTTATTCCACTTAAACAAGGTTTCCATTTCGACAATGCCGGCTTCAGAACGGCCAGTAACACTCGCCAGTTCAACCACTCGCCGCCTACCGCCTGAATCAAGTGAGCACTGAATCACTAAATCAATGCTGTTTGCAATTGTGGGGGTTATAAAATTTTGCGAGATGTTCTCCCCCGCAAGTAGAGGTAATAATTGCAATTTGCTTATCGCACTCCTTGCAGAGTTTGCGTGAAGTGTGGCCATACCTGGCAGTCCAGAATTAAGAGCCACTAACAGGTCTAAGGCTTCTGCCTCTCTAACTTCACCTACAATAATTCTGCTGGGTCGCATGCGTAGAGATTCTTTTATTAATCTGCGCAATGAAATTTCGCCATCTCCCTCAAGATTTGCAGTTCGAGTTTGCAACGCAATCCAATCAGGTAGCTGGGGTTTTAATTCAAAAACCTCTTCAATTGTGATTATTCGTTCACTAACTGGAATACAGGTAATCAGAGCATTTAGAAAGGTAGTTTTTCCAGTTTGAGTTCCCCCGCTCACCAATATATTTAATCCTGCTGCTACTGACTGATTGAGGAAATCAAATATCTCCTGATTAATCGAATTGAGTTTTACTAAATCAGCCAGAGTGTTGCCCTTGTTATTGTGCTTTCTGATATTTACTGCCCAGTGGTTTGCGGTCACCTCAGGTATTGCCACATGTAATCTGCTGCCATCAGGTAGTCGAGCATCTACAAATGGGTTACTTACATCCAGTCGGCGCCCTCCCCAGATAAGTAGACGTTCAATTAGATCATGCACATTTTCTTTAGTTAAGACCAGGTTTGTTAATTCACTACAACCATCTCTTGCGATGAATATCCGGCTTGGATTATTAATCCAAATCTCTTCAACTGCATCATCTAATATCAAACTCTTTAATGGGCCAAAACTGTCTAGTTGATTATTTAACTTATCCATGGTGCCATTATTTAATTAATGGATAGTGATTAAAAAGGGCTGTGCATTAAATATTACAGAATGATTTATCTCCTAGCCTCTTAGTGACCTAAAAGTGGATTAGATCTATTTTTGCATACCAAGCTAATTGTTTTTCACCGATTCTTCGATGTGAGATTGCAATATTGCAATACTCAGGCAGAAGATTGCTTGCCCGCTCGATTGCTTGAGTACTTTCTGATTGGCTCTTGCTGACAACAAATATCCAAAAACCAAACTGTGAAACCCTACAAATGCAATCAGATTCTCGAAATATACCCTTCAGGCTAAAAGCAATTTTTACCAACTCAGCCTCTATCGCAGAGATAATTGAAGCAGAATCTGCACCTGCCATTGGCGTTAAGAATTTTTTGAGATCTAAGGTAATTGAAAACATGCTTAAGTTGGATTGATTACGCTCTGAAATTGCCAAGTCTCGTTTAACGATTTGGTCAAATCGTTCAGGAGCCATTGCTCCGGTCAACTGGTCGATTTCGCCATTATTAGTGAAAAAAACTAAATCAATTTCTTTCTGGAATTTTTCCATTCTAATTAGGCAGAGTAGTATTTAACAGTGATCATGAAAAGAGTGCTAGCCACCGAATCAAACCGTAAGCGTGCGATATATTTGCTTAGGTTTGAAGCTGTCTTAATTTTAGCGGTGGTGATCTATTTGCTGACAGCTCCATTGGTGTCGGATGTGAGTGCGCCTGCAGCGCTATCAGCTGAAATTATTTTTGGCTTATTAGCCTGCGTAGGACTCTGGTTTAGTGCAATGGGATTTGCCAAGAAGCGCTCATTTGGCAGAGCACCTGCAGTATTAGCAAATTTGATTGCACTGGGGGTTTCTTACTACATGATTTCTGGCAGCCTACTTGTTGTTGGTATTCCACTTGCAATTCTTGCACTAATTACTTTGTTCTCCGCCGCACTCGGCTACGCTGAATAATTACCAATCAACTACTTGTTGGTCTTCCCAAAGTAAACCAGTTTTATCAACTGCAGCATCAAAGGATCTAGTTGCTAGCCAAATTGCGGTTTCAGCACCCTCTTGCGCACTCCTTGGTGCGTCAGGACCTCCCATATCGGTTCGACAATGGTTTGGACAGATTGCATCAACCAAGAATCCGCGAGCACCTAATCCAGTCTCATAAGAAAGATTCTTAACTAAGGCATTAACTCCAGCTTTACTTATTCGATACGGCGCAAGCCCACCATGAGTTCCAGGACCCGACATTCTTCCTAGGCAGGCAGAGTAAACAATTACTCTCCCCTTTCGCGCCTCCGTCATGGCAGGTGCTAGATGATTGATTGCGGTAAATACCGCATCTAAGTTAATTGCCAACACTCTGCGCCACTCTTCATCAGTTGTTCGCAAGGTCTTAGACATCTTCTCACTCATAACACCATGAGCTAAAACTAAAATATCTAAAGTACCAAAACCCTTGTTTGTTGCATCTTGAATGATCTCAGCTAGTACTTCACGAAACCTTTTACTATCAGCAACATCAACGCTGCGATACTCACATCCCAAAGTTTGGGCGCTTTCTTTTACCCGCTCAGGATTTTGACCAATTATGTAAACATGCATACCAGCAGCAATTAATCCCTTTGCAGTTTCAAAACCCAAGCCCCTAGATCCACCAGTAACTATCGCCCATTTTTTTTCTGTACTCATGGGCATAACCATGCCGTTTATTTTGGCCAGTTGCTACCCTCAATTATGTGCTGATGGCCACTTTGACTTGGCAATAATGCCTAGATAGGTTTGGTAGATCGCTGTTGGGAGTTAAGATTAACCTGCTACAACAATCCTAATTTGGACAAAATAGGGAGTAAATAAGTGAGCGAAGCTGGAGCGAATACGCCCGCTAATCACTTTGGTGGCTCCTTTGGCCCTAATGAGTGGCTTGTCCAAGAAATGTATGAGCGCTACCAAAGTGATCCAGCATCAGTTGATAAAGCTTGGTGGGATTTCTTTGCAGATTTTAAAGGTGCACCAACATTAAATGGGAAACCAGGCATTCAAAGCAGTGCTACTAAAACTAGCTCTCCGCCAATTCCCAAATCACAATTAACGAAACCGGTCGAGCAGCCAGTTGCAAAACCAGTGGTGATTGAAAAAATTGTCGAAGAAAAAGTGGCAACCACAGCTCTTAAACCAGCTGATCCAATTACTCAGCTCGTTGCAACCACAACAACACCAGCAGGTGCACGAGTGGAGCCGTTGCGCGGAGTTGCTGCCAGAGTTGTTCAATCCATGGAAGGGTCATTGTCAGTTCCTACTGCAACTAGTGTGCGCGTTGTGCCAGCGAAGTTATTGATTGATAATCGAACTGTCATTAATAATCATTTAAAACGTGGACGTGGTGGAAAAGTTTCATTTACTCACTTAATCGGATACGCAATGATCAAGGCGATCAGGGCAATGCCAGAGATGAACTCCTTCTATACCCAATTAGATGGCAAGCCAGCTATTGGGCATCCTGAACATGTTAATTTAGGAATTGCAATTGATCTTGCAAAAGCAGATGGTTCACGGCAATTACTTGTGCCAGCTATTAAAGGATGTGAGAAGTTAGATTTTGCGCAGTTTTGGTCTGCATATGAAGAGGTGGTCCATAAAGCCAGAGCTGGGGCATTAACCGTTGAAGATTTTGCGGGCACAACGCTCTCTTTAACCAACCCTGGAACTATTGGCACAGTTCACTCGGTGCCACGCTTAGTCGCCGGCCAAGGTTTGATTCTTGGTGTTGGCTCACTTGATTACCCAGCTGAATTTCATGGCGCAAATGAACAGACTCTCTCAGATTTAGGGATCAGCAAAGTTGTGACTGTGACTAGTACCTATGACCACCGCATTATTCAAGGCGCTCAATCTGGAGATTTTCTGCGAAGAATTCATGAAATTTTATTGGGTGAAGAAAACTTCTATGATGAAATTTTTGAAGCTCTCCGAATCCCTTATGTACCAATTCGTTGGGTCAATGATATTCAATCTGGAAAAGATAATGCTGTAAGTAAAACTGCAAGGGTTCAAAAACTGATTGATGCTTATCGCACCACCGGTCATTTAATGGCTGACATTGATCCCCTCGTTTATAAACAAAGATCTCATCCAGATCTAGATATTGTTAATCATGGCTTAACCCTTTGGGATTTAGACCGCGAGTTCGCCACCGATGGATTTGGTGGAAAGCCATTTATGAAGCTTCGTCGAATTCTGGGCGTTCTTCGTGACTCTTATTGTCGAACAATTGCTACTGAGTATATGTATATCGCTAATCCAGAGGAACGAAAATGGATTCAAGAACGGATCGAAGTTGGAGCCCCAATAACGCCTAGGGATGAGCAACTTAGAATTTTGCGCAAACTAAATAGCGCAGAGGCATTTGAGTCATTCTTACAAACTAAATTTGTTGGGCAAAAGAGATTTTCGCTAGAGGGTGGAGAGTCTGTAATACCTTTACTTGATGTAATAATTTCATCAGCAGCTGATAGCAAATTAGATGAGGTTTGCATTGGTATGCCACACCGAGGTCGGCTTAATGTTTTAGCCAATATCGCTGGAAAATCTTATGGTCAAATATTTCAAGAGTTTGAAGGAAATTACCACGATAATGAGGTACATGGTTCTGGCGATGTGAAATATCATTTAGGAACAAAGGGTTTATTTACCTCACAATCTGGAGCAACAACTAAAATATACTTGGCAGCAAACCCATCTCATTTAGAGGCGGTTAATCCAGTTCTTGAAGGAATTGTTAGGGCAAAACAAGATAAATTAAAAGCAGCAGCTGGTGATACATCTATCGATGCGCAGAGCGCATACCCAGTGTTGCCAATCTTAGTTCACGGTGATGCAGCATTTGCTGGCCAAGGTGTTGTATCTGAAACACTTTCACTATCTCTACTAAAGGGGTATCGCACTGGCGGGACTATTCATGTCATTGTAAATAACCAAGTTGGATTTACTACCTCACCTCATGCAGCGCGCTCATCTACTTATGCAACCGATGTTGCAAAAATGATCCAGTCGCCGGTATTTCACGTAAATGGTGATGACCCAGAGGCGTGTGCCCGAGTGGCTCATCTGGCATTTGAGTATCGCCAAGCATTTAAAAAAGATGTAGTGATCGACATGCTCTGCTATAGAAGGCGTGGCCATAACGAAGGTGATGAGCCAAGTTTTACCCAACCAATGATGTATAAATTAGTTGATGCCAAAAGATCAACGCGAAAGCTATATACCGAATCGTTGATTGGTCGAGGCGATATCACGGTTGAAGAGGCGGAAGAGGTCTTGCGTGATTATCAACAACAACTAGAAAGTGTATTTACCGCAGTCCATAATACTGAACCTGTTAATGATCCAACTTGGAAAGCCCCAGTTGTCGCAGCTCCTGAGAGCGTTGTTACTGCAGTTAATGAAAGTGACTTAAAGAAAATTGCTGCCACACAATCTGCAATTCCTGATCACTTTACTGTCCATCCAAAACTACTACCGCAGTTAGTCAAGCGAACTCAAATGCTGGATGAATCAACAGTTGATTGGGCAGCGGGTGAAATGCTTGCCTTTGGCTCGCTATTGCTTGAAGGACATCCCATCAGAATGAGCGGACAGGATGTAAGACGTGGAACATTTAGTAATAGACATGCGGTTGTGGTTGATAAAGAGAACGGTAAAGATTTATTTCCACTTCGCTCACTAGTAAAAGATCCAAATCAATTCCATATTTATGACTCGCTGCTCTCAGAGTATGCGGTCATGGGATTTGAGTATGGCTACTCAGTTGAGCGCGATGATGCATTGGTAATTTGGGAGGCTCAATTTGGTGATTTTGCTAATGGAGCTCAAACAGTTGTCGATGAATTCATCTCATCCGCTCTGCAAAAGTGGGGTGAGCGTTCATCCATAGTATTACTCCTGCCACACGGATATGAGGGTCAAGGACCTGACCACTCTTCAGGAAGAATTGAAAGATTTTTAACTTTGTGCGCCGAGCAAAATATGACTGTTGCCCAACCTTCTACACCTGCTTCTTACTTCCATCTATTGCGTTGGCATATGAAAAATCCTGCAAGAAGGCCGTTGATAGTATTTGAACCAAAATCTATGTTGCGCTTAAAAGCCGCGGCCAGTGGATTAAAAGATTTCACAACAGGAACATTTAAGCCATTTATTTCAGATGATAAAGTTTCAAATGCAACTAGATTAATTTTCACATCAGGAAAGGTTTACTACGACCTTCTTGCTGAACGTGAAAAATTAAATGAGTTTTCAACTTCTATTGCAAGAATTGAACAGCTTTATCCACTGCCAATTGATGAAATTGTTGCAGAGGCTAAGAAGCATCCAAAAGCAACACTTTTATGGGTTCAAGATGAACCGGCTAACCAAGGGCCATGGCCATTTGTTTCACTGGCAACAACTGAGGCATTTATTGCTCATGAGGAGCTCTCCGGAAGAAATCTCCGTCGAGTGTCTCGTCGGGCAACCGCCAGCCCAGCCACTGGTAATCACCACCTGCATGAAGAAGAAGAAAAAGCATTAATGACTGAGGCTTTTACCCGCTAATTCCCTTTTTTATATCGCAAAATAACTTTTGCCAAGAATTGTTCGCCATCAATCCAACCCCAATCTCTGGAGTCAGAACTATTTGGGTTATCGCCTTCAACCCAGTACCTAATAACACTATGCTCCATTCTGCTTTCTTTAACTCGCTTTAATAACTTAACCCCTGGCCTTGCAGGATCTTGGAGTAAATAGATCCCACCAATCCTCAATCTGTGTTTCACACCACTTAGCTTGCGAACAATTAACCAATCCCCGTCATTATAGGCAGGTGACATAGAGTTTCCTGAAACTACTACCCTACTTATTCCAATCATGGGAGTATTCTCCCACTACAGGTTGGATTTAAATTAGCCAAGGAGAGAAATGTTTAATTCTTTAATCACAGCAATCGCACCAAAAGAAACAGTTTTTGCACATTGCGATCTACCATGTGGTGTTTATGATCCTGCACAAGCAAAAATTGAGGCTCAATCAGTAAAAGCTTGTATGGAAAAATATGCCGCAAGCAGTGACCCTGATTTCAAAGCACGCGCTGTTGCAATCAAGGAAGAACGTTCAGAGTTGGTCAAGCATCACTTATGGGTATTGTGGACTGACTACTTCAAAGCAAATCACTTTGAAACCTATCCTCAACTCCACTCACTATTTAACGAAGCAACAAAACTTGCTGGTGCAGGTGGAAGTAAAGGCACAAATGATGTGGCAGTGGCCAGCAAATTAATCGGTAAAATCGATGAAATAGCAGAAATTTTCTGGGCAACTAAAAAATAAATTACTGATTTCGCTAGTGGCTTAGAATTTTAAGCTACTAGCGATTTTTTTGTCCTTAACAGTACTTTCCTTCTCTGCAACCATCGTTTCGGCTGCAACTCTAGCCATGAATGAAACACGCTCTACAAACTTTCTCGTTACCAACGCTGATGCAATTAACCTGGCACTTTGGTGAACTTCAACCTCGAATTTTAAAACATTCTCAGCCAACCCAAGGCATCTAGCGGTTGCATGAATCTCTGTACCAATTCCAGCTGCACCTAAGATTTCCACTGCCAAATTGGTGGTTATCGTTGTTTCACCAAAATCTAGAAATTCAATTATTGCAGTGCTGCAGGCACTCTCCATCAGTGAAAGTATTTGGTTTGAACCGACAACAGGTAAATCGTTAACCCCTTGTGCAACTGAAGTATCACCAGGGCGAATAGTCATGGCTGACATACCTATCACACCAATAACTTGTTCTGGCTTCATAATCACAAGATTAGTGATTACTGAATTACTCTTGCGGGAACTCCCTGCGGATTTCGCTAGTTATTTCTATTTGTGTCGCACCATCAGCAGAAATCTCCGTATAAGTTGTTTGGGTATAGGTAATTTCAGTAAATGGTTGAGATTCTGTCGCTTGCATCATTTGATTGTAGAGATCCTCAGTTTGCTTATGTATGCGATGGTTTAGCTCTTGTGGTGCCTCTTCATTCAGAGCGTTACATAAAAGATTACGCATTAAAATGATAGCTGCATTTTCTTGCTCCATTTGATTGCGACATCCTTGACACTCCCCAAAATGTATTTCAACTAGATTCAACTGCTGATTATCTAAAATCTCATGGTCAATATAAAGCACTATGTTTGGTAACACCTGATCGCAAGAGATAAAGTTATTTTGCTGGTTCATTTTTTATCACCTGCTTTATCTTTTCCATACCCGCGATCCTTGGCATATGTAGCCAGAGAGGTTCGCAGTAATTTTCTGCCTCTATGCAACCTTGACATCACCGTTCCAGTTGGAACCTCTGTTATTTCTGCAATCTCTTTATATGAAAACCCCTCAACATCTGAGAGATAAACTGCAATTCGAAACTCCTCTGGCATAGCAGCCAGGGCATCTTTAATATCTTTGTCCGCAATATTTTCTAAGACTTCTTCCTCAGCCGATTTACCCTGATCACTTGTGTGTGAGGAGGCGGCAGCAATTTGCCAATCTTCCACCTCTCCTGCAGATATTTGTGGTCGGCGTTGATCTTTTCGATAATTATTAATAAACGTGGTGGTAAGAATTCTGTATAGCCAAGCTTTTAAATTAGTTCCGGGTTCAAATTGGTGAAAACTAGTAAATGCTTTTGCGTAAGTATCTTGAACTAAATCCTGTGCGTCGTGTGGATTTTTTGTATACCTCAATGCAGCACCATAAAGCTGTGAAGTAAAAACCAAAGCATCTTTTTCAAATCTAGCTTTACGCTGCGCCAAACTCTCTTTATTTCGGTCAACTACAGCTGGTAATAAATCTTCGTTACTCATTTGGGCTAAGGCTACCTCGAATGGGGTTTTAGAAAAACTGAAATTAGTTTTAAATCGACCATCGTGCTGACGCAGTGCGTTCATAGAAATTAAACCTCTACTCAGGTTGATTTATTCCCATAGGTGCTCCCTGGGCAGCAGGAAACCTCGACCTTACGCAGAAGACGGAAGGTAGACTGGTGGATATGACAAATTGGCCCGCACCTTTTCGAAATGGGCTCTCTCCTGCAAGTAAGCCAATTGATGCTCGATTAAGTATTCCTGGCTCAAAATCTGCAACTAACCGTGCATTGATTTTAGCAGCGCTTGCTAATTCGCCATCAAGAATTAGAAAGCCTCTCTCCTCTCGTGATACCGACTTAATGGTGAAGGGATTAAGAAGTTTAGGCTGCAAAATTGATGAAGTTAAGACAGATGGAGGATTTGATTATCAAATCACACCACAAAAGTTAGTAGGACCTGCTCAAATTGAAGTTGGTAATGCCGGAACTGTAATGCGCTTCTTGCCTCCGCTTGCATCCCTTGCTTCAGGATTAATTCATTTTGATGGTGACGAGCGATCACATGAGCGACCAATTGCCCCAGTTATAGATGCTTTGGAGCAGCTTGGTGTTTCCATAGAACACGGAAATAAATATCGATTACCAATAACTATAAACGGCTCTGGGAAAGTTAAAGGTGGTGAAGTCAAGATAGATGCAAGTGCTTCTAGTCAATTTGTTTCAGCACTGCTTTTACTTGCCCCAGCAACTGAGACCGGCATTACCATAAAAAATATCGGACCCAATTTACCCTCACTGCCACACATTCAAATGACAATTCAAATGCTTCAAGCGTTTGGTGCACAGGTAGAGTTGAGCAAAAATCAGTGGGTAGTAAAGCCAGTTAACTTCTCAGGTCAAGATTTAACAATTGAACCTGATCTATCTAACGCCGCACCATTCATGGCTGCCGCCATGATTTGCGGTGGCAGCGTTTTGATTAATGATTGGCCAAAATCAACCACCCAACCTGGAGATCAGTTACGTGAAATTTTTGCAAAAATGGGGGCGAGAATTGAACTTACATCAAGTGGTTTGAAGGTTTCTGGCAATGGTGAAATTAATGGCATAGATATTGATTTACATGATGTTGGTGAATTAACACCCGCAATTGCAGCCCTGTCATCTTTGGCTAAGTCGCCTTCAACTTTAAGAGGTATTGGACACCTACGCTTACATGAGACTGATCGACTCTCTGCGTTAGCTAATGAAATAAATAATCTTGGTGGAGCTGTTACTGAAGGCCCCGGTGAATTATTAATTAATCCAAGAAAAATGCTTGCCTCCCAAATCTTTAAAAGCTATGAGGATCATCGAATGGCAACTGCTGGGGCGATTATTGGTTTAGCCGTGGATGGAGTTACGGTTGAAAATATTGAAACTACGAGAAAAACTCTCCCAGATTTTCCAGGAATGTGGCAGATGATGCTCAAAGGGGCTTAATGGTCAGATCAAAGCGCAACTGGGACGAAGATGATGTTCGCATAAATAAGTCACGCCAATTTGGCTCAAGTAACAAGGCAAGAGCTCGAACTAAGGACCGACCAGATTATGCCAACGCCGATACGGCAACAATTATTGAGGTTGACCGAGGCCGAGTGAAATGTTTGATCCAAACAAAGACAGGTAAATTAATAATTACCGCAATGAAAGCAAGAGAGTTGGGAAAGAAATCAGTAGTTGTAGGAGACCTAGTCTCAGTAGTGGGTGACATTTCAGGTTCTGACGGCTCTTTGGCTCGAGTGGTTAGCGTGCTACCAAGAAAAAACTCATTAACTAGAACTATTGACGATCATGCGAATGACGAGCGGGTGATTGTTTCAAATGTTGATGTGATGGCAATTGTTATCTCAGCGGCAAACCCTGATCCAAAAATAGGTCTAGTCGACCGTGCCCTAGCCGTTGCATACGATCAGGGAATAAAACCAATAATTATTATGACTAAAAAAGATTTAGCTGATGGAGATGAATTTCTAAAAATCTATCAAGATCTTGAAATAAGAGTGTTTAAGATTGATAAATCGTCGAATCTTGCAACTCTCAAAAAAGAATTAGCTGGCAAGATAACTGTTCTATTAGGTCACTCTGGAGTAGGTAAATCCACATTGGTCAATAATTTATTATCTACTCCACAAAAGAATTCAATTAAGTCCGAGAATAAATCCACACAACAGGTGACTGGCGCAGTAAATGAGGTCACTGGTAGGGGTCGTCACACCACCTCAGGAGCTATTGCCTTGCCATTATCTTCGACCTTTGATTCAGATGAGTTCGGTTGGATTATTGACACCCCAGGAGTTCGCTCTTTTGGTATTGCGCATATCAAGCCTTCCAGAGTTATCTCAGCCTTTCCTGAATTTACCGAGGCAATTTCAAATTGCAAAAAGAATTGCTCGCACAATGAATCCTCTTGTGCTTTGAATCACTGGCCTGGATTTAACAATCAAAATCTAGCAAGGCTTGCAAGCCTGCGAAGAGTTTTATCTCTCGGTTAAGAAAAGTAAGTGTAATCTGAACGCTATGAAGGTTGATCTTAAAAATGCAACTAATAGGCAGGTTGACCTATCTTTGGCCGGAATGACCTGCGCCTCATGTGTTAGCACAATTGAGAGATCACTTAATAAATTACCTGGCGTAAGAGCTGCTGTAAATCTCGCCATGGAGTCAGCCCACATTATTGCCCCAAACAATATTTCAGATGCACAATTAATTTCAGCTGTTACCGCCGCTGGCTATAGCGCAAAGGCATTTAAAGGTGAGCGAGAGTCCTTTGAAAGATCTAATCGTCTGGGAGTAAGAGTTTTACTAACACTGCTTTTTACCACCCCAGTGATTTTGATTTCGATGTTCCATGATTGGCATGCGCAGATTGATAAAAACTTACTGCAATACCTTGATAGCTTTAATTCATTATTACAGAGCAATAAAGCAACTTTTGAAATTGCCTACCCCCAGGCGCCAATAACAACCTGGCTACTGATTGCACTTTCACTGCCGGTAGTTTTTATCTTTGCTTGGCCGATTCACAGAGCCGCAATCAAGAACCTACTTAATCCAACAATGGATACTCTGGTTTCGTTAGGTTCATTAATTTCATTTGCGTGGAGTGCTTACTCTGCCTTTGATTACCAGCCAAATTCAGCAATGCCAAATATTTATGTTGAAGTCTCCGCTGCCGTTATTTTCTTTGTAATGCTAGGTCGATACCTCGAACACAGAGCAAAACATAAAGCTGGCTCATCACTTGCGGAGTTGTTTAAACTTTCAGTTTCTGAAGTAGAGATCAAAGTTGAAAACGAAAACAGAATTATCCCAATCGATCAATTACAAGTAGGTGATATTTTCGTAGTTAAGCCGGGTGATCGCATTGCAACTGATGGGCAAGTAATCTCAGGATTTACCACGGTTAATAATGCTTTTCTTACCGGTGAAGTAACACCTATGGAGGTTTCCATTGGAAGTTTGGTATTTGCTGGATCAATAAATAACAATGGCAATATCATTGTGAAAGCTACTCGGGTTGGATCTGAAACAGAGTTAGCGCGAATTACAAGAATGGTGCTTGCGGCTCAATCTGAAAAAGCACCTGCCCAACAATTAGCGGATCGGGTTAGTAAAGTATTTGTTCCAGTTGTCCTTTTGCTAGCGATCGCAACTTTCTTCGCGTGGTATTTAAATGATGCAAATTTATCTAAATCAATCACTACCGCTGTGGCTGTCTTGGTGATTGCTTGCCCATGCGCCCTTGGCCTTGCCACTCCGATTGCGCTGTTAGTCGCAGCGGGTAAGGCGGCTCGCTCTGGGGTAGTAATTAGATCACCAAGATCAATTGAAAAGTCAGTCGGAATTACAGATGCAGTTTTTGATAAAACTGGCACAATTACTTCTGGGCAAATGCTCTTGCAACAAATGACATTGATCAATAATCCACTGACAACTGCAAATACAGCAATTGCTACATTAGATTTGATGAGTTATGCGTTAAGTATTGAAAGCATGGACTCTCATCCAGTTGCGGTAGCAATTTCAAAAGCACTCTCAAAACAAGGAATTAAAGTTTTAAAAGTATCTGAATTTGAACATACCCCTGGTAGTGGAGTGGCCGGGCGTGTGCAGTCAACAATCTCGGCTACCTCAAAGGCGGTTTTAATTGGCACGCCCATTTCAATTGCTCGTGCCACAACTGCTTTTTCGCCTGAAATTCAAAAAGCAATAGATTCAGGAGTTGCTCGATCAAATTCAATTGCCGTTCTTGCAGTAGATGGTTTGGCTTACGGTGTATTTGAGGTTGGTGATGAAATAAAAAGTGAGAGTAAATCTGCAATTTTACATTTACAAAAGATTGGAATAAATACTTGGTTAGCAACTGGAGACAATCAAGAGGTTGCCATTACAATTGGTACAGAGGTTGGTATTCCTGCTGATCATATTTTTGCCAACGCATCCCCCGCAGACAAATTAGCACTTGTTGAAAACCTACAAGCCAAAGGCAAGGTGCTAATGATTGGTGATGGCATAAATGATGCAGCAGCTTTGGCAAAAGCAGATCTAAGTATTGCTATGGGCTCTGGGACAGATACCGCAATAGCTGTGGCTGACATAACTTTGATTAGGTCATCCTTAAATGCGGTGATTGATAGCCTTGCAATATCAAAAAAGAGTGTGAAAATTATTAAATCAAATCTTGGTTGGGCCTTTTTCTACAATGTTGTGGGTATTCCAATTGCAGCGAGTGGAAATTTGTCACCTATGTATGCGGCGGCGGCGATGTCTTGTTCTTCACTATTTGTGGTTTTAAATAGTTTACGTATTAAATAAAATTGGTAGCGGGGGCAGGATTTGAACCTACGACCTCTGGGTTATGAGCCCAGCGAGCTACCGAGCTGCTCCACCCCGCGTCGGTAGTTAAATCCTAGAGTAGGTAAGGAATTAACCCAAATAAATGAATTTTTTATCTATTTTGTGCAGAAATTAATGCTGCAATTGCTGCTTTAACACGTGCTCTTGCTTTGTCTTCAGCTGCGCCATCTAATCGTTTTTGTGCTGCTTCAAGATCAGCATAAGCAGATTGCAATGATGCAATGGCTGATCTAATTGCCTGACTTGTGCCAGGCCCGCTGTTTATCGGTGCGTTTTGATCATTGGTCGATTCTGTTGTGCCAGAGTCGCCACCAAATACTTGATCTAAAGCACCTTGCAAGGTCTCACTAAACCCAATTTGATCACCAAATGAAACTAAAACTTTTTGTAGCAATGGATAAGCGGCGGTATTACCAGTCGCCCTTACATACACCGGTTGCACATATAACAAGCCTTTTCCAACTGGAAGTGTTAAAAGGTTTCCAAGCACTACATCAGCGCCACCTTGGCGAAGAAGTGACAAAGAAGTAGCAACCTCTGGCTTGGCCTCAAAATTGGATGCTACCTGTGATGGGCCTGCAACGTTTGTAGATCTTGGTAGTTGTAAGACAGTAATTTTTCCGTAATCATCACCAGCATCTGAGTTAACAACGGCAACTGCAGTTAAGTTTTCACGTCCACCCCGCGGAACAAATGGAGTGTATAGAGAAAATGTTGGTTTACTCTGACCAGGAATTTGCATTGTTAAGTAGTAAGGTGGTTGAACTCCTGAGTTAGCACCAAAACTTGATGGATCAAGTGGAACTCTCCAGAAGTCCTGTCCACCATAAAATGCATCAGCGGTCTTAACGTGATAAGCGCTCAGAATGTCGCGCTGCACCTTAAATAAGTCCTCTGGATATCGAATATGTGAGAGCAAACCAGCTGATATCTCACTCTTAGGTTTTAAAGTACCTGGAAAAGCTTTGCTCCATGCCGCTAATACTGGATCGTTTTCATCCCATTTGTATAGTGAAACCGTTCCATCATAAGCATCCACCGTAGCTTTCACTGAGTTTCGAATGTAATTAATGTTTTGATTATTCAATGAAAATGCGTTATTTGTGGAGGTCAGGGCATCACCGGTATTTGCCAAGTTCACAATTCGAGAGTTTGGATAACCAGCGCTAGTCGTAAACCCATCAATTATCCAAAGAATCTTGCCATCGATAATCGCTGGGTATGGATCTGCATCCAAAGTCAGCCAAGGTGCTACTTTTGCAACACGTTCTCTTGGATTTCTATTAAAAAGTATCTTTGACTCTGAATTAATTAAATTTGATAACAGGATTCTTTGTTCCTGGTAATTAATTGCAAACAAAAGCCGAGAGAATAATGAACCCATCGGCACTCCACCTTTGCCGGTGTAGGTGTAATTCTTTTGCCCATTTGGCGAATTATCATCTGGATAATCAAGCTCAACTGGATTATCGGTAGCTGGCCCACCAATAATGGAATAATTTGGAACGTTCTCACCAAAGTAAACACGAGGCTCGAACTCACCTAATCCTTTAGTTGGTGGAATATTCTCGATCACAAATGATGGTTTTCCATCTGCATCAACAGTGTTTCCGTAAGCACCGACCATTCCAAACCCGTGGGTGTAAACCAAGTGATCATTGATCCAATTTCGAGATGGATTTCCTGCAATATTTAGCTCTCGAATTGAAACTACAACATCACGCTCTTTACCATCAATTACATATCGATCAATATCAAGTGAATCTGAAAATGTGTAGTAAGGCTTAATTTGTTGCAATTGTCTAAATGTTGCTGAAAGAACATTTGGATCCATCAATCTTATATTGGCTATTGTTGCCGCATCATTTGCTAGTTGACCTGCTGAGGTGGTCACAGTTGCTTGATAATCGTTAACCTCCACATTGGTCAAGCCAAAAGCATCTCTGGTGGCTTCAATATTGCGTTGAATGAAAGGTGCTTCCTTGCTTGACTCTGATGGCTTGACTTGAAATTGCTGAATTGCTGCTGGATAAACTCCAGCAATTAAAACTGAAGCAATTACCATCAAAGCAACTCCAGCAGTTGGTAACAGCCAAGATCTTCTTACAATATTTGCAAAAAATAACAATGAACAGATCACCGCAATCGCCGACAAAATAGATTTGGCCGGCAATAGCGCATTTACATCTGAAAAGGTGAGACCAGTTATCAATCTGCCTTCTTTAAGCGTTAAAGCAAATCGGTCAAAGTAATAGGCAACCGCCTTAAGGAGAACTAATAAGCCAAGTAGTATTGAAAGCTGAACTCTGGCAGCAACAGTTGTGCGCTCCTCCTTTACTTGTGGCCTAATTCCGCCGTAGATGTAATGCACGGCAGCGGATGCAATAATCGCCAGCACGATGGTTGATATGGCCCAACCAATCAGGCCTTGATACATTGGCAATTTAAAGGCGAAAAATGAAATATCCAAACCAAATTGTGGATCTACTTTTCCAAATTCAGTTGAGTTTCTAAAAAGTAACCATTGCTCCCAAAATCTAGAGCCCGAAGAGCCAGCGAAATAAAAAATTACTAGAAATATTCCGATGCCAGCTAGGCGGCGAATTGGCTCAAGTTGAGCCCGGTATCTCTCTAAGTTATCTGCCTCAACTGAAACCGGCACATAAATTGGTCTTCTGCGAAATGCAAAATAAATATTGGTCGAGATAATTGCTGCTGTAATTAAACCAAAGGCCAAAAACAAATAGATTTTAGTAAATAGGGTAGTTTGCCAGACATTTACATAATCAACTGAGCGATACCAAAGAAAGTCAGCATAAAACCCACTGGAGGAAATCAAAACCGTACTAAGAACAAATAAAACGATTACAGTGATTGTTAGCGGACTGATTCGCCTGCGACCACCACCTCGATTGGCAAACGGATTTGGAAAGTTGCCACCAAAGCCGCTGCCACCAAATGGATTATTGCTTCGGTTAAATCCGCCGCCGCCAAAACCCGAATTACTCATGCGCAAATCTTATCTACTCTTAGGTAAAGCTCTGACAACTGGGAAACTTGGCGTTATCAGGCAGTTCTAAGAGTGAAATCGCCTCGGCGAGTGTGGCGACCGGCACAATCTTCATTACCTTTCCAGAGTTACCTGATTTTTGCTTGGCTAAGGCTTTTAGATTTTTGATATCCATACAATTTTCAGTTGGGGTCAGGAATATTTCTACACCATCTGCCTGTGCACCGATTATCTTCTCTGCAATCCCACCAATCGGTCCAACTCTGCCATCTGTAGTAATTGTGCCGGTGCCAGCGATATTACGGGAGCGAACCAAATTTTCTGGAGTTAACTTTTCCACCACACCAAGTGCAAAAATTAATCCACCGCTCGGCCCGCCAGTTTCTTCAAGTTTTATCTTGACATCAAATGGAAAATCAAATTGCTCTTCAATATTTATCCCGATAAATGCTGAATTATCCTCTCGGGCTGATAATTTAATCGACTTAGTTAACACACCTAATCCAGCCCTAATTACTTTAATCGTTACCAAATCACCTGGCTTTTTATCACCTAGATACGCAATTAATTCCGAAGAGCTTTTGACTGTCCGGTCATCAATGCTCAGTAGCTGATCCGATACTTCAATAGCTTTATATGCATTTGAACTCTTATTTATGTCTAGAACAACAATTTTTGACGCACTCTTATACCCAAGATAAGAAAGAGCCGCAGCGGTGGCATTTATTTGCGAGCCACTCATTTCAGCTGCGCCCTCTTCTACCGCCTGCTCTGCTGTTTCTCCCTCGGGATAAACTTCAGAACGGGGAATGACTGCGCGATCTTTATCTACCCAGCCATACAAAATATCAAAGCCAGTTATATAGGAATCTGGATCGGTGACCATTACTGATGTGACTGATAATTTTCCACTGGTGGGATAGACCTTAGTACCAGTAATGGTTATCGCCGAACCAAGAATATTTTGTGGATCCCCCGGTGAGAGAATTACAAATGGTGCAGGTAAAAAAAATGCTGCCAGCATCAGCAGAGTGACCAATACTTTGGTAGGTGTAAGCAGGCGACCTTTTACAGGCATGATTGATCTCATTTTAATTAATTTCTCGAAGCTTATTTTTTATGTCTAAAACTATTTTGAAATTTACTAAACTTATTGACCGAACGATTAGTCTGATTGTCATACTTAGATTTGTATTTGGTTACCCACACCCCATAGATGGTGGCACCCAAAACAGCTGTGATCGGAATTACCCACCAGATCAGGGCCACCGCTGAAGTTGAACTCATGAGGTAATAGTAATCAGCCGGGAAGAAAAAAGGTGGCATTATTGTTCTATAGGAATCGCTGGTCTTTCTATCAAGTGAATTGAGGGAGTTGTTTGTAAATGAGTTTTGGATTTCTTCCAAATGAAGGGCAACCTGATTTTGACGCGCTGCTTAAAAAATTCTCAGAAATGGGAATCGACTCTGGTGTATTAGCTGGTGCGAAATCCTTTATCGAGGGCATGGGTGCCAATAAATCTGGTGAACAAAACTTAATAACCGTTGCTAACCTGCGAGAGATATCTAGAAAAATTATTACCGCTAAAGGTGATCTTCCGGTGGGCAGTGTTGACCTGCAGCAACTCTCCCAATCCTTAACTATCGCCAACACTTGGCTGGATACCGAAATCTTGTTCCCAGCAGCGACTGTTTCCAATCAAAGTGCATGGGCAAAGCGAGATTGGTTAGATGAATCTGTTAATGGTTGGCAGCAGCTATTTGAGCCACTAGCAGTTGGCATGGCCGATGCCTTAGGAAATGTGATTGCTAGCTCCAACAACACACTGCCGATTGAGTTCATGGGATCAGGGGAGCAAAACCCGCAGCAGCAGGAGGCTATGAAATTAATGCTGGCTCGAATTTTGCGAGGATTTATGGGCACCTTAATTGCCACTCAACTTGGGCAAGGCATTGGCACACTTGCCAACACCATCACTGGTGCTAATGATGTGGCTATTCCACTGCTAAAAGCAGACTCTGGATCCCACTTGATTCCCCAAAACATCACTGAGTGGGCAGATGGTTTAGGAATAGATCTAGAGCAAATTCGAATTTACTTATCCTTGCGCGAGGCTGCTGCGGCGAGGTTGTTTGCCAATACCCCATGGCTTGAAAACTATATTAAGGATTTAATCATTGCTTACGGTGAAGGAATCACTATTGATGTTGACTCCATTACCAGACAAGCGGAGGAGGCGATGGCTGGCGGTGAAATAGATATTAATAATCCCCAATCAATTAACATCGCATTAAATGCCGGTTTATTTACACCACAACAAACACCTGCGCAAGAGCTTGCCTTAACTAGATTGGAAATGACACTTGCATTAATTGAAGGCTGGATTGATCATGTTATATCCGCTGTTGCTAGTGAAAAAATTCCAGCCTTTAACGCTTTGATTGAAAACTCTCGTCGTCGTCGAGCTACAAACTCACCAATGCAACAAATATTTGCAAACCTGTTAGGAGTTGAGGTCTCGCCAAGAAAAATGCGTGAGGCATCTGCTTTCTGGAGTGAGGTTAAAAAGCTACGGGGAGCAGATGGTCGCGATAAGTGCTGGGAGGATCCAGCATTTTTACCTATGCCAAATGATCTATCTGATGTAAAAAACTTCTTGGATAGTGTCACCGTGCCAGATGACCTATCTGGCTTGATCTAAATCCACAAAAGTAAAAGCGAAATCCCCGGGCGCACAATTTCTTATCTGCCTTCCCCTTGCAGATATGAAACGGTTATCCGGGGACTTCGTAGCGTAAAGATATGGGAATAAAAGTTGGGAATCAACTTAAAAGGGTGTTTTAAAAACTTATTTTAAAATATTTTTTTAGCACTCGCGGTGCACCTGTGATAAAAAATAAAGTATCTAATCCCCTTCAGCATGGCATACGGCAAATAAGTATCAAGATTGCGTAAAATTTAACCGCACTCTGTGGATTAACCTGTGGAGATAAGCGCAATTATGGTGGATAAGAAGAGGTAATGGTGGATAACTTTGAGCAAGAAATCCTCTTTTCGGAGATTTTTCCGCAGGTTGCTCAAATCGCTAAGCGTAGAAAAAGTGATGATGCTAAATTGCCACAGAATTTGCCCGCATATCGGGTAATTCGAAAGGAGCGCAGGCGCCGCGGCATCAGCGCCTTTCGTCAGGGTGGAGTGATTGAGATTCACATCCCAGCACGGATGAGCAGGCGGCAAGAGATCGAAATAATTCCAGAGATGATTGCCATGGTACTAAGGCGAGAGGCACGCGAGCGCAAAACCGACCTACAACTGATGCAGATCGGAGTGGAGCAACTTGCCACCTACCTACCGGAGTTTGATATTTATCCAGCAAGTATTAATTGGCGCAGCATGAATGAACGATGGGGCTCTTGCACCACAGTAGATCGCACAATTCGAATCTCTGATCGATTAATTGGTGCACCAAGTTATGTTTTAAATTACATAATTTTCCATGAGCTTATTCATTTGAAGGTCATCGCTCATGATCAGGAGTTCAACAATTATTTAAGTAGATTCACCGATAAAGATAAAGCGGAGGCATTTTTGGAAGGGTTTGAACTTGGCTGCCAAAGTGGTGCTCCTGCGCTACTGCCGGCGGCAAATAACTAGTTTTACCCCTTTTTTCTCAGTTATTACTTAATATTTTAGATTTTAGGCGTGGAAAACCCCAGTTGCAGCAGTTGCGGGGGGTATGGTGAAGCCATTCGTACTCACATGCAGGAACTAACCTACATGCTCCCAAGAGTGCGGCGGATGGAGGAAGAAAATGGCAGAAGAGTATAAAGGTGAGGCTTACTGCGTTAAGTGCAAAGAGAAGCGCTCCTTTGAAGGACATGTAAAGGTCTCTGATTCCGGTCGCCGTATGGCACAGGGAATCTGCCCAGTTTGTGGCACAAAGGTAAATCGTATTCTTGGTAAGGCTTAATAAATAAGCAGGTAACCAAATGTAAAAGCGGGGGTGGTTACATACCATCCCCGCTTTTTTATGTTAACCCTTTCTAGTTAACAGTTGTTGTTTAAAAAAAATTTAACTTGCCTGCGCCACCTTTGCTGGTCTGCCTGGTGTTCGCTTGCTTTGAATTATCTGACCTTCATCAAATAACTCACCTCCCCATACGCCACATGGCTCAGCTCTTGAGATCGCCCCAGCTAAGCACTTAGCTTTAACGGGGCAACCTGCGCACAACACCTTTGCTTGGGCGATTACCGGCGCGCTATCGCTGAAAAAGAGCTCTGGATCAGCGCCGTGGCAGGGAAGGGTAATCACCGCTACTTGCTGCTTGATCTCTGGGGCAAAAGGATTATCAGCGCGCTTATATCCACCTGTCGCCGGCTTGTTCTTCTCTGCACTGTAATTGGTTGCAGAGTTTGTGGCGTAATCGGTATAGGAGATAACTGGGGCATCCTCATAAGCCCAGGTGACATCACCTAATCCAATTTTGGCGGTCGGGCCTTGTGCCCAACCGGGGATAAGTAGTTCGCTGAAGAGAACGGTCATCGTTCTCACCTTTCCTTTCGGTTGCATTGCGTTGGTTTACTGCTTTGCCATTTGGCAATTTTTTATTTGGAGAAAAGAAAAAGGGCCCCCGAATCATTAGATTCGCGGGCCCCTTGGCTCCTATCTCGACCTTAGCCGATATAGCTCCGAGGGGTGCGACCTAATGTGAAGGTATAAAAACCCTTATTAGAGCGCTTATTTGTCCAGTTTGAACGGTATGAAGAGGCCGCCGTTACTGGATTAATGGCATACCAATTAGCAGCAACCGCTGAAATAGCAGCTGCTGTCTTAGAGATAAGTACTTTTGCCATTCCCGAAGAGTAAAGCATTGGGGGTATGAGGTGCAACTTAATTAAATTGCTCCAGAAATACGCTGGGTTTGCCAGCGTAGGTAATTTGAATCCGCTGCTTTGCCCGGGTAACTCCAACATAAAATAGCCTGCGCTCCTCATTTAAATCATTACCCATTGGTAGCACTCCATCTGAGACCCCAATTAAAAATAGCTGATTCCACTCCAAACCTTTTGCTGCATGCAAAGTGGCAAGTGTTACCCCAGGCAGGGTTGGTGGATTATTTTGTTCAGCCCGATCCTCAATCTCACGTAAGAAGGCGCGCATGTTGCTACCGCCATTTTCTTGAATACTTTTAGCAAGTCGCAAAAAAGCGGTCACATAATCCGCATCACCAAATGGCCGAAGCACAGCAACTAGATCGGCGTACCAATCTCCATCCTCAGATGGAAGTACTGAAGCGCTCCTAATCAATCTCATCACATCTCTAACATCTACCCGATCAAAAAATCGCTCACCTGATCTGATCTGGCTCAAAACCTGGGCATTATTCAGTGCTGATTTAACCTGATCAAGTTGGGCGTTAGTTCTAGCCAGTATCGCAATCTCAGATGAATCAGCTCCAGATGCAATAACTTTTTTCACCTCAGCTACCACATATGCAATCTCATCTCCGCTGGAGTTAAAGCCATTTACTGCAGGCTTTTCACCATGTTCATTAGCAGATTGCAACTCATCCCCATGATCACTTACTAAATTGCCTTGTCGTAAAATCTTATTTGCGGTATTTATTATCTCTGGGGTTGATCGATAGCCACGCGATAATCTAAAAACCTGGGCGTTCGGAAAGCGGTTTTTAAAGTTCAGCAAGAAGTTTGAAGTGGCGCCTGCAAATGAGTAAATAGTCTGGGCTGCATCCCCCACTACGCACAGCTCCTGTCGATTCCCTAGCCACAGATTGAGCAATCTCTGTTGCAATGGTGAGACATCTTGGTACTCATCAACGGTGAAATAGCGATACTGATCGCGCACTCGCTCTCTTACCCCACGATCCTCCTCTAACATGCCCACACAAAGGAGTAGAACATCTTCAAAATCTAATCCCCGCTCCTGCTTTTTTAATGATTCATACGCTTCATAAACCTGCGCAACCATGGCTAAATTTTCATTTTCACCTTTGTTGTTTGGCAATTTAACTAAACGCTCATTAGCAACTGCCTGCTCGTGATAATCCTGCGGTGAAATCTCCAGCACCTTTGCCCATTCAATCTCACCTGATATCTCCCGAAGTGCGTTGGCAGAGGCCGGGATTGCCACATCTGCTCTGCTGATTGCTTGGCTAATAAATCCAGATTTTGAGGTGAGTAATGACGGAAATTGTCCGCCAAAGGCGTAGGGCCAAAAATATAAAAGTTGCTTAAGTGCTGCCGAGTGAAATGTTCTAGCAGTTGCATTTGCAATACCTAATCCGCGCAGCCGTGCCCGCATCTCACCAGCAGCTTTGGCAGTAAAGGTAAGTGCCAAAACTTTGGTGGGATCGGTGACACCGGAGTTAATTGCATATGCAATTCGGTGGGTGATAACTCTAGTTTTTCCCGTGCCTGCTCCAGCAATTACACAAATAGGGCCATTAATTGCAGTTACTACCGCTAATTGCTCGGGATCAAGATTAGCCAGGATTACTGAATTATCTACCGCCATGACTCTTCGCCAACCAAGTCAATATCAGCACCCGTCCCATACCAAGCCTTAATCATTTGCCGTGCAACACTAATTTCAAGTGGCAGGATTAAAGATTTATCAGCGATCGCAGCTTTCATATCAGCTCTGGTAAACCAGCGAATCTCCTCTATCTCATCCCCATCTGGTCTGGCCAATTGCGGAGTATTTGTAATCGCTTCAAAGGCGATCATCAATGATGCCGGAAATGGCCATGGTTGTGAGCCTAAGTAATTAATTTCACTCACCTGCACTCCTGCCTCTTCACCAACCTCTCTAACTACACAATTTTCAAATGATTCACCAGGTTCAACAAACCCAGCAAATGTTGAAAAGCGGTGCTTAGGCCAAACCTTTTGTCGGCCAAGCAAAATGCGATCTTGAATATCTTTTACTAAGACAATAATTGCGCTATCAGTTCGAGGGTAATGCTCACTTTGATCATCAACGCACTTTCTTACCGCACCACCCAAAACCACATTGGTAGCCCCACCACAGATTGAACATCTTGGATGTTTCTGGTGCCAATTAGCCAGCCCTTGGGCGTGCACCGTAAGGCCAATATCTCGAGCAGATAAAAAAGCGCCAATCTGTCGCAAAGTTTTATACTCAAATTGATTATCAACTTTAGCAACTAGGTGGCGAATGAAAAATGCTGTTGAATCTTTAGTACCTAAAAAGTAATCGGTTTGGGATTGATAGGCACCCAAAGTTGAGCCTTTTAGGAAAAGTACCTGATCATTTATCACTGCAAATTTTTCCTCAAAAAATATCAAAACTTGACCATCGGAAAATGCGCTACTGAGATATTTCTCATCACTTCGCAAATGGGCAGCCCGATCAACTTCAGCTGCTGCTAGCGGGAGTTTTAGCGGTTTAATCGGTGCCATCACCGCCCGACCCTACTAGCCTGTCGTCATGGTTGTCGCCCCCGCTCAAAAAATGAGAGTGATCTCATGGAACCTGTTACATGGTGCGCAGATCCCACCTATTAAAAATCAAGAGTGGCAAAAAAGTTTGGAGAGTGCAGCTGCTGCGGTGGCCAAAAATTATCATCCAGATTTTATTGGCATCCAAGAGGTGGATTATCTGCAGCCTAGATCTGGTGGAGTTAATCAAACAAAACTTATTGCTGAGGAGTTAGAGCTTAAATATTGGGCCTATCTACCATCATTAATCGGCACACCTGGTGAGCGATGGCACAAGGTTAAAGATTTTGAAAAGGCGCTAATCACAAATAAATCCAAGCAAATAAGCAAAGAGAAGAGCTATGGAATTGGGATTGCATCCAACGTAGCGATAAAAAAACTGCACCTGAAATATCTTGGTCGGTCTTTAGTGGGAATGCCGCTGTTGATCCCTAAAGAGGATGGGCGGGGTGCGAAATTTATTTATGTAAAGGATGAACCAAGAATGGCGCTGATTGCCGAGCTTGAAAATGGTGTAACTATTGCTAATACGCATCTTTCATTTGTGCCGGGTGTAAATATTTTTCAACTAAACCGCTTAAGCTCCTTAATGAAGCACTTACCTGGAGATCAAATATTAATTGGAGATTTAAATCTGCCAGGTAATCTGCCTACCAAGGTGAGTGGATTTAAATCGTTAATTGGCCACTCCACCTACCCAAGTTGGAAGCCATCCATCCAGTTTGATTACATTTTGGCTCGCAAATCAGCGCGGGTCACGGTGAAAGTACTACCAACCTTAAATACTTCAATCTCAGATCATGTACCGATTGGGGTAGAACTTAAATTTCAATAGGAATTTTACTAATTAAATCAACTAGCTCTTTCTCATTCAAAATATCTGCCACTCTAACCGTCTCATTATCTGCCACATAATGAAAAGCTGCACTGACATTTTCGATAGGAATATTCTTTAGCTTGGCATAAGCCAGGCGATACATAGCAAGCTGAATAGCTGCATTTGCCAAGTCATCACCTGATTTAACTTTGCCAGTCTTCCAATCTACAACCTCATAATGGTTGGAGCTTTTCTGATAAACCGCATCAATCCTTCCTCTGATGAGGGTGCTTTCAATCATTGTCTCAAAGCCAACCTCCACATCAACTGGGCTTTGATTAGCCCAATCACTTGCTAGCCATGCAGCTTGTAACTTATCTAGTGGTTCATCCTGCGCTGCTGATTCTGCGCTACCAGAATTAAATAAATCATCCATTGATATTAAAGCTGGGTGTTTGAAGTAGTTTTCAAGCCAAAGGTGAAAATCAGTTCCGCGCCTTGCATATTTATCTATGTGATTTGGCATTGGTCGGCGTAGACGAAGTGCAAGTGATTGTGGGTCATTTGCTAAATACAGCAAGGTGGAGACTGATAATCTGCTTGGTAGAGTTACTGACAGTTGTTCACTTTTATTTGCAATCTCGGTGATAATCCCTTGCATATCTTGAATTAGATCTGCTGCTAAATTATCTTGCGATTTTGCTAGTAATTTCGCCATCTCATCTTTGGTAAAGGGTTTGGCTTGGTCAACTAAATCAGCAATTTTTCGTAGCTTAATTACCTCACTTTTTTCCTCCGGCCAAACTCCGGTAGTTGGATTTTCTTTGATTGGATTTCCTCCCTCTGCAGGTGGGGTATCAGCCAGAACTACTCCACCTTTTATAGTTGTTAATGCACCTGCAAATAGAGTAAATAATTCACTTGGTGCAACAATATTGGCGCCACTTCTAAAGTGTGAGGTGGTGAGAATTAATCCTTGCTTTGCTCTAGTAATTGCCACATAGGCAAGGCGCATCTCCTCCATATTTTTGCGGTCATTCCATCGATCACCAAATATTTCGATGCCAGTTTTTAACTCTTTGTTTGTGGAAAAGTTAGCAAAATTAATGGAGGGCAATTGCTGGTTGTCACCACGCATACTGACAGGGATGCTGCCAGCATTTCTTATCCAGTTATCAGATTTTTTTCCAGAGTTTGGGAAACTTTTTTCAGCCAAACCTGGGATCGCTACATAATCCCACTCTGCACCCTTTGCCGCATGAATAGTCAATATCTGAACCGCATCACTTCTGACATCAACCTCAGCTGGCTTTAATCCACCCTCTGTTTCTTCAGCAATTTTTAGCCATTGCAGAAAGCCCAACAAGGTGCCACCATTTTTTTCAAATCTAGCAGCCTCATCAAGAAAGCGATCAATGTTTTTTTGCCCTTGCTGCCAGCCATCTCTTACCAAAACTTCAGTATCTAAGGATAAAAACTGCTCTACCTCCACAATTGCATCGGTAATTGAACCATGTAATTTACGGCGCAGGGTACGAAGTGAGAGCGCAAATTTTCTAAGCCTTGCTAAACCCTCTTGCGTAAATTCTGGAGTTCGAAGGTATTTCTTTAACTCTGCGGGAGTCAAAATCAACAACTGCTCAAGTGATTCAATAATTGAGCCAGTTGCAAACTCATCTGCTGTGGCAGCCACCTCCTTGTTTTGCTCCAACGCCTGTTTTAATTGCTCACCCCGAGAGTAATCATTTGCCCGGGCAAATGATTTAGTAAATCCACCAAGTGCCATTAAATCTCTAGCACCTAAATTTAAATAGGGACCAGTTAATAACCGCATTAAAGCGGTGCCCGAATCTGGCATGGTTAATGTCTTGAGTAAGGCAATAATGTCAGCCACCTCTGGAGTTTGAATTAAACCCCCGACGCCGACTACATCTGTGGGAATATTTAATTCTCGAAAAGCTGATTGGATCGCATCTATTTGGGATCGATTACGGACCAATACTGCAAAGGTTGATCTTTGATCAGCGGTGAGCTCCTCACGTTTTTTATCAAACCAGTACTTTGAAAAATAAGTAGCAATCTCTTCACCCTCTTGAATCTGGGTTTCAGATACTGCGCAGATAACCTCACCGATTTGAGCATTTGGTCGGGCTTTCAATTTTGCAATTTTACTCGTTAGGCAAATCTTATCAATTACCACATTTGCTAGATCCAAGATTGCGTGGTCATTTCGCCAAGTAGTAAGCAACTCATGTCTCGTTGCTTTACTGTTGAATGATTGTGAAAAAGTATCTAAGGTTTCAGAGCTGGCACTGCGCCAACCATAGATAGCCTGATTTGGATCCCCAACTGCTGTGACTGGGTGGTTATCTCCAAATAAATTGGATAGAAATTGAATTTGATTAAAAGAAGTATCTTGGTACTCATCAAGAAGGACAACTTTATATTTCTCTCGTTCAATTCTGGCAATATCATCGCCATAATTAGATTTACTCTCCTTTACTAACCTTGCCGCAATAGACATGTGATCATTAAAGGTAAGTAAACCGTGCTCTTTTCGACGTTGATCAAATGCTTCTACAATTGGCAAAATTGCCAGCCGTTGCATCAACTCCTCTTTGAACTCAATTATCGGATTAGTTTGTTTATCAGAAAATTGTGAAATATCCGCTAGTAGCCCTTCGGTATATTCAGTAATCTCTGCTGCGGTTTTGTCATTTTCTGCCAGCTGAGTAGATAAATCCATCACCTCTTTAATTACTGAATTTGGTGAGCCATTAATTGGTAGATCATTTCCGACAAATCTTGCCACCACTTGTGATGCAAGTTGCCAAGCAGCTGCCTCACCAATTGGATCTACATCAGCATCTATGCCAATTCGGATCGCGTGCTCGGCTAATACTCGACCAGCATAGGAGTGATAGGTGGAAACTGTTAAGCCAGATTCATCTAGATGATCTGGTAGTAATTTTGCACTTTTTAATTGGCGCAGGCGAGTTTTGATTCGCTTTGATAACTCACCGGCAGCTTTGCGGGTGAAGGTAAGGCCAAGTAATTGATCTGGGGTAATTATTGAGTTTGCGACAAGATATAAAACACGCTGGCTCATCGTCTCAGTTTTTCCAGAGCCAGCACCCGCAACTACAACTGCAGGGGCAAGTGGTGATTGGATTATTGGTATCTGCTCATCTGTTGGCATCTTAAATTGCGGATCAACTGATTGGATTTTCTTGGCAATATCAATTGCTGAGTATTTAATGCTCATGGCGCGATCACCGACCTGCCAGCAGGTTGAATTGGACAGGAGGATTTGACTGCGCAACTGCGACAGCGCTCATTAATGGTGGCAACAAAGGAGCTCTTACTCATGTCTTGCGCAATCTGTGAGATCTCATCAGTGACTGCTTTAGCATCAACCTTCGCCTGTACTCGCTCCTGCACACTTTTAACCTTGTGATCTCCCACGTAGATTAATTGCGCACCAGCCACCTCTTGATGCGCTAACTTATTTTCAAATCCGTTATTTACTACCGCTAATTGATAACTTTGCAATTGCTTGTTGGTAAGTGCATCAGCTTTAGATATCGCAGTTGCACCTGTCTTTAAATCTACGATGTAATACTTATTATCTGCAGTTAATTCAATGCGATCTATCGCACCTGAAACTATTGCTTTTCCTAATTTGAACTCAAATTTTTCCTCCACCGCTACAAGTTGGTTGTTGTTTTCTAGGTTCCAGCCATAAAACTTCTTTAGCATCAAAGATGCCCGGCGATACTCATAATCTTTAATCCAACCTTGATTCATATCAATTAAACTCCACGCGCCCTTTAATTTAGATTCAAGTTGATCAAGTGAGAGATGCGGATCAGATTTTAATTGCGCCGCGATCACATGGATCGCACTACCTAATACCTGCGCAGTTGAATCAGCATCCCTGCCGCCGGATTGCTCCAACATCCACTTAAGGCCGCACTCAGTGAAGGATTCAAGTGAGCTAGGAGATATGCGAAGCACCTCTTCAGCAGTAATTACCGGTGAGGTGGTTGAGGGCGGTGTAATCCCAACCCAGTTGCTTGGTTCTGCTGCCTTCACGCCATTTGTTGCCAAGGTTTTAAGCGCCCGCGTTGCAAACTCTAATTGCGCACCAGTTGCATCCTTTGCCATTCGGCGCAGCTCTGCCACCAGCGCTGGTTGCGTAATTGATCGCTGCCTACTGGAAATCTTTATCTCATCTGGTGCTAATTTTTCAAAGTATCTGGATGGTTGATTATCCTCTTGAGAGACTGCGGTAATAAATAATTTTTCACTTGCGCGTGATAAAGCAACATTTAATAATCTCTCTTCATCAACTACTAATCCAGCAGCAGATATTGCATCTAACTGTGCGGGGTTACTAATACCGTGGCGAAATATCTCCACTAATCGCTCACTGCCAAGCAGTGAACCACGCTGTCTTAAGTTGGGCCAGCTACCTTCTTGCACTCCAGCTATCGCTACATATCGCCACTGCAAACCTTTAGCTGAGTGGACAGTCATCACTGAGACCGCATCACCTTTTTGCGCAGTAGCGGTGATGCTATCTGACAATATTTTCTCACCCAACAACTGGTCAATAAATAAGGCAGCGCCACCACCAAGTAATCTTTGGCTAAATCTTCTTGCCACCTCAAATAAGGTGATTACTGCATCTAGGTTTTGATCAGCCACCGCGCCAGCTCTGCCGCCATTAATAGCTTGCTGCTGCCAATAAGTTGAGATCGCCTCACCTTCATAATTTTTTGCATTACTCCAGATACTCCAAAGTAAATCTGAAATATCCTTTGATTTTGCATAATCTTTTTTAACCTGCCGGATCAAATCATTTATCCGCTTAAGCGGGATTAATTGCTCCCAAGGTAGCTCTGGGGTGACAGATGTTAGGTGATCTAAAATTAATTGCGTTGAATTTTTACGATCTCCCTCTTTTTGCTCCTTGGTTAGCGCAATTCGCATTGCGCGCAAGGAGATTGCATCCGCTCCAGCAAACTCACCTTTTAACAGCTCTTCAATCTGCTCCCAATTTACTGGTATCAACTTGAGCTGACCTAAGACAATCTCTGCGATAGTAATAATTGGCTTTATTGCTGGGTTATCAGCAAGTGATAGCGCTGCTGCATCAATCTCAACTGGAATTGAATTAACTGCAAATGCCCGCTGCAGGGCAGATACTTGTGCGCCAGGTGATCTAAGAATTACTGCCATCTCAGACCATTTGACGCCATCTCGTAGATGAGCTGCTCTAAATTGATGGGCAATGTAATTTGCCTCATCACTAACACTGGCCAGCATTACTACATTTTTTTCACTGACATTTCGGTATATGGTTGGCAGGGTTATAACATTTTTTATGCCCGCATCTTCAAGATCGGCCATTAAATTCTCTGGGTCAGCGCCGCGAAATCTACCAACGGCAGAATCAACATCTGCAAATATTACTAATTCATCACCACTTAGTAACTGCAGTAATTTGCGCTGAGCCTTATCAGACTCTTGAAACTCATCAACATAGATCACTTTAAATAATTTGCGATACTTTTCAAGTAATTTTTGATTCTCCTGCAGTTTTTCAACCGCTTCAATGACTATCTCACTGGGATCAATTCGGATTATTGAACTTGCTGGGGTTAGATCTTTAAGCGCCGAAACTGATTTATATCTTTGCCAGAAATCACAGATCGCAGGCCAATACTTTTGTTGATACTTTTTGCCAGCCGCCAATAGCTCATCGGGTGAGCTGCCTCGTTCAGTTGCGCGGTTTATAAACTCCCGCAGCTCTTTAGCAAAGCCTCTAGTGCTAAGTGCTGGGATTAACTCTTTGGGCCAAGATGTTTTACTTAAATCCTTTATATCCTGTTCTAATAATCCTCTAATTTGAGCATCTTGTTCAGCTCCTGAGAGCAGTACATACTTTTTACTCTCACCCGCACTAGCATTAATTGGATCATTTAGCATCATAAATGCCAGTGAGTGAAATGTTCTGGCAATCGGCTCATTTACAGTGTGGGCTTTAGGATTTGCGGCTGCGATCTGATCTCGCAATTTACTGGCGCTGGCTCTGCCATAGGTAATAGCTAAAATAGAGTTTGCATCATCCCCGTTAGCAATTCGATTTGCGATCGCAGAAATTAAGGTTGAAGTTTTTCCACTTCCTGCCCTACCCATTACCAATAACTTTGAGCTGCGGTGATTTACTACCGCCTTTTGTTGCTGATTTAATTCAGCCAGTGCAATCGCATCACTCTTATGGGCAGCGCGAAGCAGCTTTATCTCAGAGGTATTTTTAGGGCTCACCACGTACTTAATTTAACTAGCCAACACCGACAATCACGCTAAAGCCTCACCACTTTGGGCTTAAGAGTTCTCGTTCGCTCGCTTTGCTTTAGAGGTATTTCTTGCCCGGGTAGAGCCATCTAAAATAACCTTTCGAATTCGAACTACTGCAGGTGTTACCTCAACACACTCATCCTCTCGGCAAAACTCCAACGCCCCTTCCATATTTAATTTCTTGGCTGGAATTAATCGCTCAGTTTCATCGGTGCCAGATGCTCGCATATTTGTTAATTTCTTCTCCCGCACACAATTAACATCTAAATCCTCATTACGAGAGTTTTCACCAATCACCATGCCCTCATAAACCTCATCCCCTGGCTCCACAAATATCGCACCACGATCTTGGGTGCCATAAAGTGCGTAACTTGTTACTACTCCCATTCGATCTGAAACTAATGAACCAGTTGCGCGAGTGCGCAGCTCACCATGCCACGCCTCATAACCATCAAATACATGGTGAAGTAAGCCAGTTCCACGGGTCTCAGTTAAAAACTCAGTTCTAAAACCAATTAAGCCTCGGGATGGAACTCGGTAATCAAGTCTTATCCAACTAGTGCCGTGGTTAACCATCTGCTCCATCCGACCCTTGCGCAGCGCCATTAATTGAGTAATTACACCTAGGTACTCCTCTGGTGCGTCAATTGATAATCGCTCCATTGGCTCATGCACCTTGCCATCAATAATTTTGGTAACCACCTGCGGCTTACCAACAGTTAACTCAAATCCTTCTCGCTTCATAATTTCAACTAGTACTGCAAGTTGCAGCTCACCTCGACCCTGCACCTCCCAGGTGTCAGGACGCTCGGTATTTAACACCCGCAGTGAAACATTTCCTACCAACTCAGCATCTAATCGACCTTTCACCTGCCGGGCGGTTAATTTATTTCCACTCTTGCCAGCCAGTGGTGAGGTATTAATACCAATAGTCATCGAAATACTTGGCTCATCCACAATAATTAATGGCAACGGATGTGGGTTTTCTAAATCAGCAAGTGTTTCACCCAAAGTAATTGACTCAATTCCAGCCACCGCAATAATGTCTCCAGGGTGAGCCTCCTCCGCTGGCACTCGCTCAAGTGCTTCAGTCATTAATAACTCAGAAACTTTTACGCGCTGCGTGCTGCCATCAGTTTTAATCCAGGTGACTGATTGGCCTTTTTTAATAACACCCTCACGTACTCGACAAAGGGCAAGCCTGCCTAAGAAAGGAGATGAATCTAGGTTGGTTACATGTGCTTGCAGCGGTGCACCTTCATGGTACTGCGGTGCTGGAATTGCAGAAAATATCGTCTCAAATAAAACATCTAAGTTTTCCTCTTTCGGCATACCACCATCTGCGCACCGCTCAAGTGAGGCTCTGCCAGCTCTGGCTGAGGCGTAAACAATTGGAAACTCAATTTGCTCTTCATTGGCATCTAAATCTAAAAATAATGCGTACGCCTCATCAACCACCGCTGCAATTCTTGCATCTGGGCGATCTACTTTATTTATTACCAAAATTACTGGCAGATTTTTTTGTAATGCTTTTCTTAAAACAAATCGAGTTTGTGGCAAGGGACCTTCAGAGGCATCAACTAATAAAATAACACCATCCACCATCTCTAATCCGCGCTCCACCTCGCCACCAAAATCTGCGTGCCCTGGGGTGTCGATGATATTTACAATGGTGTCACCACGTTTTACCGCGGTATTTTTTGCCAAAATGGTAATTCCTTTTTCCCGCTCTAAATCCATGGAATCCATCATTCGCTCTTGGCCCTCATCCTGCTTTTTGTGAGCGGCAAACGCACCAGATTGCCAAAGCATGGCATCAACCAAAGTTGTTTTGCCATGGTCAACGTGGGCAATAATTGCTACGTTTCTAAGATTCTCCCGTTTTTTAACTGGTAGATCTTTTAAGTGTGCTTGTTTTTTAGACATTAAACCTAAACTCCACTACATCGCCATCTGCCATCACGTAATCCTTACCCTCCATGCGCACCTTGCCATTGGCGCGGGCTTGCACCATTGATCCAGCAGCAACTAATTCATCAAAGGCGATGATCTCTGCCTTTATAAATCCTTTTTGAAAATCGGTGTGAATCACACCAGCTGCAACTGGCGCGGTATCACCTATATGAATCGTCCACGCTCTGGTCTCTTTTGGACCTGCGGTGAGATATGTCTGTAATCCTAATGTATTAAATCCAACTCTTGCTAATGTAGTAAGGCCGGGCTCAGTTAATCCGATTGATTTAAGTAACTCCAGCGCATCTGCCTCATCTAAATCAGCTAATTCTGCCTCAGTTTTTGCATCTAAAAATATCGCCTCCGCAGGTGCTACCAATGCTGCCAACTCGGAACGTAATTGATTATCACCCAACTCGGCAGCATCAACATTAAATACATATAAAAATGGCTTGGCGGTGAGAAGTTGTAACTCTTTAATCGCCTCAATATCCACCTTACTGCCGCGCAGAAGTTGGCCTTGATTTAATATTTCCGCAGCTGACTTTGCCGCCGCTAAAACTGGCACCTTCTCCTTTATTGTCCGCACCTCTTTTTCTAGGCGTGGGATCGCCTTTTCTAAAGTTTGCAGATCAGCTAAACAAAGCTCGGTATTAATAGTTTCCATATCTTTTTTCGGATCAACATTTCCATCAACATGGACTACATCCCCATCTTTAAAAACTCTAATTACTTGGCAGATTGCATCTGACTCTCTGATATTTGCTAAGAACTTATTTCCAAGTCCTGCCCCTTCCGATGCGCCCTTAACAATTCCGGCAATATCAACAAAGGAGACAGCAGCTGGCAGAATTTTTTCAGAGGTAAATATTTTGGCCAACACCGCCAGCCTGGGATCTGGCACACCCACCACACCAACATTGGGTTCAATCGTGGCAAAGGGGTAGTTGGCAGCTAGGACATTATTTTTAGTCAGCGCATTAAACAGGGTGGATTTACCCACATTTGGCAGACCAACTATTCCGATTGAAAGGCTCACGAGGGGTAAAGCCTACGCAAGATTGTCAGTACTTCCTGCCACTATAACCCCATGCCCGCCTCGATCATCTCACTTATTATCGGCCTCGCTAGCGGAGTTGCCATCGGCTATCTACTGGCCAAATTGCGTAGCAAAGCTGGGGCAAATAACTCACCCCTGTTAGATGATTATAAAAAGCAGTTAGAGGCTGAGAGAAGTAAAACTGAGAACTCAATCAAATTAACTGCCGAGCTAAATGCGATGAAGACAACAGTTGAAAAACTATCCAATCAATCAGTTGAGGCTAATCGGATTCGTACCCAAGCTGAGGCAAAACTTGAGACCACAATTAATGAGATGAGGCGTGCGAGTGAGTCAATATTTGATGAGACTAAAAAAATTGCTGGTGCACTCTCTAACAGTCAATCTCGCGGCAAATTTGGTGAGGCGCAATTAGAGTTACTTTTGCAATCAGCAGGGTTGCGTGAAGGTCATGAGTACAGCCGGCAAAAATCCACCACCGATGCTGATTCCGTAGGTATTCCAGATATCACCGTAAAAATGCCAGGTGGCAGCGCGATATTTATTGATTCTAAATTTCCATTTGATCGCTTCTTGGATGCATTTGGCACAGAGGTTGAAAGTGAACGCAATGAGTTTTTAGCACAGCACACAAAAGATCTTCTTAAACATGTGGAGGCATTAGCCAAGCGTGGCTATCACAAATCAGCTGGCTCCCCTGATTTTGTAGTTTTATTTGTTCCCTTTGAGACTTTACTAGCAGAGGCTTTGCGGATTGATCCAGCCTTTTTAGAAAAAGCATTTAAATTAAATGTCACCATCGCTACTCCAACCTCAATGATGGCTTTGCTGCGCACCATCGGTTATATCTTTACCAGAAATAAATTAGCGGATAATGCCGATGAGATTCAAAAGGTGGCAAACACTTTCCTTAAAAATATTACCTTGCTACATGGCAAGATTGTGGCGGTAGGTAAGGCGATCTCATCAACTGCAAAGGCGTATGAGGATTTAATTCCTACCGCAGAAAAAACTGTCTTAAATCCAGCAAGGCGCATTCACAATCTAGGAGTTGCTGGTGATAAAGAAAAATTAGCAATTGAGTATCCAGACTCACCTGGTGATGTAAGGGAGTTAAAGGCGATCTCTGCTGATGATGACTTTATTGAGGTAGAGGAGATCGAAGGTGGCAAGGATGAGTAGTTTGCCAATTAACTCACCAATTAAAGGTCCTGGTTTAACAAAACCTGGGGTGGTAATTCTGCAGTTTGTAGTGATCTTTTTATTTGCTGCGGTTGAATTACTCTTTCGCTCCTCCTTTGGAATTATCACCTGCCTTGCAATCTGGATTGCATTCTTCGGTGGTACTTACTTAGGTCGTACTGGCACCGCTTATGTAACCGCGGTTGCCCCACCAGTATCACTGCTGCTGAGCTACTTTATCCTGCTGCCAACAATTGGCGGCTCATCCTTTGCGCCTACAAAGTTGCTGATTGATCTGGTAACTGCGCTAGCTGCAGTATCTTTTTATCTACTCTCAGGTGCTGGGATTACTTGGTTCATTTGGTTTAAAAAAGAACGCAACCAAGGTAATCAATCACTTTCCGGCAGCTTTTAATTCCTTTCGCAGCTCCACCGGTAGTGAAAAAAGTAGATGCTCCTCAGTTGCAGTAATTACCTGCACATCAGCAAATCCACGCTTTGCTAGCCAATCAAGTAGATCCTTCACCAAGATCTCTGGTACTGATGCACCACTTGAAACACCAACTGTTGTAACACCGCTTAACCATTCCTCTTTAGCCTCAGCAGCAAAATCAATTAAGTAAGCAGCCTTTGCGCCATACTCAAGTGAGACCTCAACTAAGCGGACTGAATTAGATGAGTTTTTAGAGCCAACAATTAAAACTAGATCCGCCTTTGGCGCTATCTCTTTGATCGCTACCTGTCGGTTTTGGGTGGCGTAGCAAATATCATCACTGGGTGGGTCAATTAAATTTGGAAAACGTTTTCTCAGCTCCACAACCGTAGCCAAAGTTTCGTCCACACTTAAGGTTGTTTGGGATAACCAAGCCACCTTGTTCTCATCTCGTACCTTAATATCTTTAATACTTGCAATGCCATCTACCAATTGAATATGTTTGGGTGCTTCACCGGCGGTGCCATCAACCTCTTCATGGCCCTTGTGTCCAATTAATAAAATATCGTAATCATCAGCGGCAAATCTTTTTGCTTCATTGTGCACCTTGGTCACCAGTGGGCAGGTGGCATCAATAGTTTTTAAATTTCGCTCCGCCGCACTTTGATGGACCGCAGGTGATACGCCGTGGGCGGAAAAAACAACTATCGCACCCTCTGGCACCTCATCAGTTTCATCAACAAATATTGCGCCCCGCTCCTCTAAGCTTTGTACTACATATTTGTTGTGCACAATTTGCTTTCGCACATAAACCGGTTTTCCATAAAGATCTATAGCTTTTTCAACGGTGACCACAGCGCGATCAACACCTGCGCAGTAGCCACGTGGGGCGGCAAGTAGTACCTGCTTTTTACTGGCTGTGCTCATGGGCTTATCCTAATTGATGATAGAAAGTGAGTAGATTTACCCCTATGCCACCGGAGTTTACCTACCAAGATCTACTGCCAATTGGTGAGGATAAAACTGAGTATCGGCTGATTTCCAAGACAGGGGTAAGTGGCTTCACCGCAGATGGCCGGCAATTTTTAAAGGTTTCCAAGGAAGCAATAACGGAATTAACCCAGGTTGCGATGCATGATATTTCACATTATCTGCGCAGTGAGCACCTTGCGCAATTAGCAAATATTTTAAAGGATCCAGAGAGCTCAGCTAATGATCGATTTGTGGCAACTGATCTTTTAAAAAATGCCAATATCTCAGCTGGTGGCATCTTGCCGATGTGTCAGGACACCGGAACTGCAATTGTGATGGGTAAAAAAGGTCAGCAGGTATTAACGGAAGAGAAGGATGAGATCTCAATCTCCAGAGGTGTTTATGAGGCTTTCACCAAATTAAATCTTCGCTACTCCCAATTAGCACCAGTTACTACCTGGGAGGAGAAAAACACTGGCAATAATTTGCCGGCCCAAATCGAGATCTACTCCGATACTGATCATCCAGATGAGTACAACTTCTTATTTATTGCCAAAGGTGGCGGCAGTGCTAATAAATCATTTTTATATCAAGAAACAAAAGCGGTCTTAAACCCCACCACATTTATGAGTTGGCTGGAGGAAAAACTTCGCTCCCTGGGCACCTCCGCCTGTCCGCCTTATCACCTAGTAGTAGTAATTGGTGGCACCAGCGCTGAGTACACAGTTAAGGCAGCGAAGCTGGCAAGTACTAAGTATTTAGATTCTCTACCCACTAAGGGAGATGCTAAAACTGGCCATGGTTTTAGAGATCTAGAATTAGAAAAAGAAGTATTAAAATTGACGCAAAACATTGGCATCGGCGCCCAATTTGGTGGCAAGTACTTCTGCCATGATGTGCGAGTTGTCAGGTTGCCCCGTCATGGTGCATCCCTGCCAATTGCAATTGCTGTTTCATGTTCAGCAGATCGCCAGGTGAAGGCGAAGATCACCAAGGATGGCATCTTTATTGAAAAACTTGAGACTGAGCCAGCCCACTTTTTACCCGCAGCCACCAAAGAAGATTTAGATGGCCCGGAGATAAATATTGATTTATCAGCGCCAATGGCTGATATTTTGGCTCAATTATCAAAGTATCCCGTTAAAACTCGAGTTAATTTATCTGGCACATTAGTAGTTGCCAGGGATTTAGCCCATGCCAAATTAAAGGAGCTACTAGAAAGCGGAAAACCACTTCCAGATTACTTTAAAAAGCATGCAGTTTATTACGCAGGTCCTGCCAAAACTCCAACTGGTTTTGCCTCTGGCTCCTTTGGTCCCACAACTGCCGGAAGAATGGACTCTTATGTAGAACAGTTCCAAGCAGCAGGTGGTTCGTTAATTATGTTGGCGAAGGGAAATCGCTCCGAGGTAGTTTCAGCAGCTTGCAAAAAGTATGGCGGCTTTTACCTAGGATCTATTGGTGGCCCAGCTGCCAGACTTGCCCAGGATTGCATCAAAAAAGTTGAGGTTTTAGATTACGAAGAGTTGGGTATGGAGGCAATTTGGAAAATTGAGGTGGAAAACTTTCCAGCTTTTCTAATTATTGATGATAAAGGAAATGATTTTTACGCCCAAACCAGAAAGCCATTAAGTATTGGGAAAAAACCTAACTAGTTAAAATCTTTTAATACCATCTTGATCTCTTAAACTTGCTCCACGCCTTACATGGTGTCTCATATCGCTCTTCAATATATTTAAGCCCCCAAGTAATTTGTGTTACTGGATTGGTCCGCCAATCTGTGGCAACCACCTCCATCTTGGTAGCAGGTAGTGCTTGCGGGATCCCATGGGCGCCAGTGACTTTATTCCTAGCTTTGTAATTCCAATGACTCTCTTTAATCCATAATTGATCCAGGCAGGTGAATTGTTTCTCTGACCATTGATACTTCGCCGCAATTATCTCTTTGGCAACCGCTCTAGCCCCATCTGGTTGACGAGCTAACTCCAGCTTTCGGGCAGCCACTGAGATCAAAGCCATCGATGAGGCATCCACTGTTTTCACCGCATCTAGCTCAAGTAGGGTTGGGTTGGGATCAGCCACCTCCTCTGGGGTGGCAGGGGCGCTCGCCTCTAGATTTGCTCCCACCATTGGGATGGTGACTGAGACCTGCAGGTTGCTAGTTGCATATGCCGGCTCTGAAATAGTTAGGAAGAAGGCAAGGCAGGCAGCAGTTATCGACAGCCGGCGCACCCTTGGTGCGGGCGTAGGCATACCTTTCACCTTCATAATCACCCTTCCTTCACATGCCCTAACTGCTAAATAGGGCTCCTAGAACTGGTTCAGAGTGCCAGCCAGGGGGTGGGGGGGCAACTTTATATAGCCGTGTGGCGGGATTATGTTTATATTCACAGGTATTGACTGAAGGAAAACCGCAGGTCAAATACGGTGAAGTCCGATTTATCCGATATGTCGCAAGAGGGGTAAAAATCAACTGGTAAAGCTAATTGGCTCCTCTAGCAGCTCAGTTACCAGGGCGGCGATCTGGGATCTCTCACTACGAGTCAGGGTTATATGGGCGAAGAGCGGGTGTCCTTTAAGGGACTCAATCACCGCAACCACCCCATCATGACGGCCCACCCGCAGGTTGTCCCGTTGGGCGATGTCATGGGTTAGAACCACTCTGGAGCCTTGGCCGATTCGAGAGAGCACCGTCAGCAATACCCCTCGCTCTAGCGATTGCGCCTCATCAACAATTACAAAGGAGTCATGCAAGGAACGTCCGCGAATATGGGTCAGGGGTAGGACCTCAATTAATCCTCGCTCTACCACCTCATCAATTACCTGCTGGCTCACCAACGCCCCCAAGGTATCAAAGACTGCTTGCGCCCAAGGTGACATCTTTTCATTTTCAGTTCCGGGCAGATAACCAAGCTCTTGACCACCTACTGCATAAAGCGGGCGGAAGATAACTACCTTTTTATGTAAACGTTTTTCTAGCACCGCCTCAAGTCCGGCAGATAATGCCAAGGCACTTTTTCCAGTTCCCGCCCTGCCACCTAAAGAGATGATTCCGATTTCATTATCCAACAAAATATCTAAAGCTACCCGTTGCTCAGCACTTCGACCATGTAGGCCAAATGCTGCCCGATCACCTTTTACTAATTTAAGTTGTTTGTCTGGTGTAACCCGAGCGAGTGCACTTCCTTTTTCAGAGTGCAACACAATTCCAGTGTGACATGGATGAGTCTTTCCAAACTCATGTGGAATTTTATCTTTCTCATAAAGTGAATCAATAATTGTTGAGCCAACACTCTCTTCAACCATGCCAGTCCAGCCACTTGTGCTAGCTAACTCAGCTCGATACTCCTGCGCCTCCACCCCAACTGATGATGCCTTTACCCGCAGCGGTAGATCCTTGGTAACTAAGACCACCTTACGGCCATCTGCCATCAGGTTTTTTGCAATTGCTAAAATTCTTGAATCATTTGAGCCATCTCTTAGAAATCCAGATGGCAACTTTGAAACATCAGAGTGGTTTAATTCAACTGAAAGTGTGCCGCCCTCATCATTAATGCCAATTGGTTGATCTAACCGGCCACTTTTTACCCGCAACTCATCCAAGGCGCGCAGCGCAGCTCGGGCAAAGTAGCCAAGATCTGGATGATCTCGTTTGGTCTCCAACTCACCAATAACGGTGATTGGAATGATTACTTCATGCTCGGCAAATCTAGAGAGTGCGATTGGGTCGGCCAGCAGTACTGAGGTATCTAAAACGTAGGTGATTCGAGCGAGTAGTGGATTACTTGCCACCGACTTTAAGACAATAGATTCACTAGCCAATTATTGTCATCACATTCTGTTGAGTTGGGGTTTGAAGGTTTTGGAAGATAAGACAAACGATAAATTATTAAGCCTAAAATCTAGGGTCAACACGCTAGGGCTAAAGGTGAAGTTTAGATTAACCCCCTTACCACCTGCCGGATTTAACCCGCCGTTCGATCCAGATTGAGGCCACCGGCAAGGTGCCAGCAAGTAAAAATAGCCCAGTTGAAAGCAGGGATTTTCGCTTTGCAATACAAAGAATTAGAGCTGCAAGTAGATAGACCGGGTAGGTGAAGCCATGCACAATTGGAATCCAAATAAATTGCTCATAAATACTTTTATCACTCAATAAGTACTTAGCTGGCATATATAAAAACCAAAGCAGCAAGGACATTACCCCTGCCCAGAGCGCCCAGAAACGGAAGAAGTAAATTATCTTGTTCACTTTTTCACACCCGCTTTCACTTTTTTCTTTGAACCTGCAGTAATTTGATTATTCACCCTATCTCCTCTTGCCCTAAATTGCGGAAATGCTGGAGCGATTAAAAGTAGCAGCCCCATAAACCACCAGACCACCACATAAGAGATATGTTGCCAGTAAAAACCAGGAAGTTTTTGCGAGATTTGTTCGGATGGGATCAATGAAAGTGTGGAGCTTTGCCCAGATATCTCCTCAGATTTCAAAATAATATACCCATCATATATAAATGGGTTCGCCTTACTTACCACCAGCGCTGGATCAATTCTGGGTAGCTCACCAGGCTTAGCAAAGGCTCGGTCAACATTTTGTCGCGGATAGAGCCGGCCAGTAATTGCCACCGGTCCTGTTACCTGGCTACCCTGCTGATCTAAAACTTCTCGGGCGACTAACACCGCATGACCTGAGCTTAACTTTAATAATCTCACATCCAGATCTGCAATCTTTTCATCTGCAATCTTTTGATCGCGAGCAATGTAAATTGCTGCGTAATTACCCTCTGCTGAAACAATTCTATTTACCGCCTTTATCGGCATATTCTTGCCAGCGGAGGAGACCTGATCTAGTCGAATTACTGGCTGATCTGACTGGGGGGCGGTTGATAGATTTAAAGCTTGCGCCCGATGTAATTGCCACATTCCCAACTCAAAGCAGCCATAGATTAAAAGCAGCCAAGTGATCAGCAGGCCAGTGGTTTTTAATATTTTCATGCTGAGTGGAAAAAATTACTCTTGATCTTTACGGTCAACTAATCTCTTATATCTGCGATAAAAACTGGTAAGCAAAACCACCGTTGCTAGGGTTAAAAAAATCATAGTCAAGGAGCCAGCAACCCCCATATCAAAACTTGCGCCCTCATCCATTTTTACTCCTTATAAAGCTACTTAGGTAAGCCTACTTACCTGCGGTGAAATAGTTCTACACTTATCTCTGTGATCCACCCCAAAGTATTAGCGAATCCTGCACTGCGCCAGAGGTATGGGATCAAAGAGCTTCCTAAAAATCGCAACTGGCTGCTGGGGGTGCTAATTGCAGTTGTTGCTACCTGGTTTGCCTGGAGCGGGTATAACGCAGCAAATCCTGCCGTCAGATCTGAATTAGTTTCCTTTGAAATTATTGATGAGCAAAGTATTTCTATCACCTACAAAATTTCGGTCAGAGATTTATCTGCTGATCACAACTGCGCAGTTGTTGCTAGGGATATTGATAAGAATGTTGTTGGTGAGGTTACTGATCTAATGCCTGCTGACTCACTTATGGTGGGGGCAAATCTTCGTACTGTTGCCATCCCTACCCGATTGCCTGCAGTAAATGCGGGAATTTCTAGTTGCCAGTAATATTGCGCACTTATGAACCAACCAACTCAAACCTGGCTGACCCAAGAGGCAGCAGATCGTCTAGCAGCAGAGCTTGCTGAACTAGAGGGTCCACTTCGCGCGGAAATAATTAAAAAGATTGAAACTGCAAGAGCTGAGGGTGATTTAAAAGAAAATGGTGGCTACCACGCAGCCCGCGAGGAACAAGGAAAAATCGAGGGTCGAATTCGCCAGCTAAAACATATGTTAGAGCATGCCCACATTGGCACACCACCGGCAAGTGAATCTGGAGTGGTGGGACTAGGTATGTTGGTAACAGTTGATATTGCAGGTGATGAACTTAAGTTCCTCCTCGGCTCCAGAGAGATCTCCACTAGTGATGTTGATGTCTACTCTGAAAAATCACCTCTAGGGGCGGCGGTTCTGGGGGCAAAGGTGGGGCAAACTGTTAATTACACAGCGCCAAATGGCAAGCAGATAAAGGTTGCAATTCTTGAGGCTAAGCTCTTTTAATTACTTTTTAGCTGCGTTGTTGTATTTGCGGATGCTTAATGGAATAAAAATAGCCATTATTAAAATCATATAAATTACCGACATTTGTAATGGGTTTTCACTGGGAAATGAGCCAGCGGTAGCGCCAAATTGATTTTCAAGTCCAAATAACTGCCGACAAGCTGCCACCATGGTGGAGACTGGATTCCACTCCGCTACATACTGCAACGGTCTTGGCATGCCAGTGGTTGGGGCAAAAGCGTTAGATAAAAAAGTAAGTGGAAAAACAACGATGAAGGTGGCATTAGTTGCCACCCGCTCCTCTCTTACTGACAAGCCAATTAGCACTCCGATCCAAGACATCGCAAAACCAAAAACTAATAGGAAAACAAAACCTAAGAAGACCTCAAATAAAGATGAGGTTGGTCGCCATCCCACCGCAAAACCTGCAACTCCCATTGCGGTCAAGACCACGATATTTAAGGCACCATCTCCTAGAGTTCTACCAATTACCACTGCAGATCTTGAGATTGGTAGTGATCTAAACCGATCAATTAATCCTTTTTGCATATCTGCAGCTAAACCAACTGCCGTTCCTGCCAAAGTGAAGGCCACAGTTTGCACAAATATGCCGGGCATAAGTAATTGCACATATCCACCTGGCTGACCAGTATCAATTGAGCCACCAAATACATATCTAAATAACAATACAAACATTATTGGCTGAATAGTTGAGAACAAAAGTAACTCTGGTACTCGAGAGAGTTGTAATAGTTGGCGTTTAGTGATTATTGCTGCATCTGAGATGAAATTAATCATTTGCCCCGTCTCCTGCCCTTACTCACTGATACTTCCTCATCTTTTTTCTCCTCAGCAACATGGCCGGTTAAGGAGAGAAATACATCATCTAATGATGGCCGCTTAAGCCCAATATCCAAGGGATGTATGCCCTTTTCATCCAACATCTTTGCTGCTTCAATCAATGCTTTGCTGCCGGTAGTAACTGGGGCTGATACTTGGCGAAGCCCCTCATCAACATTTATGGCACTGCCGCTAACTCTGGCAACAATCTCCTTTACTGAATCCATATGCTCATTCTCAACCACAATTTCCAGCCGCTCACCACCCACCTGCTTCTTTAATGAATCAGAGGTTCCTCTAGCAATTACTTTGCCATGGTCAATTACTGCAATCTCATCAGCTAGGTGATCTGCCTCTTCCAGATATTGCGTGGTTAATAACAATGTCACTCCACCCTTTACTAAATCATCAATTACGCCCCACATATCTTGCCGCCCTCTTGGATCAAGGCCGGTGGTTGGCTCATCTAAGAATAAAACTTTTGGCCTGATAATTAATGAAGCAGCCAGATCTAATCTGCGCCGCATTCCACCTGAATAGGTTTTGATTGGTCGCTTGGCCGCATCTGATAATGCAAACTGCTCAAGTAATTCAATCGCACGTTGTTTAGTTTCCTTGGCAGATAGATGATAAAGCCGGCCAAACATAATTAAGTTATCCCAACCAGTTAAGGTCTCATCAACTGCTGCGTACTGACCAGATAATCCAATTAATTTTCTAACCTCATCTGGATGTTTTAGTACATCAATTCCAGCAACGGTAGCGCTACCTGAATCTGGTGAAAGCAGGGTTGCTAATATTCTTACAGTTGTAGTTTTACCAGCACCATTTGGCCCTAGCACGCCAAGTACTGTGCCCTCTTCAACATCTAGGTTTAAACCATCTAATGCTTTAACTGTGCCTTTGTTATAAGTTTTGACTAAGTTTTCCGCAATAACTGCTTTCATAAGTAGATACTAACAAGAAAAATCAGTAAACTACACACTTATACTAATCAAAGTAATTCATTTGAGTAGTTTCACTAATAAAAGAGGCGGCAGTTAAAATAAAACCTAAAAAGCTCCTTAAAAACCCCTTTGCTGAACTGCCATCTGAGATTGCGATATTGTCTTCGATTTCTTTCTTTGTAGCGGTGGGCTTTGGCCTAATAATTCCTGCACTGCCCATATTTGCCTCATCATTTGGTGTAAGTAAAACAGCAATTGGCCTAATTATTTCTAGCTTTGCGATTGTGCGCTTTTCCTCTGGTTTAGTAGCTGGAAAATTTGTAGACAAGTTTGGTGAGAGATCTGTACTTGGCTTTGGCTTATTTATGGTTTCCTTCTTCACCTTGCTTACCGCCTTGGCACAAACCTATGAACAATTATTGATATTTAGATCCTTAGGCGGCCTTGGTTCCTCAATGTTTTCAGTCTCAGCTGGATCGTTACTGATGCGCTCGGTTGGTGATGATTTTAGAGGACGTGCCCAATCATTATTTAACGGCGGGTTCTTGCTAGGCGGCATCACTGGCCCTGCCTTTGGTGGAGTTCTTTCAGCAATCTCTTTGCGGGCGCCATTTTTTGTTTACTCAACGACTTTGGCAATCGCTGGCGCAATTGCATTATTTTTCTTAAGTGAAAAAAGATTAGGTAAAAAAGTAGATGCCCCGACTAGCAAATTAGGACAGACCACCCTGGGTCAAGCAATGCGCTTAAAGCCATATCAAATTGCCTTGGCACTTGCTTTTATAAATAACTGGATTTTATTTGGCCTCAGATCATCTATCTTGCCCTTATTTGTGACTGAGGAATTAAAATCCACCGCTGCGATTGCAGGGCTTGGTTTAACTGTAGGCGCACTGGTGCAGGGAGTATTTATGTTAAAAGCTGGAAAGTACTCAGATCAAAAGGGACGCAAAGCTGCGTTGTTATTTGGTAGCGCATTTGTTTTGTTTGGAATTTTAATGCTGGCAATTACCACCAATACAGCGCTCTATTTCATTTCAATGGCGTTATTTGGCTTAGGTGGCGCTTACGTTGGCACCGCCCCGGGCAGCGTGGTTGGCGACATTATTCGTGGCCGAGGCGGACAGGTAATTGCAGCATGGCAAATGGCAGGAGATGCAGGGATGATCTTTGGGCCAGTAATTGTGGGCTTACTTACTGACCTTTATAGCTATCAAACAGCATTTTTGGTCTCAGCTGGAATTTGGGTTCTGGCAATTTTACTTGCTGCGATTTTGCCAGAGACTAGATTGTCACACTTAGAAAATGATTTAATTCCTGATAAAAATAAACAGGAGCTGTGATCTTTCACAGCCCCTGTTAGGTAATGCTTTTTTTAGCGGTTTCCGCGCAAGATTGAAATCAAGCGTAAAACTTCAAGGTATAGCCAAACAACAGTAACCATTAAACCAAAGGCTGCTCGCCATGATTGATTCTCTGGAACTCCGGCATTAACGCCCTTTTCAATTTGATCAAAATCTAGTACTAGGAAAAGGCTGGCAAGTCCTACTCCTGCAACTGCAAGAAGTAATCCAAGTCCAGATACTCCATAGAAACCATATCCTTGACCTACACCAAAGAATGATGCAACAAGTGAAACTAAACCAAGAATAAAGTAACCAATCGCTGCACCAATTACCGCACGGGTAAATTGTGGGGTGGCACGTAATCTGCCACTGCGATACATCACTAGTACGCCAGCAAACGCTGCGATGGTACCAATTACAGCTTGGCTAACAATTCCTGGATAAAACGCTTCGTAGTAGCTACTTAATGTTCCTAGTGCCAAACCTTCAAGTGCTGCGTAGGTGATAACTAAAGCTGGCTTGATTGATTTGCTAAATGAAATAATCATTGCCAATACAAATCCACCAAGGAAGCCGAGCATTACCGCGCCCATGCCAAGATTTGCGCGCCATGCCACTGCGCCAACTACAAGTAAAATTCCAAACAAAAATCCGGTTTTTGCAACGACATCTTCAAGTGTCATGCGACCTGTTCGTAGTGATGAGGCTGCTGGAGCACTATATGTTTGCTCTAGTTGATCAACTTGCATAGTTGCTGGTTGATTAAATGCCTTGCCCAGTACAGGGTTTGAACTCTTCATTCTTCTCCTTCTATAGAAAGTGGCCACCAGTTGGTGGTTACCGCCTTAGGTAGTTAACAAATATTAATCACTACCAATTCCCTAAGCCAACGCCAACGGCTAACTCTGGCTTAAACTTTGCTGAAGATCCCGCCAAATTGAGCGTGCCCCCGGTGGGGGTCGAACCCACACTTGTGCGATTTTAAGTCGCATGCCTCTGCCGTTGGGCTACAGGGGCGAATCTTCAGGGGGTAAATCTACCTGCTATTAGTCGCTGGTAAATCCAGCCAAATCTCACCTTACTTAGTGAGTGACCAAGCGATTCCATCCAAAATATCTGACTCTGATGCCACAAACTCACTGACCCCAGTTGCTGCCATTACCCGTGATAAAACTAAAGCTCCAGCGGTGATTACATCAACTCTTCCGGGGTGCATATATCCCAGGGATGCTAACTCTTCCTTACTTAAAGATTGAAATAAACCTGCCACCTTATGCACTGATTGTGCTGAAACTCTAGATAGGTGAATTAAATACCGATCATACTTATCTAATTCTAAAGCTGCTGCTGCAACTGTTGTCGCTGTGCCGGCAACTGCAACTAAAGTTTTTGCTTGGGTAATTGGCACCACCGCAGCAGCCTGAGTTATTGCCAGATCAATATCAATAATTGCTTGCGCAACCTGTGCCATGGAAGGTGGTTGAGTATTCAAGTGTCGCTCACTCATTCGTACGCAGCCGATGTTGACACTTTTCGCGGCAATAACACTTTTATCACCATAGACGAATTCAGTTGAACCGCCACCAATATCTACAACTAAAAATGGTGCATCACTTTGCTGCAACTCTTTAGTTGCACCTATATAAGAAAGCTCTGCCTCCTCCTCTCCTGGTATTACCTCAACCTCTACTCCTAATATATTGCGCACACCATCGATAAATAACGCTCTGTTTGAGGCATCCCTAGTAGCACTTGTGGCACAAAACCTTATTTTTTCAACACCCTTGCTGGTAATTTGTTTGGCAAATTGTTCCACTGCAGCAAGAGTTCTTTCAATTGCATCTGGATGAAACTTTTTAGTTTGATCTACTCCTTGCCCCAACCTAACAATCTGCATATCCCGTACCACCTCTTTGAAATTTCCATCGGTGATATCTGCGATTAAAAGTCGAATTGAGTTAGTGCCGCAATCTATTGCTGCCACCCGAGCCATTTAGCGCTCCTCGTTAATTAAATTTTCGATCACCGAACACGGCTTACTTAACCACCACGGATCAAGTGCGGTTAGTGCTTCATCTCCTAATGGATTAACACCAGTACCAGCTGCTAAGGAGTGTGCAACCAATGAGTGCAGGCATTTGACCCGATCGGGCATGCCGCCTGCAGTAATTCCAGATATCTCTGGTACATCTAAGTTAAGTACCGCAGCTAAGCCATTCCTGGCAGCCTCATAATCAACATGAGCTGCTGCGTACTCACCAGCTAATTTTGGATCACTTTGCAAGCGCTGACTCATCTCATTCATCAAGCCAGAACTTTCTAAGGTTGATATAGCGCCAGTTAATCTGGGACAGGTTGCGTAATAAAAGGTAGGAAATGGTGTGCCATCTGCCAATCTAGGTGGTGTAGAAACCACATCTGCTTGTCCACAGGGACAACGGTGGGCAACTGCAGCCACATCTCTGGGATTTCTACCCAATTGAGCAGCGATTGTTTCTAAATCTTTTTCAGTTGGCTGCTGACTTTCAGTGGTACTTTCTAGATTAACCATTTACTTATTTACATTTGTGCTGGTGATTGATGAAATTAATCTGGAGTACCAAGGAATACCGATTGGTAGTTGCTCCGAAACTTTAGTGCTCTCATTTTCTACCACTGCATCATCTCCCACCACGATATATCTTCGCTCACCTGGGAAAACAAAATGTAATCTCACTCTTGCTTGCTTGGCAACATAATCAGGATCATCCCAAAGAGCCAACTCATTTGCTGCCTTTTCTAACATTGCTTTGTTATCTGCTAATTGGGTTTTCAAAGAGTTGATCTGAGCGCGTTGGGTAAAATAATGTTGAATTGGCGGAGCAAGTGTGACTGCAAGTGCGAACAAAACTATTCCCACAATTAACGCTCGATTTGATAATCCCCGTTTTTTAAGCGCAGATTGAATTGATTTGCGCGAGGATTCAATTAATCCCGCTGCAAAAAATCTTCGCTTAACCATATTGCTAGTCTATTTTTTAAAGCGAGGAAAGGCTGAGCGCCCAGCATAAACTGCAGCAGCTGCCAACTCCTCTTCGATTCGCAGTAATTGGTTGTACTTTGCCACTCGCTCACTTCTTGCTGGTGCACCAGTTTTGATCTGTCCACAATTGAGTGCAACCGCCAAATCTGCAATAGTTGTATCTTCAGTCTCACCTGAGCGGTGACTCATCATAGATTTGAAATTATTCTTATGCGCCAAGGTGACAGCAGCAATGGTTTCACTTAAAGTACCAATCTGATTGACTTTGACCAGCAGCGCGTTTGCGCTTTTACTTTCAATTCCACGCTGTAATCGCTCTGGATTTGTGACAAATAGATCATCTCCGACAATCTGGATTTTCTCCCCCAGCTGCGCAGTTAAATTCCGCCAGCCATCCCAATCATCCTCATCCAACGGGTCCTCAATCGAGAGTAGTGGATAAGAGGTGACTAACTCACGGTAGTAATTAATCATCTGTTCTGCGGTTAACTCTTTACCTTCAAATTTATACTTACCATTTTCAAAAAACTCTGTCGCAGCAACATCCATTGCTAATCCAATATCTGCCCCTGCCTTAAAACCAGCTGATTCAATCGCCTGCAAAATTAAATCAAGTGCTGCGCGATTGCTTGCTAAATCTGGGGCAAAGCCACCTTCATCACCAATACTTGTCGCTAATCCTTTTCCTTTAAGCACTGATTTTAAGCTGTGATAAATCTCAGCACCCCAGCGAAGTGATTCTTTAAATGTTGGTGCACCAATTGGTGCCACCATAAACTCTTGAATATCTACATTGGTATCAGCGTGTGCGCCACCATTTAATATATTCATCATTGGAACTGGCAAAGTTTTACCCTCTGCCTTGCCTATGTACTTAAATAATGATTGGCCTGTGCTAATTGCGGCTGCTCTGGCAACTGCTAGGGATACTCCCAAGATTGCATTTGCGCCCAGATTAGATTTATTTTTACTACCATCTAAGTTAATCATCTTCTCATCAATTACTTTTTGATCTAGGGCATCTAAGCCGATTACAACTGGCGCAATCTTTTCAACAATATTTTTAACTGCGTGCTCAACACCTTTGCCTAAATATCGCTTGCCACCATCTCGCAGCTCCGCTGCTTCAAAGGCGCCGGTGGAGGCACCACTTGGCACCGCTGCGCGAGCCATACTTTTATCATCTAATCTAACCTCTACCTCAACAGTTGGGTTTCCGCGAGAATCTAAGATCTCTCTGGCGGTAATTGATTTAATCAGCGACACTAATTTGCCCTAACTATTTGTTTGTTACTTGATTTAATAACGGTAATTCTACCGCTTCTCATGCTGCTGAATCTGAGCAATTAACCCTTTAGTGGCGGTGCGAAGTGCAGCCTCAGGATCAAAGCCCTTATCAACAGCTTGGCTGATTAAACCAAGGAGAATCAGGCCAAATTGATCCTGATCAATATCACCTTCAAGTTTGATTGGCTCAGCAATCGGTAACTCATAATTTAATTTATTTAATCGGTAAATTACCTTAGTTGCCAATGGCAAGGCAGGTTGGGCTAGTGGCACGCCATCAATTGCTGAGCTTCGACCCTTTTCAGCAGCTTTTTGCTTTTCCCAATTTTCCAATACCTCGGCGCTACCACTAACTGATTCGCCAGCAAATACATGTGGGTGCCTTCTTATTAATTTATCTGCCACTGATTTTGCTACATCCTCAATGTTAAAGGGCTGCTTGGCATCCTCCTCCGCCATCCGAGAGTGGAAGTAAACTTGCAATAGCAAGTCACCTAACTCCTCCTGCATTGCAGCTCGATCATTATTTTCAACCGATTCAATAAATTCATAAGACTCTTCTAATAAGTATTTAAGAAGAGATGTGTGATCTTGCTCGGCATCCCATGGGCAGCCACCAGGTGAGCGAAGTTTGTCCATTACTTCGCGCAGTCGAATGAGTTCAGAACTCATATTTGTTTAAGGAAGTGGGGTTACTGCGCCATCAGTTGCATCACTAGCATCAATGGAGGCGTTGGTTGGATTCCACTTGCCATACTTGGGATTTACTTCCACACCTAGTTTGGTTGCCATATCTGTCACCGCTTTTGCTACTAAGGCTGGTGCCTCTGTCTCTGGGGTGCCAGAGTTAATAAAAAATGCATCTAATCGCTCAGAAATGATCAAGACCTTCAGGTAGGCATCAAGATTTGAGGCTGCAAGATTTGCTCCTACCAATGCGGTTGGCAACTCACTCTCACCACCAACATTAATTACAATATCAGCTCGCCTAGCTGCTACATCCGCCTTGGTAACAACAATATTTTTTTCCTTTGCAATCTCATCTAATAAGGCTGTGACAATTAAGAACTGGGCTTGATCCCGAAGTAGTTCTGGGCCTTGAGTTAATTGCATCGCAGTGGTGTCAATATCTTTTCGGGCAGATAATATTTCATCAACAACTTTTTGAATCTGCTGGCCGGAGTAATTAGTTTCGCCAACACTTACACCAGAGCTCATGCTGGCGCAGCTAGTAAGAAGAAGTATTGCCAATACTGGTGTGATTATCCGCTTAAGCAATTGCATCCTCATTTTTCTACTATCGGTTGAATAAAATTACGTAGAACTGAATCGACCCACGCAAGGGTTGAAGTATCTCCTACCTCACCACCTTCTATCCAATTAGGCGCAGTGACTCTTGCAACTAAGAGGGTGGAGCTGCTCATTTTATAAATTGAGCCGGGATAAAGCCTACTGAGTTTTATCTGTGCTGACTCAGCAAGTGTGATGGGTGTGAGCCGCAACTGTTTACCAGCGATCGCAATATCAGTTATTCCTAAAGATTTAGCAAATAATCTCAGTGCTGCCACTTTAAGTAGCTCTGCCGCCGCTGCTGGTAGCTCGCCAAAGCGATCTAACATCTCGGCTCTGATCTCAGCAATCACCTCATCACTTTGTGCTTCAGCAATTCGACGATAAAGATCTAGCCGCAATCGCTCTGATTCGATGTACTCAACTGGTAGATGTGCATTTACTGGTAATTCCACCTTGCAATCAATATTTTTTGGCTTCTGTACAAAGTAATCACTCTTAAACTCATCAACCGCATCTGCCACCATCCGCATATATAAATCAAAGCCAACCTCTGCAATATGTCCTGATTGCTCACCACCTAATAAATTTCCAGCACCCCTAATCTCTAAATCCTTCAATGCCACCGCCATCCCTGCGCCAAGATCGGTATTGGTAGCAATTGTGGTCAAGCGGTCATGAGCTAATTGCGTAATTGGTTTATCAGCTGGATAGAAAAAATAAGCGTAAGCCCGTTCACTACTTCGGCCCACTCGGCCACGTAATTGATGCAATTGTGAAAGGCCAAATAAATCAGAGCGATCCACAATCAAGGTGTTGGCATTTGGAATATCAATACCGCTTTCAATAATGGTGGTGCAAAGAAGTAAATCAAATTGCCGAGTCCAAAAGGCAATAATTACCTCCTCCAGCACCCGCTCATTCATTTGACCATGAGCGATACCAATTTTTATGCCAGGAATTAATTTCTTGATCCTCTCGCCAACCGCCTCAATACTTTCCACCCGATTGTGAATATAAAATATTTGTCCATCACGTAATAGTTCACGGTTGATCGCAGCGCTCATCTGCTTTTCATCAAAAGCACCAACGTAAGTTAAAACTGGGTGGCGCTCCTCCGGTGGAGTGGTGATATTAGACATCTCTCTTATCCCAGTTATTGCCATCTCTAAAGTTCTCGGAATTGGTGTTGCCGACATTGCCAATACATCCACATTTGTTCTAGCTTTTTTCAGCTCCTCTTTATGTTCAACCCCAAACCGTTGCTCCTCATCAATAACTAGTAATCCTAAGTTTGCAAACTCAACATCTTTAGATAAAAGTCGATGGGTACCAATTACTACATCAACCACCCCAGTTTTAATTTCTGCGATAACTTTTTTACTCTCTGCTGGCGTATTAAATCTTGAGAGGGCGGCGATTTTTATTGGAAAGCCGGCGTAGCGATCTGAAAAAGTATTCATATGTTGCTGCACCAGTAATGTAGTTGGTACCAATATTGCCACCTGCTTGCCATCTTGCACCGCTTTGAATGCAGCCCTTACCGCAATCTCAGTTTTTCCATATCCCACATCACCACAAACAATTCGATCCATTGGATTTGGTTTTTCCATATCTCGCTTAACTTCATCAATAGTTGCTTGCTGATCAATTGTCTCCACAAATGCAAAGTTATCCTCTAGCTCTTTTTGCCAAGTGGTATCAGCAGAGAATGCATAGCCAGGAGAGCTCATTCGGGCAGCGTAAAGCCTGATTAACTCCGCTGCTATTTGTTTAATTGCCTTTCGCGCACGTCGTTTACTGTTTTGCCAATCAGCACCACCAATTCGGTGGAGTGCGGGTGCCTCACCACCAACATACTTTGTTACCTGTTCTAAAGTATCGGTGGGGACAAATAACTTATCTGCAGGCTGACCACGTTTTGAGGCGGCGTACTCAATAACTAAGTACTCTCGTGAGATTCCACCAATTGATCTAGTAATTAACTCTAAGTATTTACCAACCCCATGCTGTTCATGCACCACATACTCACCCGCCTTAAGCTCTAATGGATCAATCGCTTTTTTGCGTCGAGAGGGCATCCGGGCTAAATCCTTATCAGCAGAGCGTTGACCTGAAATATCCTTATCGGTTATTAACACAGTTTTAAACTCTTCACTAATAAATCCATGCTTGATATCAGATCTAATTAAGGTTATTAAGTGAGTATTTTCTACCACCTGATCACTAGCAATTATCTGATTTGGTAGATCAGCGCTACTTAACAACTCTGCAAATCTTTTTAAGGTGCCATTTGCTGATGAGGTAAAAATGACCTGGTACTTATCACTATGCCATTGCTTGATATCAGCGATAGCTACCTCATACTTATTACCATAGGTAGTAATTTCTGTCAGAAAATCAAGGTTTATATCCTCTGGCGTAGAGGAGTAAAGATTTAGCTTTCGCAGGTTGAAATTATGTTTATTGGCTATATCTTTTATTTGATCCAACTCATAAAAGCCACCCCTGCCTAGCTCCTGACTTAAATCTATTGGGGTCTCAACTTTTATCTCCTGCGACCAAGCCAGGTTGCTCCAAGCGGCAGATAAAAACTCCGCATTGGTTTTAATTAAATCCTTCGCCCTAGATTTGATTCTGGGCTCATCAATTAAAATTATTTGGCAATTTTTGGGAAGATAATCCAAAATGGATTTGAACTCATCTACTACACCGGCGGCGAGTGATTCCATCCCCTCAAAGGTGATGCCGGCAATCAGCTTGTCGGTGTACTGGTTTATTTGAGGAAATTTTTCAGCCAACTTTTTTGCTTTGTCCTTCACCCCATCATCAATTAACAACTCCCGACAAGGATAGATCAATATCTCAGTGGATACTTTTTCTAATGATCTTTGATCTGACACCGCAAAGTAGGAGATCTCATCGATCTCATCACCAAAAAAATCGATTCGAATTGGATGCTCTTGATCTGCTGGGAATAAATCTAGGATGCCGCCACGGACTGCAAAATCACCACGACGTTCAACGAGATCAGAGCGCACAAAGCCAAGCTTGTTTAATTTGGCAATTAACTCTGCCATCTCAATCGTGAGAGCTTTAGAAACTTTAATCTGTGATGTTGCTAGATCATTGTCAATAATTGGCTGTAGTAATGCCCGAATTGAACAAACAATAAATTTGCACTCTTGATTTCGCATTTTATTCAACGCTTTAAATCTCATTGTTACCGTGTCACTTTTTGGACTAAGCCGCTCGTGCGGCAATGTCTCCCAGGCTGGGAAATTAACCACAGATTGATCACCTTCAAATGCAATAATTTCATTTGCTAACTCTTGCGCCGCCCTAGTTGATTTTGTCACCAACAAAACTGGCGGCTTTAAGTTTGTAAATATCAGTGAGTGCGCTGCAGCTGGTGCTACTAAATCACCAGGTTGATTGAAGTAATTATTAATTGGCACAGAAAGGTGCGAGAGTAGATTTTTCATAACCGCCTTCCTTGCTAGATTTCTTCACCAAACGCCGTTTACCCCCGCTTCAGAAATGAAGGGGGGTTAATAACCTGGCCAATTCTACGACCCTAACCACTGGGTATTTGCCATAAAGGTGCGCCTAGAAATATTTAAACCTGTAATGATTACGCCATGACCGCTGCCGCCGACAACACTGATTTGCGTAATGATGTTCGCAAATTGGCAGATCTATTAGGCCAAACCTTAGCTAGGCAAGAGGGTGATGATCTTTTGGCGTTGGTTGAATCTGTTCGACTTTCAGTGCGCCAAGGTCAGCAAGATGAAATATTAAGTAAATTAACCGACTCGCAAACAATCTCCTTGGTGCGAGCATTTAGTACCTTTTTTAATCTAGCAAATGTTGCCGAACAGGTTAACCGTGCGAAAGATATTGCCGGTACTCACGCCAAGACAGAGGGTTGGTTAGGCAGAGCGGTTAGTAATATTTTAAAGGCGCAGGAAAGTAATAAGGATTTCACAACCAAGGATTTGCAAAGTTGGCTAGAAAATTTCTCTGTTAGACCAGTTTTCACCGCACATCCAACTGAGGCGGCAAGACGTTCAGTATTAAGCAAAATGACCACAATTGCGCACTTGCTGACTCAACCTGAGAGTCAAATAAAAAATGACAGACTTGCTGAGAGTATTGATTTGCTCTGGCAAACCGATGAGTTGCGGTTAGGTAGACCAGAGCCTTTAGATGAAGCGGTTAATTCAATCTACTATCTAGATGAACTCCTCCACGAAACTGTTCCTGAGGTGTTGGCGGAGTTTGTTAATGAAATAAAAAGATTAGGTGTAGAGCTGCCACTATCCGCCCGACCATTAAGGTTTGGCACTTGGATTGGTGGCGATCGAGATGGTAATCCAAATATCACAGCTGAGGTAACAAAGGAGACGGTGCTGCTACAAAATGCGCACTTTACAAGAAGCTTATCCCTACACCTTGATGAGTTACGACAAGCACTTTCAATTTCGACAAAATTAGTTGGTGTCTCACCGCAACTTACGGATTCAGTTGCACTGGATCTAAAAAATCTGCCAGAAATAGAGGATCGATACCGGCGTATCAATGTGGAGGAGCCTTATCGATTAAAGGCAACTGCGATTGGGCATAAATTAATTTTAACTAGAGCGCGGCACGCAGCCGGATTGCCACATTTTCCAGGCAGAGATTACAAAGATACTGCAGAGCTAATCGCTGATTTTGAAATTATGCGAAACTCACTGCTTGCAAATAATGGTGAATTAATTGGCAATGGCTTACTTGAGCGGATTATCAGATCAATTAATGCCTTTGGATTAACCCACGCCACAATGGATATCAGGGAGCACTCTGGGGTTCACCGCCAATTAATAAAACAGATATTTGGTGGTGATGATGCAAAGACTATTAATGAGAGATTACTTGATACGGCAAATCCCGGTACAAAACAGCTTGACCCTGCAGGTGAGAGGTGTTTGCAGAGTTTTCTAGCAATTGATCAATTAATTGAGCAGTTTGGAGCTGAGGTGATTGAGAGCTACATAATCTCCATGGTCAAATCTGCAGATGATGTAATGGCAGCAGTGTTGATTGCAAAATTAGCTGGCTTAATTTCAATTACCGGGGATAAGAAATTTGCCAAAATTGGCTTCGTGCCACTGCTAGAAACAGTTGCTGAGCTGCGAAATGCGGACAAGATACTAGATGAGCTGCTAAGTAATCAGAGTTATCGCATGATTATTTCACTGCGTGGTCAGGTACAGGAGGTAATGCTTGGTTACTCAGATTCAAATAAAGATGCCGGCATAACTACTAGCCAATGGGAGATCCATAAGGCACAACGTAAATTACGAGATGTTGCCATAAAACATGGTGTTAAGTTGCGATTATTTCACGGCCGCGGTGGATCAGTTGGTCGCGGCGGCGGGCCAACATATGACGCACTTATTGCTCTGCCTTGGGGATCCATTGATGGCCAAATAAAAATGACGGAACAAGGTGAGGTTATTTCCGATAAATTTGGCTTGCCATCTTTGGCAAAAGAAAATCTTGAGTTAACTCTAGCCGCAGCTCTTGAGGCGACAGTATTAAATAGAAAACCAAGACAATCCTCTGGTGATTTAAATAGCTGGAGTGAGTGCATGGATTTAATTAGTGATAGCGCCTATAAGTGTTATCGAAATCTGCTGGAGGACCCAGATCTTCCTGCCTACTTCTACGCCTCAACACCGGTTGAGCAATTAGGAAATATGTATTTAGGATCTAGACCATCACGCAGACCAGATTCAGCTGCTGATCTAGAATCACTAAGAGCAATACCTTGGGTATTTGGCTGGACACAATCTAGACAAATTGTGCCGGGTTGGTATGGGGTGGGATCAGGACTTAAGGCTGCAAGATTGGCGGGTAAATCAGATCTACTTCACACCTTATTTACCCAGTGGCACTTCTTTCGAACATTTATCAGTAATGTAGAGATGACAGTTGCTAAGACAGATTTACATATTGCCCAACGTTATGTGCAAGCGTTGGTTGATCCTTCACTGCACAAGATATTTGATCTTATAAAAGCTGAGTTTGAATTAACTGTTAGTGAGATTTTATTATTAAGTAAGAAGAGTGAGATTTTGGGTAATCAGCCAATTCTGGCAAGAACCTTGCAGGTAAGAGATACCTATCTGGCGCCAATTCAATTACTGCAAATATCCTTACTCAAGCGGGTGCGCTCTCAAAAAGAGGTAGATCCGCTGCTAGCCCGAGCGTTACTTTTAACCATAAATGGTGTTGCGGCAGGTTTGCGCAATACTGGCTGAGTAGGATTTACAAAGTTTTGGACAGGGGTCATTTTGGCTAAGCAGTTGATCTACCCATTTACTTTTGGTGATAAAAGTAAATCTGATTTACTTGGTGGTAAAGGCGCCAATATTGCAGAGATGGTGCAGATGGGATTACCAGTCCCACCCGGTTTTACTATCACCACCGAAGCCTGTCGAGAGTTTCTCACTACCGGCGTAGTGCCAGCTGGTTTAAATGCAGAGATTAAAACTGCATTAGCAAATCTAGAAAAGGTAGTTGGAAAGAAATTTGGTGATCCCACCGCACCACTTTTAGTTTCAGTTAGATCTGGCGCCAAACACTCTATGCCAGGAATGATGGAGACGGTATTAAATGTCGGTATCACCCCAGAGGTGGCAGATGCAATGGCGAAATCAACTGGCAATGAGAGATTTGCTTGGGATTCCTATCGCAGATTTATAGATATGTTTGGCAGAATTGTTTGTGACCTGCCTGATGAAATTGTGCATAAAGTAGAGAGCATTTATCTAACAAAAGAAAATGTTAATGTAGTGGCAGAGTTGTCAGCACAATCACTTAAAGATTTGGCGCAAGATTTAATCAAAGCGATTGAGGATTTCACCACTAACCCCTTTCCCACCACTCCCTTTGATCACCTAACCCAATCGGTGGCAGCGGTCTTTAGATCTTGGAACTCAGAGCGAGCGCAGTTATATCGAAGGCGCGAGCGAATCCCATCTGACCTAGGAACTGCGGTGAATATTCAATCCATGGTATTTGGCAATTTAAGTGATGACTCTGGCACTGGTGTTGCCTTCACTCGCAATCCAGCCACTGGTGAAAAGGGTAGTTATGGTGATTACTTAGATCGCGCCCAGGGTGAGGATGTGGTTGCTGGAATTAGAAACACAATCTCACTGGCAGATATGGCAAAGAAAGAACCAGTTGTCCATGCCGAGTTGGAAAGATTAATGAAGTCTCTGGAGAATCACTACCGAGATCTTTGTGATATCGAGTTCACAGTTGAACGCGGAAAGCTTTGGATTCTGCAAACAAGGGTTGGAAAGAGAACTGCTGAGGCAGCATTTCGCATCGCTACCCAATTAGTTGATGAGGGCAAGATATCAATGGATGAGGCGCTACTGCGCACAAGTGGTGATCAATTAGCCCAATTAATGTTTCCACAATTTGATTTATCAGCAAAACGTAATCTCATTGCAACTGGTATCCCAGCATCACCAGGAGCTGCAGTTGGTGAGATTGTCTTTAACTCCAAACGGGCATTTGATCTGGCAAAAACTGGCAGAAAGGTAATTTTAGTTCGCAGAGAAACCAGCCCAGATGATTTAGTGGGCATGGTGGCAGCGGAGGGAATATTGACCAGCCGTGGTGGAAAAACTTCTCACGCAGCGGTTGTGGCAAGAGGAATGGGTAAGACGGCAGTTTGTGGCACTGAAAGCATTACCGTTGATGAAAAACAATTGCAATTTAGTGTTGGTGATTTAATTGTGCGCGAGGGTGAGGTGGTTTCAATTGATGGTACAACTGGTTGTGTTTATCTAGGTGAGCTACCTGTTACCCAATCACCAGTTACCTCATACCTTGAGGGCACACTTAAAGCTGCCTCAAATGATGCTACCCCGGTGGTGAAAGCAGTTGATCGCATCTTGCAACATGCAGATGAGATTAGAAAATTATATGTCCGGGCAAATGCTGATACGCCAGAGGATGCCAAGCGGGCGAGAACACTTGGCGCCCAAGGAATTGGCTTATGTCGCACTGAGCATATGTTTTTAGGTGATCGGCGCAGCTATGTGGAGCGAGTGGTCTTAGCTGATAATGAAGATGAACAAAATGCAGTAATCACTGAGATGCAACCATTACAACAGGCAGATTTTGAGGGAATCTTAAAAGAAATGTCAGGCCATCCAGTAACTATTAGATTACTTGATCCACCATTACATGAGTTTCTACCAAATCTAGCCACCTTAAGTGCGGAGATGGCAACAGCTGAAGCACTTAACACCAGTATCTCACCACGGGATAAAGCGATCTTTGCTGCAGTAAAAAGATTGCATGAGTCAAATCCTATGTTGGGTTTAAGAGGAGTGCGGCTGGGAATATTAATTCCCGAGTTATTTAAGATGCAGGTTAGGGCGCTGGTATTGGCAAGTATTGAGGTTAAAAAGGCAGGCTTTGATCCCCAACCTGAGATCATGATTCCGTTGGTGGCAAGTCAGCGTGAACTTCTTTATTTAAGACAAGGATTAGAAAGTGAGATTAAAAAAACTTTAGCCGGAAATAATATTGATATCCCAATTGGCACCATGATTGAAACTCCAAGGGCAGCAATTACTGCAACCAGAATTGCTGATTACGCAGACTTTTTCTCATTTGGCACAAATGATCTCACCCAACTTACCTGGGCATTTAGCAGAGATGATGTGGAGTCAACATTTTTGCCAAGATATTTAGATCTTGAGTTGTTGCCATTTAATCCCTTTGAATCACTGGATCAAGATGGTGTGGGGTTGTTGGTGAAAATTGCACGAGATCAGGCCAGAAAGGTACGCCCAGATTTTAAGTTAGGTGTATGTGGTGAACATGGCGGAGATCCTAGAAGTATTCACTTCTTCCATAATCTAAATCTTGATTATGTCTCCTGCTCACCATTTAGGGTGCCGGTAGCAAGACTTGAATCTGGCAGAGCAAGGTTGCTTAAGAGTTAAAAGCGGTCTGTGCCCTATCTAATCCATTTAATACCAAACTCTTAATCGCATCAGCTCCTCTTTGGCAGAATGGATCAATTTGGCTGCGCTCCTCTTTATTAAAGGGCTTTAATACAAAATCTGCTGGATCTTGATCACCAATTGGCCGGCCGATGCCCATTCTTATTCGAAAGTAATCAGCGGTTGAAAAAGAGTCGGTAAGTGATTTAAGGCCGTTATGACCATTATCCCCACCACCTGCTTTGATTCGCAGGGCGTTAAAGGGCAGATCAAGCTCATCATGGATCGCAATAACCTTTTCAATATCAATTTTATAAAAATCTACTAAGGCTTTTGCTGGTCCGCCAGTTTCATTCATATAGCCACGAGATTTTGCTAAAACCAATTGCTGATCCCCACACCTAACCTCACAGATCTGCATCTGAGATTTATGGGCAGAAAATTTTTGATTATTGGCTAAATTAGTTATGACAAGTTGGCCAATATTATGCCGAGTCTTTTCATACTCAGCGCCAGGATTTCCTAAGCCAATTACCAACCAGCGATCAGCCATAAGTAAAGGCTAGTCCTTAATTACTTCTTCTTGTCTTTCTTATCATCCTTCTTATCTGCCTCCGCAGCAGCAGGAGCAGCAGCTGTTGCAGCAGCATCTCCTTCAGCAGCAGGAGTAGCACCTGCTTCACCTTCAACAGGGGCCGCAACCACAACCTCTTCCTCAGCAGCCTTAACAGAAAGGTGAACCACACTCATCTTAGGATCACTTATTAACTTAACACCCTCAGGAATTACCACATCGGATGCATATCTTGAATCTCCAGCCATCATGCCTTCCATGCTTAACATTAAGAATGATGGAATGTTAGTTACATCTACCTCAACTTCAATAGAGTTATTAATGTGCTCCAAAATTCCATCTTGGTCATACTTACCTTCAGTATGTACTGGAACAGAGACAACAACTCGCTCACCACGGCGGACAATTACTAAATCAATATGCTCAAGGAGACCGGTTAGTGGATCACGGCTAACAGATTTAGGAAGTGTTAACTCTGTGTGATCATCTAAGACAACATCAATCAAAACGTTTGAGGTTTTTAATGCCACACCTAACTCACGTGAAGGCAGAGCTACATGTTGTGGCTTCTCACCATGACCATAAATTACCGCCGGTATAAATCCATCACGGCGTGCTCTACGGGATGCACCTTTGCCAAACTCAGTTCGGCGTGCGCCTTTTATTGAAATCTCAGCCACTTTTTTCTTCTCCCTCGATAACGGTTTAATCCCTCGCGGTGTAAGGGGAGAGGTTAGCGAAAGCCAAAGAAAAGGACAAATCAAGGCGAAGGTTGGCTGCTTTCACCACCAGCTTTGGGCAATTATCTGATGGTAGATTAGAAGTATGAATGAAAAAGAGCTAATAAGTATTTGGAACCAACAACGAAGCATCCGGGTTAAATCTCAACTTGCTCCCACGATATTACTCTCAGCTGTCTTAGCCCTAGCAGCAACTGGAAACCTTAATCAAGGTAGCAACACAACCCTAAAACTGTTTGTGATCGGCTTAGTTGCCTCCGGTGGTGTTTTCTCAGTTACTGCGATGCTCGCCGCCATCAGAGATAGCCTTGCTGTAATTGATGCCTTAAAAGATATTAAATCACTCTCCCCTGTAGGTAAGGCAATTAAGAGTTCAGCTGATCTGCTTAAAGTTGTAGGGGTGTTGTATGTAGCAATGAGCACCTTTAACTTTGCCGTACTTGTTGTTTATCTCTAATTAAAGGCTGATCTTAAAGCCAGATAGCGCTGGGCAAAGCTTTAGTAGTTGAGTATGGTTAATAGATGAAATTTCTTGATTGGCTAGCAAATTTGATTTTTGGTAAGCGGATTGAGTTATATGACGCCGAAACTGATAGCCCGATCCATAAACTTCGATTGCGAACTCGTAATAAGAATACCGATGATCCATACGGCTTAAATGGATAACATCCTTTACTCACCAAAGGAATAGATCTTTTAAATATGTCTTAAATTTTAGCGATAGGTTAACCCCATGATTGGTTCTCTTGCCTTAGTTGGCTCTGGTGAGTATTTACCAGCAATGTCAGAGTTTGAAAGATCGCTAATTGATGATGGTGTTAAAAATGGTAAGCAACCAGTTTATATTCAGATCCCAACCGCTGCTGGCCAAGAAAGTGAAGCTCGCCTTAAATATTGGCAGGAGCTAGGTCAAAGGGCGGCTGACTCAATTGGCGTGAAATCAGTTTTCCTACCAATCTTCACTAGAGATGATGCAAACAAACAGGAGTTTGCAGATCAAATAAACCAATCAGCACTTATCTATTTATCAGGTGGAGATCCACATTATTTAGCCAAAACTTTAAGTAATACCAAAGTCTCATCCGCCATAATAGAAAACTGGCAAACGGGTTCATCTTTAGCAGGTTGTAGTGCTGGCGCGATGGTTTTATCATCACATATTCCAAATTTTAGAGTGAGTAAGGGGCAGGCAACCCAGGGATTAAATCTAATCCCAAATATAAGAGTGATCCCCCACTTTAATAAGTTTTTTAGATGGATCCCAGAAAGTGCGGCAAAGGTAGTAATGAATGTGCCACAAGGGGGGATATTAATTGGAATCGATGAGCTAACTGCTTTAGTTAAAAGAAGTGGTGATGATTTTTGGAAAGCTTATGGCCTAGGCAAGGTTCATCTCCTAAAAGGAGTTCCTGATCAACAATTACAAGATGGTCAAATAATCAAATTTTAGTTCCTAGCGAGCAAAAACTCGATTTCGTATAGTTGAACTATTTACTTTTACTTGAGCTATTTCTAGCAAGCACAAGTATTATTAATATTGCCAATATGACAATTATTGCTTTCATATAAAAAGTCTACTCGGCGAAATCCACTGATGCTGCACTTGGAAATTATTGCTGGTGCGCCCGCAGGGATTCGAACCCCGAACCTTCTGATCCGAAGTCAGATGCTCTATCCAGTTGAGCTACGGGCGCAATATTTTGTTAAAACTCTACTTAGCTATGCCCATCAAAAAGACTTGTTACTGAACCATCCTCAAAGACCTCTTTGATGGCACGGGCAAGTAATGGTGCGATAGATAAGACGGTTAGGTTATCAAATCTATTCTCCTCCGCAATTGGCAGCGTATTTGTTACTACCACCTCAGAGACCCTTGATTTCTTTAATCTATCAATCGCAGGGCCGGAGAGAACTGCGTGGGTAGCAGCGATAATTACATCCTTTGCGCCATCTTCAATTAACGCATCAACTGCTTTAGTAACTGTGCCGGCGGTATCGATCATGTCATCAATGACGACGCAGGTCATACCCTTAACATCACCAACTACTTTGCCAGTGGTGGCCTCATTTGGCACCTTTGGATCACGGGTTTTGTGAATAAAGGCGATACTGCAGCCACCAAGTAGCTCACTCCATCGCTCTGCCACTCTTACTCGACCTGAGTCTGGTGAGACAATAACTAAGTTTTTACGATCAACCTTGCTGCCAACATAATTTGCCAACAGTGGCAGTGCAAAGAGGTGATCAACTGGACCATCAAAGAAGCCTTGAATCTGGGATGTGTGAAGATCTACACACATTAAACGATCAGCCCCTGCCGTCTTAAACAAATCTGCCATTAATCTTGCTGAGATTGGTTCTCTTCCTCGATGTTTTTTATCCTGCCGGGCATAACCATAAAAAGGAAGTACTACGGTAATTCGTTTTGCTGAGGCACGTTTGAGTGCATCGACCATAATTAACTGCTCCATGATCTGCTTATTTATTGGGGCAGCATGGCTTTGTAATACAAATGCGTCAGAGCCGCGCACACTCTCTTCAAATCTAATAAAGATCTCACCATTGGCAAAGTCATAAGCTGATGTTGGCGTGATTGGGATGCCAAGCTCTGCTGCAACCGCATCGGCTAACTCAGGATAGGCGCGACCGGTAAATAATCGCAGAGATTTTTCGGAGGTTAAGCGAATTTCATTCAGTTTAGCTTCCCCCTCGCTGTGGTGGATCTGGCTTAACTCTACTAGAGGTTAATCACTCTTTAGCACCAGCTTTTTTTGCAGCCGCTGCTGATTTACTACTTCCTCGCTTGCGTAATACCCAACCTAAGATATTGACCTGCTTGGTACGGCCGATTCCGATCGCACCCGCTGGCACATCCTCATTTATCACCGATCCGGCTGCGGTATAGGCACCATCACCAACTGTTACTGGTGCTACCAACATGGTGTCACTACCAATGCGCACATGATCGCCAACCTTAGTTTTATGCTTCTGCTCACCATCATAATTAACAAATATTGTGGCTGCGCCAATATTGCTCTCATCGCCAATCTGCGCATCTCCCACATATGAAAGATGGGCAACCTTTGAGCCCTGGCCTACAGTTGAATTTTTAATCTCCACAAAAGCGCCGGCTTTACTCTCATCTTTTAAAACACTTCCCTTGCGTAGATAGGTGAAAGGCCCAACCTTTACACCGTTGCCAATCTTTGAATCGGTGCAATGAGATTCAATCACCTTAGCCCCTTCTCCTACTGTGCAGCTATCTAGGGTGGTACGTGGACCAATTACTGCTTGTGATTTAATCTTGCTTTTTCCTTCTATTACCGAGCCAGGGTAAATAAGTACATCCTCACCAATCTCAACCCCAGCATCTATCCAGGTAGTAGTGGGATCAATAATGCTTACCCCATTTTGCATATGTTGGTAATTAATTCGATCTCGCATAATCGCTGCGCACTCAGCCAACTGGCTGCGATCATTAATTCCGAGAGTTTCAGTGTAATCATTGGAGAGAATTGCGTAGCTGCTTTCTCCTGATTTATTTAGCAACTCAATAACATCGGTCAGGTAAAGCTCTTTTTGGGAGTTATCACTACGCAGTTGGTTGATTACGCTATTGATTACTGGCAATTCAAATAGATAGACGCCGGTATTGATCTCATCAATATCTCGCTCAGAGTCGGTGGCATCTTTTTCCTCCACAATTTTTAATATTTTGCCATCACTACCTCTCAATACCCGCCCATATCCAGTTGGATCTGGCAGTAGCGCAGTTAACACCGATGCACTGTTTTTCTCACTCTGATGGGCGGCTAAAAACTCCTGCAAAGTTTGGGTGGTAAGCAGTGGGGTGTCGGCGGCCAAAATCAATACTGTGCCATCACCTTTAGCCTGCGCTAATGCCAATGCGGCGGCTGCGCCGGTGCCATTTCTTTTTTCCTGAAAAACTGTAGTTGCAGCAGGATAGATCTCATCTAAATGTTGAATAACTGCCTCTTTGTGGGCGCCAACAACCACCGTTAATTTCTTTGGTGCTAGTGGTTGCACCGCAGCTAGTAAGTTTTCAATTACGGTGCGTCCGGCGATCTTATGGAGCACCTTAGGAGTCTTTGATTTCATTCGCTTGCTCTCACCCGCAGCAAGAACAATGGCAAGTGATAACTTGCTCATCATTACCCCCTTTTCCTTGGTGGCTCCGCCACCAGGTATCGATCCTGGACCCTGAGCTTCAAAGGCTCATGTGCTAGCCACTACACAATGGCGGAACCTGAATTATCCCTTATAACTGGGTAAATCAAAAACTTTCAACAATTCGAGCCCCAGCAACTGCTCCGCTTGCTCTTACCACCGATGAAACTACCCCGCTGCCACTTAATGCAACGGTTAAATCCATTGCATGCTCATCATCTGAAACTAAAAATGCAACAGTAGGGCCAGAGCCAGAGACAACTCCACCAAGTGCGCCGTAATCATTTCCAACATCTAAAACCAATCTAAGTGCTGGACGAAGTGAACAAGCAGCAGGTTGTAACTCATTAATTAATGATTTACCCAATGCTTTTGCATCCCCTGCACGTAGCGCCTGCATTAATGGTTCACTGACTGAAGGAAGTGCGATTGATAAACCTTCTCGCAGTCGATCACACTCTTTATATACAGATTGGGTTGCTAATCCTTGACCAGATAATGCCAATACCCAGTTGTAACTTCCCTTTGCTAGAGCTGGTGTTATTTGATCACCTCTACCAGTACCAATTGCCACGCCACCACAAATAGAAAATGGCACATCTGCGCCAAGTGTCGCCCCCACCGACTCCATCTCATCTCGAGAGAGTCCTAACTCATAAAGTGAGTCCAGACCAACAATTACACCAGCAGCATCAGCGCTTCCCCCGGCCATACCACCAGCAACTGGAATCTCCTTTTTTAATTTAATTGCTAGATCTTTTGGCAAATCATATTTTTCAATCATCAGCTGCGCTGCTTTAACTGCAAGATTTGTATTATCAACTGGCACACCACTTGCTGTTTGGCCAAAAATATTGATGCTCACACCATCACCTGCTTTACTACTTGCTACGGTGACATCATCAAAGAGTGAGATGGCTTGAAATACGGTAGTTACCTCATGAAAGCCATCTGCGCCAAGTGGGCCAACAGATAGTTGCAGATTCACCTTGCCTGGAACTCTGGCAACTACTCCGTTATATCTCATACCCTAGAGCGTATTGGCTATCTCAGCTGTTGGGTGAGATTGTGCTTAATTAATTGCATACCGATTTGCAGAAACTCATCAACTGCTAAATCCTCACCACGGATGGTGGGATCAATTCCAGCACTTACTAAATTCTCTTCAGCTTTGCCAGCAAATAATTGATTTAATCCTGCCCGTAGCATCTTTCGCCGTTTGGCAAAGGCGTGCTCTACTACGGTGAAGGTTGCTACTCGCACTTGCTCATCCCCTAATGGTTTGTGGCGAATAAATCTAACTAATGATGAATCCACATTGGGGATGGGCCAAAACACTGATCTACTTATTTGGCCAGCATTGCTCAGATCACTAAACCAGTTGGCTTTCACAGTTGGCGCACCGTAATTTTTGTTATTTGGAGTGGCAATTAATCTATCTGCCACCTCACTTTGCACCATTACTACACCAGTTGAAATTGCAGGAAATCGCTCTAATACTGTTAATAAGATTGGCACCGCTAGGTTATACGGCAGATTTGCCACCAAAACTGTTGGCTCAAGTGGCAATTTATTCACACTCAATGCATCTTGGTTGATCACAATAAGTTTGTTGGTATCAAAGCTGTGGTTGCCTGCGGTAATAGGTAATTGATCTGCCATCCGCTTGTCAATCTCAATTGCGATTACCGATTTTGCTGTTTCAAGTAATGCCAAGGTGAGAGAGCCAAGTCCTGGACCAATTTCAAGCACAGTATCTGCTGATGTAACCCCCGCTACCTTCACAATCTTGCGACAGGTGTTGGCATCTACTACAAAATTTTGGCCTAGTTTCTTACTTGGCTTTATGTTTAATTGATCAGCTAGAGCTCTGATTTCAGTTGCGCCAAGTAGATTAGACATTTAAAACTTACCAAAAATCCTTTCGGCATTCTCCGATATTGCACCAGCTAAGTAATCAGCTGATACTCCCCGTAGATCTGCCATTACCCGCAAGGTGTTTGGAATCTGAGCTGGGGTATTAAGTGCGCCTCGGTTTGGCATTGGTGCTAAAAATGGTGAGTCGGTTTCAACTAGTAATTGTTCAATTGGTACTAGTACTAATGCATCTCGTAATTGCTGGGCATTTTTAAATGTCACAGTGCCAGCAAAGGAGAGAATGTAATTATTTGCAATACATTCCTTTGCCATCGCCGCATCCCCTGAGTAACAATGAAAGATGCTATTTAAAGGTGCTCCCTCCTCCTGCAAGGTGTCTAACACCTCCCGGTGGGAATCTCGATCATGAATTACCAATGCTTTGTTGTGCTGTTTAGCAATCTTTATATGTTCTTTAAATGAGTACTTTTGTTTATCTCTTAATTCAGGTGGGGTTCGAAAGAAATCTAATCCACTCTCGCCAATGGCCCTAACTCTTGGATGGGAGGCTAAATCTTTAATTACCTGCAGATCTTTCTGTAAATCATCAACTACCGGTGCCTCATTTGGGTGCAGTGCAACCGCTGCTAAAACTTGGCCAACAAAGCTTTCAGCACATTTCACCGACCAGATTGATTGCTCTGCGGAGTAACCAACCTGCACAACTCGATCAACACCAACGGCTGCTGCATCGGCGAGCACCTGCTTGATTAATGGTGAATCAGCCTCACTATTGTGAATTAACTCTAGGTGGGCATGTGAATCAACAGTTTTGCTTTTTAATGGATCTGGAAGTGGTGCTGGCTTTCGATCAAGATCGCGGTTGTGACGATCTGCCATAAATTTACTTAACCTCTTCTAACCTTGGAAATAAAACCTCTGTCTTTGTTACTGCACCACCTGCTGGCAGTTGACCCCATTTTGCTACATTACTAATTTGCTGATCGCCAATTTTGCCAATCGCATTTGCTCCCAAACTTTGCCAAAGTTTTTCCGTTACCTCTGGCATCACTGGGTGAAGTAATACTGCAAGAGCACGAAGTGACTCTGCGGTGTTATATAAAATCTGATCAAGTTCACTCTTTTTAGCTGCATCCTTGGCAACTACCCATGGGGCGGTTTCGGTGACATAACCATTAACCCGTTTACAAAAATCCATAATCGCATTTATGCCACCTTGAAAATCAAGGGCACAGATTGCACTGTCTGCAGTTTCAACAGTTTGCCTTAATAATGCTGATAACTCAGCATTTTGTGCCACTGCTGGAATCTTGCCATCACAGTACTTTTCAATCATGGCGATTAATCTTGAAGCAAGATTTCCAAAATCATTTGCCAACTCACTTGTGTAGCGGGCAGCCATATCCTCCCAAGAAAAGGAGCCATCACTACCAAAGGGAATTGCCTTTAGGAAGTAGTAACGAAAAGCATCAACCCCAAAATCCTTTGTAATATCAGAAGGTGCGATTCCAGTTAATTTACTCTTAGACATCTTTTCACCGCCAACTAGTAACCAACCATGGGCAAATACTTTTTTGGGAACAGCAACTCCTGCTGCCATCAACATCGCTGGCCAAATAATTGCGTGAAACCTTAAAATATCCTTACCAACTAAATGCACATCTGCTGGCCAGGTGGTTGCAAACCTCTTACCCCCATCAGTTGATTCATCATCTCCTAAACCAACCGCAGTGGCGTAATTAAGTAGGGCATCAAACCAAACATATATAACCTGCTTTGGATCCCACGGCACTGGGATTCCCCAATCAAAGGTGGATCGGGAGATAGATAAATCTCGCACCTCACCCTCTAAAAAGGAGATTACCTCGTTGCGAGCAGATTCTGGTTCACAAGCTGATGGGTTTGTTTTGTAGTGATCTAGTAATGGTTGGGCGAATTGGGAGAGTTTAAAAAACCAATTATCTTCACTAAGCATTGCTACCGGCTTAGAGTGAATTTTGCATTTGCCTTCAATTAAATCACCCGGCAGTTTGAACTCTTCACAGCCAACGCAGTAGGGCCCTTCAAACTTACCTGCGTATATATAGCCAGCATCTTTTAATTTTTGAAGAAATTTTTGCACCCGAACTGTATGGCGCTCCTCAGTCGTTCTAATGAAATCATCATTTGCAATATTTAAATCTTTCCAAACTGGTTTCCAGGCTGATTCAACTAATTTGTCACACCAATCCTGTGGCGGGGTGTTATTAGATTTGGCAGTATTTAATACCTTTTCACCATGCTCATCTGTGCCAGTTAAGTACCAAACCTGATCACCACGTTGGCGATGCCACCTAGTTAATACATCACCTGCCACAGTTGTATAGGCATGACCAATATGAGGGGCATCATTGACATAATAAATAGGCGTAGTTAAATAAAAAGATTTTTTGGCCATGATCAGATCTTATCGCCACTCTTATAAGTAACCATGGCATCAAATACAACTCGCTTTGAAACTCCACTTTGTTTAGCAACCTGGGCAATTGCCTCTTTTCGACTCTCACCAGCTGCCTCTTGCTTTAATACCATTTGCACTAAATCACTATCAGCCACATGATTGCTGGCTGAATCAAAACCTGAAACCACAACTGTTATCTCACCTAAAATATCTTTAGATCCTGACCAAGAGATTAACTCAGAAAAACTACCCCTTACTACCTCTTCATACTGCTTGCTCATCTCCCGACAAATCACCGCAGCTCGATCATTTCCAAATGCCTTGGCTGCATCGATTAAGGATTCACTCAGTCGATGAGGTGCTTCAAAGAAAATAATTGTCCGCTCCTCTTTAGCCAAAGATTCATACCATTTATCTCTGGCAACTTTTGTGCGGGGTGGAAAGCCTTCAAAACAAAATCGATCAGTCGGTAATCCCGATAACAACAACGCAGTTGTCACCGCACTTGGCCCTGGTAATACTTTTATCTGTACACCGGCTACCAACGCTGCCTGAATTAGTCGATAACCAGGATCTGAAATACCTGGCGTGCCAGCATCGGTAAGTAACAAAATGTCTTTTTGTGATTTTAAGATTGCACTCAGTTCAGCAATTCGCTCACTCTCATTTCCTTCAAAAAATGAAATGACCTTTGCCTTGTGGCTGATATTTAAATCTTTACACAACCTGGCAAACTTTCGAGAATCCTCTGCTGCCACATACGGCACAGTTTCAATTGTGGCGGTGAGGTTTATCGAGGCATCACGCCAATCACCAATTGGCAGGCAGGCGAGAATTAACATCTGCTAATTCTCTCAGGTTATATTCCCTTTCGCTTTCCATCTGGTCTTAGGCTGAGCCCCATGAGCACAACGCGCCTTAAGCAGATTTTGCCCATCTCGATAATTACTATCTTTTCACTGATTATTCGTCTTTGGCATTTAAATTCTCCGAAAGGATATATTTTTGATGAGGTTTACTATGCAAAAAATGCAAACTCTCTAGTTCAGCATGGAGTTGAGTTAAATGAGCAAGGTGGAGCAGATTTTATAGTCCATCCACCATTTGGCAAGTGGCTGATAGGTATTGGCATAAGAATATTTGGCAATAATGAATTTGGTTGGCGGATCATTCCAGCCTTAGTAGGTACAGCTTGCGTGATACTTATTTATTTGATTGCACAAAGATTATTCAATTCAATTTTCTTAAGTACTACCGCCGCACTTTTAATGGCCTTAGATGGTCTTGCCTTGGTGATGTCTCGGGTAGCCCTGCTTGATATTTTCTTAGTATTTTTTATTTTGCTCTGCTTTTATTTCATTTTAACTAATAATCTTTGGTTAAGTGGAGTTGTGATTGGATTAGCAGGTGCTAGTAAATGGAGTGCTTTCTTTTTAATTCCGCTTGTAATTGCTCTCACAATTAATTGGAAAAACTTGCAATTAAACAGCTTGCTGCGCCGGATTGGGCAATTTGTATTGGTGCCACTTGGGGTTTACCTCACCACTTGGAGTGGTTGGATATTAAGTAGTAATGGTTGGGGTCGGCAATCAGGTAGCAACTTATTTACATCTTTGTGGAAGTATCACATTGAAATTCTCAACTTCCATCGAGATCTTTCAGAGGAGCACGCCTACGCTGCAAACCCTTGGAGTTGGCTGATCCTAGGAAGACCCACCTCTTTTTACTATGAAAGCCCAAAAGATTGCGGGGCAGCAAGTTGTGCGCAAGAGATATTGGCAATTGGTACACCCGCACTTTGGTGGGCAGGAGTATTTGCGATTGCCATCACCCTCGGATTATTTATTGTTAGTAAAGATCGCATTGCAGCCTTTATTTTGGCTGGTATAGCTGGCACTTATTTACCTTGGTTCTTCATACAAAGTAGAACTATGTTTTACTTTTATGCGATCAGTATTTTGCCTTTTTTGATACTGGCGTTGATTTATACTTTTAATTGGGCTTTAAAATATAAGGATTATCGAAAATATATTGGTGTTTTTCTTACAATAGTCGCTATAAACTTTTTTTACTTTCTGCCAATATTTCTGGGTATTCAAATCCCATATGCAGATTGGTTAGATCGAATGTGGTTACCAAGCTGGATTTAATTACTGATTAACAGCTCTCTCATCTTCACCAGTATCAGCCAAAATTGCTTGGTCAAACAGGTCATCATCTCGACCAGATAATGCTTTTATCCGCTCCTGCTCAGCGCTCCACTGCCCAGTAGTAGTTAGATCAATAATTCGCTTACTAGGAATTGCCTTTGCTGCGCTGGTGTAAACCGGCTTTGGTAATTGAGTTGGCTGCCAGCCTTTACGATCTTTTGGCACAACTACTACACCAGTAATTTCACTTCGCTCTGAGAATGGCACCCAATGCTCATTACTACTTTTTTCTTTCACTGGCTCTGGAATGACAGTAGTTGGAATTTTACTATTTGTAATTTTCTCTAATGCTCTTAATCTTCTTACTTTAAGTTGTGATGCAACTACCTGTTTTCTTACATTGACTAAATAAATAAGTAAAGCAGTTGCGGGCACGAGTGTGGTGGTCCAATCCAAAAATCCAACGCCCGCATAAATTAGGGAAATAGTTAATAATGAAACTATTGAACCAAATATCATTCTACGCTTGAAAAAAACCTTGCTATTATCTTCAATATTTTCCTCGGTTTTTATACTGCCATTATTTTCACCCACCACCTGCATCGCATTTTTATATCTTTCGATTGCTTTGCCAGAGGTGTCCTCATGTTTGCTCAACCACTGGGGCAGGAAATAGGCAGCCCACATACAAATGATGATTAAATAGATAAACCCCGAACCCATAAAGGACAACGATAAATGTCGGAGGTTAATTCTGAGTGGAATTGGGTGGGTATGTCCTATTTATTTTTTATTTTACTGCTGGGTTTTCTTTAACAAAAGTAATGTGATTTCGCCAATCGCCTGCAATATGTAGGTAATTCTTCCGCGCACCTTCTAGCTCATACCCCGCTTTTATTGCAACCTGCTTTGATGCCTCATTTTCTGGTCGCAAATTAATTTCTATTCGATGAAGTTTTAGAGAATCAAATCCAAATTTAGTCAATAACTTAACTGCACGAGTTGTATATCCTTGATTAGCAAATCGCTGATCAATCCAATAACCAATATGAGCTCCTCGCATTGCACCAAAAATTATTCCGCCCAGGGTAATTTGACCTATCAAAATCTCATTTCGGTTTTCCTTCAACCATACACCTAAGGCGATGGATCTCACCGCTCTAATCTCTCGATTTAATTGCATCACCATCCCGTAATAAGAAGGTAGTGGTGATTTGCTATCTATGTTTGGCCGTGTTGCCTCCCAAGGTGATAACCAATCTCGATTTACTGAGCGAACGGCATCCCACTGAGCTTTATCTCTAAATCTAATCGGTTTTAGAATTAACTCATTCTCAACTAATTTTTTCAAGATTACTCCTGATTAATCATCATCACATTTACCAAATCTCCAGAGCTGAGTTTTTCATCTTTTTCATTTACTAAAACTAGGCAATCGGTGAAGGATAGGGTGGTGATTGATTCTTGATCAGAAAGTGGGGAGACTTGACCATCAGAGTTTATACAAGCTCTTACATACTGCATTTTGCCAGATTGGCTACTAATTGATTTACTTAATTTAATTCTTTTAATTGGTCGTTGAGTGACTTCCCTAGCTAGCATTTTTAAAATAAGTGGCCGAATAAAGATTTCAGCAGATAGATAATTTCCAACTGGATCACCGGGCAAACAAATTACTGGAGTTTTATCAGGGCCAATTAAGCCAAAGCTATGTTTTCCACTTTCAGCAAGATTTGGGGTAACAATCTGAATTTCACCTAACTTAGAGATTACTGAGGTGATTAGGTCAAAAGATTCATCCTGTGATTCACCGCTAATCACAATTAAATCTGCCCTGACTAATTGATCCTCAATGATTAGCTTTAACTCTTCTTCGGTTTCAGGAATAGTATGGACGCGAAAGGCGTGAGCACCAGCCTCTTTAACAAAGGTAGTTAAAAACCAGGAGTTAGATTCAAACTCGTCATCTTGGGTTGCTAACTTGCTTCCTGGTTCAACTAGATCATCACCAGCACTAATTATTACTACCCGGGGATGGGGCCGACAAGGCAATCTGTCCAGGCCGAGAAATGCGGCCAGGGCAATCTGATTTGAACCAATTCGTTGGCCATTTTTTATTACAACTTTTTCATCCACCAGTAAGTCACTAGCAAGGGTGGCGCCGTGGGCATCTAATAGCGGCAGATCCAATGGTGTTAATGGCTCACTCAGCGCGAGCAAACGCTCTTGCAGCGCAGCAACCGGCATCAAATCATCCATACCTAAACCCTACTTTGCCCAAGCCATAAATTAAGGTAGGTGCATGGCTGGTAATGAGAATAAATCACAACTTCGCAAACAGTATCGAAAAGAACGCCAAGATCGATTTATGAAGGAAAGTTGGCTGCATATTCTTACCGCCAAAGAAGTAAAAGATGTAAAAAACGTTGGTACATATATCTCATATGAGTTTGAGCCAGATACTTCTGACTTAAATCAACAACTCATTGCCAGTGGGAAAAGAATATTTTTACCTCGGTTGATTAAAAATAATGATTTGGAGTGGGTAAGTTGGGATGGTCGGCAGGAAAATCTAAAAAAATCTGGAAAAGTTCTCGAGCCAATTGGAAGTGCGCAAGCTAATATCAATCTTGAAGTAATAATTGTGCCAGCCCTGCATGTGGACCGGCAAGGCAATCGTTTGGGGCAAGGTGGTGGCTCCTATGATCGAGCACTTTCGCGGAGTAAGGCTTGGAAAATTGCCCTATTACATCGCGGGGAGTTAACTAGTCAGCAACTGCCGGTTGAGCCACATGATCAAAAAGTTAATGCAGCTGCTACCCCAGAAATTATTGTGAGATTTTAGTTAGTTAAAGTTTCAAGATTTCGAGCCATTACCACCCGTTGAATCTGATTTGTGCCTTCATATATCTGTGTCAATTTAGCATCCCGCATCATCCGCTCAACTGGGTAATCACTTACATACCCATAGCCACCAAGTATTTGAACCGCATCGGTAGTTACCTTCATCGCAACATCGGTTGCAAAGCATTTACTTGCGGCTGAAAAGAATGTCAGGTCACTCTCGCCCCGCTCACTTTTAATTGCAGCGGCGTAGGTCAATTGTCGAGCAGCCTCAATCTGCATTGCCATATCAGCTAACATAAATTGGATTCCTTGAAAATCAAAAATTGGCTTTCCAAATTGTTGACGTTCATGGGCGTATCTCTTGGCAACATCAAATGCACCTTGGGCAATTCCCAGAGCTTGGGCAGCGATGGTAATTCTGGTGTGATCCAAAGTTTTCATTGCAAGTGAAAATCCAGTTCCAACCTCACCTAATCTTCGATCATCATTAATTTTTACTTTATCAAGGTAAACCTCACGAGTTGGTGATCCACGAAAGCCCATTTTTTTCTCATGCGCACCAAATGAAACACCCGCATCTGATTTCTCCACAATAAATGCGGTGATTCCCTTGGCACCTTTACTTAGGTCAGTTGAAGCTAAAACTGTGTAAAACTCTGAAACACCAGCATTTGAAATCCATTTTTTACTGCCAGTTAATACCCAACTATCTCCCTCTTTTACCGCTTTTGTTTTCATTGCAGCCGCATCTGATCCGGCTTCGGACTCAGATAAGCAGTATGAAAAACCTTTACCAGCGGCAAGTTGTGTTAAGTACTTTTGTTTTTGAGCATCATTGCCAGCAATCATTAATGGCACTGAACCTAATTTGTTGACCGCAGGGATCAAGGAAGCAGCACCACAAACCCTTGCCACCTCTTCAATGATAATTACTGCGGCGAGTGCATCTGCTCCTTGTCCACCAAATTCAACTGGCACATGTGCCGCTGCAAACCCTGCTGCCTGCAGCGCATCTGCTGCCTCTTGTGGGTATCGGGAGTTTTCATCAACATCATGGGCAAATGGTGCAATCTTTTTAATTGCTAACTCACTTACGCTTTCACGCAACGCTTGATACTCCTGGCCAAACAAAGCTGGCATTTGGGTACTAGTACTCATGGCTTAATTCTATTCGGAAGTATCTCGTTTATTTAACTGGGCTAAGTAACGGTTGTATCGGGCTAAATCATCATCTTCCCCCATGGCTGCAGCCCGGTCGGCGGCTCGATCAATCCGCGCCGCCTCATTTTTATCAGATTTAAGCCACTGCATAAATGTTGCAAGTAAGGCTAACAAGATTGGTACCTCACCCATTGCCCAACCAATCGCACCTCCTAGTTTTTGGTCAGCTAGTAAATCAGTTGCCCATGGTCGCTGTAGTAATTCAAAGTAACCACCATCTAATAATGTTGTTGCTGACATCACTGAGATTGAGAAAAATGCGTGGATGCTCATGGCAGCAAAGATCACAACTATTTTGGCAATATGCGGAACTTTTCTAGGCAGTGGATCAATTCCAATTAATACTTGAAAAAATAGGAAGCCAGCTAGTAGGAAATGTAGGGACATAAAGAAATGTCCACTGTGGCCTTGCATAATATTTCCAAATAAAGGTGTGAAGTAAAGAGCGAATAATGAACCATCAAAGATTACAAGGGCAACAACTGGGTTTGTATAAAACTTAGATAACTTTGAGTGGAGTAGCTCAATAAATACCCCTCGAATCCCACTTTCTTGTTGATTACGCCCAAGTGGCAATGTTCGAAGCGCTAATGTAATTGGCGCACCAAGCACAATTCCTATTGGTGCGATCATGCCCAGCACCATATGCGCCATCATGTGGTTAGAGAATGCAAAGTGCGAGTAAAGGCCAAGACCGCCGCTAGTGGCAAAATCAACTGCGCTAATTCCCAAGGCAAATGCAATTGTGCGACCCACTGGCCACTTGTCACCACGCTTGGTAAGGATTATTACACCTTTTATATATAGCGCAACTAAAAATATTAGTAATCCCAACATCAGACCGTCTGCCTCATAACCTAGTAATACTGTAGAAAATGTGGGCGGGGCGGGCATTTCAAATCCAGTGACTAATAGCGCAGGGGTGGAGGTAATCTCCCGTTCAGGTGGATTTACGGTAGACAACCAGCTGCCGACAAAAACAGTTGCAAACATAATTCCAATTTCAGCGGTGATTAATCTGAAAACTGAAGGATAGTCAGATTTTATTATCCATCGCCGGTGAAGTGCGCCAAAGCCAATTAATGTAAATGTTAAAGAAATTTTCACCAGAGTAATTACGCCATATTTACTTTGCCAAGCCTGCAGACTATCTAATCTGGTCCAAGCAGTTGCTGCTCCTGAGATTGCCACAGTTATCGCACTCCACAGAGCAATCTCACTAAACCTAGGCAGTGCAATAAGTTTTTGCTGCTTACTCAACTGAGTTAATCCAAATAATCCACCTACCCAAAAACTTAATGCGATCACATGGATTACTAGTGCGCCTATTGCAAGTCCGTGACGTCCAGAGCTGCTGCCATGGCTTTGGAAAACAGGTGAGGTGATAGCAATTAGAGCGATCAAAAGAGATAGGTATGAACCCAACAATTTCTTAAGTGGAATAATTAAGACTATAAGTACTGCAACAATTTGTATTAAGTAGCTCTTACCAAGTGAGGTTTGGGTCAGATATGAGCGAATTACTGTTAAATCAAAGGAGGCTGATAAAGGTTGCTCTAGCAGGTAGGAGATCTGCACCAAAATATAGATAGCAATGCTTAGTAGCCAGGACATAAGAAACAAACGAGTTTTCTTCACTAATGGCTTATTTGTAATGGCAGCCTTTATATCTAGATCTAGAAAACTTAGGGTAAGTAAAAATCCAATGCTAAGTACCCCAGTAAGTTGCATCAACCCCTTTGATAGGGGTGAGAGTATTTCAATCAATTCTTACTCCACTACTTACTTAATAAATTTCTTACTTGTACTCACCTTTTTAACTCTTCTGCCAGAAGTGCTTGGAGAGTTAAAGGTTTTTTTGGCATACCTAGATAAAAATATCAGCATAATAAAAGCAAAAACCATCAACCCAATTACAAAAATATCTGTGCTGCGGTTAGCGGTGGGAGTTGCCACCTGAGTATCAGTTGGTGTTGGAGTTGGTAACACCATCTCTGCTGGTGAGTTATATAAAAATGTAAATGTACCTACGATTGGTGGCTGATCAATTGCCATAAGTGTGTATGCAACTGTGTATAGACCAGAGGTAGTTAGTGGCTTAACCCCAACCATTAAAACTGCGCCTTGGATTTGAATAGATCCATCATCTACTCGAACACCTTTTGCATCGGTAACTGTAATTTCATTAGCACCATCTAATAAATCTGCATTAGCTTTGATTGTGATAGCAGTTGGTGAAATGCTAAGAATTGAACCAGCGGTAGGTGAGGTACTTACTATTGATGTGGCATAAGCGGTGAAAGGTGTAAGCAATAAATAGGTGAGTGCTAGAAAGACTGCACTTAGCCGCTTCATTTCCTCACCTTTCCTATTCTAGTTAGCCCTTATCTTCCCACCTGCTTAAGATTATCTCCTATGCCAACCTATGAGTACCTGTGTAGTGAGTGTGAGCACGCCTTTGAGGCTGTGCAATCTTTCACAGATCCAGCAATTCAGGTTTGCCCTAAATGTGATGGTCAGGTACGAAAGGTTTACAACAATGTTGGAGTGGTCTTTAAGGGCAGTGGCTTTTATAAAACTGATTCAAGAAGTACACCACCGGCTAAAAGTGAATCAGCTGCGCCAAAAACTGAGAGTTCACCAGCAGTAAAAACTGAGAGTTCACCAGCAGTTAAAAGTAAGGAGTAATTCTCAACCGTGGTGTGGGGGTTTATCTCCAGCAATTTCATCATCTCGTTGTGAATCAGTCTCTAGATCAATTTCATCATTTGAAACTTTTTGAAGTAACGGGTGATCAACCTCACCATGATTAACCGATACCGATTTTTTCATCTTTTTATCTTCATTCATTAGAATATAAGTCTATCGCCAAACTTAATGAATCGGTGAAAATGTTTGAAAAATTAGGCACACTAATCGTAAATCGTAAGAAACTTATATTTTCAATCTTTATCGTTTCAATTCTTTCTGCCGGAGTAATTGGCTCATCTGCTTTTGGAAAATTAGAGAGCGGCGGCTACTCCGATTTAAACAGTGATTCAGCTAAAGCCTTTGAATATGTGACTGATGTATTTAAAGTTAAGGAGCCTGCAGTTGTATTAGTAGTTGAAGCCAGTGAAGCCATTACTTCACCAGAGGTAGTTGCCACGGCAATTAAACTTGAGGCGCAGATAAAGGGTGAGGTAGGAGTTGACTCCACGCTCTCTTATTGGAGTTCAGGTGGGGCACCTTCATTAAAAAGTGTTGATGGTAAATCCGCATTCCTATTTATTTATAGTGCAAGTGTGGAATGGAATGATATTCAATCTTTAGGTAAATTGATTCAGAGTAAATACGACGGCAAATTTGAAAATCTTACGGTTTATGGCAGCGGCACCGGCATATTTGCCCATTCGATTAATACCAAGATTGCTGACGACCTGAAAATTTCTGAGGCAATCTCAATTCCCCTCACCTTCATATTGCTTGTCTTTGTATTTGGTGGGTTAGTTGCCAGCGCCATGCCATTACTAGTTGGCGTATCGGCAATCTTGGGATCTTTGCTGGTAGTTTATTTGTTAACACTTTTCACTGGTGTCAGCGTCTTTGCCCTAAATCTAATTACTGGTCTAGGACTGGGCCTTGGCATTGATTATGCACTACTAATTGTTAATCGGTTTCGCGAAGAGTTACACGCAGGAAAATCCGTTGATGAATCTATTAAACGCACAGTAAGTACAGCTGGAAAGACGGTTTTCTACTCTGGACTTACCATCGTGATAACTCTTGCCTCTTTGATGTTATTTCCATTGATGTTTTTGAAATCTTTTGGTTACGCCGGTGTGACTGTTGTAAGTATGGCAGTTGCTGGTGCGTTAATTGCACTTCCAGCACTGCTTGCAATACTTGGAAAGAAAATTGATAAGGCTATTGTTCGCAAAGGAGCAATCACTCCCAAGGAGGATGGCAGGTGGGCACAAACAGCTAGATTTGTAATGCGAAAGCCAGTTTCAGTAGTGGTGCTCTCATTAGTAGTTCTCACCGTACTTGCAGCGCCAATAAAAGATATTGTCTTTTCGCAGGTGGATTCAAGAGTGCTGCCAGCAGATAATCCGGCAGCGTATGCAGCCCAATTAATTACTGAAAGATTTCCCGGCCAAGAAGGAAATCCAATTGAAATTGTAATTCCAAAGGGTGCAGCACTTGGCAATAAAATTGAAGATTACAAATCTGCAGTGGCTAAAGTGCCAGGTGTAGTAAGAGTGGGACAAACACAGGTTTATGGCGATGATCTTCGAATAACTGCGATTCATTCGATGGCGCCTAGAACTCCTGAGGCTGAGTTTTTAATAAAGGAGCTACGAAAGATATCTGCGCCAGCTGGCACATTAATTGGCGGTGTGGCGGCTGACTACGCTGACACCCAAATTGGGATTGCCAAAACCATGCCGTGGGCACTGACCTGGATTGCAATCGGGGTACTAATACTTTTGTTTGTTTTCACTGGCTCAATAATTTTGCCGATAAAAGCGGTGATATTAAATATTCTCTCACTGGGAGCAACCCTGGGATTAATAACTTGGATATTTGTGGATGGACACTTGAAGTGGTTGGTAGGGGATTTCACCGTGACTGGCGCAGTTGATACTGGTTCAATTATTCTGGTAGCGGTAGTCGCCTTTGGGTTGTCGATGGATTATGAGCTATTCCTACTCTCTCGAATCAAAGAGGAGCATGATGCAGGTCGATCAAATATTG